>Ga0307507_10001168_pt1 | contig 58399 bp, 23 predicted proteins | sample 7_EM_MG_FD_207223 | JGI IMG/M metagenome (GOLD analysis project Ga0307507, IMG submission 207223) | Populus trichocarpa ectomycorrhiza microbial communities from riparian zone in the Pacific Northwest, United States - 7_EM | ecosystem: Host-associated > Plants > Roots > Unclassified | place... | reverse complement strand
CTTAGGTGGCGGTTCTGGTAGAACTTGGCAGAATTCGGCAGTTAGAGGTCCTTGAAGTTGCCAGTTGGCAACTCCGATAGTAGAGACGGCAGATTGCGGTGGAATACGGCAGATTGCTGTCAGATTGCCGTCTCGTGGTCGGTCTCCGGTTGTTCAGTCGGTGGAAACAGGTGGACGTGTGTAAGGTGTCACGGGGGTGTCCCGTGACAAAGGCGCAGCCACGAAGGCCACGGATATATATTATTATTAGTCTTGCATAAAATTAGTTTACCCGCCTTTATATTCTTAGTTACTTTAAATATCTCTACTTTAAGTAATAATAATAATAATAATAATAATAATAATAATAATAATAATAATAATAGGACGCTTTTTAATATAGTATATCACATAAAGGCACCAGATAGGCATTTTACTTATATTCTACCGCTATTAAAGTATATTTATTAGTATCCATATTTATATTATCTAGTTATAATTACGCATTATTTAATTAGTAAGAGTAGTAAAATTAATTGTAAATTATATGCAGTTAGGCTGTAATAAATATACGAGTATTATATATCTCTTTGCGTACTATAGGTATTGGTAAAGGCCACCGTAACTCTTAAGGGTATAAAAACACTATAAACAGCTCCACTGCATTATCACTAATTATATATTATATTATATTATATTATTTCTAGGCGTAAAGAGTATATATTATAGTACCAACGGTTAATTACTAGTATTTAATATCAGTGGCATAGCTTTATAGCTGCTAATAGTATACCTTTTGTTTTCTTACTGGAACTAGTTATATTAAAGCATAAGTATAACTGGCCTAATACCGAGTTTAAGGACTTAAAAGAGTTTAAGGCCTTAAAAGAGTTTAAGGCCTTAAAAGAGTCCAAGGTAGCCGAAATAGACGCTAAAGCGCAAGTATAACCAGCTCAATACTAAGTTTAAGGACTTAAAAGAATACAAGGAAAACTTTTGGCACAAGAGTTATTTTGGAGGTTAAGATCACATTATATGCACTTATCATGACTTCATATATACATGTAAAGCCTCCCAGAACAAAGAGCAACAACTACACAGAGCAATAATGCAGGTATCCGGCTCACTGCTACAAATCACTCCAAGACTCCATCACAGACCAGGTGATGTATGCGGTGTATATGGTAACATAGCCAAGGAAAAGAAGCATTAGTACAAAATCGAGATGTTTAATACGCGGACCACTGTGCGCTTCTCCAAGGCACTGTAGCATACTGCTTCTTCGACGGAATGAAATCGAAACGGCGTGGCTTTAATTGTTTTCATTAAGCCAGATGCCGCGTTTTACTCTGGCCGGATTGCCGAGGGCAACGGTGAAGCGTGGAACGTCCTGAGAGAACGAAGCATTAGCTTAGGCACTTCAAGGCAATCAGGGGTCAGTACTCACATGTGTTACGACAGATCCCGCACCGACCGTCGAACCCTTTCCAATTCGAACGCCTGGGAGAATAGTCACGTTGCCACCAATGTAGACATCCTCCTCGATACTAATAGGAGAACCGATGGCAGTACCTTGACTACCCTTCCGAGCTCGCGGATCTGTTGAGACCGTATTGCCAAATATGTTGACATTAGGGCCGATGATCGTTCGCGCACCAATAGCGATACGGCAGGGGTCTAGAATAGTGCAATTGGATCCGATTACAACCTCATCGCCGATGTTGATGTTGTATCCATAATCGCAGGTGAATGGCGCTTCAACGCAGACGTCCCTGCCAAGACTGCCATTTGGACAGTTGGGAGAATTCGCGTTGCGTGCCCATGGAGCTTCAAGAACAGCCCGGAAGAGACGTGCGCGCTCCTCGCGAGATACTCCCACATTCGGGTTCGTTGAATTGTTGAAGCGAAATAGATAAGCTTTGCATTGCTCGCGTTCGTCAACCAACTGAGGACCGAATAATTTGTACCACTCGCCACTAAGCATTTTCTCTTTCTCCGACTTTTGAGAAGGCGGCTGTGCAGGCGGAGCAGCTTGCGGTGGAGGAGGCGCTTGTGGAGGGTGCACCGTCGTCTGGGCTTGACGTTGAAGAGCAAGCTGGGCAGTCAAAGCAGATTGAGAGCTATTTATGCTATTGTTCGTTCTATTAGCGGACGGAAAAGAGTGGGAGAGGAGTCTATCCGTGCGAAATGATGGATATTGTTGGAGAAGAAAAAAGTTAAGTAAACTTACTTTTGTACGTTTTGGGTGTGGTTGTAGGCCTGAGGAGCTGGTGGGCGTTGCGCTATCGCGGCAGGACCGGGATGCTGCTCATACTCGCCAGGGTGTCCTGGGTGTTGGGGTCTTGGATGAGCTGCTATAGGCGGAGGATGAGAATACTCTGGCGCCTGGGTATGCTCTTGAGTATATGGCCGATGATTATTTTCTGGCCACGGGTTGCCCCATGGGTTTCTTGCAGGCTGGCGGTCATGTTCTTCGACCACAATCGGCCTGGCCCGGGCGCCATCGATCTGTTGTGGTGGTGGTGGGTTTGAATTAACATAGCCTTCTCGCGCATGACCATGCCTGAAATGACAAGAGGTTAGAAGACTAGCTCTGAAGGATTGCCGATTGCTACTCACCGGTGATAAAGTGTTGACTGCTCAGAGAAACTATCTTTTGCCTGCAATGGAACATGACCTTTAGAAATACTGGGTTTTGTCCACGTAGCCTTATTGGCATAACCCTCGCATATAAAACCACCGCGGAGGCAGTTGCTACCTATATATAGTTAGTACTCTACTAGTATTGCTGGTTTAAAAGAGCGCGGGTAACATCAACGCACACTCGGGCTTTGCCTCGTCACATTTTTTCTTCCTCCTCCGACACGTTTGGCAACCCGTCTTCGTACGATTAGCAAATTGCTGATCAGGATTAGCCATATAATTCGCATTATTAGAGGTGAAGTCATACCCTCTTTCTCTTCTTAGGGTCAACTTGGACGCCAGCTCGGGTAATCTCAGTGGTGCTGGAGCGTTCTGCTGCGCTTTGCATATCACCAGCGGTCATGGACGAATCCTCAGGGCTCCCATCTGCTCCGCCTGATGGTGATTCCATGCTACGCGACTCCCGCTGTAGGGCCTCTGCAAACTGACTGTCGTTCATAGCCCCAACTGAGTCTCGAGTCGGCCAATTTCTGTCGTTGCGCTCGCCGTTCACGCCTTGATAGCTGTGCTGTGGAGTATGTTCTATAGACATTGGCAGGCCGTGGGGTATAGTGTTGGGAGAATTATCTCTTGGTGCAGGCTCGTAGGTATCAACCCGTCTCCTTGATGGATTAACTGTAGTGTCGTGCGGATGGTAGCTATTCTCTTCTTCGTCGTCGGGACTCGACCGTTTTCGGTTTTCGGAGCTTTCAACCGACTCTCTGCTGTAGCTGCTTGGAGGAGTCACTACTCTAGCACCGTTTCCGTTGGGAGAAGCGAACTGCCAGTCGTCTTTTTGAGACACAGGGATCTTCTGATCTTGTGTTTCGTCCGGACTTTGTTGTGATAGTGGTCGTACGTGTATCGTATCGCTGGTCATGCCGTTGGTGCCGTTCACGCCGTTCGTTTTATGAGTTTGTGGTGGCGATCCTCTCCCATTCACAGCAGTGAAACCAGATATTAGAGGCTCTCCAACCTTGTCTTTGTGCACGAAATCAACTCCGTTGGTCAAAGGCCCTTGGGCAACAGACGGCATGGTAAAAAAAAACGGAAGCCTGGATATGAGCCCGCAAGCCAAATTACACTGGCTTCAAAGCTACAGGTGGGTTGATGGGAGCGATTCTTGGAAATATCAAATCGATTGCACGCTCTCGGCCCCCAACGCCGACGGATCTTAGAACCTGGGTACTCTAGCTTCTCCCGCACTGTTTATCCAATTCAGACACGACAAAGGTTCTTCTCCTTCTGAGCGCTCCTCCTGGTCGAAATTTTTGGTGCGACTGCGTATATTTTCGATTGTTGCACAAGCACAAAGCGGCGGCTTGCGCGCTTATGGTGAGCGGTGAAGCAGGATCCGCGAGAAGGATGCTCGGTTTGGTTTGGAGACAATCGAGCCCGCGATGCCTAGAAAAATACCCAGCGGTCCTCAGAAGAGTCCGCGAGAGTCGTGGTGGAACTGCGCGTTCTGGCGGGGCAATGTCGCGGATGGCTCGTCTCGTTAGCCGTGGGTTCTAGGTCGAGTCGGAGAGCGGTAGCCGCGAAATACGACGATTCAGAGTGGGTAGAGCTGCGACTGCGACGGCGATGGTATACTGCTGAAGGCGGAAATGCAGTGTATAAGATGAAGGTCGGAGTCGAGCAGAAGTTCGGGGGAGGGGCGCAGCGTGGACAAGGACGCCGACGAGGATGGCGGCTGTTCTTGTCCTCAATGAAGGGCTGCAAAGGTGGCCGCACAGCTTGATCCCAGCCCGTAGCGCTGATTGGCCTCCACTGAGCAGCTGCAGGCGGCTAGGGTTTAGTAGAGGATAGTCGCCAGCAGGGACAGGACGGCCGACGAGGGCTGCGGAGCTCGAAGCGGCGCATAGACGAGCGAGAGACCGCCCGCGCCTGCCGTCGACGCCAGCGACAAAAAGCTCAACACCAGCAGCGCAAGCACGGCAAAGCAACACGACTGTGGGCTGGCACGGAGCCACAGCGCAGCATGCAACTGCAGTATATGAGGGCGGCAAGTCCTGCAGTCGTGGCTCCCTCGACAAGCAGCGTGCAAGAGCCGTCTGCAGCGGCACACATGGCTAGCATCCCCACCATTTCTCCAAGGGGAGGGCAAAAGCGGCTAACGCAGTCGGGGGCAGGTGCGGGCTATGCCATGCACGATATGCACGATACACTCCCTCATACGAAGGCCATTGGCTGGGATGTGCCTCGCCAAATTGAGAGCAGACTGAGAGCCGATTGAGAGCCGACGACCGTCTCGCCTTTGCTTCCGCTGCGTGACACGAGTCGACTGTCTTTGCGACAGCCGCGCCAGGCTCGCCGCCAGCGCAGGTGCTTTGCCCGCCATCAAACGGCACCCCGTGCAGGATCTGCGCTGAACGGGTGAGGATATCAACATGTCTCAGGCCAGCTGCCCTTTGGGCCTGGGGAGGCTGTGAGCATCCCTTTTCACAACCCGCCTGGCGCCTGCCCCGAACTTCAAACTTTTCTCACTTTTCTCCTGTCCTTAGCGCCGACCTTTCGCGCGCTGGCGGCTACGTCGTGATTAAGGGAGTTTGTTGCAATACTGCCACTACGACTGTTGTTGCTGGTGCTGGGGCTTGTGCCACTCCTGCTCCTGCCGCCCGCCGGGCTGAGCCCCGGGCGCGCTAAGGTATCTTGGGGGGTCAGCGATGCGCCGACCAAGAGGTTCTGCGTCGGGTCTGTCAGCGGTTTCCACGGCCTGCTTTTGCGAAGCCTCAGGCGGCAGACAACGACTTTCGTTTCATCGGGCTATCCACGCCACAGAACATGGCCTATCCCGTGGCCGACCCTCTTGTCTTCACCTTTTAAGCTCCCCTTCTGCCATCTATTTACGCGCCCGTCGCATCTTCTCCGGGGCTCACGCCTCCAGGAATGAGGCTTAGCAGCTGCTGTGTAACATCCGCCCCGACCGTCGCCAAAGAGGACCAAACACCAATTTACTCCCTAGCTGTTGTCGCCGGAGGCCGAACAGACGCTGCAGCTAGAAAACATGGACACATAAGCGCCACATTCAGATCGGCTCAAAGGCACCAAAAGAACAGGCGTTCTGGTCAGCTTCGCCTTAACAAGGGATGCGGAACCAAATCCAGTGAAAGTGCATTCTGTGCCAAACGTGCTGGACGAACACCTGCATACCATATCCGCGCGAAGGACGTATCGGAGAGACCAACCCATCACAGCATTTGTGCACATGACACTACAAAGAAAGCCAACCAACCACCTCCAATATTACATCCAATCACCTCCAATCTTGCCTGTTTAGGAATCTTGTTTGATCGTCGGATTATCGCTCCAGGTGAAATATCGATTGCGAATTTCCTTCTCGTCTCCGTCACTTTGGTAACCAATTTTCTTCCTTTCATTTTCTACATACCCCGCGTAACTCTGCTGGGCCCGAGCCGTTCCGTCTTCCCGCAGGCAGTGCGATCCTCAACAGACGCTGACCGTGCGTTTTCGCTCCAAGAACGCCTAGACGCGCATATATTACCTAGATTTCGAGGCAGCTGGTGCCGAACTTTGAGCTGGGCTATCAGACGTCGCCTGGGCGTCAGCATGCAAAGTTAATCTGGCAAGACTTGCAGTAGTCTGCCCGCTGCTGCGGATTCACCATCTTTAGATGCCTTTGCTTCTTTCGGTCGTAGTTCAACACGCGAGGTTTTGCAAGAGGTGCTAAATCTGGTAATCCCGCCTTCACGCGAACATAGTTAATACATTCTAGCAGATTATAGAATCCTTACTCTAAAATTGAAGCCGAATTGGTCCCTAGATACCTAGATCATTCCTTAGGGCCTGAGGCGAGTCAATTGGCCTTGGTGTTTAAGAGCCGGGGCTCGAGGGAATCAGAGAGAACTTCAAAAACGTATTGCTGTGCCGCGATGCCTCGCCGCACTCGCCGCATATCTCTTCACCCTCCACAAATGCCGCAACGAATGGGACCCCCGCTTTTTCAGAAGCTCCGAATTACGAAAAATCCTTCGCTTGCCGCTGAACCGTCCTGTTGTCTGAACGAAAGTTGGCTCGTGCCCCTACGGCACAGCACATCCCCTGCCTCTGTAAGCCTGGAAATGTAGCAAACTGTCTGCACAAGTTAACACCGGCCATTCCCCGAGTTGTGGTAGTTTTAAATCCTTCCAGCATCACCGGTCGGCTTCTGATCTGATCATGTGGTTGGACTAGCTTTGCCAAAGTTCCTTTTCTAGACATCACGGGAGGGTGGGTGCAATCTTCAAGTGTCTTCTAGGTTATGTAATTAATGTGTATGATAATGTCGTTTTCCCCGGGTCGGACTTCAGAATCTACAAGACGAGTGATAAAGTTCTTGAGAAAAGCTAAGTCCAATGACGATAGACTTGGACATATTAACATAACCTGTTTATTGTAAGCGAATCAGTACATCCACATAATATCTAGATGTGTAGGATCACTCTAGAGAACCCTCATTATCCGAGTACATAATCTTAAATCTATATCAGGGAACGGGGGCAGAATCTAGTTCAAAGTCACGTGCCATCGGTTCAGCCCTTCGAGACTTCATTTCAACTCCAATTCCCGAACTCCATCACACATTGACTCATTTCCCAACACGAGAGTCCTGCGAGAACAGCCATATTCGCCAATTAGGGTTTCCAAGGCTAACTGATCTTCTATACCACTCCCTGCCGTGGTATTGCTCTGGAACGCCCTAGCACGCCCTAACACGCCCTGAGGCTTGCCCTAAAGCTTGCCCTAAGGCGTCATCACAGTGTGATCAAACAGTCTGGATACGCCCGGAACGCCTCACCTGTGCTTTCAGGCAGGCGCTTCTCTTTCTTCCGCTCGCTTGCTTGTGCTTTTCAGCCTAGCGCCATCTTCGGGACGCACCACGTTGAGGCTGTGCAAGGCTGTGAGGATGCACGGCAGCAGGCGGCCGAGTAGGTCCTCGCTGACGAACAATGTTCCACTTCCTGTAGTCTCGTTCTGTATGCCACATACAGATTTTTCCGCTGTTCAAGCCGTTTAACCGCTCGCGCGCCTCAGTTAATTACGTTTCCGCTAGCTTGTTCCCGAAAGCTTACTGTGCTTCAAAATATCATTTACAGCCAGAGCTCACAACACGAGTATAGGCTGGGACCATGTTCGGTCGGCGGCACATTCGCTATCTTCTCTGGATTCTGACGACTTAAATGATGTCAATGAACCCGTTGCGGACTCACAAGGCAAATTTGTTGGGTATAAGGAGCTTGCACAGCGGATCGGATGAGGATGTGAGTTGCACGGCAGCAAATTCAATGGCAGCAATGCAACAGCGTGGCTAATGAGATAAAGTTGCAGACCCTCAATTGGAGCCTCCCACTGCACAACAATAGAACCAGCAACATGCAGGAGACTATAAAGACATAGTAGTGCAAGACGCCGTGCCTGGGAAACGCTGCCATGCGAAAAAGCATTTGCGGTTATAACCCGATCTTTATGGATTAGGCCAGATACAGTATCACAAAGGCTCTCTCTCAAAGTTCTAGCAGCATGAGGACAAAAGGTGCGACTACCGCTAAGACTACTATAGGGCTTCCTTCAACGTCACATGGAGCCTCCCAAAGTTTTTGCAATCCCAGTTCAGTGAATACCTACCTCGAATTAGATCACTAGTTACTTTAACAGGCTCTGCATTGTACGCCCAAGCAACTACGTGTTCCGCGTATCTACAGGAAACATGGCCCATCAGTGGATAGTCCTTTCTTTTTGCTTTACAAGCCGCTCTTGACTCTAAAGAAGGTCACGATAAGGAGGGGAAACCAGCGCATACTAAAGGTAATACCTATACTCTCCACTTTCTCCATGGTATTTTATTTTCAGTTACAATTACTCGGGATGTTGCACTTGGTGACGCCCTTTTAGAACTTGAGGGTGCTACGCTAGTATCATCGGAAAATATACGTCGATGTGACCATATATGGCTAAGCGTCGGGAGAGTGCAGTCTTTCAATCTCTTCTGGCAAGATTTATGCAAGCTTTATAACGCTTTCGAGGCTAATGTACAGGCAGCCTCTTACGCAGACCTTGACCTAGATATCCAATTAGTGATGCCAGCAATTATGATACGTCTCTAAGCCTTGTGTTGATTACTGCTTGTGGGACGGAGCATATGCTCGTAGAGCTAACACATCAGCTTGCATGTATTAGAGCAGCATTAAGCTATTCGCCATTTAGTGATAAATTAGCCGTATTGTAAGGCCATAGTTATAAACACTACGTCGCAGCACACCCAGTTTGACATACTTTTCCACTTCGAGCCTTTACATCAAACAAAAGACCCCTGCTGGCTGCCGCTCTTTTGTGGTGCATCTATCGCATGCAATTTCCTTGTACTGGAACGTTAGAGTGAGATAGGTTTGGAAATACCAATAGATATAATGGCCGGAATTGCTGGCGCTCGACACGCCGTAGAGTTTAAAGGTGAAGTTGTCTTGAATAGAACGCCAAGGAAATCGCGTACAATGGCATTATCCCAGTCCTCGCCGCTCTCATACCAAGACGGCCTTAGGCGTTGTCAGAATCGAGCTACCTGGGATGAAGTGAGTCTCGACTGCCTGCGTACCACTCGCGCTATAACTAGTTGATGTAGCGGCAGGTTCACTCTTAGGATCTGAAACAGTCAACTATGAAAATATTGACTATTCCGAGACCGAAGATGCCGGTGCGCCGCTCAAGTTTGCGGGAAGGGCTATTGGGTTTCAATATTTCGGGGGCACAAGCTAATTTTACTCTTGGACCGAAAGACGGTAAATGCCACTTCCATGGGAGTGGACCTTATAAGAGGACTGTTTCTGCTGCGGAGAAGGCTCCTGTGGTTCTTTACGACACGGTGGAAAAACGGGCATGGCTGGTACCGGCTTCTAGTGCGATGCTTCACATTGCTCATCGTCGCAATTTGTTGGAATTTTTTGAGGTGGATGGTAAGCGGATTCAGCAAGTCTAACCGGGCCGCTCGCAATAGAAGTACCTTTGAAGACTTCTATCAACCTTCGGACTGTGAAGAATACACCTTCAAAGACATGATCATTAATATATGGTCGGTCCTCGAGTTTCTCATAGACCAGAATGTGCAAGGAGACAGTACACCAGGAACCACGGTTATCCCGCAGCCTACAGGATGTCATTCGAGGAATATGAATTCAAGGCTATTGTGGAAACGCTCTCCATGTCAGCAAAAGAAGGCTATTATTAGGAATACAAGCGGAGGCTGGCCGGCCCTTGTACGAGATATCGACACTCTAGTGCTGTTTGCAAATGGATACGAGGACGTCATCCGTCCTCTAAAGGACAACAGCATGGATATATGCAATATATGGCAGAGCGTATTTAAGCGAAAGGATTACCTTGTGACGACTGTTAAAATACTGAAAGACCTCTACGATGTCGCTGGCAGTCGGCTCACTCGTTCTTCAACTTATCTACAATGGCACCGAGGTGAAACCATGCGAGACGCCAGGAGCATACCGATGTCGGTGCAACCGTTTGCAACAAATCGTACCGAAACCAACTATTGGCCAAGTAGCATCCCCTTGAATGCTTGCTGATGACGGCGCGGTTATTTTTGGTCGTTTAGGTTCGCTGTTACAGACCCCCGCATCAAAACCCCATGAAGAAGAGGTCAATAGTCAGCCAAACATCAACTTGATGTAGACAAGCACACTTCAGGATTCTGATAAAACTTTGTCTTCTGTTTGCTCGGATTGTGAACTCTCTGCTCGGAGAGATTCTAATGTCACTAACTGCATGCTCACTCCGAGTATCATATTAAGCATGTGTCAATAGAGCTTGGAACCCAGTATAACGGACTTAGCACTGAAGCCAGGAAGCTTGCCATATCATAAAAGGCGCCATTGGATTTTGGATGAGGGTATGCTGATTGAAAAGGCTCCGCAGAGGGATATCTTGTGACCAGAACCAGACAAACAGCCGGAGTAATGTGGTACCTGGGACTAAGGATTTTTGGCATGAGCAGCCGCAAAGACTAGCCTAGCGTATTGCCTCATGTACTAAATCCGAAGATGTGATGGACTGTAACAAAGGAGTTTGGAGACGGTTCGATCCAGATTTATCCACTTATATCCCACGGAGTGGAGAGATTTGAAGAAAAATTCCTCTAGATATCTACAATGACCAATACCCCTCCCACGTTGACAAACTTGAGATATGTACTAATTTAGTTCGAAGTCTTAGGCTAGCCTACTAACCCGCAGCCTCACCTCTCACCGAGTCGTTTATTGTGCTGACAGTGAAACTTTCACCCATGTGGTCATGCCGTAGCAGCTGCTAATCGAATAGAAATATAACCTAGGAAATTTCACTTTTCTACGCCAGTCCAGCCGGACAGCATTTATTAACAGCAGATGGTGTGAAATTAATTGGCTCGCCTTGGTGAAAGGCGGTTGAAATTTGTCGAAAATCTTATATGCTGTCGGAATAGAGTTGAAACTGGAGAGACACATGACAAATTTATTAGACGCAGCCGTACATTTTTAACGTAGAATAGAAATGTTTCCACAATATTTGTAAACCTTTCTTATGGTATTTTAGCATTGGGTTGCGGTGTAAGTTGCTGATACCTCTTTAGTAAGGATGGCATGATGCTCCATCTACTTAAAAAGATCATATTTTTCCGCCTATACCAATATATGCATACGTATACTTCATTAAATTTGTGAAAGCTACCTAAATCATGGGAAAATCCCGCTGTCCCACGCGGCTGTGCTGTTTTTATTGCTCATGCGCCGCGCTTCGATTTCCATGGCAGATTGGGGGATTGGCGCGTCATCTGTCTCGCCATTCGCCCGAGTTCCACGAGTCATTCAAAGATTCGGGAAGATGGGCAGGCTTTAATACATATCTAGTTCATCCCATCTCATTCGGTATTCCGCACGGAAAAGCATAGTCGTTGTGCGGGAGAGAAGAAGGGTCTTCTCGCTCAAATCAACACCTGGAGCCGAGGAACGACCTGGCTACGACATAGCTCCCCATCCCATAAGAGCCCACATTCCCGCAACAATCCACAACACTGCGACCGGTGCTCTATATGATCACCCGAAGCATTTCAACAATGCTAGTCAACGAGTTGCCACCTTGTAGGCTAGCAGCGTGCCTGCCACGTGTCGTCACGAGGAGATGTAGGAGACGGAGATGGATGAGTACGACTCCAGCCAAGAGGCCACGAACAGCGCTATTCTTTCCAGGTACGGCTTCACTTGTTCATGCGAGCAACTACCGGGTTTCTTGAATTTCCCGTGCTGAGCATCCACAGGTCAGGGCGTGCAGCGTGTTGGAATGGCGACCCCGTGGCTCGAAGCTTTCCCTCGCACCGTAAAGCCTATACTCGAGGAGATTGACTCGACCCTCAATGTTCCCTTGACCCAGATTATCGCCGAAGGCCCTAATGCGAGACTTACGGCGACCGAAAATGCACAACCGGCCATCATGGCAACTTCGATCATGATACTGCGAGTTCTGGAGCAGGAATTCGGATTCAAGACGGGAGAACGAGTAGATGTCACACTAGGCCACTCTTTGGGCGAGTTCGCTGCATTGGCCGCAGGAGGCTATCTTACCTTCCATGATGCATTGAAAATGGTGCGGAAACGTGCAGAAGTCATGGCCCGGTGCTCGAAGGAAGCTCGTGAGCGCGAAGGCGGCGACTTTGGTATGGTGGCACTGGTTTGCGAGAGCGAAGAGCACATGCGGTCCCTACTCGATGGTATCTACGAGTTTCTTGGGCTTTCTAGCCCAGGTTCAAAGTCGGATTCAGCGGACGACATTCCAGCTGTGCAGCAGGTGCTTATCGCGAATATCAATTCGAAGAACCAGATCGTGTTGAGTGGGAATATTGAGAGGATAAATACACTGTTGACAAACTTGAGGCAGTTTGGAAGCCATGATCCGAGAAGCGTGAGGCTGAGGAGTGATAGCCCGTTTCACAGCCCGTTGATGAAACCTGCGGAGGAATGGATGAAGAAGTTGCTCTATCAACCCACGGAAACGGGTCAGGATATTATCACCTGGCCGGGCATCATGCCATGCGTGTCTAATGTCTCCGCGAGACCTTTCAAGTCTAAGGACCAACTCAAAGATCTACTAGCAAGGCAATGTGTGGAGACAGTAAGATGGTGGAACTCCGTCAGGTATTTGGATCAAGAGGAGAAAGTGAGAAGATGGATTGGCATTGGTCCTGGTAAGGTGGGAAGGAATCTAGTTGGTAAGGAAGTTGGGATGAAGGGCGAAGTTAAAGGAGGCGGAGTATGGGCAATCACGTCGCCAAAAGAGGTTGAAGAGGTCATGAAAGCGCTAGACGACACCGAGCAGGCGAATGAAGATTGAAAGACGGTCCCCAAGACCAGCTTACAGCCTCAGCAAATAAGACTACGAGCAGAGGTCAACCACAGATCCTTCTATCAACTATACCCGAATCCTAAGGAGCAGCGATATACAACCCAGCATCTTCACAAATTAGCAACTGCACGAGACATGACTAAATTCTCCGCAAACTCACCAACTTGGATCTTCTGACTAGTCACTGATGCGTTTTTGGCAATCATCACGAATGCACTGGCGCAGTCATTCAGATCCGTCTCTATCTTTAGGGCCGCCTTTCCCTTCATCATCTTGATAATATCTGGAGAATACTTCATACCCTATTCTTTATTAGTCGACGAGCTCGACAAACATATTCTGCAATCACCGACCCATTTAGTCATCAACAACCCAGGCAAAACTGCGTTTATCCGCACTTTCTACCCTTGACTTTTCGCAAGGCATTTCATTAAATGCAGCTATGCAGCTTTCGTTACTGAGTATGCCATGGACGGCCCTGCCTGCGAGACGCCCTGCCAAAATGTTCAGCTCAGTTAAGCTTCTACGGCGATAGAACTTACAGCTATTGATGGAGTGATGATGAAGGCACCGCCTTCAGGATTCGCGTTAAATGCCGGCACGGCCGCTTTTAAGAGGGCCATTTGACCTTTTACATTCACGGCCCAACACTATCTATTCGCCAATCTATCTCGCAAGATGGAGCCACAATTTCTTTGGATTTCCAACTAGAAAAAATATGAACGTGCCTTATCCCATTCCTCCTTTGTCAAGGCATCCAAATCGCAGAAGGTCCCAAACTCGGTCCATCCCTATGAACCATGTAGAATGGTTAGTAGACGAAATTTGATCAGAGTGAGGGGTGGATTAGGAATGGGGGATGGGGGATGGGGGATGGGGGCCTTGGGCAAGACAGACTTGTGTGATTTTAATAGAACACTGTACTCTAGATTACCAAATAGACCAAAAAGTGACTGGAATGAACTCACTACATTTCCGATGATGATATCAATCCCTCCGAAAGCTTTGACGGCCTGTTGTACACAGCAGGCGCAATCCGCTAGCACATCCGCGTCCCGTGATATCGTCAGATGAAGTGAAAGTCACTATGAACGGCCTTTTCCTTCTCTAGCTACCTTCAATCTCCGCATCTACCCCTCAGCCCTCTCTATCTCTTAACCATTGCCTATGCGAATCCCACCATCTTCACCACCCCTTAATCAGGAAAATGGACTATGAGCCCAAGGGTCAACTCATCCCTTTTATAACGCAGGACTGCACTCCGAATTCTTTAATTAACTTATCCCGCAATTCAACAGCCGGGTCCTCGCAACTGGCGTAGTTGATCGCAAATGCGTTTGCAATAATAACTGCACACAGGCCACTTTGACACAACGAATCAGGACCACAATAACGTGGGCGATAGGGTTATGACGGTCGGCTACTACCGCCTTCCTGATGTAGATGGAACACCAAAATACTGCCAAAATGCCTCAGAAATAGCCGTTGGAACGTGGGAACGTAAGACGTACCAACTTGCCTCCTGCAAAGCGGCTGGCACCGCCACACCTCTGTAACCCCTGAGATAATATCACCCACGTTATGTAACTTTCAGAACCAACAAGCGGAGAAAACGGAACCAGGAAATAGCCTCAAATTCCGACACGTCGGGAAAATCGCATGCGCTCATTTCTTTTGACGAGAGCTGAACTCACCGCGATCCACCAGTAATGAACACGTTTCAGCTTTTGAGGTCGTACGGCAGGTTCTGTATCAGGACGTCCGAATAAGAATAAGCTAAGAAAATTTATGGTGACTCTGTCCCCGGCACAGATCTGTTATAGGGAGCAAGATAGAAGTAGTACCCCGCAAAGTCGCGGAACTAGTGCAAGGGTGTAGCTGGTACAGGTCGGCTACCCTTGGCTCTTGTCGATAACCTACGGATCCGAATCAACGTGCTAAGGGATATGGATTTAAAAATTGTTCTGCTGAGAGTACAGTCAAATCTCTTTAGTACGATACCGTTTGTTCGGCCGAGCTTACCTCAGAAGCTCAGACCAAGAAATCGATTGTGCGGATATAGGAATATCCGCACCGTCCACTAAGCTGATTTAGGACGGCAATCGTTTTCTTTAGTTTGAGGGACTTTGGCGAGATTTATAGGAAAACTAAACACGGTTTATATAAGAAGACCTTATTAACTTTAACGAAATTGATCTACCCTCCCACAATACCTGTTGATATAAAAATTACACCAAATTATAGAGAAAAGCCTACTCTATAAAGCTATGAGATCCTTAGCTTCTTATACGCGCGCGATGTTAAGAGGAAGTCGTCGCCGTAGAGGCCCCAATTCTACCTCTGCACCGCCGAGCCGCTCAGTAAACACCAATGCTGAACGCTTACGCCCACGCCGCTAGCCCTCTGCGTAGAGCCGTGGAGCTTTGCGAGGGCTCTGCGGAACGAAGCTCAGGGGGAGACCTGCACGGAGCTCTGCAAAAGCTCTGCACGAAGCTCCGCACGAAGCTCTGCTTGAAGCTCCGCACGAAGCTCTGCTCGAAGCTGCACGGAAGCTCTGCTTGAAGCTGCGCGCGAAGCTCTGCTTGAAGCTGCGCACGAAGCTCTGCTCGAAGCTCTACTCAAAGCCCTATTGTTGATTCCCATTACCAAATACTGACTGAGTGGCGTTGTCGACAGTGGCAATTACAAATCATAGTCGTTAGCTCTATCGTCAGCATCGTTATTAGCGTTTCGCCACCTATATAAAGCTCTAAAGCTCTACTAACACGCAGCACTAATATACTAGGAAGGTTCTACAATCGCCCGAACAAACGCCCGTACAAACGCCCATACAATCGTCTCTACAAACGTCTCTGCAATTAATCGCCCGTACAAACGTCTGCACGTCGGCACATCTACACGTCTGTGATGAACTTGATGATATTGAAACGAATGAAATGTATATCTAGTTCTATCTACGACGAACATAGGCCCTTATAAAGGCCTATGTCTACGGTGGCAAAGTAATTGCTAAGGATACCGACCAAAATGGAAACAAAGGGAACCTGCTTATGTAAGCAGGAAAACGCATATGGAGGACTCTTCCAGAACCATCGTTACACCCCCCAGTGCTCCACCAAAACAGAAGTAGATCCTTCCTAAATTAGTGTTGAACTTGTTAATATATAAAAGAAACACCTCATAATCCTCCAAGTGTATTGTGGGTCCTACTTGATCTCTTCCTAAGCTGTGATCAACCATCCGTCACGAGCTCTTTGTTGTTCCCGTTCCCCATTTAAAAGTCATCAGTATTGGTTAGAATTATTAAATAGAGTGCCCTCTAAGGATTTATTAGTCTGTGTACAATTTCCTATTTAGGTTTAGTATCTACATCGCATTGAATGAGGCCTAGCTGCTTAATAAAGTTCCTAAACTAAACCGTTGATAGTGGCTTTGTAAGACCGTTGGCCACTATATTGCCAATAGGAACGTGCTATAGGTAAATTACGCCGCTTTAAACCTTGTTATAAATGTAGTGCCAGTATAGCTCAAAGTGCTTAGTGTGCGCGTGGTAGTTGTTACTTTTAGCAAGGTTAATGGCTAGTTAATTATCGCTATATAAATGTATTGGTAGTAGATCCTTTCCGGTGTAGCCTAAATTAGTAAGTAATTAACAGAGCCATAAGGCTTCCTTAGCCGCATGCGTTATCGCTACATACTTAGCCTCCATAGTGTGAGGGGACTTTGTAGACAGGGGGCTATAAGGACACGATTGTGGAACAGGATAGATTGGTGAGAGAGACGAATCCTTGAGGAGGTGAGGCCTCAGGAATCGTGGAGACTATATACTACGGGCACGTGCCTCCGGCACGTGACCGACGGACGTCCGAGGGGTGTCCGGGGGTTGTCCTGAGGGCAACCCAAGGTGACCGCAATAATATCCCTTACATTGCCCCCCCCCTTCTTGCGGTCGGCCCCCGATCGCCATTACCTTGCGGTAGAGGGAGATTATGAGGGCTCGTCCCGGAAGGGGTTCAGAGAGATATTAGCATGCCGTTATATATTATCTATCTATCTAACCCCTGCTTTAAACTCCTGAAAACCTTAATAAGGAAAAAACATGACTGGAGAAAAGACGCAAGGATTGCTAGGAGACCCATTGGAAGCCTGCCGGAAGCATGCCAGTAACTACCTAGGCTAACCCAAGGATTTTTATGCAACTCTACTTCCAAGCCTTTATACCGGTCTGCAATTAATCGCAAGTATTATAGGCAATATAGTTCCGTAGAACCTTTTGGTATGGGATTTAACATATAGGGCCTTGGCTTACCATTGTCTTTAACTGTTAGGATATAATCTATAATCTTATAATCCTTTCTTATAATTCCCTACGTCACTAACACATTGCTCCTGTATTTGCCCTTGGGCTATTATATATAGTTAGGTAATCAATTAGTTAATTAAAGAGACTTATTTTATTTAGGTATAATTTGACCTATATGTATCTGTAATTAACATCTTAATTGCCTTCCCCGGCTGCGTAATCAGTTTTTATAAGGAAGTGATGGCTAAATAGCGCATACGCGTGTTTCCTTCCTTCTAAATTACGCTATTATAACGGAGTTATATTGGCAAGGTTGCGGCTATTCACTAGAAGGGTATTGGAAGGTAAAGTATAGAGATATCTTGCTCATTAAGCTGCTTCTTTTCCTTAATATCTTACTTCCCATCATTAACCTTCGTCTAATTTTGGACGTATCTTTAATATATTATTAAGATTTTCTTTTTTTTTTCCATTATTAATTTAATATGCCTCTTTGTTCTCCTACTGACTGCTCTTCTAAGCTAATTCCTTAGCGTATTTTAGCCCTGCCGCTGCATATAGAACCCTAACCTCCGCTAACCCGTAACTAGTGCTGGTCCTACCTAAATAACTTTGCCTACATATCCTTAAAAAACTAGAAGTCTAATAAGAAGATTCTGGACGCTTATAACAAGACCCACTATATAAGGTCTAACACCTTTAGTCCTTATAATTAATGCATGCGTACTAAGAGCGGTAGTTGCGTTAAGGTAAGCTTTCCTATCCTTAATAGGTTTCTATTACTAACTTTAGGCTTTAATAGCCTGGGCCTAAGTGGCGACAATCCTTTAATATCCTTAACTACTACATCGCCTAGGCTCTCTTTTATTCTAGCGCCAATGCTAAATGTCTAGGTCAAATTTAAAACTATGCCATAGCCATCTATACTGCCTATAATTCCTAGCAATCTAGCTAGCAACGCCTAATAAAGGAGTAAGGTTGGTATACTAAGGATAGGGTAAAGGATGGGGGTGATAAGAAGAAGGTCGCCGTTTACTATAAAAAGGAGTTCGCGTATGCGCGTTAAGTTTCAAAAGAGCACAATATAATGCGGTATTAGGTAGGTTACCCTTTGGGTACCTAGCGGATGGGTCACTAATGGTTGCTGTAGCAAGGTCTTGGTAGTTTTGGACTTTGCCAGCCAGCCAACGTCTCCGTTCATTCTGGGCTTGAGCGTGTCTTTATTAACTACAAGCTTACGCCTTAGGAACTTCATTGGTACTGGTTTGGACCTAATATTAGTGCTAAGCATTTAAAAGTCTCTGCTCCATCTACACCTTATTGGCCTGCCCCCATTTTTATGCCTACCTATACTCCTACTAAGGAATCTGGATCTTATTCACGTTAGCCATTACTTAGTAGGCCGATGGATACTAATCCTACACCTGGGGATGAGGCATAGTGGCTTTTAATTTGGGCATTTAGGATTAATTCTTGTATATAGTAGCAATTGGGAAGGCCTTATAAGGTATTTAGGAAGGTATAGGAACACTATTCCTAATATAGGCTAATAAATAGGAATGCAATTCTAGTAAAATACCCTATTAATTCTATGCTATGTGTGTAAAAAGGCTGAGGACTTATCCTGCCTTAGGCCGTAGCCCTAATTAATCCTTATGGTTTCCAGAGCTTGTCCATTCCATATCTAGTTTAACCTATTTACTCTTTAGGGCCTCTCTTGGCCTACTATAAGCTTTCTTTATAGGTTACAATAACACCGTAGTATTAGAGCGCTTTTTATAATTTGTAGATTGCGGACCTTGGTCCCAATATTCTTTTAGAATATCTTCGCAATAGTTAAGGTAATCCTCTGGTTCCTATATAGAGTCCTTAGCGGGCCAGCCTAGCTATTTAACTTTATATTAAAGCTTGTTTTTAACAGACTTATGGCATAATATAGCTTTAACCTCATACCACTTGCCTACTACTTTAGGGTGTTTAATTGGGCCTAGACAGAAGTTCTTTTCTGGCGGTAGTCTATGCCATGGCTCTAGTAGATTTATGTAAAATACTAGATGCATATAGGCCATAAATAGGGGTAGCTAGAGACGGTAGGCTAGCTTGCTAATTTGTTTCTTAATTTAAAAGGGACCTAGGTATCTTGCATTAAGCTTCTTTAATAGTTAACAGGTCTTAATATTCATTAAACGTAATAGAACCTCATTACCTACGCTAAAATGCTTGTCCTGGTATTTGCAGTTGTACCAAAGTCTCTACTACTCTTGCGCATCTTGTAGGCTCTGCTTTACATGCTTCTATTACTCCTCCCATTCCTTAAGGTACCCTTATACTCTCTAGTGGATGTCCTTAGACTTCCTAGTAGGATCCCATAATTAATCCTACGGCCTTAGCCAGTGATTATTAGGTATACCATCGAATCCTAATAGTTGGACGCTATAGGCAATCTGGATTGGTGTAAACTAATGTAATAAATGTTGCTTTGAGTTATAAGCGTACTCCACGTACGGAAGTAGCTCATACTAATTGTCTTGCTAGTAGTTTAAATACATTTATAGATAAGACTCCAGTTCCTAGTTCTGGCATTTTATTTACCCATCTATCTATAGATAGAAAGCCATACTATAGTAGTGGTCTATCTTTAAATAAAAGCATAGATCCAACTAGTACTAACTTGTAAAGACGCTGCCCCTATTAGTAATAATAGAGTGTGGCTAATCTACTTTAAGAAAGCATTTCTCCTTAATTAGGCTGGTAAGCGCTTATATATTAATCATCTTATTAATAGGAAAGTATTAGACGTACTTTGAAAACCTATTAATAAGTACCAGAACCAAATTATATGTTTGTCCTTGCCTATCTTTTAAGGGCGGGAGATCCGTAATAAAGTCCATAGCGTAATGTTACTATGGCTTACTAGTGGGGGGAACTGATTTAAGTAAACCCCATAGCTTGTGCCTTCGGATTTTGTATACTTAACACTTCTTATAGTAGCTAATATACTCCTTTGCTTCCTGCTTAAGCTTTAGCTAGTAGTATTTGCGTTAAAGTAATTCTACTATCTTGGCTTAACTATAGTGGCCACCCAGAGGATTATCATAATTCCTTATAAGGATCTTCTGTCATAGATTTGCTTCTTATAGCACCTAAACCTTGCCATATCTATATAGTAGGCCTATTAGGTCTAGTTCCTAATAGTAACGCCTAGTAGCTTCCTTTCCGTTACATTTCCGGTCTACTTCCGCATTAAAGATGGTATAGGAGGCGTCCCTCCATTGCACCTTATGGATAAGATCTATTAATCTTTTGGATGGTTCCTAGGTAAAAGCTGTTTTACCTTATACTACTCTAAGTATAAGACTAGATGGTACTATAGATCTTACAACTTCTTAATGCGTGTGCGTTAGGAAGGCCGCTATAAGGTTAAAATCCTTTGGTTGTTATAGGGCTCTAAGTTCCAATTGCTCTATAGCTTCGCTATTAGTTTAAGGGGATAGCTTAGCAATTAGTGGTGTATTACCAGGTTCTAAACTTATGTTGGGGACGTCCTATCCAGGTATCTTTAGACCCTCATTGGCTACGGACTGGGTACCAGCCAAAATATTAGTGGAAGCCAATAGGGTTTGCACCGCCTAAGACTCAGTATGTGGAGCTATAGGTGCTTAAGCATCCCACACCTAGAGCTTGTTCTGTAATATAGGGAGTAAGATATCTATTATCTATTTTCCTTCTCCCATTTTAAAGCCTTTGGCATAGTCTGGCCATTATGACAGTCCGTTAATAGGGTTATTTTCCCCTAGCTTGTATTTAATCTTAAAGTTAAATTACGTAAGCTCCTTTGCCTATCTGGCTTGTTAAGGTATAAGCTCCTTTATAGTTATAAAGTAGCGTAGATTATAATAATCTAAGAGTATATAAGTGGTATGGCTTGCGTGCTTAAGGTAGTGTTGCCACTGTTTAAAGCAGTTAACTATGGCCAGTAGTTCCTTATTATGGGTATAATACCTAACTTTAGGTCCCTAGAATTTTCTGCTATAGAATGCTACTAGTCTCCAGTGGAGCTAGGTAGCGTCTGGATGCCTATTGGGTTATAGTAGGATACTAGTAAGGGCAAAATTTAATACATTAGTAACTATTATTAGTGGCTAATCTGGGTTAAAATGCCATAATAGTGGAGCTTTTATAAACTTTACTTATAGTTCCTAAAAGGCTTCCTAGACCTTTCCGGGCCATATCCATAGTTTATACTATTTAGTTAGTCCCTTCTTAGTTTTCTTCCTTTCTACCTTTAAGCTTTTTGCTCCTTGGGCTAGGTCTTAGGAAGCTTTAGCAATATAGTTAGATAGGTATCGGGCGACGTCCAAGTAGTCATAAATAAAGCGCCTATAGAAATTGGCAAAGCCTAGGAATACTTAAACATCCCAGTAGCTCTCTGGCTCTGGCCACTCTTAAATTATCTGCACCTATACTAGGTCCATGACTATACCTATAGGCGTTACAATGTAACCCAGAAACTCAACCTACTTAGTATTAAAGATATACTTTAACGCCTTGGTATAGAGGCCCTAATTATCTAAACGTTCCAGCACTTCGCGGATATATTGCTTATACTAATCCTTATCTTCTAAGTAAATCAGAATATTATCTAAATAGACAATATATGTGCGGTTAACTAGTCCCCCTAAGGCTCTGTAAATATATAATTGGAATGTTATAGGCGTATTAGCTAGCCCAAAGGGCATTACTAGATACTTAAAGTGGCCGTATTAGGTCTTAAAAGCGGTCTTTTACTTATCCCCTTCTTTAATACAGAGCCTATAATAGGCGTCTTATAGATCTAGCTTTATAAAGATCTTCGCCCTAGATAGTTAATCCAGCATTTTACTAACTAGTAGTAGTGGGTAATAGTTCTTAATTGTAATCTTATTAAGACCGCAATAGTCTATGTATAGCCTTATAGTTCCATCTGGTTTTAGGATAAAGAGGATTAGCGCGCCTGCTAGCGACTTACTAGGCTATATCCATCCCTTTTCTAGTAAGCTGTTAAGGTACTTCTATAGGATCTTAAGCTCTTTATAAGAGAGGTTGTAGATAGGAAGGTTTAGTAGTTGTTTACCTTCTTCTAGATTAATTACATGATTGTATTCTAAGTTCCGCTAAAGGACTTTTACTCGCCTGCCCGAAAATACCCTTAGTAAGTCCCTTAGGCCTACTAGGATATTTAACAAATTGGGGTTGTGTTTGTTCTCTGCGTCATTATTAGGTAGGTCCTAGAGATCCCTTGGGACGCTCGCGGGTAGTGTCGCGCGCTATAGTGGCTATTTATACATAGTTGCCACTGTATGTTAAATAGTTTTATGCGGTAGCCAGTGGAGGATAGGGAACTCTTTAATATAGCGTTTAAGGTATTGTAGTATACTCTCTGCGTATTACTTAAGCCAGAGTAACCTATGGCAGTGGAAGTATCTTATAAGATCTTTAAGGTCGCCACCTCCCTGCAGTGTCTCTATAACCTATCCAGCAGTTCCCTATAGGGTATCTGTTACAGAAGGGCTATTGCCTATACTAGGCTCTATACCTATCTTGCTATAGAACAGGGGTTAGATCTGATACTCCTTTAGATATAGAGTGTATACTATTTCTTCTGGAGCTATATCCTCTAGGATATCTTTTAAGCTTATTAGTAAAATACGCCCTTCTAATTCTTTATTGTTTTACTATTTAAAGGCTCCTATCTTAAAGCATATCTTAAGATCTACTTCTGTAAGCCAAGGATATCTAAGAATAAGGTTGTAGCCTATAAAGTTAGCCGCCTAGAAGGGTTATGGGCTAACTACCTTGGTGCGGTTATATATATTAGCCACTAATACCATAAGCTTATAGGCACTGTGTAGTTTGATCTAATGCTTATTTAGGAACCCTATAATAGGTTTCCACCACTTTAGCAATAGGATAAGCTTATACTCTTTTACCAAATTATATTATATAAGATTGATTTTGGCGCTGCTATTATACAGTGCTTAGAACTAACATACCTCGCCTATAGGGAGTACTATTTCTAGCTTAATAGCAATATAGAGAGTCTTTTCTTCCGTATCTTGCCCTAGTTATAGCTAGGAGAGATCCGTAACTAGGGCTTTTCTTTTTTTAAATTATTAGTGCGGTTGTTGCCCTGCTTATTTTTCTAATTAGGTTTACCTTTAGAGAAGTTTTCTCTTAACTTTTTAGAGTGTTCCTATAAGGGTGCCAGATGGGTGTTAGGTTGGCCCTAGGAGTCTTTCCCATTGCTTAAGGTCCCTAACTTTAACTATTCCGGATTTCTCTTTAAGAACGGCTTCTTTGGAGCTTGGGTCTGCCCTATATTGCTACTAGAGTGTCCGCGCTTCTGGTTACCTCCCAGCTTCTTACTAGAAGAGGTCTGGTTGTAACGGAACCTTATAGCTTAGACTACAGTGGGTTCTGTTATTAGGCTAGGTATATAGGTACAACAAAAACAACAACGTAATAACAACTGGTGGAGTGGTTGCCTAATAGATTAACTCTAATTGTATTCTAAGATTCACTACAAGGAGAGAACTATCTACGGTAGGGACTGAGGTCCTTTAAATACACAACTGTATGCCTAAGAAACCCTCTCTTGTACGTAAGGTGCGTGTTGTTTGTATTAAACGTAATGTCCCTTCCGTTTAATATAGTTAATACGTTTAACACCATGTGACCTTAGTTACTATTCCTTGTTATATAGTTCTACCGGATCTATCCTGGACTGTGCCTGTATTAACTAACTAGCTTCCGCCGACTCTTCTCTAAGTAGTTGTAATATTGTACTTAAAGCGTCCGTAACACTATCTCCCTCCTCTTTATCTTTGTCCTTAAAGATTCCTAATATCTCCAAGTTGTCTACTAGAGGTGTGATGTCCGTTTAACTAATTTGGTTAATATCCTTACTTATTATGCCTAAAGCTTCTTCTTCTCTTTCCTAGGTTAAGCGTCGCCTTCGTACAGTCTCCTCCATACTATCGCTTGGTGAAGTGATGGCGATTCCCTGCTTAAGGTGCGCGAAAGAGGGGTTAGTTTGTATTACGCTAGCAAGTCCTTTATCTTAATAACCCTCCTCTTACTCTAAGTATACTAAAGCAAACATTTAATCGTCTTGCGACGTTTGCTCTATTTCTAACACTAAGTGTGCGCGTCCTACTACTCTTAATAGTCTTTGAGTTCCCTAAGTAACTTATTATAGGGTCTCGTGTTTAATTTACCGCTGTAAAGCTTGATAGTAAGCTGGCCTCCGCGCTACTTAAGGTTTAACGTGCCTTAGAAAAATCCGCACGCGTCCTTAAAGCTTAATGTTTAGCTTATACTCGTCTTTAACGCCTTAAATATGTCCGTAAGAAGGTCTATTCTAAGGAGTGGAAACTGGTTTAATAGGGTTTATCTAAGCTAGGTAATAAAAGGATTGGTTTTCCTCCTATAAGGGAAACAACTCCAAGTAGCTTAGTAATTGCTCCTCTTAGGTCCCCCTTAGGTAACTCATTTTTCAGCAATCCTTCTTTATTAATGTTGCCTGACCTACTTTCTTTTAATACTCCCGTACCTTTCCTATAGCGTTCCTTAGGTTGCTTAGTAGTTCTTAGGTAGTCTTACTATAGCCTATTTACTTTACTTTATACTATGTTTTGTTATCTACCTCCTTATAACTAATAATCTTTAAAACTTACCATTCGTCTTCCTCTTGTCCTCTATATATGTCTGCTTTATAGACTAGTGGCTTAATATTCCCGTATACTAGCTCTAGCATTGCGATATACTGTATAGGGTAGATTTTTATTTTGGCTAGTAGGTTTAACTTATATATAACTAATAAAATTCTTTACTTAACTTTAAAAGGTCCTAGCCTAATATAGTCCAACTTCTTGCTTAGTCGTCAACTCTTGAAATTTTTATATAGTAGCTATACTTTATCCCCCTCCTTAAGATCTGGTCCCTCAGATCTTTTAGCATTATAGTACCTTTTTATTCGTTCTTATACTAGTTTAGCTGTTTCTTTAAGGTCTATATAAAGATTCATTAACGTCTCTATTCTTTGCTTAGCTGTGCTACTCGTCTTTTTTGCTTAATGTGGCGATAATGATGTTCTTGGCTTATACCCGTAATTCGCCTTAAATGGTAATGTCCCCATTTCTTCTTGTGGTGTTGTATTGTATACAAACTGTATAACTAGTAATAACGATACCTAATTATTCTATGCGTAATTAATATAATGCCTTAGATACTGCTCTAGTGTTTAGTTTAGTCTTTCCGTTTGTCCATCCATCTGCGGATAATACGCTGTAGATATTGCTACGCAAACCCCTTATTCTGCTAGAAACACTTCCTAAAATACTACTATAAATCTTAGATCTCTATCCGATATAATCTTGTCTAGTACTCCATGTCTTGCAAATACTTCTTTTATATAGATTCTAGCGACATCCTCTACTAATATCTCTTTAGTGCATGCTATAAAGTATCCCCACTTTATTAGCTTATCTACTATTACTAAAATCGCGTTATAATCTTGTCCTGTAATAGGATTTCTTGACTTTGGTAACTTAATAATAAGGTCCTATAATATAACCTCCTATAGTCTTCCTAGTGTCTTAATAGGTTATAGCCTTCCGTATAGCTTATGCCTCGTTGGTTTGTTTCTTTAGCAATCTAGATATTTCTTTATAACTTATCTTGCTAGTCCCCAGATTCCTTAAATAATATACTCCTCTTAAAGTCTTAACACTAAGCCTATAGCTCTACTATGTCCTTATATCATTCCCTTGTGGAATTCCTTAACAAATTCTTCTACGACAGACTTAGGTATATATATTGCTTTTCTGTTTTTATATTGCTCTAAGTCTGGATCCTCTACCTATACGTCTTAAATCTTTTGTGTCCACTTACTTTTTAGTAATTTATAGATCTGACTTTCTTTGGTTGCTATAATCTTTAAATAATTATACCTAATTAATCCGTCTTAATCCTTTTGTAATAAAGCCCCTAATAGCTTTTTATTACTTTATAGTTTAGCCTTTCTACTTAGAGCATCTGCTTGTGCATTATCTATACCCTTAGTATGCTAAATTTCAAAATGGTATTTTATAAGCATTTCCGCCCATCTAACCTGTCTTTGGTTGAGTTCCTTTATTGTTAGGAATCCTGTAAGGTTCTTATAGTCTGTTTTAACCACAAATGGTTTCTCTGTGCCTTGTAAGAATGCTTTCTATTCTTTAAGTGCTGTAACTATACCTAATAACTCCTTGTTGTAGATATTATAGTTTAACTCTAGTGGTATCATCTTCCAACTGTAGTATGCCACTAGGTGCCATCCATCTTAATATTTCTATAGGAAGTATGCCCCTAGTGTAAAGTCTAATGCATTTATTTCTACAACCATCTCTAGCCCTGGTTGATAGACTTTAAGAACTAGCTCCTGGGTAAATAACTCTTTAATTCTTTTAAACAGTTCCTATTACTCCTTTCCCTATACCTATGGTTCTTCTTTCTTCGTTAGCCGCGTAAATGGCTTAATATCCTATAACTATTGCGCTATAAACCTTCTACAATAATTATAAAACCCTAGGAACGATCTTAACTACATAATGTTCTCTAGTTCTTGCTAATTCACTATAGCCTTAATCTTCTTTGGATCTATGCTAAGTTGGCCTAGTTTGATAATAAATCTAACGAAATCGGTCTTCCTAGTAAAGAACTTATATTTCTTAATTGTTACTAGCATCTGTTCTTCCTGTAGTCTCTTTAAGACCCATTTAACGTGTTCTCTATGTTCTTCCTCACTTTCTAAGTAGATGATAATGTCGTTAAGGTATACTATAACAAATTTATCTAGGTGTTCTCCTAACACACTATTAATTCGCTTTTAGAATGTTACTGGTACGTTTATAAGCCCGAATTGCATAACTAATGGCTTATATAGTCCTTCCTTTGACCTAAAGGCTGCCTTTTATTTGTTGCCTTCCTTGATTCTAATCTGGTGGTACGCCCACCTCAGATCTATCTTTGTAAAGATCTTTACGTTGCCTATTCTGTCTTGGATTTCGCTAATTAAGGGTAAAGGATACCTATCCTTCCTAGTAATGCTGTTTAACTGTCTATAGTCTATACACATCCTGAGTTTTCTGTTTTTCCTTGGGATAAATAACACTGGATATCCTGCTAATAACTGCGATAGTCTGATGTATCCCTTTTATAAGTTCTCCTGGATAAACTCCTTAAGCGCTACTGACTCTGTTTTAGTAAGCTTGTAAATTAGAAAGAACTTTAGACTTATTCCCTCTTCTAATTCTATCTTATAGTCCTAAGCTGCATGTTCTAACAGCTTTTTACTTTCTAGTAACCATAACTTTTTACTATACTTGTGGTATCTCTTTGGTACATAACTTAAGCCTCGCTTAGTCTCTTTATATATCGCTCTGACTTGGTACTATACCAATTTGGTTTACTGTCGCACTTTACACCGTTGTGTATTCTTAATATCGACTTAACCTATAACCTAATTGATCTTTAGATTGTACTTTTATAACTAAGGCATTCCTAGTATCGCCTTGTCCTGTCCCAACGGTAGGATATTAAAAGACATTCTAACTAGTCTCCCTTTAATAGTTATCTAAATAGGTCCTATTTTAAGATTAATAACGCCTCCCCTATAGGCTATCTAATCTCCTGAAATTGTTATAAGTGGATATAGGTGTTCCTTTTATCTATATAGTAACCCCATCCTTTCTACTACCTTTGGTGATATGTGGTTCCTAGTTGCTCTACTATCTACTAACACTTTAAACTGCTAATCTTGCTATTTAGCTCTTAAATTTAGGTGTCGTCCTTAAATTCCTTTAAGGGTTTAAGGCTCTAATACTGGTTCCCCCTGGTCCTATACGCCTTCCCTTTTCCTAACTGTTGGCTGCTTGATCCTGCCTATACTTGGTCCAACTTTAGCCAATACTTAGTTTATTTCTTTTCCTCTATATACTATAGATAAGTGTTTTCTAGGCACTCCCACCACTATTATCTGTCTAGGTATTTTTCCGTAAGGAATCTTTCTGGTTAAAGTGTTAAGTCCCCTTAACCTTATACTTCTACTGGGTGCTAACTATATATATACTTAGCATTCCTAAACCGCTTTTCCTCTAGTGCCTAATATATTCTTGCTGGGTACTTCCGGTTCTTGTCTTTAGGTGCTCTATATATATTACACGTATTATCCACACAAGCTATCCATAATAGTATATAATGCGCTGTATAGTTTAGGTTAACTTTTAGTTTATCTTTATTTTTGAGTTTAAACCTATACCTAGTTGGTCTAACCACTGGTATCTCTACTATAGGTACTAAGATTTGTCGCTTACTTCTCTAGTCCCTAGATCCCTCTTCTAGGTTCCTTAATATTATAATTAATGCTCCTTTAATATAACTCATGCGTTTCTCCGTAATGGGTTAGTTTTAGATAACTTTTTTATCTAGCTATATATAAAAATCTTCCCATTCATTATTATGTCGTTGCCTATACCACTTTCCGTATAACTAGTTTAGTGTGTATAGTCTATCCATTAGAAAGTACCTTGTTATTACTATATCGTGATATCCTTTAGTATGTCTTTCTTTAAACCTGGTTAGAATATCTAGATCCTCTTCTTGTTCTAATTTATCTAATCATTTTACCCTTAGTGTCCCTGCACTTGGCCTATTAGTAATTCTTTATATAGGTGCTCTGTTTCTTATATAACTTAGTGTAGCTAATCTCTTATCTAGCTTTTGCTCTTACTATGTAATAATTCTTATCCTAAACTTATCTATAGTTTCTTGTTTTCTGCGTCTTATAGCTAGATCTTTATAGTTGTCTTGCCTTTTAATCCTGGTATCAACTGTTTAATCTTTAGGCTGAACACTGCGTTTACCTAAGATTGCTAACGTTCTTATTTGTTCTCCAAACTCATAGTTTTTAAACTTGCGTCCTATACTTATTTGTTTGTTACTAAACTAAGTTGCTGCCCTTTCCTATCAATTTTTGTCCGTTGTGGGTCTTTAGGTGTGTCTTATTTTACTTTAAGAATTTTAAGCTTCTTTTATCTCTTCTTAAGAATCTTGAGCCTGTGGCCTTTTGCCTTTATTAAGTAATAAGCTAGTACTAGTAGTTATCTACTTGCTTAGTTTCTTCTAAATATTGCTCCTATTGTCTTATAAAGCGATGGAAATTGTATCTAATGGTGTTATAACATCCGTTACTAAACCTTGTTTAGTGACGGTCTCAGTCTCTACTTCTATTACGTTATTAAGGTTTAAGTGCTCCTAGTTAGCCTTCTTTTTGTCCTTGTTACTATTAATTAATAAGTACTCTAACTCTATTGTTATTACTACTAATCTTTGTCTGTATGTTGCTGTAATATTTTAATCTAGCTTATAGAGTTAATCTTGTTTTTTGTCTAACTCTTTGGTTCCTTAAAGTCCTTTTAACTCTAGCTCTTATGGCCAATAGCTTACGCCGTACTTAGCGTCCTTATGAATTTGGTATGTGTTGTTATAATAATACGCAAAACTGTTAATTAAACATTCTTTTGTTCCTTATAGTGCACCGTTATCCCTCTGTACGTACGTGCCGTCTGCTGGTCTAGTTCTCTTTACCGCATAGTTACTCTAACTACCTCTATAGTCTCTAGCAAAATAACCCTGTTTTCCGCAATTTATGCAAGCTCTATCTTTAAACTATCTTTCTTACTATAGAGTCCGCCTAAATGTCTTCTGCTGCTAAGATCCCTAGTTTGGCCTCTACTTTTAGGTCCTTTAATTACTTAATCCTTAACCTTTGGGTTTCTATAGTTTCTTTTCCCATCTTTAGGTTTCTTTAGTACTACTTAGGTCTATTGGCTCTGCGCTATTCTATAGTTTTTAACTCTATATCTATCGTTGCGTACTCTACGCCTTATATAACTATGGAACTCTGTCTTGCCCTCTCTTAGCTTGTTCCCTTTGGTAGATTCTATTATTAATCTTTATTAACTAATCTATTAACTCTTTTAGAGTATCCGCATCTTCTATTAGGATAATTGCGTCCTAGACTTTAGCCTTAAGTCCCTATTTATACTATGCTATAAGTGCCCTGTTATTCCACTTAACCTACGTAGCTAGTGTTTAAAACTGTATTGTATATTTAATTGTTGAAGTGCATTATACTAAGTTCTAAAGCTTTCGTTCCGCTGTGGTTATAGCCTCCGGGTCTCTAAATATCTGCGTTAGTTGCTCCGCGAACCCGTTCTAACTGGCAAATATATACCATACATCCTAATTAGTAGTTGTTATGCTATTGGCCTATATTTCCATAAGATACAGCTTAAACTACTTAAGTGCCCTCCCTGTTAGGAACAATCCTGCATAGGCTACTTGGTCTAATAATGTTGCTAACTTCGCTCCTTCCTATACTACCTTAAAGTGCATCTGCGTAAGAAATCCCTTAAGCTTTAACTTTTCTCCTAAGAATTATTCGATTGAAGGTAACTTAATCTTTACTGCTCTAATTCTATTAATGCGTTCTTTAAGTATCCTATTATTATCTTATAAGTAATTAACCATTTTCTGTAACTAACCTTATATAACCACTTGAGAATCCCTATTGTCTATACTAGTATTACCTGGCCCTGAGGTTGTGGCTCCCGTCAACGCTGTTATAACTGGTGCTACTCTTGGTGGTATGTTGTTCGAGTTTGTTCTAATACTGTAACCTTAGTAGTGAATGTATAACGGAACCTTGTAGCTTAGACTATAGTGGGTTCTGTTATTGGGCTGGGTATATAGGTACGACAAAAATAACAACGTAATAATAACTGGTGGAGTAGTTGCCCAATAGATTAACTCTAATTATATTCTAAGATTTACTACAAGGAGAGAACTATCTACGGTAGGGACTAAGGTCCTTTAAATACACAACCATACGCCTAAGAAACCCTCTCTTGTACGTAAGGTGCGTGTTGTCTATATTGAACGTAACGTCCCTTCCGTTTAATACAGTTAATACGTTCAACACCACGTGACCTTGGTTACCATTCCTCGTCATATGGTTCTACCAGATCCATCCTAGACCGTGCCTGTATCAACCAACTAGCTTCCGCCAACTCTTCTCCAAGTAGTCGTAACATCGTACTTAAAGCGTCCGTAACACTAGTTCCTTACTACATCCTTAGTATTTAGAACCGCTCATTTAAAATCCGTATATATGGTGATCCGTGATAGGGCTCCTACGCGCTTTATTTTATTACAAATTGCTAGCTTAATTCTAGCCTAGATAAATCTAATCTTCTTCTTTTTATAGATGCTACCGTCTTTGTTTTTAAAGGGCTTTAGATCTATTAATTAAGTATAAGTTTCTATAAAGTTTATAAACTGGCGGAAATTGTGGTGGTTAAGCTGTGTCCCATTCCAGAATAGTTCTATATTATTATATTGTATAATATGTAGATCTTAAGTCTATTTCTTTAGGAAGGTTTACAGCTGCGGCTATATAGTAATTTGCTCTTTATTAAGCTAATTTAGTGCAATCTAGTTTAGGGATTAATCTTTAATCTTGCTAATAATCCATTAAGTACGCTCTTTAGTATTGTCTTATATTATTAGCATCTTAAAGAAGTTATCCATTTTACAAACCTAGTTATCTAACTATTGGGCGTTGGGTCTATGGCGGAGTTCTAGACTACTAGAGGCCTTAGCTAGTTAGTCTATATCCTTTTTCCATTTACTGTATAAATACCTCTCTAAGTCTTCTATACCTCCTTAGGTAGGTACTAGGTAGCCCCTAGAAGGCCCTTAGCCTTAGCTAGGTTGTAAAAGATTTTATTTAGCCTAGATTAAGCTTTGCTAGATCTGGATCTACCCCTAGAGGTTTCTAATGTGTTTATTAGTGGCTCCTTCCTATATAGCTTCTAAGAGCCTTACGGCAGCTTCCTAATATCCTCCTTAGAGAAAATTGGTGTAGGGCTCTTAACTTTCTAACCTTAGGCCTAGGGAAGCTCTGGCTATAAAGGTAGTATTAGTACTAGTAGCTAATATAGGTTTCCCTATAAGGCTTAAGTCTTAAGTTAGTGGTTAGGTTAAATTACCTAAAGGGGTAGGCCCGCTTAGCTTATAAGCGGTTTATACACCGCCACTATACTGGTTATAGGCCGGTGGTCTTCTAAAAGGGTTCTAGTTGGGTCCCTAATTAGGCGCGTTAGTGTGTTCCTCTACTAGCATTTCTAATTTAGGGGAAGATCTTAGTGTTGCCTCTGGCGCTTAATCTTCTAATTGGCCTAAGTAGGGCCAGAGGGGTTCTAGCTACTTTTTAGCAGTGTTGTGACTGTTATAGAGGGTGTCTGTGTTTTCCTTAGTGTTGCTAGTGACCGTAGGTGTAAGAGTCTTTAAGCTCTTGGTGCATCTAGGTATTAGGGCTTATTTAGCCGTCTTGCCTAGAGATTTGTATTGTTGCAATCTCTTGCTATTAGAGGGACCTTCCTACCTTAGCACAACGGCTTTCTATAAGGTATTTATAGAGTTTCTATTTAGGTTATTGCGAGATTTTAAGGGAGAATAGTGGATGTAAACAAAAAATGTAAATAAATAATCTAGTTCTTTAAGCTAGCTGCCCTTCCAAATAGAGTAGGAAGGATTTAAATATAAGGGGACTTTGTAGATAGGGGGCTATAAGGACATGATTATGGAATAGGATAGATTGGTAAGAGAGACAAATCCTTAAGGAGGTGAGGCCTTAGGGATTGTGGAGACTATATACTACGGGCATGTGCCTCCGGCATATAACTAATGGACGTCTAAGGGGTGTCCGGGGGTTGTCCTAAGGGCAACCCAAGGTGACCGCAATAATATCCCTTATATATAGTTAAGGTTATAAGTATTAACTGCTTACTTAACTTATGTAAAACTAGGCCACCTACTAGCTTATAGATATAGCTAGAAGTTAACTTCCTGTTAACTAAATTGGCGAACGCTGTATTACTATAGCCGTGTAGTTATAGGTTAGGTATTGTTACAGGACTCACTTATTCTCACGTCTCTGCGCGTTTTGACGTTCTTGACCCGTGCTTACATTCGTCCTAAGACACCTACACACGTTCCCCTACAACCCCTATTTATACCCATACCTAGTATATAAAGACTCTTCTTCTTTATCCAATGTCTTTATATCAACTACGCATAGTTACGTGTACGTAGCCTTCTTAATTACTACCTTGTTTAGTATATTGTATCCTGGTTTATGCCTACTCCGTAACAGGTATATTACCTAGTACGCTTCCGCTATACTCCCTATTGCAATTAGGTATAGTATAGTCCGTAGCTAATGTCTTGGCGAAGGCCTTTAGAGATAGCTGCTGCCCTTAGGGTAAGCCAAACTCTATACTAAAGTTAATTGTCCCTATATAGTAGGCGAGTATCTACATCGCAGCTTCCATATACAGTTTAGTAGGGTTATATAGAAACTAATAGAGCTTCCTTATAGCCTAAGCCATATTAGGCTAAGTCCAATTATATAGATAAAGTAGAGAGCCTATTAGTGGTTAATACCGTTTTACTAGCTCTGGCGGAGCTTAATCCTTAGGCTTGCATGGCTTAAAGTCTACTATAGAGGGGTGAATTGGTGTAGAGGCTAGTATGCAATCTTCTATATAAAACATATGTAGGATCTTCCTAATATAGGCGTCCTATACTAGTTAAATTAATCGCGCCTAATAGTTTCTAATAATTTAAATGCCTAGGTACTATGCAATTGGGCCTAAGTCTCTTACTTTATACTTGTTCCTAAGTGCTTCTTTAAGTAGTTTAATCGTCTATATATCTTGTCTAATTAAGATAAGATTATTAACATAGATAATGATAATTTAGCACCTTTACTGGCTGACGAAGACATATAGGTTAGCTAGAATTGGCATATATTTAAGGGTAGTAAGGAAGCCCTTAAGCTCCTTATACTAAAGGCGTGGCGCCTACTTGAGACCATAGAGAGCCTTAAGTAGTAGGCCCATAAGGGCAACGCCGTCTTTTAGATACTAATGATATCCTTCCGGTAGCTAAATATAGATATTCTTGCGGTTAAGCTTCCTATTAAGGAAGGCCGTGATTATATCTAAGTACTTATACTTTAGATTATATGCGGCAACTAGGGCCATTAGTAGCTTAAATATACTTAGTTGAATAACGCCTATAAACATATTTCCATAGTTAATTCCTAGGCGCTGCTTATTACAGTATAATACTAGTTATACTTTCTATCTAAATAGGACATTGTTTTTATTAAATTTATATATAAAGACCCACTTAATAGGTAGAGCCTTGGCTCTAGGTAGAAGTTTAACAATCTTAAATAAGACATTTAATATTTAAGACTCCTATTCTTTATCTACCGCAGCCTTCTACTCCTTCTTAAATACTAAATTTATAGCTTCCTTCTAGTTGTGTGGCTCCAGAGGTAGTCCTTTAGTTATCCTTATCTACTAAGGCTATAATAGAGCGCTTATAAATGTATAGGCGAAGGCTAGGGTAAAGTAGGTTGCTTTTATGGCCAGCTCCTTCCTTCTAGTTCTGTTACAGCATTGACCTAACGCATACTGTTTCCTACTGTTGGCTGGCCTACTACTAGCGCCTTAGCGGCTGGCCCTACTCTTTATATACAATACCCCCTTTTACCCTTCTTCTCTTCTTTATAGCACAACGTAGTTATTTAGTCTACTTTATTGCAGCACTGTGACAGTTTATGCTATTATCAATTGCGCCCTGTCGCGATTACTGATTCCCTATATCCCAGTTATCTCCGCCGTAGAGCAATCGCGACCTGCGCGTGACGCGTCCACACGCTACAACCCACCACAGTCCTAGAACAATCTTAGTTTTTTCCTAGCGTTAAAGATCACCTAAATGGGCGACATTAATGATGCCGAAATGGCCGAAACCTAGAACCCCTGTGAAGTTTTTACAGACTTCTTTACACAGATACACCCTAATATTGCATAGACAATCTGCTACTCCCTACTGTACCCTAAAACCTTTAAAGCTGATAAAGTTTACCATACCCTTATTAACTATACCAATTAGTTCCTTAGTAACATTAAAGCGGGACTATAGTTTATGTATGACACAAACAACACCAATAAGAAAGCCAATGAAAGCCTTAATGCCCTTATTGCCTCCCAGATAGAAACTATTGCCACTCTTAAACAATCAACCCCTATAATAATAGTAGTAACCTAGTAGAAAAAACGGATGTCTAAAGACCTGCTAATATTTAGCGGAAAAGGCACCCCGCTAGAATAATAAGCTAACTTTAAGACCTGACACATTAAGATTAAAGGAGTCTTTAACTATAACCGGGACTACTTTAATATAGTCTAATCCCAGATCCTTTATATCTCGGATATGCTAGAGGGCAAGGCCTATAAGTTTATTAAGTAGGGCCTGTAGCTTATGCACGAGAACCTAAACAATATGTCTATGTGGAAATGGCCTACTAAAGAAGATATACTTAAAGAGCTTACTGCCCACTATAAGGTCCTTAACATAACCTAGGTTGTAAAAAATAAGCTTAACCATTTTCCCTAGGGCGAGTGTAATTACTGGTCCTAGAAGGGAGAGCTTAATAAGTTAATAGTCTGCGCTAGAAAGACAGACAAATAAAAGGTAGATCTACTCTGGAAGTTTATCTCTCTAAAGATGGAAGAGCTGGTACTTAGACTTGCCTATAAAATTAATAACAGCGATTATATAGGTTAGAGTAAGCAGATGGATATATTTGCTAAGAACCTCGCAAACTATATACACTAAGCCAACCTTAAGAATACTAACCACCGCCCACCTGCTTAAGCTCCTGCCCCTATATTAACCCTAACCTTAACCCTAGTAGCAACTAAAGAACCTATAGACCTTAATAGAATCTTAGACACGGAGTGTAAGCGCCGCTTTAATAATAGACTGTGCCTTGCCTATGGCCTACCTGGCCACTAAAAGGACGCTTATAACCCCGCCATGACAGTAAACCCAGTCCTAATACTAGCCTGTTAAATAACACAAACTAATAACTGCGGATGTAGCAACCACGGAGTCCATTATGGCCGCGGTAGACAACTCCCCCCCTTTAACCCTGCGGCTTAGTTACTCTAAATAATGCCCTATATAGAAGCCCAACCCGTTAACAACGCCCAGAATTAGTAACTCTGTGCTAGCGAATACGAATATAGCCACATTGTCAGCAAGGTGCTGTCTCTCTATACCCTAACTGAGACTGACACTGCCAGCTAGATAGATACTAGATCGCCCTGCCAAGACAGCCCTATACCCTAGTCGTTAAAAGGTAGACCCTTAGACTAAGTCGCGTTTAAGGGTCCAAACTATATGAGGAGGAAGACAAGAAGATTAGGTCCCTGTTACTAGACCAATTAGTCCTTTCTATTAGTAAACTGCCACTTAATCTTAGATTAGCAAACAGTAACAAGAAATTAATCCTTATTTAAATCCAACTCTCCTTATTACGCAACCTATACCCCTAAGTTTTTATCGACATAGTAAGCCTAGTGGACTTAGGTAGTACTACAATAGCATTTGCTAACGTAGAGTCTATTGTAAGAAAATATAACGTTATAACTAAGAAACTGTTGGCACTTAGGCCACTACACCTCGCAGATAGTATCCCAACTTCACTTGTTATGGACTACTTCACTAGCTAAATATTAATTGGCATCTATACTAAAGCTATACTCTTTCTTATTACTAAACTCTCACCCAGTACCCTAATTATCTTAGGTATGCCTTAGCTCTAGAAGCATAAGCCCCGCCCCAGCTTTAGAGAGCTTAAGATCTGCTTTAACTTAGACTACTACTCTAGGAACTGCCTCCTATAGGGGACAGCCAACAGTAGCAGGGACGCCCTATGTGGATACTTAGCACTACTAAGCCTAGTGCCTAGGACTATATATAAAGCCCTAATAATAGAAGATATTCCTAATAAAGGGGAATCTATATAGCTGTAAAGTAATGAGATAGTAGAAAACTGGACTACTTTAGCACTTAAGACTAAAATAATAGGCCAGCTGGTCTTGCCAAGACTAAGGAAGAAGGTCCACTTTACGCCACTGCCACTAAGAATCTAACGCTAACCCAGATACCATTTAAACCCCAGCTGCCTAGCCTAACACCTAGAACTAAGCTATATGCCATATACGCACACTATAGCCTATGTTATAGTAAGGACTAGCCAGGGAATTACTAAGACCTAGATAATAGAAACCGCATCACTATAATGCCTAACCTCGTACCCATTCCCCGTACGCCTTATACAAGGCCGCTGCCTAGGAACTGCTCCTAAGAGCTAACTAAGACAAGCCAGCCCCTGTCACGGCACTGTCCTGACACATACTGTCTTATACTGTCTTATACTATTTCCTACTATTGGCTGGCCCACCACTAGCGCCTTGGCGGCTACCCCTACTATTTATATACAATACCCCCTTTTACCTCCTTCTCCTCTTTATACCATAATGTAGTTATTTAGCCTATTAGCATTATAGCACTGTGACAGTTTGTGGTATCTCCTCTTGCGCCCCGCCGCGATCTTTATTCTCCCTAGTCCACTATCTCTATTTTCCCAGTATAATCACGACCTGGCGCGACCAATAACACCATACTATAGTTTCAGATAATCTTAGTACAGTTCTAAACAATCTTAGTATTATCCTAGACAATCTCAACATTATAGCCAGCCTTATAAATTTTAATTACCTGGCCCAGATCCCCTGAAATAGGTAACTAGAATACCCTGTTAGCGAATACACGCGAAGCGCTCACCCGCCTCTTTAATACCTCCTATATTAACATTGCCTAGATAATTAGGAGTGGTCCGGAGTACCCTAAGGACCTTAATGTGGCAGGAACATTTCAGCACCTCTCTATATATATAACCTTTTTGACTAGCATTAAGAGCGGTCTCTAAATAGTCTATAATAAAGGCCGGACTGTAAAGTCCTAACTTAAAGAAGCTTAGTATAGAATTAACTTCCTTAAGACACTTAAACTATGTATAAAATAATATAAATAGCAAGCTTTGGTATATACTAAAACTATATAAAGCCTAAGCTTTTAGATTACTATACTTACCTAAACCATTACCAATAAGAACACTACTACTAGCTCACCTCCCCTAGCTAAGCCCTATAGAAAAAAGTGTGAAGCAAAAGACCCTACCCTATTTAATGGCAAGGGATCGCCAACTAAAAAGTAAGAAAATTTTAAAATATAGGAAACAAAGATCTAAGGCGTTTTCTATAGAGATGCAAAGTGCTTTAAGACCCTAATAGACAAAGTCCTCTATATATTAGACATGCTAATAGATAAGGCTTATGACTATGTTAAGCATGGCCTTAATATACTATGTATACACCCAAACAACCTAAGTAAATGGGCCTTCTCTAACCGAGAGTCTATGTTTGCGTATATAAAGAAGCACTATAAGACCATAGATATAACCCAAGCGGCTAAGAATAAATTAGATACCTTAAGCCAAGGTAAGCGCAATTACTGGTCCTAAAAAGCAGAGCTTAATAAGTTAATAATTAAAGTAAACAAGACTGAGGAATAAAAGGTGAATCTGCTTAGAAAGAATATTTTGTTTAAGGTAAAGGACTTAGCTCTTACCCTTAGCCGTAAAATTAATAATGCTAACTATAAGGGCTGGAGTGAGTAAATAGATATGTTTGCTTATAACCTACAGAACTACGCCCACCATACTAAGCTGAATACCGCTAAGCTAAGTATTACTAGCGGCTATTAACCTACACTACCTAATAACAATACCTTAGCACTAGCACTATAGAATGACCTAATAGACCTTAACGCCGTTAAATTTGGCAGCAGTAGTAGTAGCCTCCCTAATAACGTCTAAAGACATTATATAGATAATAGACTCTGCCTGGCATATGGTTAACCTGGCTACTAGAAAGATGCTTATAACCCTAAAATAAACCTAAATCCCCTTCTAATGCCACCGCGCCAACCCCTTTTTAGCCGCAGCGGATTCTTTAGTAGAGGGATTAGTAACTAAAGCAACAACCGTAAACGGGGATGTGGGTTTAGACATAGAGACCTACCCCTACAATTCCCTTCCCTAATACAGCCCTAGCTAATGGTCCTATACATAAACTACAGACAAGTGCTCTGTGCTGCTACTAACTATAAGACTGGCCATGTCCTTAGCGAAGTACCCCCTAGCATATATACACCATTAGAGACTAATACGTTAGGATATACTAGCCAAGACTATAGTTACTAGCTAAGCCTTATAATCTAGTTATTAAAAGACTAACCCTTAAACTAAGTTGCCTCTAAGGGTTAAAACTATATAGGGAGGAGGATAAAAGGATTAGATCTATGCTACTAGATTAGTTAGACCTTATTTTAAGCTAGCTGCTACTTAACCTTAGAATAGTAAACAATAATAGGAATGCTATCCTTATTTAGACCTACCTCTCCTTACTATGTAACCTACTCCTATAAGTTTTTATTAAAACAGTAAGCCTTATTAACAGTGGTAGTATAGCACTAGCATTTACAGACGAAGACTTGCTTATAAAAAAGCATAATATTATAACAAAAAGACTCCTAGTCCTAAAACCACTCCGCCTTACTAATAGACTCCCATCTAGCTTTATTACCCACTACTTTATAGCAAGAATAATAATTGGCTACTATATAGAATCTATACTCTTCTACGTTATAAAGTTATCACTCTTAATACTAGTAACTCTTAGAATGCCCTAGCTTAAAAAGCATAACCTAAAACTAGACTTCCCCACTCTAGAGCTTAAGTTTAACTCTGATTACTGTGCCTATAACTGCCTCCTATAGTATGTTCCTAACTATAACCAAATAGCACTATATAGACGCATTATACGGCCAACGCTTAGATACTGTTAGCTAACAGTAGAAGAGGTGCCTAATACTAGTAAGCTAATATATGCAGTAAATGAAGTAGAGATTCTGGAAGACTGGACTACTATCCTATTTCCAAAAAAACAAACACCGCTAGAACTATAAGTCCCCCACATATACCCGCTTAACCTAGGTTAGCTAATAAGACACCTAACTTTAAGTTATTTACTGTACGTATATGTGACCGCATATATAATAGCTAAGGGCGTTATAGCTAAGACCAAAACCAGAGCAATTGAGACCTCCCCTCTGCAATGCCTAACCTTACACCTGTCTCCCGCGCGTACTATACAGGGCCGCCGCCTTGTTTCCGCCCCCCTGGGCCAACTAAGCTGTGCTAGCCTAGCCATAGTACCGGAGAACTAGACACGCCCTAACCTAGACAACATTAAATGCACTTATGCCGTTAATTTTACCCAGTTTTATAAATAAAAAGGCGTAAAGGTAATGAGGATCTATATAGCGGAGCTAATAGAATTGGTTAAATAAGAAGAATACCAATAGCTGCTTAAGGAGCTACCTATAGGCCTAATAGAAGTACTAAACCTATTAGAATGGTCTTTCTGCTGGCTAATAGAAGGTAACTATATAATAGAGGAAGCCTATAAAGTGCTACCCCCTTATTTCTATAACTTCCTTAAGATAAAACTAATAACTAAGTCTGAGTTTCTATACCGGAAGATAGTTAATACTAATATTAAGAAATTCCTAAAAGGCAAACCAGGATTAACCTATAAGGATATTTTGCAATGCTTACTAAAAGAGTTTTATAAACATATTGAACACTTCCTCCCTAGGAATATAGATAAGCTGCCCCCTTACTAACTATAGGACCATAAAATTAAGATTATACCAGGAAAGTAGGCCCTGTATTATAAAAACAGATCACTCTTACCTACTAAACTTAGCTGTATAAAGAAGTGGATTGACAAGATGCTGGATAAGGGTTTTATCCGCAAATTGACCTTACCAGCTACCGCACTACTCCTCCTTACAGTAAAACCTAGCGGTGGTGTATAAATCTGCTATAACTACCGAGGCCTAAATATAGTTACTATTAAGAACTGATACCCACTGCTACTAGTCCGCGAGACACTTAACGCACTCTATAGTGCTAAGTACTTTACTAAGCTTAATGTAATTACTGTGTTTAACCAGATCTAGATCACAGAAGGCCATAAGTAACTTACAGCATTTATTACCCAGTTTGGACTCTATAAGATACTAGTTACACTATTTAGTCTCTGTAACACGCCTACTATGTTCTAAAACTATATCAACTATGTTTTATACAACGCCCTTAATAACTACTATACTGTATATCTTAATGATGTCCTTGTCTTCTTAAAAACACGCGCTAAGTATATAAAACACGTAAATAAAATTATCTAAAGACTTGGTAATGCTGGACTCTAGATTAATATTAATAAGTCTAAGTTTTATGCTACTAAAATAAAATACCTTAGCTTAATTATCTTGACTAATGGCATAACTATAGACCCTAAGAAGGTGCAGGCCTTATAGGAATAGAAGGACCTAATATTAGTTAAGGAACTATAGCAATTTCTTAGCTTCGCGAACTTCTACTAATAATTTATTTAAGGCTATTCTAAGGTAGTTAAGCCTATAACTAGGCTACTAAAAAAGAGTATTAGCTGGTTATAGGGCCCTAATTAAGCATAGGCATTCTAGACCCTAAAAACAGCGTTCACTATAGCACTGGTTCTAGCGTATTACAACTATATAAAGAAGACTGTGGTAGAGACAGACGCCTTAAACTGGGCTTTAGGTAAAGTGCTCTATTAAGCTAATAAAAGTAACAAGCTTAAGCCAGTTATATTCTTCTCTGCTAAGCACTTAGCCCCTAAATGCAACTATAAAATATATAATAAGGAGCTCCTAGCAATTGTTAAGGCACTAAAAGAATGGTATTCCAAACTATAAGGAACTAAGCAGCTGTTTGAAATTATTATAGACTATAAGAACCTCTAGACCTTTATAATAATAAAATAACTAAACTAGTGCTAAGTCCGCTGGGCTAAGTTCCTTTCCTAATTTAACTTTGTTATTACCTATAGGCCTAGCACTAAAGCTACAATCCTGGACGCTCTTAGCCGTCTCCTAGGCGTTGTACCTACTAATGCTAATAACGAACGTCTATAACACTAAGACTGCGTTGTTTTACTACTAAAGAAAGTTGACCCTACTATCCTAGAAGAACTACTAAGCGAATCCTAAGACTAGGGCATTGAAGACTTTATTACAGTAATGGACCCAGAGCCTAAGAAAAAACCCCTTAAGGAGCTTATTAAGAATGCCTATAAAGAGAACAAACTTGCTAGGAATATGTTGGCTGCGCTATGCAAATGGGAAGACCGTAAAGTATGCCATTGGCCTAAGCAGATTAGGAAGCTGCTCCGCTATAATAAATTTAAATGTTTAATTATTAACGGCCTAATCTACTACAGGAATTAAGTATTTATCCCTAATTTACCTAAACTTTAACTAAAAGTTATACACCGCACGTATAGTTTAGGCCCTATGGGTTACCTAGGCCGCGTTAAGACACTAAACCTCCTTAATTAAATGTATTAGTGGCCAGGTATTTTATAGTTTATGGCTACCTTTATAAAAGACTGCGCTTTCTACTTCCGTATAAAGACCCTACACTTAGTACCGCCTAGTCTCCTAAAACCACTAGAACTACCAGTCCGCCTATAGACCGATATCTCCATTAACTACGTTGTTAAGTTACCTAAGTGCCTTTATAACGGCAAAATATATAGATATATCTTTGTTGTTGTTGACTGCCTAATAAAGATAAGACACTTTATTCCTGTTACTAGCCTAGATACTAAGGAGCTTGTTAAAGCATTTATCTACACTATCTATAAGTTACATGGCGCTCTAAATACCATTGTTTCTAATAGAGGCTCTTTATTTGTTTCTGACTTCTGGCGTTGCCTAAACTAGCGCCTAAAGGTAACCCTAAGCCCTAGCTCTATATAGCACCCTAAAACAGATGGTTAAACTAAGATTATTAATATAGTAATAAATAAGTACCTATGCGCCTTTGTGAGCTTCACCTAAGACAACTAGGTAGATTGGCTCCCCCTTGCTAAGTTTGCCATAAATAACTAGGTTAATAAGACCATAGGAATCTTACCATTCTTTGCTAACTATAGCTATAACCTACGTCTAGGCGTTAAACCAGTAGGCCCCTAGCTATTAGCCCTATCTGTATATGTAAAGAAGGAGTACCTATAAGCTAATACTATTGCTAACCGCTTTAAGCGCATCTTAACCCAGCTTAAAGCCCTAGCTTATATCTCCTAGCGACAATATAAAGACAATGCTAATATAAAATAAGATAAAGGTATAATATTTAAAAAGGATAACATGGTTATAGTTAGCCTTAAAAATATAAAGACTAACTGGCCTAAAAGGAAGTAGGATAATAACTGGGATAGACCTTAGCCTGTCCTAGCTGCCTATAAAGGAGCAGTTGTAGTTAACCTCCTAAACTATATCTATGTTAATAAGTCTTTCCACACTTTAAAAATTCGCCTCTAGTTCCCTAAAGAGATCTCTAGTTAAGCATGCATTAATAAAGAGGAATGTTATAATATTATAGGTAGGATAGCTGAAAGGGATAACAACGGCAATATCACAGATAAGTAGGAATTTAAAAAGATCCTTAATATATATAATAAATAAATGGACGAGCATAGCTTAATATACTATATTAAATGGAAATATTATAATAAGAAAACCTGGGAACCCAAGAAATCCCTAAAAGGGTGTAAGTGCGTACTACTAAAGTTCTATAAACAATACCCTAAGAAGCCAGGACCCCTAGACTGGGCATAAGATAAGGGAGAGCTATGCTAAGGCTATGGCCAACCACAAAGGTAATTTGTAGTGGTTGAGATCTTATGGAACTTTAACCGCCGGTCAAAGTTATCTAATTAGTTGGTTTTTTGCCAAAAAGCGCCACGTGGTGGCAGTGTAGAGTTCTGCCGATTTTATTTGTTAAGCTAACTAATCAAGATTTTCCATGCCTAGTATGGAAAATCGCTATTGGCTCAGTTAAGGGCGGTAAGCAAAAGTGACATCTTTGTAGCGAAAATAGGTTACTTGTTTGGTTTAGGGACCAAACCTTCTGGGGAGGGGAGTACTGTTACGGCACTGTCCTGACACATACTGTCTCGTACTGTCTCGTACTGTTTCCTACTATTGGCTAGCCTACCACTAGCGCCTTGGCGGCTGCCCCTACTATTTATATACAATACCCCCTTTTACCTCCTTCTCCTCTTTATACCACAATGTAGTTATTTAGCCTATTAGCATTATAGCACTGTGACAGCCCCGCCGCAACATTAGGAGAAGACTAAATACGCCCTAACCTAGACGATATTATAAACATACGCGCCATAAATTTTGCCTAGTTTTATAAATAAAAAGGTGTAAAAGTAATAAGGATCCATATAGCGGAGCTGGTAAAATTAGTAAAATAAGAAGAATAGAAACAATTAATAGATAAACTCCCTATTAGACTAGTTAAAATACTAGACCTAATAAAGGAATCCTTCCACCACTTAGTTAATGGTAACTATATAATAGAAGAAGCCTATAAGGTCTTCCCTAGTTATTTTTACTGTTTCCTTAAAGAAAACCTCTAAACTATAAATACTAAGTTCCTCTGCCGTAAAGTTATGGATATAGATATTAAGAAGTTTATAAAAGGCAAACCCACTCTAACTAGGGATAATATTATATAACGCCTCCTAAGGGAACATAGGCACCATATTGAGGGGTTTCTCCTAAAGAATGCTAATAAGCTTCTACCATATTGCCTATAGGACCATAAAATTAAAATTATGCTAGGAAAGCAGCCCCCGTACCATAAGAACCGCCTACTCTCCCCTACTAAGCTCTAATACATTAAGAAATGGATTAATAAGATGCTTAATAAAGGCTTTATCCGAGAATTAACGTCCCCTACTACAGCCCTGCTCCTACTCACTACTAAGCTAAAAGGAGGGGTAAGGATCTGCCATAACTATAGAGGACTTAATAACGTTACTATTAAGAACCAATACCCGCTCCTGCTTATCCGTAAGACACTTAATGCCCTATATGGCGCCAAATTCTATACTAAGCTTGATATTATCACCACATTTAATAGGATCTGTATTACTAAGGGCCATAAATAGCTTACAGCATTTATTACCCGCTTTGGGCTCTATAAGATACTAGTAACCCCATTTAGCCTTTATAATACCCTAGCTATATTCCAGAACTATATTAACCACATTCTTTACAACGTACTGGATAACTATTATACAGCATACCTTAATAACATCCCTATATTTTCTAAAACTTAAGCTAACCATACCAGGCACGTTAAAGAGGTAATTCGCCGCCTTAGAGCTGCTGGCCTCTAAATTAATATTAGCAAGTTAGAGTTCTACACAACAAAGATAAAGTACCTTAGCTTAATTATCTTAACAAAAGGAATGAGCATGGACCCTAAAAAGGTCTAAGCCTTACAAGTATAGGAGAACCCAACCTCAGTTAAGGAATTACAGCAGTTTCTTAGATTTGTAAACTTTTACTATAGGTTTATCTAAAGTTATTCTGCTGTTACTACACCTATAACAAAACTCCTAAGAAAGGACGTTAGATGGCTATAGGGACTAGAACAAGCCAAGTTATTTAAGGCCCTTAAGAGAGCCTTTACTTTAGCACCAGTACTAGCATACTACAACTATATAAAGAAAACAGTGGTAGAGACAGACGCATTAAATTAGGCTTCTAGCAGAGTCCTTTCCCAATATAACAATAATGGTAAACTAAGACCGGTTATATTCTTCTCCACAAAGCACTCTATACTAGAGTGTAACTACAAGATCTATAATAAAGAACTTTTAGCTATTATTAAGGCTTTAGAGGAATAACGTCCTAAGCTATAAGGGACTAAGGAGCCGTTTAAAATCATTACTAACCACAAGAACTTACAGACGTTTATAACTACTAAGCAGCTAAACCAACACTAAGTCCGGTGGGCAGAGTTCCTTTTATAGTTTAACTTTATAATTATATATAGACCTAGCAGCAAAGCTATACTCCCTAATGCCCTAAGCCAACTACTAGGAACAAAACCTAAGGACGTTAATAATAAACGCCTCCGCTACCAAGCCCAAGTTATTATACCGCCCCAAAAAGTTAACCCTATAATCTTAGAAGAATTACTATATAAATCCCGCAACTCTAATAACATGGAGTTTATAGCCGCTCTAGACCCTAAAATAGCCAAAAAGTCACTAGATAAGCTAATCTAGTTAGGATACCAGGAGAACAAACTCATAAGAGATATAGTAGCAGCTCTGCGTGATTAGAAAGCTTGCCATTAACTAAAGAAGATTAGGAAATTACTCCATTATAATAAGTTAGAATATAGTATTGTTAATAGATAGATCTACTTCTACTAACGCCTCTTTATCCCTAATACCCTAGACCTCCACCTAGAAGTTATCTATTACTTTTATAGTAGCGGCCCTATTAGTTACCCTAGCTGGGTTAAAACTCTTAACCTTTTAAACCAAATATACTAGTAGCCAGGAATCTCCTAGTTTATAGCTACCTTTATTAAAGACTGTGCCCTATACTTTTGTACTAAGACCCCCTATTTTACCCCGCCCAGTTTTCTAAAGCTACTAGAACTACCCACTTGCCTATAGACTAATATTTTAATTAACTATATTATAACGCTGCTAGTATACTAATGCCACAGTAAGGCATATAAACATATCCTTATTATTATAGACTGCCTAACTAAAATGTGATATCTTGTTCTAGTAACAGGACTCTTAACAGAGGAACTAGTTAATAGCTTTATTAATAATGTATATAAGCTCTATAGTACACTAAGCATAATTATCTCTAATTACAGCATATAATTTATTAGTGACTTCTAGTAATAACTAAGTAAACGCCTTAAGATAACCTTATAACCAAGCTTAGCCTAGCACGGCTAAACTAAAATTATTAATGCTGCCATAAATAAGTACCTCTATATTTTTATTAGCTTTATATAGGATAATTAGGTTAACTACCTACCACTTACCAAATTTGCTATAAATAACTAAGTTAATAAAAGCACAGGCATCTCCCTGTTTTTTACAAACTATGGCTTTAACCCTCACCTCGGAATTAAGCCTGCTGGCCCCCGCCTACTAATACTATTAGCATAAGTAAAAAAGGAGTTCTTCCGCGTAGACTTTATGGCCAACCGCTTTAAGCGGATATTAATACAGCTTAAGGCCCTAGCCTGGATTTTATAGCAACGCTATTGTCACAGTACTGCAATGAAGTAGACTGAATAACTACGTTATGGTATAAAGAGGGGAAGAAGGTGGAAAGGGGGTATTGTATATAAATAGTAGGGCCGGCCGCCAAGTCGCTAGTGGTGGGCCAGCCAACAGTAGGGAACAGTACAAGACAGTATAAAACAGTATGCGTTAGGTTAGTACCGTAACAGTACTCCTCTCCCCTAGATAGTTTGGTCCCTAAACCGAATAGATAACTTAAAAATAGGCAGTGTATAGAGTTGCCTATTTTCTACTGTAAAGATGTCAGTTCCGCTTACCGCCCTTAACTAAGCCAATGGCGATTTTCCATGCCGGGCATAGAAAATCCTGATTGGTTAGTTTAGTGAGTAAGGTTGGCAGAACTCTATACCGCCACCTAAACCGGTCCGTGTGGCGTTTCTTGGCGAGAATTTGGCTAATTAGATAACTTTAACTGCTAGTTAAAGTTCCATGACATCTCAACCACCATAAATTTTAATGCGGTGGTCGGCCGCGACCTTAGCGTAACTTTTCCTTATCTCGTGCCTAGTCTGGGGGTCCTAGCTTCTTAGGGTGTTGCTTATAGAAGCGCTGTATAGCTTATTTGTAACCCTTTAGGTCTTCCTCTAGCTACTAGGTTATATCCTTGTAATATTTCCATTTAATCTTATAAGTTAGGCCCTAGGGGTCTTCGTTATATATATTAAGGATTTTCTCAAACTCCTATTTGTCTTCTATATTGCCGTCATTGTCTCTCTCTGCCACTTGTCCTTGTATATTACGGCGCTCTGCGGTATTAATATTTGCTTGGCTAGGGATCTCTTTAGCAGCCTAGAGGCGGACCTTGGATATATAAAAGGATTTGTTTACTTAAATATGGTCTAGGAGGTCTACTATAACTGCCCCTTAGTATACTGCGAGTATGGGGTATAGGCCGTCCTATTTATTATCCCATTTCTTCTTAGGTCTGTTTGTCTTTATATTTTCTAAGCTAACTATAACCATATCACCTTTATAGAATAACGCGCTCTTGTCCCTACGGGTATTAGCATTGTCTTTATAGCATTACTGTAAAATCCGGGCTAGGGCCTTAAGCTGTGTTAATATCCGCTTAAAGCGGTTGGCTATAGAGTCTGCGCAAAAGAACTCCTTCTTTGCTTATGCTGATAGTGTCAGTGGGTGGGGGCCAGCAGGCTTAATTCCAAGGCAAGGGTTAAAGCCATAGTTTGCAAAAAATAGGGAGATACCTGTGCTCTTATTAACTTGGTTATTTATAGCAAACTTAGTGAGTGGTAGGTAGTCAACCTAGTCGTCCTATATAAAGCTAATAAAAGCACAAAGGTATTTATTTACGGCGGCGTTAATAATTTTAGTTTGGCTATCCGTTTCTGGGTGCTAGGCTGAGCTTAGTTATAAGGTTATCTTAAGGCGTTTACTTAGTCGTTGCTAGAAGTCGCTAATAAATTATATACCGCAATTAGAGATAATCGTGCTTAGTACACTGTAGAGCTTATATACGTTGTTAACAAAGCTATTAACTAGCTCCTCTGTTAAGAGTCCTGTTACTAGAACGAGGTATTGTATTTTAGTTAGGCAGTCCACAATAATAAGGATATATTTGTATGCCTTGCTATAGCGTTGGCATACTAGCAGCGTTGTGATATAGTTAATTAAGATATTAGTCTATAGGCAGGCGGGTAATTCTAGTGGCTTTAGGAAACCAGGCGGGGCAGAATAGGGGGTCTTAATACAAAAGTATAGGGTATAGTCTTTAACAAAGGTAGCCATGAACTGGGAGATTCCTAGCTACTAGTATATTCGGTTTAAGAGGTCGAGAGTCTTAACCCGGCTAGGGTGACCAGCGGGGCCGCTGCTATAAGAGTAATAGGTAACTTCTAGGTGAAGGTCTAGGGCGTTAGGGACAAAGAGATATTAGCGGAAGTAGATCTATCCATTAATAATACTATATTCTGACTTATCGCAATAGAGTAATTTCCTAATCTTCTTTGGCTAACGGCGAGCTTTCCAATTACATAGGGCTGCCACTATATCTCTTACAAGTTTGTTCTCCTGGTATTCTAGCCAGATTAACTCGTCTAGTGACTTTTCAGCTATTTTAGGGTCTAGAGCGGCTATAAACTCCACGTCATTAGAGTTACGGGACTTGTATAGTAATTCTTCTAAGATTATAGGGTTAACTTTCTAGGGCAGTATAACGACTTAGGCTCAGTGGCGGAGGCGTTTATCATTGGCGTCCTTAGGCCTTATTCCTAGTAGCTAGCTTAGGGCGTTAGGGAGCGTGGCTTTGCTACCAGGTCTGTATATAATTACAAAGTTAAACTATAAAAGAAACTCTACCTACCGGACTTAGCGCTAGTTTAGCTACTTAGTAGTTATAAACGTCTATAGGTTCTTATGGTCGGTAATAATTTTAAACGGCTCCTTAGTCCCTTATAGCTTAGGACGCTATTCCTCTAAAGCCTTAATAATAGCTAGGAGTTCTTTGTTGTAGATCTTATAGTTATATTCTAGCGCGGAGTGCTTTGCGGAGAAGAATGCAACTGGTCTTAATTTTTTATTGTTATTGTACTGGGAAAGGACTCCGCCGGAAGCCTAATTTAATACGTCTATCTCTACCACTGTTTTCTTTGTGTAGTTATAGTATGCTAGTACTAGTGCTGAAGTAAAGGCTCCTTTAAGGGCCTTAAATAATTTGGCTTGTTTTAGTCCCTATAGCCATCTAATATCCTTCTTTAGGAGTTTTGTCATAGGTATAGCGATAGTAGAGTAGCCTTAGATAAATCGTTAGTAGAAGTTCGCGAAGCCGAGAAATTGTTATAGTTCTTTAATTAATGTCGGGTCCTTCTATTTCTGTAAGGCCTGTATCTTCTTAGGGTCTATAGTTATGCTATTAGTCGAGATAATTAAGCTAAGGTATTTTGTTTTAGTAGAGTAGAACTTAAACTTATTAATATTAATCTAAAGTCTAGCATTACCAAGTCTTTAGATGACTTTATTTATATACTTAATATGCTTGGCGCGTGTTTTAGAAAAGACAAGGACGTTATTAAGGTAGGCAGTGCAGTAGTCGTTAAGGGCGTTATATAGAATATGGTTAATATAGTTCTGGAATATAGCGGGTGCATTATAGAGGCTAAATAGTATAACTAGCATCTTATAGAGTCCAAACCGGGTAATAAATGCTATAAGCTACTTATGGCCCTCCGTAATCCGGATCTGGTTAAACGCAGTAATTATATTAAGTTTAGTAAAGTACTTGGCGCCACAAAGTGCGTCAAGTGTCTCGCGGATTAGTGGCAGTGGGTATTAATTCTTAATAGTAACTATGTTTAGGCCTTAGTAGTTATAGCAGATTTGTATACTACCGCTAGGCTTAGTAGCAAGGAGGAGTAGTGCGGCAGCTAGTAAGGTTAATTCGCGGATAAAACCCTTATCCAGCATCTTATTAATCCACTTCTTTACACACCTAAGTTTAGCAGGTGAGAGTGGTCTATTTTTATAGTATAGGGCCTAGTTTCCGGGGGTGATCTCAATTTTATAGTTCTATAGTCGGTGAGGGGGCAGCTTGTCTGCGTTCTTAGGGAGGAAGTGCTTAATATATTTACTAAACTCCTTTAGTAAGTGTTGTAGAATGTCTTTGTAGGTTAATCCTAGTTTGCCTTTTAGGAATTTTTTAATATTGGTGTCGACTATCTTCCGACGTAAAAGCTTGGGTTTGGTTTTTAGATTTATCTTAAGGAAGTTATAGAAATAAAAGGGGAGCACTTTATAGGCTTCCTTTATTGTATAGTCACCTTCCACTAGCTAGCGGAAAGACCTTTTTAATAGGTTTGGTACTTCTATTAGGCCTATAGGCAGCTTTTTAAGCAGCTATTAGTGCTTATCTTATTTAACCAGTTCTACTAGCTCCGCTATATAGATCCTTATTACCTTTACGTCTTTTTGTTTACAGAACTGGGTAAAATTAACAGTATGGGTGCATTTAATATTATCTAAGTTGGGGCATATCTAGCTCTCTGGTGCTACGGCTAGGCTAATACGGCTTGGTCGGCCTAGGGGGGCGGAAACGAGGTGGCGGCCCTATATGGTACGCGCGGGAGACAGGTATAAGGTTGGGCGTTATAGTGGCGCGGTTTCTATTATCTGGGTCTTAGTAGTTCCATAGCCAGTCCTTGCTATAACACGAGCTGCAGTATGCGTATATAGCATATGGCTTAGTTCCGGGTGTTAGGCTAGGCGGCTAGGGTTTAAATGGTGCCTAAATTGGGGTTGGATTCTTAATAGTGGTAGCGCAAAGCGGACCTTCTTCCTTGGTCTTAGCAGGGCTGGCTGGCCCGTCGTTTTGGTCTTAAGTGCTAGGTTAGTCCAGTCTTCCACTATCTCGTTTCTTTGCAGCTATACAGGCTCCCCTTTATTAGGAACGTCTTCTACTATTAGGGCTTTGTATATAGTCCTAGGCACTAGGCTTGGTAGTGCTAAGTATCTATATAGGGCGTCCCTACTAACGTCGGCTATCCCCTATAGGAGGTAGTGCCTAGAGTAGTAGTCTAAGTTGAAGCGGATCTTAAGTTTCCTAAAGCTGGGACAGGGCTCGTATTTCTAAAGCTAGGGCATACCTAGGATAATTAAAGTAGTGGGCGAGAGTTTGGTAACAAAAAAGAGCATAGCTTTAGTATAGAGGCCGATTGATATTTGGGTGGTAAAGTAGTCTGTAACAAGCAAAGTTGGGATACTGTTTGCGAGGCATAGTGGCCTAGGTGCCAGCAGCTTCTTAGTTATAATGTTATACTTTCTTATAATAGACTCTGCGTTGGTAAATGCTATTACAGTACTACCGGAGTCCACTAGGCTTACTGTATTAATATAAACTTAGGGGTATGGGTTACGCAATAAGGAGAGTTAGATTTAAACAAGGATTAATTTCTTATTACTGTTTGCTAATCTAAGATTAAGTAGCAGTTTACTAATAGAAAGGACTAATTAATCTAGTAATAGGGACCTAATCTTCTCGTCTTCCTCCTTATATAGTTTAGACCCTTAGGTATAACTTAGTCCAAGAGTCTGCCTTTTAACAACTAGGGTATGGGGCTGTCTTAGTAGGGCAGTCCAGTGTCTATCTGGCTGGCGGTGTCGGTTTCTGTTTTGGTTAGGGTATAGAAAGATAATACCTCGCCAATAATGTAGCCGTATTTATATTCGCTAGCGCGAAGTCGCCAATACTGGGCGTTATTAACGGGTTGGGCTCCTATATAGGGCATGGTTTAGAGTAACTAAGCCATAGGGTTAAAGGGGGGGGGTCGTCTACTGTGGCTATAATAGGCTCCGCGGTCGCCGCGTCTATAATGGAATCTATAGTCGCCGCGTCCGCGGTTATTTGTTCACGTTGTTTAACGGGGTGGCATTGGGACTAGGTTTACTATCTTAGTAGGGTTATAGGTATCCTTCCAGTGGCTAGGCAGGCCACAGGCAAGGCACAGTTTATTATTAATATGGCGCTTGCGCTCTGTATCTAAGATTCTATTAAGGTCTATAGGTTCTCCAGTCACTACTAGGGTTGGGGTTAATATAGGGGCAGGGGCTTAGGTAGGTAGGCGGTGGTTAGCGTTCTTCTTAAGGTTAGCTTAGTGTGTATAGTTTATGAGGTTCTTAGCGAACACATCTATCTACTTACTCTAACCTGTATAGTCGCTGTCGTTAATTTCGTGGGCTAGTTTAAGTACCAGCTCTTCTATCTTTAGAGAGATAAACTTTTGGAGTAGGTCCACCTTCTATTTGTTTATCTTCTTGGCGCGGACTATTAGCTTATTAAGCTCTCCCTTCTAGGACTAGTAATTACGCTCGCCTTAGGGGAAATGGTTAAGCTTATTCTTTGCGACCTGGGTTGTGTTGAGGACCTTATAGTGGGCAGTAAGGTCTTTAAGCATATCTTCCTTAGTAGGCCATTTCTATATAGATGTGTCGTTTGGGTTCTTATGCATAAGCTCTAGGCCCTACTTAATAAACTTATAGGCCTTATCCTCTAGTATGTCCGAGATGTAAAGGATCTAGGACTAAACTATGTTAAAGTAATCCTAGTCCCGGTTAAAGACTCCCTTAATCTTAATGTGCCAGGTCTCAAAATTAGCTTATTATTCTAGCGGGGTGCCTTTTCCGCTAAATATTGGCGGGTCTTTAGATCTCCGTTTTTTCTGCTAGGTTACTACTATTGTTATAAGGGTTAATTGTTTTAGAACGGTAATAGTCTCTACCTAGGAGTTGATAGTTCCTATCTAGGAAGCGATAAGGGCATTAAGGTTTTCGTTAGCTTTCTTATTGGCGGTGTTTATATTATACATATACTGTAGTCCTGCTTTAATGTTGTTAAGGAACTCATTGGTATAGTTAACAAGGGTAAGGTAAGCTTTGCTAGGCTTAAAGGTCTTAGGGTACGGTAGGGAGCGGCGGATTGTCCACACAATATTGGGGTATGTCTCTGTAAATAGGTCTGCGAAAACGTCGCGGGGGTTCTAGGTTTTGGCCATTTCGGCGTCGTTGGTGTCGCCTATCTAGGCGCTAGATAAAAACTAAGGATTGTTCTAGGACTGTGCTAGGGACGTATTGGTTTTAGCAGAGGCGCGCGCAGGTCGCGATTGCTCTGGGGCGGAGGTTAATTGGCTAGGGTACGGGGAATCAGTAATTGCGACGGGGCGCAAATTAAAGATACCACAAACTGTTATAGTGCTGCAATGAAGTAGACTGAATAACTACGTTGTGGTATAAAGAGGGGAAGAAGGTGGAAAGGGGGTATTGTATATAAATAGTAGGGCCGGCCGCCAAGTCGCTAGTGGTGGGCCAGCCAACAGTAGGGAACAGTACGAGATAGTATGAAACAGTATGCGTCAGGTCAGTGCCGTGACAGCTATAAAGATAATACCAATACCCATAGGGACGAGAGTGCGTTATTCTATAAAGGCAATATAGTTATAGTTAGCTTAGAAAATATAAAGACAAACAGACCTAAGAAGAAATGGGACAATAAATGGGACGGCCTGTACCCCGTACTTGCAGTATACTAAGGGGCAGTTATGGTAGACCTCCTGGACTATATCTAAGTAAATAAATCCTTCTATATATCTAAGGTCCGCCTCTAGGCTACTAAAGAGATCCCTAGCTAAGCAAATATTAATACTATAGAGCGCCGTAATATATAAGGACGAGTAATAGAAAAAGACAATGACGGTAATATAAAAGATAAATGGGAGTTTAAGAAAATCCTTAATATGCACAACAAAGACCCCTAAGGCCTAACTTATAAGATTAAATGGAAATATTATAAGGACATAACCTAGCAGCTAGAAGAGGACCTAAAGGGTTGTGAATAAGCTATATAGCGCTTCCATAAGCAACACCCTAAGAAGCCAGGACCCCTAGATTGGGTATAAGATAAGGAAAAGCTATACTAAGGTCGTGGCCGACCACCATGTTAAAAATCTGTGGTGGTTAAGATGTTATGGAACTTCAACCAGCAGTTAAAGTTGTCTAATTAGTTAGAATTCTTGCCAAGAGTGCCACGCGCCAACTTTATTTTGATAAGCCGACTAATTAGGATTTTTTTTTAAATATTTCTACAGCGAAAACAGGTGGTCCCGCGTACTACCTATTTGAAGTTATTTGTTTAGTTTGGGGACCAAACCTTCTGGAGAAAGGAGTACTGTCACAGCACTGACCTAACGCATACTGTTTCCTACTGTTGGCTGGCCCACCACTAGCGCCTTGGCGGCTGGCCCTACTCTTTATACACAATACCCCCTTTTACCCTTCTTCTCTTCTTTATAGCACAACGTAGTTATTTAGTCTACTTCATTGCAGCACTGTGACAAGTTCTATAGAGTACACTATAGTTAAGCCATAGCTTTAACCGCGTATAAGTGTCTATTATAGGTTCAGCTTCCTTATCTAAGTACTTATCTAAAGTCTACTCTAGATCCTTCTGGTAAATATTCCTTAGGGGAGTTGCTTCCTAATAGAGGTGTCCTCCTAGATTAGGTAGCTCTTACTAGTCAAGGCCTGCCTATTTATTATTAGTGAGGGGAGGTCAATTAAGCTGTAGTACGATATTGTAATCGCTAAAGGCACCCCCTAACCAAGAGTTACCCCCTAACTACGAGGCCTAAGAGACCTTCTCTGCCTCCTACAGTGACTAAGAAGCTTTACCTCCTTTCTATAGTGACTAAGAGACCTCTAGTATAGTGTCTACGGTAGGGAGTTCCTTAAGTGGTACCTAGTAGATATCGTTGTCGCCACCTTCTTCTTCACTAATTAGTATAGTAAGAAAGGTTCCTAATTTGTTAAAGGTAACGCTGCTTAATTAAACAACCTTGTTCTTATAAGGTAGATAGACGCGGTATATATATAAGCCTTTATAGCCAACTAATTGTCCTTTCTAAGCTCTTGTAATAAACTTATTACCTTATTACCGCTAAGGGTCTTTTTTATTAATAAGGATATAGGTAGGACAGCCATAGATCTTCTAGTTAGCATATATAATTATAGAATTGGTATCACCTAGGGCGAGAGCTATTGCTTAAGCGGGCGGAGCTTAGTCCTTATTAACTAATATAGGCAATATATTAAGCCCATATACGGCTGCCTTAGCGACTTTAGGCCAGAGCTTTAGCAGTAATTAAGTCTTAATTAACATTATCCTAACCCTTTCTTTAACTAGGTGGTTAGCCTTCTCTATAATTCCATTCTAGTGTGCGGTGTATAGGGTAGAGGCCTTAGTAAGTATACCTTTGTTCTTAAAGAAATTGGTTAAGTCCTTACTAAACTACTTAGCAGCTCTATCTAGTCAGAAGCAACCAATCATTATCCCTATTTAAGTCTTAATTATATAGATAAACTGCTTTAAGGTAGAGGCCGCGGAGCCTCTATTAGTATATAGTAGATCTATCTAAAGTATGTTTAGTTATTAGTAAATAGTAAATAGTACTTCTTACTATAGAGGCCTTTGTGTTTTAATGGCCTAACTATATTAACATGCACCTTTTTAAATATGTAATTGCTGCGTCGTTAAGGGCGTCTTAATATTTACTTCTTGGCCTTTTTAAGGTGATAGTCCTCGCAGTAAAATAGCTTGTCCTTAGTAACTATAATCCCCTTTATGCTTCTAGTAAGGAGATATATCTAAGTAGGAGGAAGGTATTGTAGTCTCTTATACTAAGTCTCTATAGTAGCTTTAGTAAGCACGCCTTTCTTATAAAGGCGTGATTATGTAGTAGCTAGAGCTATTATAAAAGGAACCTCTATAGGGTTGTCTACTAGTATAAATATATTAAGTCCGTTAATGCTTAGGATATACATTGGGAAAATATTCGCAGGCTGGGTTTCAAGTCGACTTTGTTAAGCGCGTTTCGCGTAATTGACATGTAATTAACCAACTTGACATGCAACTTAACTAACTTAATACGCAATTAACCAACTTAATATGCAACTTAACTAACTTAATACGCAATTAACTAACTTGATATGCAACTTAACTAACTTAATACGCAATTGACCAACTTGACATATTTAAAAGTTAAATAATACGCAGTTAACCAACTTGACATATTTAAAAGTTAAATAATACGCAGTTGACCAACTTGACATATTTATAAGTTAAATAATACGCAGTTGACCAACTTGACATATCTATAAGTTAAATAATACGCCGTTAACCAATTTAATATATTTAAAAGGTAAATAATACGCAGTTGACCAACTTAACATATTTATAAGTTAAATAATACGCCGTTAACCAATTTGATATATTTAAAAGGTAAATAATACGCAGTTGACCAACTTATACATTCCTTAATATGCAATTGAGGTAATGTAATATATTATTTAAGTTATATGCTAATTACAAGAGGCTCTGCACGAAGCTCTACACGAAGCTCTACACGAAGCTCTACACGAAGCTCTACACGAAGCTCTACACGAAGCTCTGCACGAAGCTCTACACGAAGCTCTGCAGAAGCTCTGCACGAAGCTCTGCACGAAGCTCTGCACGAAGCTCTACACGAAGCTCTGCAGAAGCTCTGCACGAAGCTCTACACGAAGCTCTGCAGAAGCTCTGCACGAAGCTCTGCACGAAGCTCTGCACGAAGCTCTGCACGAAGCTCTGCACGAGGCTCTGCACGAAGCTCTACACGAAGCTCTACACGAAGCTCTACGTACAGAGGCTCTGCACGAGGCTCTGCGCGAAGCTCTGCGTACGGAGGCTCTACACGAAGCTCTGCATCTGTCAGATAATCTGTATTCTCTATCAGGCACAGGTCACGTGCACGGGTCACGTGCACAGTAAAATCTCTTCGTAGCTCAAAGCCCTCAGGGGCCCAGACAATCAATCAACCTATTTCATCAATTTGCAGCCACCTTATTTTTTACCCTTCCTTACATCCTCCCTAACTTAGGAGGCACTGGAACGGCAGCCAGTAGAGGACCGTCGCCAGAACCAGACGACCGTCGCCAGAACCAGACGACCGTCGCCAGAACCAGATGACCGTCGCCAGAATCAGACGACCGTCGCCAGAACCAGATGACCGTCGCCAGAACCAGATGACCGTCCTAGAGCCAGACAACCGTTACCAGAACTAGACGACGATCTTTCGAACAACCAGCCAGCGAATACCACGAACGATTCAATTGATTAATTGAATTCGACATT
>Ga0307507_10001167_pt1 | contig 58434 bp, 12 predicted proteins | sample 7_EM_MG_FD_207223 | JGI IMG/M metagenome (GOLD analysis project Ga0307507, IMG submission 207223) | Populus trichocarpa ectomycorrhiza microbial communities from riparian zone in the Pacific Northwest, United States - 7_EM | ecosystem: Host-associated > Plants > Roots > Unclassified | place... | reverse complement strand
TTCAACATGCCTGCTTATCCAGGCCTCTACCCCAGTTTTCTAGTATTTAGTCCCAGTTACCTAGGCCTAAAGGCCTAGGGGGCTTTCCATAAGCAGTTGGCTGCCACTACCAATTAACGGGGGGTTTCACCATTCTTTTGGATATCTTATAATGGGGTTAACCCAAGTACTAGACCGCCCCCTAGCGGTCTATATAATAATCTCCTCCCAGAGTTGGTATGCTTTCGCACGGCTTGGGAGCCTTCCATAGCCTCTGGTTTTACGCCTTTCTTCATTGTTTCCGCCGGCATGGGCATAAGCTGCCGCTTCCAGGGGTCGCAACTCCCTTCTTACGTGCCTACTAGCGTAATCCTACGAGGGCGTCGTGGCTACATCCTGCAATATGGATATTATATTATATACAAACTATATAACTGGTAATAATAATACCCAATTATTCTGTGCGTGGTTAATATAGTGCCTTAGATACTGTTCTAGTGTCTAGTTTAACCTTTTTATTTATCCATCCGTCTGCAGATAATACACTATTAAGGTTACTACGCGAACTCCTTATTCCACTAAGAATACCTTCTAGAATACTGCTATAAATCTTAGATCTCTATCTAATATAATCTTGTTTAGTGCTCCGTGTCTTATAAATACTTCCTTAATATAGATTCTAGTGACATCCTCTACTAACATCTCTTCTATGCATGCTATAAAGTATCCCCACTTTATAAGCTTATCTACTATTACTAAGATTATATTATAATCTTATCCTATAATAGGATCTTTTAACTTTAGTAACTTAATAATAAAGTCCTATAATATAACTTCCTATAGTCTCTCTGGTACTTTAACAGGTTATAGCCCTCTATATAGCTTATACCTTATTAGTTTGTTTCTTTAGCAATTTAAATATTCTTTTATAACTTATCTCGCTAGTCCCCAAATTCCTTAGATAACCTACTCTTTTTAAAGTCTTAACACTAAGCCTGTAGCTCCGTTATATCCTTAAGTTAGTCCCCTATAGAATAACTCAACAAACTCCTTTGCAATAGACCTTAAAACATAGGTTGCTTCCCTATTTTTATATTATTCCGTATCTAAATCCTCTACTTATACTTCTTAGATCTTCTATATCTAATCACTCTCTAGTAATTTGTAGATCTGACTTTCTTTAGTTGCTGCAACCTTGGGATAATTATACCTAATTAATTCGTCTTAATCCCTTTGTAATAAAGCCCCTAATAGCTTTTTATTACTTTATAGTTTAGCTTTCCTACTTAGAGCATCCGCTCATGCATTATCTATACCCTTAGTATACTAAATTTTAAAATAGTATTCTGTAAGTATTTCTGCCCATCTAACCTGTCTTTAGTTGAGTTTCTTTGTTATTAGGAATCCTATAAGGTTCTTATAGTCCGTTTTAACTATAAATAGTTTCTTTATGCCTTGTAAGAATGCTCTCTATTCTTTTAATACTATAACTATACCTAATAACTCCTTATTATAGATGTTATAGTTTAGTTCTAGTGGTGTTATCTTCCAACTATAGTACGCTACTGGATGCTATACGTCCTAATGCTTCTATAGCAAATATACTCCTAGTGCGAAGTCTAATATATCTGTCTTAACAACTGTTTCTAGCTTTAGTTGGTAGATCTTAAGGATTAATTCCTAGGGTAAACAACTCCTTAAGTTCCTTAAACAACTTCTTTTACTCTATTCCCTATACCCACAGTTCCTCTTTCTTTATTAGTCTTATAAATAGCTTAATGCTCTTTAACTACTGTGCTATAAACCTCTTATAGTAGTTACAAAACCTTAAAAACGATCTTAACTGCATAATATTCTCTAGTTCTTGCTAACTTACTATAGCTTTAACTTTCTTTAGGTCCATACTAATTTTCCCTAGTTTAATAATAAACCCTATAAAATCAGTCTTTCTTATAAAGAACTCGCATTTCTTAATAGCTACTAGTATCTATTCTTCTTATAATCTCTTTAAGACCTATTTAATGTGTTTCTTATGTTCTTTCTTGCTTTCTAAGTAGATAATAATATTATTAAGGTATACTATAACAAACTTATTAAGGTATTCTCCTAATACACTATTAATTTGCTTTTGGAACATTACTAGTGCGTTTATAAGCCTAAACTATATAACTAACGGCATATATAGTCCTTCCTTTAACCTAAAGGCTGCCTTCTATTTATTGCCTTCCTTGATCCTAATCTAATGGTACGCCCACTTTAGATCTATCTTTATAAAGATCTTTACATTGCCTATCCTATCTTAGATTTTGCTAATTAAGGGTAAAGGATACCTATTCTTTCTAGTAATGCTGTTTAACTGTCTATAGTTAATACACATCCTAAGTTTTCTGTTTTTCTTTAGGGAGAATAGTACTAGATACCCTACTAATAACTGCGACGGTCTAATATATCCCTTTTATAAGTTCTCCTTAACAAACTCCTTAAGTGCCACTAATTTGGTTTTAGTAAGCTTATAGATTAGAAAGAACTTTAGACTTATTTCTAGTTCTAACTCTATCTTATAGTCCTATACTGCATACTCTAACAGCTTTTTACTTTCTAATAACCATAACTTTTTACCATACTTGTAGTATCTTTTTGGTATATAACTTAAGCCTTACTTAGTTTCTTTATACGTCGCTCTAACTTGGTACTATACCAACTTGGTTTACTATTGTACTTTACGTTATTAAGTATCTCTAATATTAACCTAACCTATAACCTAATTAATTTTTAGATTATATTTCTATAACTAAGGTATTCCTAGTATCGCCTTATCTTTTCCTAATGGTAAGATATTAAAAGACACTCTAACTAGTCTCCCTTTAATAGTTAACTAAATAGGTCCTATTTTGAGATTAATAATGCCTCCTCCGTAGGCTATCTAATCTCCTGAAATTGTTATAAGTAGATATAGGTATTTCTTTTGCCTGTATAGTAACCCTATCCTTTCTACTACTATTAGTAACACATGGTTTCTTATTACTCTACTATCTACTAGTGCTTTAAACTGCTGATCTTACCACTTAACTTATAAGTTTAGGTGTTATCCTTAAATTCCTTTAAGGGTTTAAGGCTCTACTACTGGTTCCCTCTGGTCCTATAGGCCTCCCTTTTTCCTAACTATTAGCTGCTAGATCCTGTTTATACTTAGTCCACCTTTAGCTAATACTTAGTTTATTTCTTTTCCTCTACGTGCTATAAATAAGTGTTCTCTAGGCAGTTTTATTACTATTATCTATCTAGGCATTCTTTTGTAAGGAATCTTCTAGGTTAAAGTATTAGGTCCCCTTAACTCTATACTTTTACTAGGTGCTATTTATGTATATACCTAGCATCTCTAAACCGTTTTTCCTCTAGTGCCTAATATATTCTTACTAGGTATTTCCGGTTCTTGTTTTTTAGTGTCCTATATATATTACATATATTATCCATACAAGCTATCTATAATAGTGTATAATGCGCTAGGTAACTTAGGTTAACTCTTAGCTTGTCTTTATCCTTAAGTTTAAACCTATACCTAGTTAACTTAACCACTGGTGCTTCTGCTATAGGTACTAAGATTTATTACTTACTTCTCTAGTCCCTAGGTTCTTCTTCTAGGTTCCTTAACGTCATAATTAATGCTCCTTTAATATAACTTATGCGTTTTTCCATAATGGGTTAGTCTTAGACAACTTTTTTTGTCTAGCTATATATAAAAGTCTTCCTATTTATTATTGTGTTGTTGCCTATACCACTTTCCATACAACTGGTTTAGTGTATATAGTCTATCTATAAGAAAGGACCTTGTTATTACTGCGTTATAATATCCTTTGGTATGTCTTTCTTTAAACCTAACTGGAATATCTAGATCTTTTTCTTGTTCTAGTTTGTTTAACCACTTTACTCTAGGTGTCCCTGCACTAGGCCTATTAGTAATTCTTTATATAGGTACTCTGTCCCTTATATAACCTAGCATAGCTAACCTCCTGTCTAGCTTTTGCTCTTGCTATGCGATAATTCTTTGTTTAAACTTATCCATAGTTTCTTATTTTCTACGTCTTGCAGCTAGATCCTTAAAGTTGTCTTGCTTCTTAATCTTAGTATTAACTTTTTAATCCTTAGGCTAAATACTATATTTACCTGTAATTACTATGGTCCTTATTTATTTCTTAAAATCTTGGTTCCCTAATAACGTTCTTATTCGTTCCCTAAACTTATAGTTCTTAAACTTATATCCTATACTTATTTGTTTATTACTAAACTAAGTTGCTACTCTTTCCTAATGGTTTTTGTTTATTATGGGTTCTTAAGCTGTCCTTATTATGTCTTACAAGTCTAGAGCTTTCCTTATCTCTTCTTAAAAATCTTGGACCTATGGCCTTTTACCTTTTATAAGTGGTGAGCTAGCACTAGCAGTTATTTGCTTGCTTAATTGTCTCTAGATATTACTCCTTCCGTTTTATAAAGCAATGGATGCCGTATTTAACGGTATTATAATACCCGTTATTAATCCGCGTTCTATAGTGGTTTCAGTCTCTGCTTTTATTACATTATTAAGGTTTAAGTGCTTTTAGTTAGCCTCCTTTTTTTCCTTATTGCTATTAATTAATAAGTACTCTAACTCTATTGTTACTGTTACTAATCTTTGTCTGTATATTGCCTTAATATCTTAATCTAGCTTATAGAGTTAATTTTATTCTTTATTTAACTCTCTAGTTCCTTTAAGTCCTTTTAACTCTGGCTTTTATAGCCAATAGCTTGCGTTATACTTAGTGTCTTTATAAATTTGGTATATGTTGTTATAATAAAACGTAAAGTGTTTAACCGAATACTCCTTAGTCCCGCACAATATCCCTATATCCGCGTTATTGTACTCTAACAATCTAGTGCCCTTTACCGCGTAGTTACTCTAACTACCTCTATAGTCTTTAGTAAAATGACCTTGTTTTCCGCAATTTATATAAGCTCTATCTTTAAACTATTTTTCTTATTATGGAGTCCGCCTAAATGTCTTCTACTGCTAAGATTCCTGGTTTAGCCTCTGCTCCCTAGTCTTATAATTACTTAATCCTTAACCTCTAGGTTTCTATAGTTTCTTTATCTATCTTTTAGATTCTTTGGTACCGCTTAGGTCTATTAGCTCTACGCCATTCTATAGTTTTTAGCTCTGTATTTACTAATGTGTGCTCTACGCCTTATACAACTATAGAACTCTATCTTGCCCTTTCTTGGCTTGTTCCCTTTAATAGATCCTATTGTTAATCTTTATTAACTAATCTATTAAGTCTTATAGACTTTCCACATCTTCTATTAGGATAATTATGTCCTGGACTTTAGCCTTAAGTCCTTATTTATACTATGCTATAAGCGCCTTATTGTTCTACTTAACCTGCGTTATAAGTATCTAAAACTATATTATGTACTTAATTACTAAAGAATGTTGTACTAAGCTTTAAAGCTTCTATTTTGCTATAGTTAATGCTTCCAGGTCTTTAAATATCTGTGTTAACCTTTCTGTAAACCTATTCTAACTGGTAAACATAAACCGTATATCTTAGTTAGTAGTTATTATACCGCTAACTTATATTTCTATAAGGTAAGGTTTAAACCATTCTAGTGCTCTTCCTGTTAAGAATAACCCTGTATACGCTACTTAATCTGTAGGTGTTGCTAACTTTGCTTCTTTCTGTATAACCTTAAAGTGCATTTGCGTAAGGAATCCCTTAAGTTTTAACCTTTCTCCTAAGAATTATTCAATTAACGGTAACTTAACCTTTGCTGCTCTAATTCTATTAATATATTTTTTAAGTATCCTATTATTGTCTAATAAGCGATTAACTATTTCCTGTAACTAACCTCTTGTGACTACTTGTAAGTCTATATCTGCTATACTAGTGTCTCCTACTCCTGAGGTAGTTATTGCCGTTAATGGCATTGCGACTAGTGCTTTAGGTGGTATGTTATTTGACTTTGTTAATACTGTAACCTTAGTAGTGAATGTGTAATGGAACCTTGTAATAAGAACTACGGTGGGTCCTATTATTAGGCTAGGTATATAGATATAAATAGGTTAACAACGTAATAACAACTAGTAAAGTGGTTGCCTAATAGATTAACTCCAATTGTATTCTAGAATTCACTACAAGGAGAGAACTATCTATGGTAGGGACTAAGGTCCTTTAAATACACAACCATACGCCTAAGAAATCCTCTCTTATACGTAAGGTACGTGTTATACGTGTTGTACATAGACGTACACTGCGTATACTGCGTACACCGCGTATAATATTATATGACTCGCTTACCATTCCTCGTCATATGGTTCCACCGGCTCCATCCTGGACCGTGCCTGTATTAACTAACTAGCTTCCGCCGACTCCTCTCTAAGTAGTTGTAACATTATACTTAAGCTGTCTGTAACATTAGCAGCTCTATCTAAGATCTAAATACCACTATAATAGCTATATATAGTACTCTGGCAAATAGGGCAGTAGCTTTTAGGCTATATTCTAATCCAGACTTAGATAGTAGTAAGGGTAAGGGTTCTGGTATTTATAATGCTGCTCTTTAGCTAAATACTATAAAGGGGGGCATTTCTAGTGCCCTTATCTAATATACTAAGGTATAGTACCTTGGACTTAATAAGCGCCTAGGGTGGGTTCCGTTTTTTTATGTTAAGGTAATATCTAGTATGTATCTAGCTTATATCTAAGATATAACCTAAATATAGCCCCGCGGCAAATATTTCCTTATCTATATTCTACTAAAGGAGATTTTTTATAAATAGGATTGTACTATTAGGAAGACTATAAGTTATAAGTTCTATATATCTTTGTTATATTCTAAATCTAACTATAATAGGATTTAAATGCTAAGTATACTGTTTGCAGTTGGGATTTTTTTTTAATAAATAGTTATGGATGATTGATTAAGTATATTAAGTTGTATTTTCTAGTAAGATCCTAGATGTATCCACATTGCATCTATGTTATATTTATATTATAACCTCCTTCTAACCTTAAAATAAAGAAAGGTGTAGGCTATATAATTAGAAGTATAAAGCCTAGAGATTAAAAAGAACTAGAATTGGATAATTTGGATAGTATGGTTATCTATATATCTATATTATATCCTAGATTTAACCCATTTTAGCGGCTTAGAAGACACTTTGTAGAGCTGTTTATATGGAAGAGGAACTGTAGGTTATATGCCCTATTAGTAAAGTAGTAAAAAAGGCTGGAATATATTATAATAGTATAAACTATTGTTCTTCTATCTAGGATATATTACTAATATATTTTAGCCCCTAAAGCCAAAAATGCACCCTTAATAGCTAAAGGTTGTGGAAAATATAAAGTAATTTTAGCAGATTTAGATATGTTATTATTTATAATCTTATTATATTATAGATCTAACTAGAATATATAGAGGAGCCAGTTTATTATATACACATTATATTCCATTCTAGAATTCCATTAACCCCTAAGGGTAAGGCAAGTTTAGGCAGTTCTAATTATTATATAACTATAATCTAACCTTAATATAGCCTAACTGCACTGTAATGTTTAAGGTTATTAGTAAGTCTAATAAGTAGAAATGTTCTTTATGTTGGACCAGTAGCAAGAGTAAGTTTGCTAGTTATATTTTTATTATATCTTAGATCTAACATAAATAGTATGCTTATCTAACTAGGCTATATATATATAGTTTAACAAGGCATGCTTATAGTTTTTAATTATATTACTAATATATTTATAATCTAACTATAAATAGAACTTGTTTTACCTAAGATAACAATGCTAGAGGTTATAGATAACTTTAATAATAGGGAGATATTTAATACTAAGGAGGACTACGCTATATAGGTTAAATAGGTTATAGCGTTTATGCATCTTAGATGTATCCTGGTTCTATTCTAGTTCTATTATAAATACTATAAAGTATTAAGTGTGGGCACTAAATATTGCGTAGAGTATAGAGTATAGCGTGGAGTATATGGGTTAGGCTTTCTTAGATATTATAATATCCTTATATCTAGGTAATAACCTTAATATAACCTCTGCTCCTTATACTTGTAAATATAAAAGTTTATATTAACTAAGTTCTTGTTTCGATTTTCTAAGCTCTAACTCTATCTTCTAATTTTATAGTTTAATTGCCTTTGCTTTAGCTTCTATATATAAGACCCTAGCCTCTTATTTATAAACATTTAATTAGGATTGCTATAGCGTTAACTATTATAAGAATTGAGCTTGTTAAGTAACTGTTGTATAAAGTAAAGACTATAAGCTACTTTTATGTCCTGGATATAGTTAGCTTATAAGCTAGATATATTAAGGATATATCTAGATAATCTTACTTAACGGTGAAATAGGCCTAGGAGATAGTAAAACTTAACTATTATTTAATGTTATAATAGAGGAAACTAAAAGATATTAGCTTTATAGAACTTAGTAAAATCTAGAATATAATATACTGGAGCAAATAGAGGCAATAAATTGTAAGCGAGATTTTAATTGTGCGTCTTGCGAACTTTTTGTTTATAACTATAGGCGTATACTGGTTCCAGAAGATAATATATCTAATATAACATTATTAAAATTAAAATCTTTATCCTCTTTAATACTTATAGATATAGTATTAGCTTTTTTTTTTTGCTAGTATAGGCCTATTTTCTTAATTTTTCTAGCTCTTTTAAACCTTATTAAACCATTATAGATTATATTAGCGATATATTTATATTAGAGCCATAATAAAGATATATATTTACACTTCTCTATAAAAGCCATTCTTTTGGCGATAGATGTAGTTCGCAATATATATAAAATTCCATACTAATTATACGCCCCCCACGCTTTATAATTAAAAATATCAATTCTCTGCCTACTAGATTTATTATTATAATACTATATAACGGATATAAAAGATATATAAACATTAAAATAGCGGCAAGAAGGCTTAATCGATGTCTTAGACTATTTACTTAAAAATAGGAGTATTTAATGGCGTTTGTATTCTTTATAATTATAAATAATATATTACTATCTATTTACTATAATATGAATTTATTCCAGATATAATATATATATATCGCTTATGTTAACACCAGTTTATAATTTTATGGTTATTGCTATACTTTTCTATAACCGTAAATATTAGAATGTGGATATAATACGGATAAATTAGGGATATAATATCTCTATACTTTTAATCATATCTAAAATTTTATAGTATTGCTTGCGGCTTATAGCCTCTATAATTAAAGCTATATGCTAGCCAATACTATTTTGGCCTATATTTCCGGCTCTAATAACCTAATAAATACTATAAAGAATGTGGATTTGGTAATATATAATTATAGACTTTATATAGCCCTGCTAGGTCTGCAAGGGGTTAATATCTACTAGGTAAAGGCCAAGCCCTAATATATTTTAGTAATATCTTTAATATATACGTATTATAAAATACCTTTTGCCTACGCCCTATCTATATCTATTAGAGCTATATAAAATCTATATTTATAAATATAACTGTTCGTATTTCTTCCGGTGATACGTATTGCTATTATAATAGTATTGGGTAGTAACTGATTTTAATTAATGCTTAATTGATTCTCCTATTCTATAGGTAGAATTTAGTGGATTTCCTAAGCTTGCTTAGCTTATATAACTAACCTAATTAGTTACAGACAACCTCGTTTAGATACTAGGAGTATTTAGTTTTTAATAGTACTTAAGCACGCCTCCTGCTAAATTCTGCTAAATTCTGCCATATTCCACTAAATTCCATTAAGTTCTACCAAATTCCGCTATATTCTACTATATTCTATTAAGTTTTACTAAATTCTGCTATATTCCACTTAGATTCTGCCAAATTCTACTAGGTGGTTAAAGTAACTAATCACGATTTTCTATCCCTGGGATAGAAAATCGCTATTGGCTCGCTTAGTACTAGCGCCTTAGCGGCTGGCCTTGCATCTTCGCGCTCTCTGTTCCTGCTTTAACGTCTTCTCTTCTCTCTACCTACTTAGTAACTTGTAGCTTAATTATATTCATATTAATTAGGTCCTTTAACGCCTGACAAGGCTTTAATTTTGTTATAGCGTCTATAGGGTTATTAACTCCGTTAATCTATTTAATCTCTACTATCTCTCTTCGCTTATATAATTGTTATAAATATATTAGGTTAACCATAAGTCATTTCTCTTATATTGTCCCGAGTTTGACTAAGTAGTTATATAGAGATTTTAAATCAGTATAAAGGATAAGCGGTAGTTGTTCAAGTTGTAGGATCTTCCTAATGGTTGCTTTAATTGCAGCTCTGGTATTAAATCCGTGGGCCATTCTATATAGTTTAGATGCTAAGACACTTTATATAACTCGCTTGCATTTAATAGATAACTAATAGAGGATACTAGCCCTATTATCCTTATCTATAAGTATAATAATAAAGCCGATCTGAGAAGAGAGGTCGTAGTTATTGGCGAAGGACGAGTCCGTGAATATTATTAGTTTGAGAGTGCTTGTATTAAGTTATATAAAGCAAAGTCCTTAGGAGGGATTATTAATTTGCTATTATAGCCGTTTGTTAAGCTGCTTTGCATATTCTTCTTTTAGGTTAATAACTTATGCTATAAAGGAGAGGTTAAAGGCAGCTTCTAGTTAACAGACTATAGTAATATAGGCTTCTCTTACTCTCTAGGCAACGTACTAGTCCTTTAGTATAACTGCCTTATAGACTTCCCCTCTGGAGCTAGTTAGGTTTATAGCCTTTATAGTAACTAACTTTAGGTTCTAGCATTAACATTCCTAGGTAAGGGCTATTAAATATTTTTCTTGCTTAATATAGCCTCCATTAAACTTAATTGGGGTATTTAACATAAGCTTCTCTCTCTTTTTTGCTAGGAATTTTACCTCCTAAAGCCTAGCTTCTTTAGCCTCCGTAAAGGTTTTATTAGCAAGGAATAGTATATTATTAGTTTATAATCCTACAATTCCAAAGCTATTGCTATTTGTATATAATAAACAGGGGTTATATATTAACTAGTTTATCTATAGCTTATTAAGGTGGTGACGGTAGTATATATTAAACTAATAGTTACCAGCTTCCGGGACACTGTATAGTGGTTTAATAACTTTTAGAATTAATCTGTTCTTTAGTTCAAGTTCTAATAGCGGGCGTATAAAGAAGTCTCTATTTAGGTAGGTACTAGACTATATATAAGCTTATAAGATATCGCGTAGGTATAAAGAAGCTAGTCTTCTTTTATTTCCTTATAGGGTTGCTATAAGTGCTAGGATAATTCTCTGGCTAATACGTTAAATGGTTAGTAATTATGTTAAGACTAGATCTTTGCTATAGTTGTTATAGGCTTATATAACTAGTCTAGACTTCTTAAAGGCCTTATTTATTCTAGCGTTTTTAATCTTATTAATAAATTAGGAGTTAAAGATTCTAACTCCTACTAGAACGTCTACTATATTAATAAACTTAAAGATACCTTTCTTAAGTAAACCGTTTATCTCCTTGCGTTAAGACTCTGTAAATAACAATACGGTATACTTAAAGGTTATAGTATTAGGTTTTATTAGGCTATTATTAATAAATATTAATATATCTGTGATGTTTTACTAAAACTTTATCAGCGATTATTATATCCGTTTTAATCTTTAGGGGGGTACACTAGTTGCTAGTTTCTTGGTTAGTTTCTTAGTTAGTTCCTTAGTTGGTTTTTTAGTTAGTTCTTCCTTTGGTTTCTTATTAGGTTCTTCTGGTTTAGGTTATAGGTATAGCTTTACTACTATGGTCCTAAAATTGGTAGGTCCGCTAGGGAGCTATACCTTATATATTTCTCTATTAATTCTAAATAACTTAAATAGGCTAGTCCATCTACCGCTCTGTCTAGTATTGCCTTTGCGCTATATAAGTACTTTTAAGTTAAGGGGGAGGTTATAGATTATGGTGACAGATAGACCGTTTTGTTGGTTTAGTATATTATTAACTTACTTCTTTACCCTAGTCCTTGCAATCTCCTCTATTACCTTCTTTATAGCTGCTGCTTGCTATATAATAGAGGGTGCTAGTAGGTCGAGTTCGCTTATTTAAGGGTAGGCACTAAAGATAAGTAGTGTTGGGACTAAGCTGTCTAGGCCAGCTGTGTTATTAGTAGCTTTTACTACTATTTATAGAGCTAGTTCCTTAGCTATTCCTAAGTCCTATAGCTCCTTTATAATTATCTGGTATGCTTAGTATAGTATTAAATAAGCTCTTTCTACCATTCTAATGGACCAGTAAGCTTCTACTAGGACGCTCTTGGTTAATATAGCCATTACTATAGTATGCTATTAAAACTCCTTACTTATAAAATTCTTTCTGGTATTATAGGTAATATAGTTAGGTAGTCCAATATAGGTGTTAATCTAGTAGAGTTATAGGGTATCCTAAGTATATTTTACAAAGATATTACGTAGCTATCTTACGGCTTAAAATCCGGTAGCTTTATTAATTACATAAAGGATAGGGCTTCTATTAATGTATATAATATCAACAAAAATAGAATAGTTAAAGTTAGAATCTCGGTTTTCTTATAATGTGAACTTAAACTATTTAGGGGATTTGCCGTGTTTCTAGTAGTAGGAGTAGTACTTAGTAAGATAGTTAATAATCTACTTATTAATATTGTCGTGGCCAGAGCATTCTAATACCTTATATAGCTTATCTGCTAATAAATATCCAAAGCGGCGGTGGAGTCGGCGGAGTTTAGTAGTGATTAGGTAGTAAGGGTTTTGGTTAAATAAATGGGTTATAAATAACTATAGTGACTCTTTTTATAGCAAGAAGGGGTGGCCGAATTGGTAAACCACTAGTACCAATTTTATTGGGGTAACTAGGACGTTCTTAAGGTTATTATAATAGACCTTTAGTATATCCATATCTGCGAGGCATAGTAGGAAGGGTGTGTCGGCCTTTATAATGTAAAACTTAATATTACTAACTGGTATATTAACTATAATAGAGCTAATAGAAGGGGTAGAGCCGATGCTAAACTAGACATTAATAGTGCTAGCCTTTAAGGTATTAATAACGGTATTATAGGTCTTCCTGTATGCGAGGTACTGTCTATAACCTACTATTAATTTCTTTAAGGCTCCTATATTAATTATTACTCTATAGAACTTATTAGAGGTATATTAGCTAGTAGCAATATAGGCAAATGGATCTAAGTTATTGTGGTAAGCAGTTAGGTTAGTGCCGGTAATTATATAGATAAAGAATTAGTCCGCTAAGTCGGTTATAGTATTAATAGCTCCTTCGTGCTGTATTGTTCCGAAAGAGGTAAGGAATAGTTTAGTTTATTCCTAAATTAGAGATAATAGTAGTAACTTAATATTAATTATAAGAGCTTCTATTGCGTTATTAATAGATTCCAAGTTAGGTTTATTATTATGGTCTATTCCCTTATACATAGTAATATATTACTTGGCGTGCCTATTAAAGCGGCGGTTAAGTCTATTCTTAAACTTTTTTCTTAATTTATTGCGTTCTTCTCTTAAGTGTTTAAATAACTAGTAACCTTCCTTATGGTAGACAAAGCAGCGCTTCTTTGGTAATACATATTGGTTAGATAAGGATAATTATATTCTATAAGGTAATTGAGGGTATTGTCTATAGTAGCGGCGGTTAGTAAAGAAGGCTTAGGGGTTCTTACTATTTAACTTTTTAAATATTATAATAGAGGATTATAAGTTATTAATTAGGCCAGTTAAGCTATTAGAAGGTTTAAAGTAGGTATATTAACACGCTAGTAGCTCCTAGTAGGCGTTAATAAGCTTATTATAAAGAAACTTATCTATGCGTAAATCTAGGTTAAGACCATGCTAGAGGTGTCTTAGTTCTTTAATAAGCAACTATAGGTAATCTAGGGTTAATTTGCTGGTATTTTTGCCCTTGCTTATTACAGACTATAAGGTTATTAAGTTCCACTGCCCTAGTATACCGCGTCTGTGCTTGGGTCCCTTAAAGTAGTAACGTATTACGTTACAGATTTGGTTAAATAAAAGGGTTATAATAACGTTTTTAAGGTTGGTATAGTAATGGTCGAGTGCTAAGCCGCGTAGCATTATAGGGTAGGCTTTAACCTTAGCTTCTTAGAGTATATTAGCTCTGCTACAAAGGTCGTAGAAGATAGTAAGTTTAAAGTTAAAGTTGTTATCTTCCATATATATCTTTATAAGGTTTATTAGCTTCTTGCCAAAACCCTAGTTTTAGTTCTATTTAGATAGTCCTATTATTATTAGCAGATTAGTATAAGGTTGGTTTTATTATGCCAACAAGATAGGTTATATAGGTAGTATTATAGGTAGGATAGGGTTTATAGGTATTGTAAATAGGGTGGGGTTTAGGGTTAGTGAGATTAAGATTAGGGTTTTGGTGGTAGTGGTACTAGTACTAGCAAAGTTATTCTTAAGAAGGTAGTTAATTTGTCCTAAATTAAACTTCCCTCTAGTTGCTATGTGCTCCCTAATCTTAAGCTTAGTCCATTTTATAGGATCTTCTTCTTATAAGGTGTTAAGGAGGGCTTCCAGTATTATAGTATTTCTATGCTTCTTAATCCATACACCATAAGCTTAGAGGAATTGTTAAAGGTTATAAACAGTAATCTAGTTACAGTCTCTAAAGGTTTATACTGTAAAGATACTAAAGTCTTCGCGGTAGGTTTCCTATAGGTTATTGTCCTTAAGCTAATATACCTCGTACTTAAGGAGCTTAAACTCTATAAATTCTTTAATCTTCTTCTTGTCAATATTGTTAGATTATATATTAATTCCCTCGCTTTATCTGTCTTGTCCTTTATTAACTTATGCCCTAATGTCTAACATATTAATTCTTGTGGCTCTTGTTAAGGTTTTAGGTAAAAACGCGTAATAGACATAAACTAAGGGTTCCTTGTCTTGTCGAGTTCTGAATATATAGTAGACGCGAACTAATTAAAATGCGTAATAAACGCGAACCGAGGGCCTATACTAGATAGGGGTTAGTTCTTTAAATACCTAGGGACTATATATAAAGAATTAAGGGCCTCTCTTGCAAGATGGGGTTAGTTCTTTAGGTATATATTAACTAATACTCCTTAACAAGTGATCTGGTGGTAAGCGTGCGTAATAGACGCGAATTAAGGGCCTATACTAGATAGGGGTTAACTCTTTAAATACCTAAGGACTGTGTATAAAGAATTAAGGGCCTCTCTTACGAGATGGGGTTGGTTCTTTAGATACATATTAACTAATACTCCTTAGCAAACGTTTTTAATAGGTTGCCTCTAGTTAAAAAGGGACTGTTTAAGTTCGCCTCTCTTTATAGATAATATGTCTCCTGATCTGTGATCACTAATTAGTGTTTGTATCACTTCTGGTAATACGTATTACTATTGTAATAGTATTAGGTGGTAACTGATTTTAATTGATGCTTGATTGATTCTCCTATTTTATAGGTGGAATTTGGTGGATTTTCTGAGCTCGCTTAGCTTACATAACTAACCTAATTAGTTATAGACAACCTCGTTTAGATAATAACTCTAATAAGTTGGATAGCTATAATTCTTATATAAGCGGAATATAGTATAGAAAAGTTGTTAATATATTTCTGCTAATTAACCTATAGCTTAGTTTTTAAAAACCCTTATTAGTATAATAACTATAGCCTTGTTAGAATAAAGATATAACTATAATATAACTAGGTTATATAATACCTTTATTAATTCCAGGGATATTTATGGCAATTATAACCTTATTTAACCTAGCTGTACCAAACCGTTTAAAAGATATATTAATTTTAAACGTTTTTAACTTTAAAAGTATTTCTACCTAGCCTTTTTAAAAGTATATAATTATTAGCTTGCTATCTTAGTGGAATATATCTTATATATATTTAGGACCTATTTTATAATATAGATGCTTTTTAAATATTACCCCTTGTATATTTTAACCTTGCGGAAATAATAAAAGCTATTGCTTTTTAATTAGGTATTAAATCTTATTAAGATTTGTAAGGCTTTAGTAAAGTATAATAAAGTCTTATAGAAAATACCATGGTAGACTCGCTATTAGGCTAGGTTATATAGGTAAATAGGAAGTTAATAATATAACAAACAGATAATAACTGGTGGAGTAGTTACCCAATAAAGTAACTCTAATTATATTTTAAGATTTACTATAAAGAAAGGAACTATCTAGGTAGGGACTGTAGTCCTTTAAATACTTAACTATGCTCTTAAGAAAGTCCTTACTCCGCCTACTCTGTCTGCTCTATCTGCTCTATTATAGATCCTATAGATTATATAGATTATATAGATTATATTATATAACTTTGGTTACTATTCCTTGTTATATAGTTCTACTAATTCTATCCTAGACTATGCTCTTATTAACTAACTAGCTTCTTTTAACTCTTTCCTAAGTAGTTATAATATTATACTTAAAGCGTCTATAACACTATCTCCCTCCTCTTTATCTTTGTTCTTAAAGATTTCTAATATCTCTAAATTGTCTACTAAAGGTATAATATCTGCTTAATTAATTTGGTTAATATCTTTACTTATTATACCTACGTTAGGAAAAAATTTACCAGCATTTAATTTTACTTTTTAGCCATTTTAGCATTTTCTAGCATTTTCTAGCATTTTCTAGTATTTATTACTAAGTACTAGCATTTAGCTACTGTAATGGGACTAGCCTAGTTATAGTAGGAATGTCTTAGTGAAACACTTAATAGATAAATTCCAACGCTTTAATTAAATTCTGCTAAATTCCGCTAACTTAATTAATTTCCACCAGTTTCCACTAAATTCCATTAACGTAATGGAATTTGGTTAAAACCTGTTAAAATCCGCGTGGGCTTGTGCCTATGCGTCTACTGCTAAGACTCTAAATATTTAGTTACAAGTTTTCTATATTCTTTTCTCTTCTTTACACAACGTCTTATACTCTGCAAGAGCTATATACCCTTAGATTTAGATAAAATTTATATTATTCCTTTAAATCTTCCCTAAAGCCTCTTTGTGCCCTTATATTATATTATATTAAAACAACTACTATTAAAATGGTAAATGAACCCAAATCCGCTTTAATAACTATAAGTATTATATCCCTAGTTAGGGAACAGTTAACTATAATGCAATAGTCCTTTACGGATGCCTTAGCTTAGCAGTAGGCTGCACTGGAAGCCTAATATTAGTAATTAATGGAAGCACTCCGCGAAGAACTTTATAATGTTAAGGCACTTATATTAAAGACCCTAATGATAACGCCTGTAAATAAGATTAAAATAACTATATTTAAACCTGGCCTGTTAAATGCAAATACTAAGCTAGTAATAGTAGCTTAACCCGTATCTGTAATAAATTTAATACCTACTATAAAATCCAAAAGGCTCCCTAATCCTCTAATGTTTAATAGAAATTAAAATAACCTACATCCCTTTATAAACAAGCTCTATCTTAAACTTTTAATAAACTATAACTAATACCCTACTAAAGCTAGCAAGGTTAGCTACGGAATGTCTTGTTTAAGTAAAGATGCTATATATACTATGGATCCATTCTTCTATAACAGCACCTTTATTAATTTTAAAATCTTTATCTCTCTGCTAGAATAAACATATAATGACGCTAGCTATAAACACACAGCTGTTACTAAACTTAAAAACCTATAATAATGAAAGACTTTACCAGCTTCTTTTTAGAATTTTTAGGCCTTATTGGCGAACTAGATTGGAATAAAGCTGCTAGAGTTACTGCCCTTTAATAAGCTATCTTGGATAAAATTAGAGCCTAGTTAGTAGGTAGGGAACTACTAAAAAACCTGTCTGAATTTGCTATAATATATTAATGAATTAATAAGGACCTTTAATATAATAAGCAGACTTGTTCTCTAAAGTTAACTATACCTTATATTTAAAATACCACGAACCTGGTATACACCCTAAAGCACAATCTATCTCTAAAACCTAAAAGCCCTATATATAACCCTATGGACCTTAATGCTGCTTAATCCTATACACCCTTAGGAACCAATAAATAAAGAACTTAAGCCATAAATGGAGAATGCTTTAGATGCAGTAAAAAGGGATATATTTAAAAGCATTGCCGAACTTACCCCTTTAAAAAGGTCCGCCGTAGTTCCTCCCGTTCCTTAAGCCGTACTTATTTCTTAAATTATACCCGCTCTATAAATTGTACTTAGACGCCATAAAGCATCTTGCCTTTGGTTAACTTGGAAAACGGATTATTTTAGGGCCAAGTCGCGCCCTAGGATAAGAAGTGGAAGAGTATAAGTGTCTAGGCTCTTCTAGCGCTAATACATAATATAACTCCCTTAATGTACTTAGCGAAATTTAAATACTTAGAAAATAGAAGGAAGTATAAATCCTTATAGACAGCGGAGCCACTAGTATAGGCTTTATTAATATGAACTACGCGAAAACTTAATGCCTAAATTTAAAGAAACTTAATAAGCCCTAAGGCCTATAAGGCTTTAATAGCAACCCCTTAGTATATAGCGAACTAACGTACTACGCTCTTGTAAAATTGCGGATAGGTAAACACCTTAAATATGTTTCCCTATTTATAATACCTTTAAAGCATTATAAGATAATACTTAGATATAGATGGCTGAAATAACACGACCCTTTAATTAGCTAGGTTAAAGAAATAATAAAGTTCCATATAACCTACTACCGAAGTTATTACTTAAAAAACCATTTGCCTTATAAACATGCACACAACTATTTAAATTTAATATAATATAAATTGCCCTTGCTATAAACCTTAAGCTAATATAATAAATCTATAACTGCTAATTATGGTAAAGAATGCAAAGACGTTTTGTTAAAACCTCTTAAATTTTATATAATATAGGCCACGCCTTTTATCTTATTAGCAAAAAGATAAGATTATAAAATCTTTGCTATAACTATAAAAGATATTAAGAAAGCACTAGAGCTGAAACAATATACTAATCCTTAACCTCTTATACCTAAAGAATACTATAATTTAATTAATAAGTTTAAAAAACGATTTATAGACTAACTAGCCCCGTACTAAGATAAGCATAATTTTAAAATAGAACTTAAGCCTGGCATAATACTAAAGTTCAGTCCGCTATATAGTATATTATAAGAAGAACTGCTTGTGATGCAATAATACCTTAATAAGCATTTAGAAAAAGGATTTTTTTGCCCTAGTTAATCTCCATTTGCTTTACCTATACTATTTATTAAAAAGCTAGGAGGAGGCTTAAGATTCTATATTAATTATTAAGCTCTTACAAGAAAACGCAACCAATCTGCAGATCTCTAGCATTCAATTTACATCCAAGGCTTTAGGGGTTAACCAGTTTAGGGCCTAAGGGTATTAGGAGTATAGGTAGACAGCAAGCTTTAGTGGAGCGCATATACGGCGCAAGCGGCCCGTAAGGGCCAAGCACAGTACATTGTATTATCCAGGATTGTTAATTCCATATAGGGACCATGCTTCCAGAGGTCACGCCTACTATATACAGCAGTTATCCGGCCAACTATAACATATAGATCCAGTATTTGGGCCATTAGAGAAACTAAGAAAGGCCCCCCTAAATCACTCCTTAAACCACTCTAAAAGGTCCAAACAGCCTGCCTCCGGAGTATAACAGGAGGGTATAAGCAAACGGCCACAGCACTACTTAAGAAGGAAGCCAATATTCCCCCCCTATAACTATATATTGAAGCCGCTGCAATGCAAAGGGCGTAAAATAAACGCAACTCTAATATTACAAAGTATATCAAGACACGCCTAAATAAACTATAGAGGGACCCTAGGGCCCCCCATAGGAGAACAAACCAACAACCCTAAAGTAGGGAAGATATATTGGAGAAACAGGTAAAGAAAGCAGAAGAAGAATAGTGCTGCTTTAAAGCCCAGGCCTATATAGAGGAAAAAGGGAGACGCGTAAGAGGTTAGTAAAGATAATAGCAAGAGAGAGAAAGGAGCTAAAGTAGAGCACAAAAGAACACTGGGAAACCATCTACCGTAATACAATACTGGTTGGACCAACGCTGAAGAGGCGTATGGGAGTTAAAGGTACAGAGGCTGTCTTAGGCAAAAGGAACCTAAGCCATAGCATAATTAACGCTATAAGGGGTAAATACTTAAGGGCTCCAAGAAGGCCTAATAAAGGTAGAAAATATAATAGCAACACTCTTAAGAATAGGAATAATAGGACTAAAAGACTAGCTCTACTAGGTAGGTATCCTAGTAGGTAGCCTAAGATGCAAATATAGTTGGCCAAGACAGACACTAAAACACGTAATACTGTTATGCCCCTTACGCACTAACCAAGAAGTAATACTCTTAGTAGCTAGCATAGAGAACTATAATACACTGCTCTTAATATAAAAAGGTCTTAAGGCGGTTACCCAGTGGCTTATTAACTAAAGTGTACTAGACCAGTTCCGGGTTGCAAAGGAAATAGTAATAGAAGGTAAGGGGGCGAGTATTAGGCGCCCCCTAATAACTCTATAGTAGTAGAGTTAAGTTTACAATACTAGCGCGTCCGTAGGCTTATTACGGCAGCAGTGGTTCCCAAGGAGGTCAAAAAGTAAGGTAGTAGAGCACTATAGTAACTTGTAGGCGCCTTGTAGGCGAGTCCCAAAAGGCAGGGAGATGGATTATGGGGTTTTCTCATTTTCTTAAATAGAGTTTTCTCCCTATATGTAAATAAGGAGTAGTCCGCGTGGGCCTAATAGGGATCCGAATCAGACGTTAAGCAATGAATTATTATTAATTATTAAGCTCTAAATATAATTATGATTTAAAACCGATATCTAATTCCCCTAATTTAAGAGACGCTTAACTGTTTAGTAAAGGTATAGTACTTTATAAAGCTTAATATAGTTGCCGCCTTTAATAAAATCCGTATATATAAAGGAGATAAGAAGTATATAGCTTTTTATATATAATGGGGACTCTTTAAATACCTAGTAATACTATTTAGCGTAAAGAACGGTCCTGGTATGTTTTAGTAATATATTAATAATATGCTTTGTAAGTTCCTTAAAATATTTATTACTGCGTATATTAATAATATCTTAATCTACTCGTCCTTACTTTCTAAATATTAAAAATATATTAGAATGGTCCTTAAACAACTATAAGATGCGGGCTTATAATGCAATATTAAGAAATATAAGTTCCACGCGTTAAAGGTTATATACTTAGGCTTTATTATATCCCGTAATGGAATTAAAATAGACCCTAAGAAAGTCACTATAATTATAAACTAGGAAAGCCCTAGCAATATATAAAACATTTAAGAATTTCCAGAATTTGCAAACTTCTACTAATAATTTATTAATTACTTTTTGGAAATTGCTTAGCCGTTAGTAAATCTAATAAAAAAGAATATAAAATTTAAATAGACCGCTAAATACGAATAAGCTTTTAGTGGCTTAAAATATTGCTTTATAACTGCTTTAATTCTTGCTTACTTTAACCCTAACCTTAAATATATTATTAAAATAGACTCGTCCAATTATGCGCTAGGGGGAGTACTGTCGCAATATAATAAGAACGGCAAGTTATATCTAGTAGCCTTTCTCTCCTAGAAACTTGCTCCTGCTAAATTAAACTATAAGATATATAATAAGGAACTGCTTATAATTGTTAGATGCTTTAAATAATAGCGTCCTAAGCTTAAAGTATTGTTATTCCTAATACGTATATTAACGGACTATAAGAACCTGTAGTACTTTATAACTATAAAGTAATTAACGTAGCGCTAAATTTGTTAGGCCGAATATTTGTTATAATTTAACTTTAAGATTATATACTAACTGGGTAAACTTGATTAGAAGCCTAATATATTAATATAATAATTATAGGATCTACTTACAAACGCTTTAGATGACCAGATTATAAATTAATTATAGATTTTATTGCTCCCTAAGCGTTTTAAAAAACTATATCCTATATTCCTAGACACGGAACTTAATAGTAATAAATTAGAAGTTAATAAATAGGAAATAGAAATTAATAAGCTAATAGAATATAAATATAAGAATAATGTATGGATAATAGATATAGTGAAAGCAATTTAAATAGGAAAACGATAGTATAAGGATATTATACTTACTAAATGTGAGATTTAAAATAACCGATTGTACTATTAACAGAAGATAGTAGTTCCGAATTCTAAACTTTTATAATTTAAAATACTCGAATTTGTATATAACTCCCCTATAGTAGGGCATCCTGGCCGTGTAAAGACTTATAAAATTGTTTAATAAGTATACTACTGGCCTATAATGCACAACTATATACAAAAATATGTTCGAGTATATAGGATGTACGTGTATAGAAAGACCTCTTATATAAAGAAGTAAGGAGTACTTTAACCGCTACTAATTCTAATATAAAAATGGCACAACATCTTAATTAACTTTATAGTTAATTTGCCTAACAGTAATGGGTTTATAAATATTATAGTAGTTATTAACCGCCTTATAAAAATGCAATATTAGTAGCTAAATGTTTTATTAAGCACGTCTTTAAGCTACACGGACTTTCTAACTTAATAATATCTAACTATAGAAGCTAGTTTGTTTTAGACTTCTGGCAAGCTCTATATAAATAATTAAGTATTTAAATATAACGCTTAACTATATTTTATCTGGAGATAAATGATTAAACTAAAATTGCGAACGCGATTATAGAACAATACCTATAAATATACTGCTCCTACCTGCAAGACGACTAGGAAAAATGGCTGCCTTTAGCTAAGTTTACTGCAAATAATACAATAAACGTATTAATAGGCGTAATACTATTCTACGCAACCTATGGACAAGACCCTTGACTTGGATTTAAGCTATAACCTAATATTAATATAATAGGACCCATAATTAAACGGATCCAGTTAATTAATGTATATAACTTTGCTAATTAAATTAAGCAGTTAACGGAACTATTATAAAGTAAATTAATATATGCTTAAATGTTATAGGAATGGCATGTGAATAAAGGACAAGCCCCCATATGGGACTTTAAGGAAGGTAATATAGTTTACCTAAATATATAAAACCTAAAGACTTAACGGCCCTTAAAGAAACTTAATTAGAAGTTTATAGGCCTGTACTAAATTAAGAAGAAACTAAGCCTATACGCCTATAAGCTTAAACTGCTAACTAAGATAAAAATATACCTAATGTTTTATATAAGCTTACTGCAACCCTTAAAAGATAATCCTATAACTTATAAAGTGCCACTACTACCTCCTATAATTGTTAACAATAGTAACAGTTCTTACTTTATTAACTTAATTAATAATATACAATGGAAAACATAATCTAAATAATTTAAACTTTTTATTAAGTGGGAAGGATATAAAATACGAACCTAGGAAACCTATAAATAAATTAAGGCTAATATGCCTTCCCTGGTAAAAGAATTCTATAAAGACCATCTTTTACGGCCTGCTCTAGCTGGATGGACATAATATAAAGGTAAACGACTGCTACCTAACATATATACATAAAATACAATAGTAGGAAACTTGAATTTAAAAAGAACTTAAAAAGTATTATAACATTTATGACATGGTTACGTGACATATAAGATATTAAGGAACTTTAACCGCCGGTTAAAGTTGTCTAATTAGTTAGATTTGCCTTGCCAAGACCACTACCTAGCGCTAAAATATAACCCATAATAAAATTATAAATTCTTAACTAAGTTAAATTATTTTAAACCTTTGGCTAAAGGGGGGGTACTGTAATAGGACTAGCCTAGTTATAGTAGGAATGTCTTAGCAAAACACTTAATAGATAAATTCTAACGCTTTAATTAAATTCTACTAAATTCTGCCAAGTTAATTAAATTCTACTAAATTCCGCTAACTTAATTAATTTCCACTAGTTTCCACTAAATTTTACTAATATAATGGAATTTGGTTAAAACCTATTAAAATCCACGTGGGCTTATGCCCACGCGTCTACTGCTAAGACCCTAAATATTTATAAGTTTCCTATATTCCTTTCTCTTCTTTACACAACGTCTTGTACTCTACAAGAGCTATATACCCTTAGATTTAGATAGAATTTATATTATTCCTTTGAATCTTCCCCAAAGTCTCTTCGCGCCCTCACAGCTGCTAAATGAGGCATTTATAACTAAGTCTTAGCATTTAGCTACTAAGTGCTAACTATATAATTACTAAGCATATATAAAAGTATAAAAGTATATATTTTAAATATTTTAAATATTAGTAAGTATGTATAAAAGTATAATTTTAATAATTTTAAATATTAGTAAGCATGCATAAAAGTATAATTTAATAATTTAATAATTTTAATTATTTTATATTTTATATATACTTTATTAATAAATATTAAAATTACTACCCCTAAAGCTCTGTATAAAGCTCTGCACGAAGCTCTGCACGAAGCTCTACACGAAGCTCTGCACGAAGCTCTACACGAAGCTCTGCACGAAGCTCTGCAGAAGCTCTGCGCGAAGCTCTGCGTATAGAGGCTCTGCACGAGGCTCTACACGAAGCTCTATACGAAGCTCTACACGAAGCTCTACACGAAGCTCTACACGAAGCTCTACACGAAGCTCTACACGAAGCTCTACACGAAGCTCTGCACGAAGCTCTATACGAAGCTTTGCACAAGGCTCTATATATCACAGCACTAACCTAACGTGTTGTTGTGACTTGGCGTTGTTATGACATGAGTATAGACCTAGCCCCTAAGCACTAACCCTATGCGTACGCGTATATATATCTTACCTTACCTCCTATACATAGCTCTTTACACGACATCGTTTGTCAATTATATACAGTTATCTTATACCTCGTACCTTAACAGTCGGCACGTACTGTAATACTACGCGGGGCTCTATACAAGGCTCTATACAAGGCTCTACACAAAGCTCTATATATAGAGGCTCTGCACAAGGCTCTGCACGAAGCTTTATATATAGAGGCTCTGCATGAGGCCCTGCGCGAAACTCTGTGTACAAAGGCTCTACGTTAGGTCCCTGCTATATTCCTAATTGCCTCTACACGTGCCTCTGCCAAGTATACCCCCTATATAGCCACCTTAATTTTTACCTTCCTTCCTTATATCTTCCCTACCTAGGGAGGCACCAGAACGGCAGCCAGTAGAGGACTGTCGCTAGAACTAGACGACCGTTGCTAGAACTAGATAACCGTCGCCAGAACTAGACGACCGTTACTAGAACCAGACAACGACCGTTTAAATAACTAGCCAGCAAACACTACGAACGATTTAATTAATTAATTAATTAATTTGAACCAGAGCTTTAATATCGGCCCGTTACTAAATTAGAACCTTTAATTAGGCCAACCCCTCTCCTAAATTAAATTAGATACTAATATAGGCAGGTAAGTAGGTAGGTAGTAGATAGGTAGGTAGGCAGGTAGGCAGGCAGATAGATAGGTAGGTAGGCAGGTAGGTGGTAGGTAGGTAGGTAGGTAGGTAGTAGGTAGGCAGGTAGATAGACAGGTAAGTAGGTAGGTAGGTAATAGGTAGATAGGCAGGTAGATAGGCAGGGAGGTAGGTAGGTAGATAAATAGACAGGCAGGCAGGCAGGTAGGTAGGTAGGTAGATAAGTAGGCAGATAGGTAGGTAGGCAGGCAGGTAGGTAGGCAGGTAGGTAGGTAAATAGGTAAGTAGGTAGTAGATAGGTAAGTAGAAAAGAACCGTCGTTATATTAAATTATCTAAAATAATATTATTTGGCTAGCTACTATTAAGAGCGTAAGAAGAGCAACGCTTATCTATTATTTAAAGTGAGTAAGATATACAGAATGCGCGAAAATGGCATTATATATTAATTACGTATTAAGTATAAAAAGAGCTTAATGGAATAAAGGCACTACTTACCTAGGTGGCTATAAATGCGCAATTAGCTGCACCGCGTTATTGGTTACTATTAAATACAGCAGTATGCCGCTCCTTAGTTAATACCATACGCTACACGTTGCAATGCGCGAAATGCGCATTTAGCTGCCAAATGCCGCCAAATGCTGTAAAAATGCTAGTAAATTTTTTCCTGACGTAAAGCTCCTTCTTCTTCTTCTACAGCTTATTAGTCTTATACCATTGCTATAATATTGTTATTAGGTAAGATAATGCCATCTCCGTGTTCCTATTGTGCGAAAGAGGGGTTAGTTTATATTACGTTAGTAAGTCCCTTGTCTCGGCAACCCTCTTCCTACTTAGAGTATACTAAAGCAAATATTTAGTTGTCCTATAACGTTCGCTTTGTCTCTAACGCTAAGTATACACATCCTATTATTCTTAATAACCTTTAAGTACCCATATTAATTACTACTAGGTTTTTAGGTTTAATCTACTGCTACGAAACTTAATAATAAGCTTTTGGTAGTATTAGCTAAACTTTATTATTCTTATAAAGCTAAGTAAGAGGCCGCCGCCGCTTAATAGTACGCTCTTAACTCTTGTCTAGCTACTTCCGCTTATTTAATCCGCCTTAAAAAGGTTTATAAGAAGGTTTGTTTTAAAGAGTAGAAACTTATAGAATAAGGTCTTTAGGAACTTAGTAATATAAGAACGGATTCTCCTCTAATAAAGAGGGAAACAACTCTAAATACCTTAGTAGCTGCTCCTCTTAGGTCCCCCTTAGGTAACTTATTCTTTAGCGATTCTTCCTTATTAATACTTCCTAATCCTTTTTCTTCTAATACTTCTATACCTTTCTTATAGCGTTCTTTAAGTTATTTAGTAGTTCCACTTAACCTTATACTATATTTTATTATTAATATCCTTATAATTAATAATCTTTAAAACCTCCTACTTGTCTTCCTCTTAACCTCTATATATATCTGCCTTATAGACTAGTAGCTTAATATTCCTATATACTAGTTCTAATATTATAATATCTATAGTTTTTACTATAGAGAGCGAGGAAAAAAGATAAGAAATCCTTAATGTTACGGACAGCTTAAGTACAATGTTATGACTACTTGGAGAGGAGTCGGCGGAAGCTAGTTAGTTAATATAGGCACGGTCCAAGATGGATCCGGTGGAACCATGTGACGAGGAATGGTAGCTGAGGTCACGTGATGTGATCTATGTGATCTGTGTAATCTGTGTAATCCATAATAGAGTAGATATAGTATACGTACCTTATAGAGCGAAGGGATTTCTTAGGCAAATGGTTGTGTATTTAAAGGACCACAGTCCCTACCTAGATAGTTCTCTTTGTAGTAAATCTTAGAATATAACTAGAGTTAATCTATTGGGCAACTACTCCACTAGTTGTTATTATGTTGTTAACCTGTTTATATCTATATACCCGGCCTAATAATAGGACCCACTGTAGTTCTTGCTATAAGGTTCTGTTATATATTCACTACCAAGGTTACAGTATTAAATAAAGTTAAATAACATGCTACTAAAAGCACTAGTTATAACGCTATTAATAGCAGCTACTACCTTAGGCGGAGACACTAGTATAGCAGATATAGACTTACAAGTGGTTATAAGAAGTTAGTTATAGGAAATGGTTAATTACTTACAGGATAATAATAGGATACTTAAAGAACGCATTGGTGAAATTGGAGCAGTAAAGGTTAAGTTACCTTTAGTTAAATGGTTCTTAGGAGAGAAGTTAAAGCTTAAGGGATTCCTTACATAGATGCGTTTTAAGGTTATATAGGAGGGAGTGAAGTTAGCAATATTATTGGACCAAGTGGCGTATATAGGGTTGTTCCTAATAGGATGAGCACTTAAGTAGTTTAAACCTTATCTTACCGAAATATAGGTAAATGGTATGACAACCACTAACTAAGATGTACGGTATGTATTTGCTAGTTGGAATGGGTTTATAGAACGGTTAATATAGGTGTTTAGAGACCTTGAGGTAATAACTATAGTAGAACAAAAGCTTTAGAATCTAGCGTAATAAACCTTAGCAATAGAGTATATAACACAGTTTTAGACGCTAGCTATATAGGTTAAATAGAATAATAAGGCGCTTATAGCATAGTATAAATAGGGACTTAAGGCTAAAGTCTAGGACGTAATTATCCTAATAGAAGATACGGAAAGTCTATAAGACTTAACAGATTAGTTAGTAAAGATTAATAATAGGATCTATTAAAGGGAATAAGCTAAGAAAGGGTAAGATAGAGTTCTATAGTTATATAAGACGTAGAATACGCATTAGTAAATATAGAGCTAAAAACTATAGAATGGCGCAGAGCTAATAGACCTAAGCGGTACTAAAGAATCTAAAAGATGGATAAAGAAACTATGGAAACCTAAAGGTTAAGGATTAAGTGATTATAGGACTAGGGAGCAGAGGCTAAACTAGGGATTTTAGTAGTAGAAGATGTTTAGGCGGACTCTATAATAAGAAAGGTGGTTTAAAGATAGAGCTTGCATAAATTGTGGAAAATAAGGTTATTTTGCTAGAGACTGTAGAGGTAGTTAGAGTAACTATATAGTAAAGGGCACTAAATTATTAGAGTACAATAACGCGGATATAGGGATATTGCGTAGGACTAAGGAGTGTTTAATTAAATACTTTGCGTTTTATTATAATAACGCATGCTAAATTTATAAAGACGCTAAGTATAGCGTAAGCTATTAGCTATAAGAGCTAGAGTTAAAAGGACTTAAAGGAACTAGAGAGTTAGATAAAGAATAAAATTAACTCTATAAGCTAGATTAAGATGTTAAAGTAATATATAGATAAAGATTAGTAATAATGACAATAGAGTTAGAGTACTTATTAATTAATAGCAATAAGGACAAAAAGGAGGCTAACTAGGAGTACTTAAACCTTAATAACGCAATAGAAGTAGAGACTGAAACTACTATAGAATAAGGATTAGTAACAGGTATTATAACACCATTGGATATAATTTCTATCGCTTTATAAGATGGAAGGAGTAATATCCAGAGATAATTAAGCAAGTAGATAACTGCTAGTGCTAGCTTACTACTTATAAAAGGTAAAAGGCCATAGGTTTAAGATTCTTATAAAGAGATAAGGAAGGCTCTAGACTTACAAGACATAATAAGAACAGCTTAAGAGCCTATAATAGATAAAAACCAATGGGAAAGAGTAGCGACTTAGTTTAATAATAAATAAATAAGTATAGGACGTAAGTTTAAGAACTATGAGTTTGGGGAATAAATAAGAATATTATTAGGAAGCTAAGATTTTAATAAATAAATGAGGATTATAGCAATTCTAGGTAAATATAGTGTTTAGCCTAAAGATTAAAAAGTTAATACTAAGGTTAGAAAGTAAGATAACTTTAAGGACCTAGCTATAAGACGCAGAAAATAGGAAACTATAAATAAGTTTAGATAAAGAATTATTACATAGCAAAAGCAAAAGCTAGATAAGAGGTTAGCTATGCTAGGTTATATAAGGGATAGAGTACCTATATAAAGAGTCACTAATAGGCTTAGTATAGGGACACCTAGAGTAAAGTAGTTGGACGAACTGGAACAAGAAGAAGGTCTAGGTATTTTAGTTAGGTTTAAAGAAAGATATACTAAAGGATGTTACAATGCAGTGATAATAAGGTACTTTCTTATAGATAGACTATATACACTAAACCAGTTATATGGAAAGTGGTATAGGTAATAACACAACAACAAATAGAAAGACTTTTATGTGTAGCTAGATAAAAAAGTTATCTAAAACTAACCTATTACGGAAAAACGCATAAGTTATATTAAAGGAGTGTTAATTATAATGTTAAGGAACCTAGAAGAAGGATCTAGGGATTAAAGAAGTAAATAATAAATCTTAGTACCTATAGCAGAAATACTAGTGGTTAGGTTAACTAGGTATAGGTTTAAACTTAAGGATAAAGATAAGCTAAGAGTTAACCTAAGTTACCTAAAATATTATATGTTATTGTAGATAGCTTGTGTAGATAACGTATGCAATATATATAGGGCATTAAAAGATAAGAACCAGAAATACCTAGTAAGGATATATTGGGCACTAGAAGAAAAGTGGTTTAGAGATGCTAAGTATATATATAGATGGCACCTAGTAGAAGTATAGAGTTAAGGGGACCTAATACTTTAACCCAGAAGATTCCTTATAGAAGAATGCCTAGATGGATAATAGTGGTGGGACTACCTAGAGAACACTTGTCTATAGTACGTAGAGGAAAAGAAATAAACTAAGTATTAGTTAAAAGTGGACTAAGTATAAGCAGGATCTAGCAGCTAATAGTTGGGAAAAGGGGAGGCCTATAGGACTAGAGGGAACTAGTGGTAGAGCCTTAAACCCTTAAAGGAATCTAAGGATAATACCTAAACTTATAAGTTAAGTGGCAGGATTAGCAGTTTAAAGCATTAATAGATAGTAGAGTAATAAGAAACTACGTATTACTAGCAGTAGTAAAAAGGATAGGGTTACTATATAGATAAAAGGAACACCTGTATCTACTTATAACAGTTTTAGGAGATTAGATAGCCTATAGAGGAGGTATTATTAACCTTAAAATAGGACCTACTTAGTTAACTATTAAAGGGAGACTAGTTAGAGTGTCTTTTAATATTTTACTATGTCACGGGACGGGGGGCAATGGCTACAGAGCGTATGTATTCAAGGAGTCTACAAAACGTTACGCGATCGATCATAAGGATTAAGGGCGTAGGAAGGTGATATACTACGCGTGGCTAACGTAAGCTGTACGCGAAGCGTACGCGAGGGTACGGGGTTCCGCTAGGGAGTCTCCCATAAAGGCTCCTGCGGCGGCGTTCCGTAACACTACCCCCCCTCTTATAGAGGCGGAGCTCCGGCGACGCTGTGGTTACTATATACATGTAGAAGGAACGCTTAAGGTATAGAGAAGGAAAAGAAATAACGCTAAAGGGGTTGGTGGTGTGGAGTTCTGCCAGCTCTAATCGTTAAATAGACTAATCAGGATTTTCCATCCCCGGGATAGAAAATCACTATTGGCTTAGTAGAAGGCGGTAAGCTAAACTAATATCTTTATAGTCCGCAGCAACATTATATAATAAGGCTTGGCACCTAAGAATTCGACTAATTAGATAACTTTAACCGGTGGTTAAAGTTCCTAGACATCTCAACGATTTTTTGGTTATGTAATGGTAATCTACGGCAATCTGATGGCAATTTGCCCTTATGTGGTAGTGTACAACAATTAAACTCTATAAGGGCTCCTATAGAGGATTAGGCACGAAATCTCTACTTAGGCCTAGTTTCTATGGATTCGCGTAGTAAAAGTCGCTAATTAGGTCCTTTGCATTTTTAAAGTCTTCCTATAGTTGCTATTCTAGCTGATCTATATTAAATCCTATATAGACAGCTCTGTAGTAGAGCCGCCGTCCTCTGCCTTTACCAAAGTATTTAGAGTCGATAATTTGTTTAATAGTCCACTCCTTATAGTTCTCGTCTTCGTTCTCGTCTCGGATTAGTACTGGTGGGGGTTTAGGCTATATCTATCCCAGTAAGGGGTTAGGCTAGTAAAGGTGTAGTAGCTATAGGTAAAATACAGGCCATATCCCATAGGTGGCTAGGGCCGGCGGGAGCTCTAGCTCATATATAGCTCCCCTATTAATGACTCGTTTAATCTAATAGGGGCCGAGGTTCTTATAATTAAGTGACTTTATAGGCCTCTATATAGAGATATTGCGTGCATCTAGCCATACCTAGTCGCCAACACGCATCTCCAGTGGTGGCGTTCTATAACAGTCGGCGAAGTAGGCCTGCTTTGCTTAAGCCCAGGCCATTTCTCCCCTATAGTAGTCAAGTAGATTTTTCATGCGGTCTGTATACTGGTTGGCAAGTAGCATCTTAAGGCGTTTTCCATATAGTAGTTTCTTATTAATAGGTTCTGGTAGCTCTATGCTAGATTAGGGGTGATAACCCTTGTTTGCGAAGAACGGAGTAAGTCCTATAGTGGCTAAGACATGGTTATTGGCTATAAACTTGCCTAGTAGGAGGTGATCTACCCAGTTGTCCTAGCCGTAGGCAATGACCTGTCGTAAGTACGCCTTTATACTAGCGTTGGCATTTTCTGGCTATCCCACAGTCTTATAGTGGAAGGATGTAGACATCTTAACGGAGATACTAAGACGTTAATAGATCCGTCTCTATAGGTTAAAGTCAAATTGCGTGCCCTAGTCGGACGTAATAGAGTCAGGTATCCCATATAGTTAGTAGACTTTGCGAAGAAAAGCGTCTGCGACGTTATTAACGGCTATACCTTTAGTTAGGACGTAGTAACGTTCCTTTATAAGTTGGCATATTATTATTAGGATATTCTTGTAGGTACAACTATACTATTCACAGGGTGGTAGGTTAGTAATAAAGTCTATAGCTATATCTACCCACCGCCGTATAGGGATTAGTAGCGGGTATAGTAGTCCTTAGTACTTAGTGCGAAAGGCCTTAGCGCGCTTACAGCCATAGCAGGCGCTTATAAAGTGTTTAACTAAGTCTATTATTTTAGGCCAGAAGTAGTATCGGCTAAGAAGTTTATAAGTTCCTCTTCTACCTAGATAACCGCTTAACCGGAGGTTGTGGGCCATCTAAATCAATTACTGTTATAGGTCTTCTAAATTGGGGATAAATAGATAGCCTCTATAGTAGAGTCTATTCTCCTTTACTTCTAAGGCTATTATATTAATTTAGCCTAAGTTTTGGAGGCTAGTAGATAGCCTATAGGCGCCAGCAGTTTTTGCGGCAATAAGTTGGTATAATAACGGGTCAATAAAGATATTATATGCAGCAGCAATAAGCTTATTAATTTTGGGGGGCGGCTCTAAGTCCGTAGCGTAAAGCTAAGGTGCGGATGGTTCTATTATAGGTAGTATACTAGGGGCCAGGTTCCTTGCTTTTAAAATTATCTACTATTAGAACTAATTACGGGGGTCATCCTCTAACTAAGGAAAATCTTGCAAGCGGCGTGTTAGGCTATCAGGTTTTATACCTTATACTCCTAGCCTATATACAATTTTGAAGTTAAAACTGAAGAAGAACTTGTTCTAATATGCTTGGCGTTAGTTTAGCTGCTTCGTGGTTATAAAGTATTTAAGGTTGCGATAATCCGTAAGGACTTTAGTTAGCTGGTTAGGTTCTATTAAGGAGAGTTCCAGTCAGAATTCTTTAAACGCTTGTATAATTGCAAGGAGTTCTTTATTATAGATCTTATAGTTACACTCTTATAGTATAAGCTTAGACAAGTAGAATGTGACTAGGTAGAGGAGACCGTTATTGCCTATCTAAGAGAGGACGCCTGCGTTGACGTAGTCTAAGGAGTCGGTTTTGAGATAAAGTTGTCATCCTAGTATAAAGTAAGCTAGGATAGGTGCTTTAGTAAAGGCATTTTTAAGGTCTTAGAACGCCTTCTCGTAGTTAGGCGTCTAGGTAAAGCGTAGGTACGTTTTTCTTCCTTTTACAGAAAGGCCCTTTGTTTGCATTATTGCTATAAGTGGTGCTACTATACCTAAGAAGTTGTATATAAATTTCCAATAGAAGTTAGCGAAACCGAGGAAGGCTTATACATCCTTAATATAGTTAGGGGCTTACTATTTGGTAATTATGCGTACCTTCTTAGGGTCCATATGGACACCCTTAATAGTAACAATTAGTCTAAGGTATTTTACTTCTATAACTAAGAATTCGTACTTCTTTAAATTAATATAGAGTCCTGCTTCCCTAAGGCGCTATAGGACCTTTTGAACGTGCTTAGTATGCTTAGAAGGGTCATCGCTATAAATAAGTATATCGTCCAGGTACGCCGAGCAGAAGTCGTTAAGGTAGTCCTATAAGGCGTTATTAATATAGCTTTAAAAGGTGCCTGGGCCGTTATATACGCTAAAGGGCATAATAGTATATTTAAATTGGCCAAAGCGCGATGTAAATACGGTTTTCTATTCGTCGCCTTCCTATATTTAGAGATAGTTAAAGGCGGCGATAATATTAAGCTTAGTATAGATTTTAGCTTAACTAAGCCGCTTAAAGGTCTTATGTATAAGCGGTACTAGGTATTGGTTCTTAATTGTAATAGCGTTAAGTCCTTTATAGTTAATACAGAATTGGATACCTCCTCTAGGCTTCTTAGCAAGAAGGATAGGGGCGGCTGCTAGTAATATACTGGGACGAATAAACCCTTTATTAAGGTGCTTATTAATATACTTTTTTATAACTAGAAGTTCGTCTTTTAATATTAGGTAGGGTCTCTTATAAGGTAGCATTTTTCCTTATTTAATATTAATAGCATGGTTATTAGATTAATATAGGGGGAGTGTATCTACGCCCTTTTATAAGCACATGTCGATAAAGTTATAGTACCTCTTAGGGAGGAGCTTACGGAGTTCCTTATTAGTAAGTCCCTTTTTAAGCTTTATAAACTTCTTAAAGTCCGAGGTTAAGAGTTTATTAAGTTTTATAGGCGTGTCGTCCTCTAGGAGGTCCACCAGATCTATCCTATTACTATAGAGGACATAATCCTGTTCTTTATTAAGTTCGTATAGCTATAAGCGGGAGGCTGCTGTAACAACCCAGCTCTTCCTTTGTGCTATACAATAGAAGGCTGCGGCACTAACATAGTAACAGTTAGTCGTAGGTGGTATAATTAGAGGTTCTTTAGGTTAATATCCTAGAGAGTAGGTAAAGGCGGCTAGGCTATACCCTAGACAGGTCTCTCTACAGTAGTTAGAGTTAAAGGTTACTTCTCTTTTCTTTTAGTTAATAATGGGGTTATACTGTTTGAGCTAGTTCATTCTAAGGATAATAGGGTAATTAGCAAGTAGTATAATATAGGCCTAAAGCTCTTCTTAGTGTCCGTTTATATCCAGGTAGAGTTGTGCTATATAAGTAATCTTTTATACAGTATAACTACCGTCAGCGAGTTATAGGGCGCGGGCTTTAGTAAAGGGTAAAGTTAGTAGGTTATATTTACGCATAAATTAGGTATTTATAAATTTATCAGTAGCTCCGTAGTCAATTATAGAACGGTCTTTATATTGTTTTTTAGCAGTTGTTCCTATTATAGGTAAAACTATCTATTTCCGTCTATTTATTCTTACTAAGTTATCTATTAAGCAGGCCGATATATAGATCCCTCCATTATTAGGGTATCCCAGCTCGTAACTTAGGGCTAGGACTAAGCATTTCCCGCTACTTCTATTGCTGCTGCTTCTTTATCTTATACGGTAACGGTGCGTAGCGAGGTATTTGGTGTTTAAGGTATAAAGTTAGGTGTTAGGCGGCGATTACCAAACCTAGCTATTAGGCAGTTTAGGTTTTCGCGATAATAGCCTTCTTAACGGCATCTATAGCAGCGCCCTAGCTTCTAAAGTAGCTCACGCTCTCCATCTAGGAGTTTACGTAGGAAGGTTAGAATGGAGAGGTTAATATTAGCTCCGGTAATAGTATTAATAGTAGGCGTCGGTGACCTAGTGTATGTAGGTATAGTTAGTCCGGAGGGCTTTTATATAGGAGCCTTTAGGCAAGGGTTAGTAGTGGAGATCTAATTTAGCCGTCGTTTAATCTTCCGTAGGGCTGCCACCATGCTGTAAACGTTATTGTAATTGTGACTAGTGGTAGCGTAACTAAGATAATAGGTGACCTTTTTAAGGAGGTCTTCCTGGTCTTTAGCGTCGTCTTAGGAGAGGACTCTAGTGTATTCCTAGAACTTAATATAGAACTTGTTAAATAACTTAATGGGACTTATCTTTAGGGCGCGTAGTTTGGCTTAACTGGTGGCCACTAGGTCGTGGTCGCGATATATTAGGTCAAGATCGTCGAGGACCTTATAGTAGGACTGCTACTTCCGGGGGCCATTAGTCTCCTATTAGGCGAAGAGTCTGTTAAATAGGGTACCCTTTGTACGCCTAATGATGTAACCAATCTTGGTATCCTCCCTAGGAAAAAGGTAGGCGCTCTAGGTTAGTTTCTCGCGGATTTGCATCTTCTAGTAGCTATATTCCTTGCGGTCTCCCTAGAAGACTAGGGGATTAGGGTATTATATATTAGACCCCACAATTATAGCTTAAGTTCGGTCGCTGTTATAGGGGTTGTCCCTATTAGGTAAAGCTGCTTAACGCTGACTTTCGGCTAAGTATTGGGTGGGTGAGGTTGCCAGAGGCGTAGGGACTTGGGTAGTATAGTATGTAGTAGGGAAATACTTAGCATCGTTATAAATATGCTCGTTAAGCTAAGACTATAGGTATTTAATTATACCCTCCTTCTCAGTAACCTAGGTAATAAGTACAATCTTAGCTTTTTTCAATTGTTAAACGTCGCGCTTAGATATACGGAGGTTATCTTTGGTCTCTTAACGTATATTATTAGCAAGTGCCTCACTAGCTTATAAGTCTTGGATAATATTGTGATCTTAGGCAGTACGCAGTTCAGCTCGCATAAGCTTTAGGTGGTAGTTCTATAGAAGGCGGTAGTATTTATTGGGTTCTTATACTACTATTTATACAAACATCTCGGCGTCTTGTATTTCGATTTTAATAGGTGGCTGCCCTTCTGGTTGCTTTTCCGTGGCTGTGTAATTAATAAAGGATAAGACGTCGCCGGTGTCTATCTCGTTAAGGTTGTTGCTGTAGCCACCTATACTAACAGGGGTGTACCTATCCTGCTAGGCTGGTTAACTCTTATTGTCTTTAAGGTAGTGCTGGGTGCTCGGGGGTACTCATAGTTGTAACTCTTCTAAGCCGCTAGGCTTGCCCTCAGGGGTTAAGGCTAGGGTTAATAAATTAAATTCTCCTAGGATTGATTGGCGTTGTAGGTTAGGTTGGGGTATTAGGTTGCTCTTTAGGCTTAACATAGTGGCTAGTAAGGAATATCGTCTTACTATTATAGTGCGGAGGTTACTCGTAGACACGCTACTTCTGGCAGCGCCTACAGTATCGTAGAGACGTAGAATTGGTCGTAGGCTAGGTGTCGGTGGTAAAAAAAAAAAAGGCGCAACGTAATGTCATGGGACGGGGGGCAATGGCTACAGAGCGTATATATTCGAGGAGTCTACAAGACGTTGCGCGATCGATCGTAAGGATCGAGGGCGTAGGAAGGTGATATACTACGCGTGGCTAACGTAAGCTATACGCGAAGCGTACGCGAGGGCACGGGGTTCCACTAGGGAGTCTCCCATAGAGGCTCCTGCGGCGGCGTTCCGTGACATACTATTAGGAAAAGATAAGGCGGTACTAGAAATGCCTTAGTTACAGGAATATAATCTAAAGGTTAATTAGGTTAATATTAGAGATACTTAATAGCGTAAAGTGTAATAGTAAACTAAGTTGGTATAGTACTAAGTTGGAGCGATATATAAAGAGACTAAGTAAGGCTTAAGTTATATACTAAAAAGATACCATAAGTATGGTAAAAAGTTGTGGTTACTAGAAAGTAAAAAGCTGTTAAAATATATAGTATAGGACTATAAGATAGAGTTAGAAGAGGGAATAAGTCTAAAGTTCTTTTTAATCTATAAGCTTACTAAAACTGAGTTAGTAGCACTTAAGGAGTTTGTTAAGGAGAACTTATAAAAGGGATATATTAGACTATTGCAGTTATTAGTAGTATATCTAGTACTATTTATCCTAAAGAAAAACGGAAAACTTAGGATGTATATTAACTATAGACAGTTAAATAGCATTACTAGAAAGGGTAGGTATCCTTTACCCTTAATTAGCGAAATCTAAGACAGGATAGGTAATGTAAAGATCTGAGGTGGGCGTACTATTAGATTAGGATTAAGAAAGGTAACGAGTGGAAGGCAGCCTTTAGGTTAAAGGAAGGACTGTATAAGCCATTAGTTATGCAATTTGGGCTTATAAACGCACTAGTAATATTCTAGAAGCGAATTAACAGTGTGTTAGGAGAACATCTTAATAAGTTTATTATAGCATACCTTAATAATATTATTATCTACTTAGAAAGTAAGAAAGAATATAGAGAATATATTAAATAGGTTTTAAAGAGACTATAAGAAGAATAAATACTAGTAGCTATTAAGAAATGCGAGTTCTTTATAAGAAAGACTAATTTTATAGGATTTATTATTAAACTAGGAAAAACTAGTATAGACCTAAAGAAAGTTAAAGCTATAGTGAGTTGGCAAGAACTAGAGAATATTACGCAGTTAAGATCGTTCCTAGGGTTTTGCAACTACTATAGGAGGTTTATAGTATAGTAGTTAAAGAGCATTAAGCTATTTATAAAACTAATAAAAAAAGAGGAACCGTAGGTATAAGAAAATAAGTAAAAGAAACTGTTTAAGGAACTTAAGGAGTTGTTTACCTAGGAACTAATCCTTAAGATCTACTAACTAAAGTTAGAAACGGTTGTTAAGATAGGTGCATTAGACTTTACATTAGGAGTATATTTGCTATAGAAGCATTAGGACGCATGGTATCTAGTAGCGTACTATAGTTGGAAGATAATACTACTAGAACTAAACTATAACATCTATAATAAGGAGTTGTTAGGTATAGTTACAGCGTTAAGGGAATGGAGAGCATTCTTATAAGGCATAGAGAAACTATTTATGGTTAAAACGGACTATAAGAACCTTATAGGATTCCTAATAATAAAGGAACTTAACTAAAGATAGGTTAGATAGGCGGAAATACTTATAGAATACTATTTTAAAATTTAGTATACTAAGGGTACAAACAATACACAAGCAGACGCTCTAAGTAGGAAAGCTAAACTATAAAGTAATGGAAAGCTATTAGGGGCTTTATTGCGAAGGGACCAAGATAGATTAGTTAGGTATAATTATCCTAAGATCGCAGTAACTAGAGAAAGTTAAATCTATAAATCACTAAAGAGTGACTAGATATAGAAGATCTAAAAAGCATAGGTAGAGGATCTAGATACGGAATAGTATAAAAACAGAGAAGTAACCTATGTTCTAAGGTCTATTGTAAAGGAGTTTATTAAGTTATTTTATAGGGGATTAACTTAAGGACATAACGGAGCTATAGGCTTAGTATTAAGACTTTAAGAGGAGTATATTATTTAAGGAATCTAGGGACTAGCAAGATAAGTTATAAAAGAATATTTATATTGCTAAAGAAATAAACTAATAAGGCATAAGCTATACAGGGGGCTACAACCTATTAAAATACCAGGAAGACTATGGGAAGTTATATTATAGGACTTTATAGTTAAATTACTAAAGTTAAAAGATCCTATTATAGGACAAGATTATAATGCGATTTTAGTAATAGTGGATAAGCTTATAAAATAGGGATACTTTATAGCATATACAGAGGAGATATTAAGGAAGTATTTGCAAGATATAGAGCACTAAATAAGATCGTGTTAGACAGAGATCTAAGATTTATAGTAGTATTCTAGGAGGTATTCTTAGCGGAATAGGAAGTTCGCGCAGTAACCTTAATAGCGTATTATCTGCAGATGGATGGATAAATAGAAAGATTAAATTAGATACTAGAATAGTATCTAAGGCACTATGTTAACCACACACAAAATAACTGGGTATTGTTATTACTAGTTGCACAGTTTATATACAATGCAACACTATAAGAAGGAACGGGAATGTTACTATTTAAGGCGAATTATAGGTATAAGCCAAGGTTATTATTATTGCCATATTAAGTAAAGAAAATAAGTAGTATAGCTAAGTAAAGAACGGAGACCCTAGTGATTCTTTATATAGACCTTAAAGAAACAGCTAAACTAGTATAAGAATAAATAAAAAGGTACTATAATACTAAGAGACCTAAGGGACCAGATCTTAAGGAAGGAGATAAAGTGTGGCTACTATACAAAAATTTTAAGAGTTAATAACTAAGTAAGAAGTTAGACTACGTTAGACTAGGACCTTTTAAAATTATATAAATAATTTTATTAGTCACGTATAAGCTAAACCTACTAGCTAAAATAAGAATTTACTCTATATAATATGTTATAATGCTAGAGCTAGCATATGGAAATGTTAAGCTACTAGTCTATAAGGCAGACATGTATAGAGGGCAAGAAGAAGACAAACGGCAAGTTTTAAAGATTATTAGTCACGAGGATGTTAATAATAAAATATGGTATAAAGTAAAGTGGATAGGCTACAGTAAGACTACCTAGGAACTACTAAGTAATTTAGAGAATGCTATAGGAAAGGTATAGGAGTATTAGAAGAAAGTAGGTTAGGGAGCATTAAAAAAGAATTACTAAAGGATAAGTTAACTAAAGGGGACCTAAGAGGAGCAACTACTACGTTACTTAGAGTTGTTTCCTTCTCTAAAAACTCTACTTATTTATTACCTAGCTTAGACAGACCCTATTAAATAAGTTTCCACTCCTTAAAATAAACCTTCTTACAAACCTTCTTAAGATAGATTAACTAAGTAGACGCAGCCAAATAAGAGTTAAGGGCCTGTTATTGAGCATTAGCAGCCTCTCTTTCCGTGTTATAAGAATAATAAAGTTTAGATAACGCCACTAAAAGCTTATTATTAAGTTTTGTAGTGGTAGATTAAATACGAGACCCTATAATAAGTTACTTAGGGAACTTAAAGACTGTTAAGAGTTATAGGACACGCATACTTAGCGTTAGAGATGGAGTAAACGTTACAGGACGATTAAACGTTTGCTTTAGTACACTCTAAGCAAGAGGAAGGTTGTTAAGATAAAGGACTTACTAGCGCGATATAAACCAACCCCTCTTTCACACAATAAGAATATAAAGATGGCATTATCTTACCTAGAGATAGTATTATAGCAATAGTGCGAGACTGATAAGCTATAGAAGAAGAAGAAGAAGCTTTAGGTATAATAAGTAAAGATATTAACCAGATTAATTAAATAGACATTACACCTCTAGTGGACGACTTAGAGATGTTAGGAATCTTTAAGAACGAAGATAAAGAGAAGGGAGATGGTGTTATAGATAGCTTAAGTATAATATTATAACTACTTAAAGAGGAGTTAGCGGAAGCTAGTTGGTTAATATAGGCACGGTCCAGAATAGATCTGGTGGAACTATATAATAAGGAATAGTAGCTAAGGTTACGTAATATAATCTGTATAATCTGTATAATCTGTGTAATCTATAACGGAGTAGATAGTGTCTGTATGAGTAGAGGTTGTAAATAACGTTACGCGTAGAGCGTATGCGGCAGGGGCCGCATGGCGTAGCGTAGGTCACCTGACTACCTACGGCCCGATAGATAGCCCGACCTTAGTCCCCCCTATTTAGGCACCGCGATCCTTACAATCCTCTGCGGAAAAGAAGACACGAATGAATTAAGAACCAGTTACCTTATATTGCAATTGCAGTACCCCCCCCCCCGGGTGATACCGACACTGATCAGTGATATCACAGATCAGAGCCCGGTGTTATTACGAAGAGAGACAACACCCGATCGCTCCTACCAAGGCCCTGGGAACTCAAAGAACTGGCTCCTACCAAGGCTTCGTCCGGTTCGCGTCCATCACGCATACCAATACCCAGTACGACCTCTTTACTGAGCCAGTACACCCAGCAGCTTCGGCAGCATCCCATAACCCAGCAGCGTCAGCGGCACCCACCTACCTATAACCCCGACACCGTCTGCTACCTTGCAGATCTGCTACGTCGAAAATCACGTCAATAACACGCCCAAACGCCAGCGTGCCCTTTTCCCTTTTACGGCCTTTGCAAGCCATAAACACCATAACCTACACCACGATCTACGCCAGTCAATTATGTCTGATACAGGAATTCAACGTCCAGACTGGGGCAATGGGATTACCCTAACCAATGAGACCACTGTAGAAGATCTCACCAACTACATTAACTTTAAAATCAATAAGTATATTAAGCGCAACTTTAAGGATAAAAGCTTATGGGAATTATACTAAGAGGACTTTAATAATTTTAAGGTACAGATATTTAAAGACACTAATAGGTCTGCAATTAAAAGACTTAAATAACTGCTCCGACGTAATGGAGTATGGGTCTTTAATAAGAAGAGTAAGTTAGTACCATAAGCACTATATGACGTTGCCCATGAGGATGACCGTACGGAATGTTTAGATGAAGAAATTAAACTATTTATCAATAATAAAGGACCCTTTAATTTATATGCCATAAACTACCGCCTTAAATTACGTTTATTAACTCCCTTAATATCATCTATACCCTAGCAAGCTGCTCTGTCTATATAAGCTCTGTCCGTGTAAGCTCCGCCCATATAAGCCTTGTCCACGCAAGCTCTGTCTATGCAAGCCCCGTCTGCATAAGCTCCACCCGCGTAAGCTCCGCTAGCTTTACCCTCTTCCTTAACCAAAGCCAAGGATCTGTGGCAGCTAAGCCTGTACAAACCTCCGCAACCTGCCCAGCAACAGTACAACTCAGCTCTAGCTGTCTTAAATAACCTTCCTACGGCCAAGCTCCCCTTGCCTATAAACGTTACGGCTCCGCCTATAAACGTCACGGCCCCGCCTATAAACGTAACAGCCCCGCCTATAAATGTTATGGCTCCCTCTATGAACGTCACGGTTCCCTCCACGAATGTCATAGCTCCCTCTACGAATACCCCTATGACACCTTAAACACCTATTATATTTATACCCCAATAACCTGCCCAGCAACAGTATAATTTTTAGTAGCCTGCCTAGTAGCAGCAGTACAACCCTTAGCAACCTGGCCAATAACAGCATACCCTATTACAATTTACCTAACAACAGCAACCAGACCTAGGAGGAGGAGGAACAACGTTATATAATGCTTGGTTATTAGCCCTTCTATCTGTTTTCCCCTATGGTTTACAACAGCTCTATAACCCTTATACCTTCTAAAGCCGCTACACCTTTAGTTCTAACTTTAACTACACTCTATTACAGGACACCTTAGTAACACCTTATACGCGCCTACCTGTTTCCACCGCAATATCCGCAATATCCGTAGCGATATCCGCAATATCCGTAACGATATCCGCAATGTCTATAATATCCGCAATATTTGCAATACCTAAGATATCCGCGATTACTGCCCTAAGTACCTGTTAACCTATATACTTCTTCTTTGTACCTCCTTACCTTTTCTCCTTACGCAACGTCTTGATTTTATTATACAGTTTATACAAGGGTAATGGATTAATGGTTTTTCCACTACCTACGCTTTTTCTATGGATTATCTAATAATTTGGTATAAAGCCTGTTATCCTTTCTTTTTGTAAATGTCGCCAGTGTCTGTGTGAGTAGAGGTTGTAAATAACGTTATGCGTAGAGCGTATGCGGCAGGGGCCGTATGGCGTAGCGTAGGTCACCTAACTACCTACGGCCCAATAGATAGCCCGACCTTAGTCCCCCCTATTTAGGCACCGCGATCCTTACGATCCTCTGCGGAAAAGAAGACACAAATGAATTAAGAACCAGTTACCTTATATTGCAATTGCAGTACCCCCCCCCGGGTGATACCGACAGATAGAGTATATATACCTTATAGAGCGAAGGGATTTCTTAGGTAAATGGTTATGTATTTAAAGGACCACAGTCCCTACCCAGATAGTTCTCTCTTTATAGTAAATCTTAGAATATAATTGGAGTTAATCTGTTGGGCAACTACTCCACCAGTTGTTATTACGTTGTTAACCTGTTTATATCTATATACCCGGCCCAATAATAGGACCTACCTTAGTTCTTGCTATAAGGTTCCATTATACTTAAGTAAAAAGAGATATCAATTGTAGGTACAGCTACTAAGGTAGTAAAATACCTTGAGGTCTCTCCTACTACGCAGTGCACTAGCTACCAAAAATTTAGCTATATAGGAGATAGATACTCTACTAGGGCCTATAGATTCTATGTGGCTATATATTTATCTAAAGACTATATATAACGGGACTAGCCTAGTTACAGTAGGAATGTCTCGGTAAAACACTTAACAGATAAAGTCTAACGCTTTGACCAAATTCTACCAAATTCTGCTAGCTTAATCGACTTCTGCCAAGTTCTAATAGATTAATTGAATTACCGAAGTCCGTTAAAGACCGCGCGCGTATATGCGTACGCATTGACCACTAAGACCCCTAACTATTTAATTATAGGATTCTCTCGTAATTCCTTTCTCTTCTTTACGCAACGTTTTGTTCTCTATAAGAGCTATATACCCTTAGATTTAGATAGAATTTATATTATTCCTTTAAATCTTCCTTAAAGCCTCTTCGCGCCCTTATATTATGTTGCGTTAATACCACTACCCTTAAAATGGCAAACAAACTCAAATCCGCCACGTTAACTATTATGGCCCTAGTTAGGGAACAAATAACTATAATGCAATAGTCCTTTACGGATGCCTTGGCCTAGCAATAAGCTATACTAGAAGCCTAGTATTAGTAATTAATTAAAGCAATACGCAAAGAACTCTATAACGCTAAAGTACTTGCGTTAGAAACCCTAATAGCAATACCTATAAATAAAATTAAGATAACTGTATGCGAACCTAGTCCGTTAAATGCAAATCCTAAACTAGTAATAGTAGCTTAACCTATACCTATAATAAACCTAGTACCTACTATAAAATTAGAAAAGCTTCCTAACCCTCTAATATTTAATGGAAATTAAAATAACCTACGTCCCTTTATAACTAAGCTCTGTCTTAAACTTTTAATAAAATATAACCAATACCCTACTAAAGCTAGCAAGATTAGCTATAGAATGTCTTATTTAAATAAAGACGCTGCACAAACTATAGACCCATTCTTCTGTAATGGCATCTTTATTAATTTTAAAACCTTTGTCTCTCTATTAGAATGAACGTATAATAACACCAGCCATAAACACACCGCTGTTACTAAACTTAAAAACCTATAATAACGGAACCGAGAATTTACTAGCTTCTTTTTAGAATTTTTAGGCCTTATTAGTAAACTAGATTAGAATAAAGCCGCTAAAGTTGCTACTCTTTAACAAGCTATTTCGGATAAAATTAGAGCATAGTTAGTAGGTAGGGAACTGCTAAAGAACCTACCTAAATTTGCTATAATATATTAACAAATTAATAAGGACCTTTAATATAATAAATAGACTTATTCCCTAAAGCCAACTATACCTTATATTTAAGACTTTACAAAACCAATATATACCCTAAAACGCAACCCTTTTCTAAAACCTATGTATAACCCTATGGACCTCAACGCTACTTAATCCTACGCACCCTTTGTTACGGACGCTTTAAGTACAATGTTACGACTACTTAGAGAAGAGTCGCAGGAAGCTAGTTGGTTAATACAAGCACGGTCTAGGATGGATCCGGTAGAACTATATAATGAGGAATGGTAAGCAAGTTACATAATGTTATACGCAGTGTACGTAGTATACGCGGTATACGCCATGTATAATATATATAACACGTACCTCACATATAAGAGAGAATTTCTTAGGAGTATAGTTGTGTATTTAAAGGACCTTAGTCCCTACCGTAGATAGTTCTCTCCTTGTAGTAAATCTTAGAATACAATTGGAGTTAATCTGTTAGGTAACTACTCCACCAGTTATTATTACGTTGTTGTTTTATTATACCTATATACCCAGCCTAATAACAGAACCCACCGTAGTCTAAGCTACAAGGTTCCGTTACACATTCACTACTAAGGTTACGGTATTGGAATAAGATCAAATAATATACCACTAAGAGCAGCACCAGTTATAATAACGACGTTAACGGCAGCTACAACCTCAGGGCCAGGAGATACTAGTATGGATAAGGGGGATTCTTAAGTGGTTACACGAGGTTAGTTATAGGAAATGGTTAATCACTTATAAGACAATAACAGGATACTTAAAGAACGCATTAATGGAATTAAAGCAGTAAAGATCAAGTTACCTTTAATTGAACGATTCTTAGGAGAAAAGTTAAAGCTTAAGGGATTTCTTACGCAGATACACTTTAAGGTAGTACAGGAAGGAGCGAAGTTAGTAATATTGTTGGATTAAATAGCCTATGCAGGATTGTTCCTGACGGGGAGGGCACTTAAGTGGTTTAAGCCGTATCTCACGGAAATATAGGCTAATGGCATAATAACTACTAACCAAGACGTACGGTACATTTTTGCCAGTTAGAATAGGTTCGCAGAGCAACTAATATAAATGTTTAGAGACCTAGAGGCCATAACTATAGCAGAACAAAAGCTTTAGAACTTAGTACAACGCACTTTAGTAATTAAGTATACAACATAGTTTTAAACACTAGCCACATAGGTTAAGTGGAATGATAAGGCGCTTATAGCACAGTATAAATAGGGACTTAAGGCTAAAGTCCAGGACGCAATTATCCTAATAGAAGATACGGATACTCTAAAAGAGTTAATAGATCAGTTAATAAAGATTAATAATAGGATTTACCAAAGGGAACAAGCTAAGAGAGGGCAAGACAGAGTTCCACAGTTATATAAGGCGCAGAGTACGCAACAACAGACATAGAGTTAAAAACTATGGAATAGCGTAGAGCTAATAGACCTAAGCGGTACTAAAGAAACCTAAAGATAGGAAAAGAAACTATGGAAACCTAGAGGTTAAGGATTAAGTAATTAAAGGACCTAGGAGCAAAGGCCAAACCAGGGATTTTAGTAATAGAAGACGTTTAGGCGGACTCCATAGTAAGAAAAATGGTTCAAAGATAGAGCTTGCATAAATTACGGAAAATAAGGTTATTTTGCTAGAGACTATAGAGGTAGTCAGAGTAACTATACGGTAAAGGGAACCAGACTAGCAGACAGCACATATATACAGAGGAACAATAGTGCACTATAAGGAATAAAAGAATGTTCAATTAACAGTTTTGCGTATTATTATAATAACGCATGCCGAATTTATAAGGACGCTAAGTACGGCGTAAGCTATTAGCTGCAGGAGCTATTACTATCTAAGTTTAGAGGAACTAACGAACCAGCTCATAAATTGGACATTAAAGACGATGAATTTAACACAGGCGAAGCATTTACCAACGATAAAGTAATAAGGGCAGCTTACTAAAAGCATATAGACCTTAGAGAAGTCAAAATAGAAGCAGAGACTAAGACCATCACAAAACAAGGTTTAGTAATGGGTATTATAATACCATTAGATACAATTTCCATCGCTTTACAAGACAATAGGAGTAACATTCAGAAGAAACCAAGTAAGTAGATAACTGCTAGTGCTAGCTTATTACTTAATAAAGGCAAAAGGCTACAGGCTTAAGATTCTTAAGAAGAGATAAAAGAAGCTTAAGATTTTTAAGATAAGATAAGACACACCTAAGGACCCACAAAGGATAAAAACCGATAGGAAAGGGCAGTAACTCAGTTTAGTAATAAACAAATAAGTATAAGACGCAAGTTTAAGAACTACAAGTTTAGAGAACAAGTAAGAACGTTAGCAATCCTAGGTAAACACAGTGTTCAGCCTAAAGATCGAACAGTTAATACTAGGATTAAAAAGCAAGACAACTACAAAGATCTAGCTGCAAGACGCAGAAAACAAGAAACTATAGATAAGTTTAAGATAAGAATTATCGCATAGCAAGAGCAAAAGCTAGATAAGAGATTAGCTATACCAGGTTATATAAGGAACAGAGCACCTATATAAAGAGTTACTAATAGGCTAAGTGCAGGGACACCTAGGGCAAAATAGTTAGATAAACTAGAATAAGAAGAGGATCTAGATATTCTAACTAGGTTTAAAGAAAGATATACCAAAGAATATTATAATGCAGCAATAATAAGGTACTTTCTAACAGATAAACCATACACACTAAACCAGTTGTATGGAAAGTAGTATAGGCAACAACATAACAATAAATAGAAAGACTTTTATATATAGCTAGATAAAAAAGTTGTCCAAGACTAACCTATTACGGAAAAACGCATAAGTCATATTAAAGGAGCATTAATTATAACGTTAAGGAACCTAGAAGAAGGATCTAGGGACTAGAGAAGTAAGCAATAAATCTTAATACCTATAGCAGAGATACCAGTGGTTAGGTTAACTAGGTATAGGTTTAAACTTAAAAATAAAGACAAACTAAGAGTTAACCCAAAATATACAGCGCATTATATACTATTATGGATAGCTTGTGTGGATAACACGTGCAATATATATAGAGCACCTAAAGATAAGAACCGGAAGTACCTAATAAAAATATATTAGGCACTAAAGGAAAAGCGGTTTAGAAACGCCAAGTATATACATAGTTAGCACCCAGTAGAAGTACAAGGTTAAGGAGACTTAATACTTTAACCAGGAAGATTCCTTACGGAAGAATACCTAGACGGATAACAGTAGTAGAAGTGCCTAGAGAACGCTTATCTATAGCATATAGAGGAAAAGAAACGAACTAAGTATTAGCTAAAGTTAGACTAAGTATAGGTAGGATCTAGCAGCCAATAGTTAGGAAAAGGGGAGGCGTATAGGACCAGAGGGAACTAGTGTTAAAGCCTTAAACCCTTAAAGAAATTTAAGGACAATACCTAAATCTATAAGTTAAATAGCAAGATTAGCAGTTTAAAGCGTTAGTAGATAGTAGAGTAACTAGGAACCACATATTACCAAAGGTAGTGGAAAGGATAGGGTTACTATATAGATAGAAGAAACACCTGTATCCACTTATAACAATTTTAGGAGATTGGATAGCCTATAGAGGAGGTATTATTAATCTTAAAATAGGACCTATTTAGATAACTATTAAAGGAAAACCAGTTAGAATATCTTTTAATATCCTACCGTTAGGACAGGATAAGGCAATACTAGAAATGCCTTAATTATAGGAGTACAATCCAAAGGTCAATTAGGTTACAGGTTAAGTTAATATTAAGGATATATAATGGCGCAAAGTGCGACAGTAAACTAAGTTGGTATAGTACCAAGTTAGAGCAATATATAAAGAGACTAAGCGAGGCTTAAGTTATATACCAAAGAGATACTATAAGTATAGAAAAAAGTTATGGTTACCAGAAAGTAAAAAGCTGTTAGAGTATACAGCATAGGACTATAAGATAGAATTGGAAGAGAAAACCAGTCTAAAGTTCTTTCCAATCTACAAGCTTACTAAAACAGAGTTAGTAGCGCTTAAGGAGTTTATCCAGGAGAACTTATAAAAGGGATATATTAGACCATTACAGTTATTAGCAGGATATCCAGTATTATTCATCCTAAAGAAAAACGGAAAACTTAGGATGTGTATAGACTATAGACAGTTAAACAGCATTACCAGAAAGGATAGGTATCCTTTACCCTTAATTAGCGAAATCTAAGACAGGATAGGCAATGTAAAGATCTTTACGAAGATAGATCTAAGATAGGCGTACCATTAGATTAGGATTAAGAAAGGCAACGAATAGAAGGCAGCTTTTAGATTAAAGGAAGGACTATATAAGCCATTAGTTATACAATTTGGGCTTATAAACGCACTAGCAACGTTCCAGAAGCGAATTAATAGTGTATTAGGAGAACACCTAGATGAATTTATTATAGTATACTTTAATAACATTATTATCTACTTAGAGAACGAGGAAGAACATAGTAAATATATTAAATAGGTCTTAAAAAGACTACAAGAAGAACAGATGCTAGTAGCAATTAAAAAATGCGAGTTCTTTACCAGGAAGACCGATTTTGTTAAATTTATTATTAAACTAGGCTAGCTTAGTATAGATCTAAAGAAGATTAAGGCTATAGTAAATTGGCAAAAACCAGAGAATGTTATATAGTTAAGATCGTTTCTAGGGTTTTACAATTACTGTAGAAGGTTTATAGCGCAATAGTTATAGAACATTAAGCCGTTTACACAATTAACAAAAAAAGAAGAACTATAGGCATAGGGGAAGAAGTAATAAGAGTTATTTAAGAGAATTAAAGAGTTGTTTACCTAGGAGCTAGTTCTTAAGATCTATTAACTAGGTCTAGAGACGGTTATAAAAACGAATATATTAGACTTTATACTAGGGGCGTACTTCCTATAGAAATATTAAGACGGATGGCACCCAGTGGCATATTACAGTTAGAAGATAACACTATTAGAGTTAAACTATGATATCTATAACAAGGAGTTGTTAGGTATAGTTACAGCACTTAAAAAATAGAGAGCATTCTTACAAGGCATAGAGAAACCATTTATGGTTAAAACGGACTATGAGAACCTTATAGGATTTCTAATAATAAAGGAACTTAACCAAAGACAGGTTAGATGGGCGGAAATGCTTATAGAATACCATTTCGAAATTCAGCATACTAAGAGTATAGATAATGCACAAGTAGACGCTCTAAGCAAAAAGGCTGAACTATAAAGTAATAAAAAGCTATCGGGAGCTTTGTTATAAAAGGATTAAGATGGATTAATTAGGTATAATTATCCAAAGATTATAGCAACTAAGGAAAGTCAGATCTATAAATTACTAGAGAGTAATTGGATATAGAAGATCTAAGAAGTATAGGCAGAGGATCCAGACTTAGAGTAATATAAAAATAGAGAAGCAACGTATATACCTAAGTCTATTACAGAAGAATTTATTAAGGAATTCTATAAGGGAATAACACAAGGACATAATAGAGCTATAGGCTTAGTATTAAGACTTTAAGAGGAGTATATTATTTAAGGAATCTAGGAACTAGCAAGATAAGTTATAAAGAAGTGTCTAGATTGCCAAAGAAATAAACCGATAAGGTATAAGCCATATAGAGGGCTACAACCTGTTAAAACACTAGGAAGACCATAAGAGGTTATATTATAGGACTTTATTATTAAGTTACCAAAGTTAAGAGATCCTATTATGGGACAAGATTATGATGTAATTTTAGTAATAGTAAATAAGCTAACAAAGTAGGGATACTTTATAGTATATACTAAAGAAATATTAGTAGAGGATATCGCTAGAATCTATATAAAAGAAGTATTTGTAAGATATGGAGCACTAGATAAAATTATATCAGATAGAGATCTAAGATTTATAGCAGTATTTTAGGAAGTATTTCTAGCAGAATAAGGGGTTTACGCAGCAATATCTACAGCGTATTATCCGCAGATAGACAGATAAACGGAAAGACTAAACTAGATACTAGAACAGTATCTAAGGCATTATATTAATCACGTATAGAATAATTAGGTATCGCTATTACTAGTTACACAGTTTGCATATAATGCAACACTATAAGAAGGAATGGGGACATTACTATTTAAGGCGAATTACGGATATAAGTTAAGAACATTGTTATCGCCATATTAAGCAAAAAAGATAAATAGCACAGCTAAACAAAGAATGGAGATATTAATGAATCTTTATGCAGACCTTAAAGAAACAGCTAAACTAGTATAAGAACGAATAAAAAGGTACTACAATGCTAAGAGATCTAAGGGACCAGATCTTAAGGAGGGGGATAAAGTATAGCTACTATACAAAAATTTCAAGAGTTAATGACCAAGCAAGAAATTAGACTATATTAGACTAGGACCTTTTAAAATTAAGTAAGAGATTTTATTGGTTATATATAAGTTAAACCTACCAGCTAAAATAAAAATCTACCCTGTATAACACGTTGCAATGCTAGAGCTAGTATACGGGAATGTTAAGCTACTAGTCTATAAGGCAGATATATATAGAGGACAGGAGGAAGACAAATAGCAAGTTTTAAAGATTATTAGTTATGAGGATGTGGATAACAAAACGTAGTATAAAGTAAAGTGGATAGGCTATAGTGAGACTACCTAGGAGCCACTAAGCAACCTAAGGAACGCTATGGGAAAGGTACGGGAGTATTAGAAGAAAGTAGGTTAGGTAATATTAATAAAGAAGAATCGCTAAAGAATAAGTTACCTAAGGGGGACCTAAGAGGAGCAATTGCTAAGCTACTTAGAGTTGTTTCCTTTGTAGAGGGAGAGCCAGTCCTTTTGTTACCCAGCTTAGATAAACCCTGTTAAATAAGTTTCTACTTCTTGGAACGGACCTTCTCACGGACATATTTAAGACAAAGAAGACGGGCAGAGGCCGATAGACGGGCTTCAAGGGCATGCTGTTAAGTAGCTATAGCCTCCTGCTCCGCTTCCTGTGAATGATAAAGCTTATCTAAGGCGCTTGAGAGCTTACCGTTAAGCTTTATAGCGGCAGATTAAATATAAGACCCTATAATAAGTTACTTAGGGAACTTAAAGACTGTTAAGAGTTATAGGACGCGCACACTTAGCGTTAGAGATAGAGTGAATATTATAGGATGATTAAACGTTTGCTTTAGTACACTTAGAGCAAGAGGAAGGTTGTTAAGACGTAGGACTTGCTATTGCAACACACACTAACCCTGCTCTCGCACAATAAGAATATAGAGACGATATTATCTTACTAAGCAACAGAATAGCAGCCACAGTGCGAGCACAGCGTTGCGCTTGTAAAGAAGAAGAAGCTTTAGGTATAATAAGTAAGGATATTAACTAGACTAATTAAACGGACATTACACCTCTAGTAGATGACTTAGAGATGTTAGGAATCTTTAAGGACGAAGATAAAGAGGAGGGAGATGGTGTTATGGACGCTTTAAGTACGATGTTATGACTACTTGGAGAAGAGTTGTAGGAAGCTAGTTGGTTAATATAAGTACGGTCTAGGATGGATCCGGTAGAACTATATAATAAGGAATAGTAAGCGAGTTACATAATGTTATATATAGTGTATATAGTATACGCGGTATACGCTATATATAACACGTATAACATGTACCTTATGTATAAAAGAGGATTTCTTAGGAGTACGGTTGTGTATTTAAAGGACCTTAGTTCCTACCGTAGATAGTTCTCTTCTTATAGTAAATCTTAGAATACAATTGGAGTTAATCTGTTGGGCAACTACTCTACTAGTTGTTATTACGTTGTTGTCTTGTTATACCTACATACCTAGCCTAATAACAGAACCCACTGTAGTCTAAGCTACAAGGTTCCGTTACACCCTTAGGAACCAATAAACAAAGAACTTAAGCCGCAAATAGAGAATGCTTTGGATATAGTAAAAAATGATATATCTAAAGGAATTGCCAAACTCACCCTTTTAAAAAAGTCCGCCGTAGTTCCTCCTACTCCTTAAATCACACTTGCTCTTTAAGCTGTACTTACTTTTTAACTTATACTTATCCTATAAATTATACCTAGTCGTTATAAAGCATATTACCCTTAACTAACTTAGAAAACAAATTGTCCTAGGGCTAAGTTGCGCCTTAGGATAAGAAGTGGAAGAGTATAAGTATTTAGGCTTTTTTAGCGCTAATACACAATATAACTCCCTTAATGTACTTGGTGAAATTTAAACACTTAGAAAATAGAAGGAGATACAAATCCTTATAGATAGCGGAGCTACTAGTATAGGCTTTATTAATATAAACTACGCAAAAACCTAACGCCTAAATTTAAAGAAACTTGATAAGCCTTAAGGCCTATAAGGCTTTAATGGTAAACCCTTAATATATAGCAAATTAACGCACTACGCTCTTGTGAAAATATGGATAGGTAAACACCTTAAATACGTTTCCCTATTTATAACACCCCTAAAGTAATATAAGATAATACTTGGACATAAATAGCTAAAACGACACAACCCTTTAATTAGCTGGGTTAAAGAAATACTAAAGTTCCATACAACCTACTGCTAAAGCCATTACTTAAAACACCACCTGCCCTATAAATATGCATAAGATGATTTAAATTTAATATAATATAAACTGCCCCTACTACGGACCCTAAATTAAAACAATAAAGCTATAACTGCCAATTGTAGTAAAGAATATAAAGACGTTACGCTGAAACCTTTTGAAATTCATATAATACAAGCCGCACCTTTTATTTTGTTAGCATAAAAATAAGACCATAAAATCTTCGCTGTTACTATAAAAGATATTAAGAAAGCACTAGAACCAAAGCAATATATTAACCCTTAACCTCTTATACCTAAAGAGTACCATAATCTAATTAACAAGTTTAAGAAAATATTTGTAAACCAACTACCCCCACATTAGGATGTATATAATTTTAAGATAGAACTTGAACCTAATATAATACCAAAGTTCGGTCCACTATATGGTATATTATAAGAAGAACTATTTATAATATAACAATACCTTAATAAGCATCTAGAAAAAGGATTTATTCGCCCTAATTAATCTCTATTCGCCTTACCCGTACTATTTATTAAAAATCTAGGAGGAGGCTTAAGATTCTATATTAATTATTAAACTCTAAATATAATTACAATTTAAAACCGATATCCTATTCCCCTAATTTAAGAAATGCTTAACCGCTTATTAAAGGCACGGTACTTTACAAAGCTTAATATAGTTACTGCCTTTAACTAAATCCGTGTCTGTAAAGGAGATAAGAAGTATATAGCTTTTTATATACAATAGGGACTCTTTAAATACCTAGTAATACTATTTAGTGTAAAGAATGGTCCTAGTATATTTTAATAATACATTAATAATACGCTTCGTGAATTCCTTAACGTATTTATTACCGCGTATATTAATAATATCTTAATCTACTTGTCTTCGCTTTCTAAACACCAGAAATATATCCAAATAGTCCTTAAACGCCTGCAAGACGCGGGTTTACAATGCGATATTAAGAAATACAAGTTCTATATATCCAAAGTCACGTACCTAGGCCTAATTATATCCCGTAATAGAATTAAAATAAACCCTAAGAAAATTACTGCAATTGTGAACTAGGGAAGCCCTAGTAATATATAAGATATTTAAGGATTTCTAGGATTTGCAAACTTCTATTATTAATTTATTAACTACTTCTTAGAAATTACCTAGCCATTAGTAAACCTAACAAAAAAGAATATAAAATTTAAATAGTCTACTAAATGCAAATAAGCTTTTAATAACTTAAAATATTACTTTATAACTGCTCTAATTCTTACCTACTTTAATCCTGACCTTAAATGTATTATTAAAACAGACTTATCTAATTATGCGCTAGGGGGAGTGTTGTCACAATATAATAAGAACGGCGAGCTACGTCTAGTAGCCTTTCTCTTTTGGAAACTCGCCCTTGCCGAATTAAACTACGAGATATACAATAAGGAACTGCTTGCAATCGTTAGATGCTTTAAACAATGGCGTCCTAAGCTAGAAGGATTGTTGTTCCTAATATACATATTAACAGACCATAAGAACCTACAGTACTTTATAACCATAAAGCAATTAACGCAGCGCTAAATTTATTAGGCCAAATACCTCTTATAATTTAACTTTAAGATTACGTACTAACCAGGCAAACTTAATTAGAAGCCTAACACATTAACATAACAATTACAAGATCTACCTATAAATGCTTTAGACAAATGGATTACAAATTAATTATAGATCTTATTACCCCCTAAACGTTTTAAAAAACTACGTCCTATATTCCTAGATATAGAACTTAACAGAAATAAATTAGAAGTTAATAAATAGGAAATAGAAATTAATAAGCTAATAGAATACAAATATAAGAATAATATATGGATAATAAATGTAATAAAAGCGATTTAAACGGGAAAACGACAGTATAAGTATATTACACTCACTAAATGCGAAATTTAAAATGATTAATTATACTATTAACAGAAGATAGTAGTTCCGAATTCCAAGCCTTTATAATTTAAGATACTTAAATTTATACACAACTCCCCTATAATAGGGCATCCTGGCCATGTAAAGACTTATAAGATTGTTTAATAAGTATACTACTGGCCTATAATACTGTTTGTATCAACTTAATGATACAAGTGAGTCATATCCCGGGGCACGAAATACGTATAGTATCGTATGCTCTTTGGGATGGTGGTGACTGTCTCTTGTATTGAAGCAGACTACGTGGTCTATATACTGATGCGACCTCCCCCTGATTAGTCAGTGCTTCAGGGGTGCACTAGACGCGTAAGCGGGTGGTTGGTGCACCGAACGCGTAAACGCGTAGTTGGTGTACCGTACGCGTAAGCACGCGTTCGGTACGACAGGTGCTGTAATTATACAAATACATAACTATATATAAAAATACGTTCGAGCATGCAGGATGTGCGTACGTGGAAAGACCTCTTATATAAAGAAGTAAGGAGTACTTTAACTGCTACCAATTCCAATACAAAGATAGCGCGACATCTTAATTAACTTTGTAGTTGACTTGCCTAACAGTAATAGATTTATAAATATTATAGTAGTTGTTAACCGTCTTACAAAAATGCAATATATAACCCCCATGGACTTAATTAATGCGATATTAGTAGCTAAATGTTTTGTTAAGTATGTCTTTAAGCTATATAGACTTCCTAACTTAATAATATCCAACTATAGAAGCCAGTTTGTTTTAGACTTCTAGTAAGCTCTATATAAACAATTAAGTATTTAAATATAACTCTTAACTGTATTTTATCTAGAGATAGATATTTAAACCAAAATTGCGAACACGATTATAGAATAATACCTATAAATATACTACTCCTACCTACAAGATAACTGGGAAAAATGGCTACCTTTAGCTAAGTTTACTGCGAATAATATAATAAATATATTAATAGGCGTGACGCTATTTTACGCAACCTACGGACAAGACCCCTAACTTAGATTTAAACTATAACCTAAAATTAACACAATAGGACCCATAATTAAATGGATTTAGTTAATTAACGTGTATAACTGTAGGTTTCACAGGGGGGTGGCCTATTAAGAGTATACTCTTGTTCTGATGTTTTGCAAATAGGTGTCGAAAGCAAAGGATCGTAAGGATCGCAGTGCTTAAGTAGGGGGCTGATGAGTCACCATAAGGGTGACTAATCAGATACACGCGACCGCGCAATATACATTCCAACAATAACTTTACTAATTAAATAAAGCAGTTAACGGAACTATTATAAAGTAAATTAATATACGCTTAAATAGTATAGGAATGGCATGTGAATAAAGGACAAGCTTCCGCATAGGACTTTAAGGAAGATAATATAGTTTACCTAAATATACAAAACCTAAAGACTTAACAGCCCTTAAAGAAACTTAATTAGAAATTTATAGGCCTATACTAAATTAAGAAGAAATTGAGCCTGTATACTTATAAGCTTAAACTACTAACTAAGATAAAAATATATCTAACGTTTTATATAAGCTTACTATAACCCTTAAAAAACAAACCTATAACCTATAAAGTACCGCCACTACCTCCTGTAATTATTAATAATAGTAACGGTTCTTACTTTATTAACTTAATTAATAATATACAATAGAAAATATAATTTAAATAATTTAAACTTCTTATTAAGTGGGAAGGATATAAAACACGAACCTAGGAAACCTATAACTAGATTAAAGCTAACGCGCCTTTCTTAGTAAAAGAATTCTATAAGGACTATCCTTTACAACCTACTCTGGCTAGATAGACACAATATAAAGGCAAATAACTACCACCTAACATAAATATATAAAACATAATAGCAGGAAACTCGAAATTAAAAAGAACTTAAAAAATACCACAACGCTTATAACATGGTTATATAACGCGCAAGATATTAAGAAACTTTAACCAGCAGTTAAAGTTATCTAATTAGTTAGATTTGCCTTGCCAAGACCTACTATAAAGATGTTAGTTCGGCTTACCGCCTTTACTAAGCTAATAGTGATTTTCTATCCCAGGGATGGAAAATCCTAATTAGTCCATTTAACAATTAGAACTAGCAAAACTCTATACAGTAAAGCCGCGTTTTAACGTTATCTTGGTACACCGTTCATCTACGGTATACCGGTCAATAGCCAGGAACAGTTGATTTTACTATGAGGCGTGTAAGGCTTTACGTTTAAATTTGATACGCCGTTACGTTCAAAGCTCTCTCATATAAGAACGGTATAGCGCAAGCAATTATGGTGTTGGAACCCCTATTTTTGGAGCTGATTTGGGCGCCTAATAGAAGGTTAATTGCCCCGGAGGATTAGAAACAACCATTCTTTAACGGAATTGCTTAATTCTTAATAGAGGTTAACTGTATACATCTGCTTTATTAATCTATAGTTTAACTAACTAGTAAATGTATATCCATAGATTATTGTAGGGGTGGTTTAAATTCCATCTCTACTGGGCGCAATTTAGCACTCTGCATTAACCCCTTACTCTTAAGCCTACAAACCAGCACCGCTGCTATTAATATTCATTAATTTAACACCCCTCTTGCCCTATATAATGGCGAAGTCTAAGGACCTTAAGTGCCTCCGCCACCATAGTGTTTTAGAGCGTAAGAGGCAGCAGATCCGGGTATACTGTCGTAAGAACCCTGGAAAACCTCAGAGAGACACTGCTCGCTTTTTTACTGATTAATTTTAACGCCCTTATATAATGCGCCAGATAACAAGGAAAGCAATAATAAGGTTAAGCCACAAGTTATTAAGCTTAATAAGGCTTTAGATGCACTA
>Ga0307507_10001166_pt1 | contig 58459 bp, 45 predicted proteins | sample 7_EM_MG_FD_207223 | JGI IMG/M metagenome (GOLD analysis project Ga0307507, IMG submission 207223) | Populus trichocarpa ectomycorrhiza microbial communities from riparian zone in the Pacific Northwest, United States - 7_EM | ecosystem: Host-associated > Plants > Roots > Unclassified | place... | reverse complement strand
TGTCGGAGTTCGTGGTGGAGGGGCTGGCCACCGCGCTGCCGTTTCACCGGGCGGTGCTCGATGATCCGGCGTTCGCCCCGGCGGACCCGGCGGCGCCGTTCAGTGTGCATACCCGGTGGATCGAGACCGAGTTCGACAACACCATCCCGCCGTATGCGGGTCCGGTGGGGGTGCCTGCGGAGGAGGGGGTGCGGGAGCGGGTGACGGTGGAGGTCGGGGGGCGGCGGCTGGAGGTGGTGCTGCCCGCCACCCTGACCACCGGCACCGGCAGCAGCACCAGCGGGTTGGTGCGGCGTGCGGCGCCCAGGCGGGCGGGGGTGGGGCGGGCGGCTGCGGCGGTGACCGGGGATGCGCTGACCAGTCCGATGCAGGGCACGATCGTGAAGGTCGCGGTGGCCGAGGGGCAGGCAGTACAGGCGGGGGACCTGGTGGTGGTGCTCGAGGCGATGAAGATGGAGCAGCCGCTGAGTGCGCACAAGGCGGGCACCGTGGTCGCGCTGGCGGCGCAGGTCGGCGGGAGCGTGACCGCCGGCGCCGTACTCTGCGAAATCAAAGACTGAGAATAATCAATAGCTGAATAGGACTAACGACTGAGGTGCCCCGCGACGCAACGGGCAGCACACTGGTACCGGACACCACGACCAGGTATCAGGCGCGGCGCACGAAGGGGCACTCCTCCCATGGCACGAGCAGTCGTCTACAACGAGTACGGCGCACCCGAGGTACTGCACGTCGTCGAGCTGCCCGACCCCGAACCGGGACCCGGGCAGGTCCGCATCCGGGTACGCGCCGCCGGCGTCCAGCCCGCCGACACCAAACTGCGCAGCGGGGCGTGGCAGAGCTGGGCGCCCGTCACCTTCCCCGGACGGCTCGGCAACGAGGCCGCCGGGACGATCGACGCGGTAGGCGCCGAGGTCACCGAGTTCGCGGTCGGCGATGACGTGCTCGGCCCGGCGAACGGCGCTTACGCCGACGCCGTCGTCACCGAGGCCAGGCTGCTCGCCCGCAAGCCCGCCGCGCTGCCCTGGAGCGAGGCCGGCGCGCTGTCGGCCTCCGGACAGACCGCTTCGAGCGTGCTGGAGGACCTCGGCGTCGGCCCGGGGGAGACCCTGCTGATCAACGCGGCGGCGGGCGGCGTCGGCCTGATGGCCGTTCAGATCGCCGTCGCGCGCGGCGTCCGGGTGATCGGCACCGCCCGGGAGAGCAACCACGACTTCCTGCGCGAACTCGGCGCGATCCCGGTCACGTACGGTCCCGGCCTGGCCGACCGGGTGCGCGCCGTGGCCCCGGACGGCGTGGACGCCGCGCTCGACGCCGTCGGCGGCGACGCCCTCGACGTGTCCCTGGAGCTGGTCGGCAAGCCCGACAAGGTCGGCACGATCGCTGACCAGGCCGCCGCGTCGCGGCTCGGCGTGCGCTCGCTCGGCACCCGTCGCTCCGGATCCCGGCTGGCCGAACTCGTCGCGCTGGCTGCGGCCGGGGAGCTGCGCGTGTTCGTCTGGAAGGAGTTCCCGCTCGACCGGGTTGTGGAGGCCCACCGGGAGAGCGAGGGGCGGCACCTGCGCGGCAAGATCGTGCTCGTGCCCTGAGCTGGAAGTTCTCGAGACCTGTTCTGAAAGTTTCCGGGCGCCCGGGTCGGCGACCCGCCCGAGCACGGCGAACGTCTGAGCCCGCAGCCGTTCGCCGACTCGTCATTGACCCGCGTCGGAAAACCGGTCATACCTTCCCTCGACCCGATCACGAGGGAGCGGTTGTGAGAATGAAGGCAGGAACAGGGCGGGGCGGCGGTGCGCGCAGGCGCGTCCTCGCCGCGCTGGCCGCGGTCGCGCTCACCGGCGGCGCGGTCGCCGGAGCGGTGGTGGTGGCCTCGCAGGCCGGAGCCGCGACCACGACGCTGCGGTCGCTGGCGGAGGCGAAGGGCAAGTACTTCGGCGTCGGCGCCGAGGAGAGCCTGCTCACCGGCAACTCGAGCTACGCCAACATCGCCGCGACGCAGTTCGACATGATCACACCCGGCAACGAGATGAAGTGGGCCTCCGTCGAGGCGACCCAGGGCACGTACACCTGGGGTCCGGCCGACCAGATGGTCGCCTTCGCCACCGCCAACAACGAGCGGGTGCGCGGCCACAACCTGGTGTGGAACAGCCAGCTGCCCTCGTGGCTGCCCGGCAGCTTCACCTCCGCGCAGCTCCAGGCACTGCTGCAGAAGCACATCACCGACGAGGTCACCCACTTCAAGGGCGAGATCTACACCTGGGACGTGGTCAACGAGCCGTTCAACGGCGACGGCAGCTACGTGCAGGACCTCTGGTACAACGCATTCGGCGGCAACAACTACATCGCCGACGCGCTGACCTGGGCGCACGCCGCCGACCCGAACGCCCTGCTGTGCCTGAACGACTACAACATCGAGGGCGTCAACACCAAGAGCACCGCGATGTACACCCTGGTCAAGTCGCTGCTGGCGGCCGGAGTGCCGATCAGCTGCGTAGGGCTGGAGAGCCACTTCGTGCTCGGCTCGGTGCCCTCCGACATGCAGACCAACATCGCCCGGTTCGCGGCGCTCGGCGTGCACGTGCAGATCACCGAGGTCGACGACCGCATCCTGCTCCCGGCGACCACGGCGAACCTCGCCCAGCAGGCCACCGACTACGGCAACATCGTCACGGCCTGCCTCGGCGTCACCCTGTGCGACGGCGTGACGGTGTGGGGGATCGACGACGGCAACACCTGGGTCACCAGCACGTTCCCGGGCTATGGCGCGCCGCTGATGTGGGATGCGAATTATGTGACGAAACCGGCGTACAACGCGGTCGTCACGGCGCTCGGCGGCACGGTCTCGTCGACGAGTGCCTCAGCGAGCGCGTCGGCTAGTGCGACGGGCGGTGGTTCGTCCGGATGCACGGTCGCGTATGTGCCCAACCAGTGGACGGGCGGCTTCACCGCGAATGTGACGGTCAAGAACACCGGAAGCGCGGCATGGAGCGCGTGGACGGTGACGTTCGCCTTCCCCGGTGACCAGAAGATCACCAACGCCTGGAACGCGACGACCACCCAGAGCGGGGCCGCCGTCTCCGCCGTGAACATGAGCTACAACGGCAGCGTCGCGGCGGGAGCAAGTACCAACTTCGGCTTCCAGGGCACCTGGACGAGCAGCGACGCCTCGCCGACCTCGTTCAAGGTAAACGGCACGACGTGCACATAGCCGACCGAGTGGAGGATGAGGTGTTGACCTGACGGCTGGTTACACGGGTCCGTCCCAGGAGGACAACTCTTGACGGCTGGTTGCAGTTGCATGTGTCCGTCTCAGCGAGACACAGCAATCGGCGCGCGGTCTGCGGATCTCCGGCCCGTCAGCCGGAGATCGCCGCCAGGTGCTGCAGGTGCCCTGCGTCGTTGTAGTCGGCCAGGCTCAGCTCCGGGCCGTCGGCGGTCCACCGGGTCACCGTGCAGTTGCCGATCGCGCCCCCGGCGTCCACGATCCGGGTCAGCGTCTGCTCGTCCAGCCCGTCCAGCACCAGCCGCAGCATCAGCACGATCGCGTCGTGCGCGACGATCAGCAGGTGCCGGCCCTCGGCCGCGGGCAGCGCGTCCGCCAGCACCGAGCGCAGTCGCAGCGCCACGTCCGGGAAGTTCTCCCCGCCCGGCGGCCGGAAGTAGAACGGGCCGACGTGGTCGCGCCGGGCCATCTCCTCCGGGTACCGGCGCCGTAGCGCGGCCGTGGTGAGCATCTCCCAGGATCCGGTCTCCCGGTCCCTCAGCCGCTCGTCGAACCGGACCAGCGGCGCCGGGGCGCCCGCGTCGTCCAGCTCGCCCAGGATCGCCGCGAGGGTCTGGCGGGTGCGCAGATACGGCGAGCAGTACACGAGCTCGGGCGGGTCGGCGGCCAGCCGTCGGCCCACCGCGGCCGCTTGCGCCGCGCCGAGGTGGGTGAGCGGCAGGTCCGCGTCGCGCTCGGTGATCGGCACGCTCAGCGCCCCGGTCAGCGCGGCTTCGGCGAAGGCGGCGTTGGCCGTCGACTGGCCGTGCCGCACGGCGGTCAGCTGCGCTGGACGCGGCGGGCTCGAGGTGGGGTTTGGTCCGGTCGGCGCGTTGTGCGGAACGGTCATGAACTGACGACCAGACACACTCGTCCCCTCTGTCGCATGTGTCGCAGACTTGTACTGTACGTGCGAATGCAGGGCGCGCGCTGCGGCGCGCTGCGGAGCGGCGGGTGCATCGGGGGCGCGTTGTCGCCGGTGACGGGCTTCAGCGCTGGCTGTGCGCGGGTTTAACGGCGGTGGTTGTCGCTCTCAGACGGCGCGCGTACAGCAGCGTCCCGGCCCAGCACAGCAGCGCCGCGGCGGCGAGGAACGCGGCCGTGACGATGATCCCGCCGACCGCGACGTGCAGGTAGCCGTGCTCGCGCGGATCGAGGAACGGATACGGGTACCAGCCGACGATCGGCCCGCGCACCAGCGTGTAGAGCAGGTACAGCAGCGGAAAGACCAGCCAGGCCAGCGCACGCGGGAAGGCGAGCGGGCGACGCGGCGGATCGATCAGCCAGTCCGCGGCGAACAGCAGCGGGGTGACCCGGTGCACCACGTCGTTGACCCACGGGATCACCTGCGGAGTGTCGTACTGGGCCAGCGCGACCGCGTACACGACCCCGGTCACGACGAGGTAGAGCGCGGCGGCCCCGCGCAGCAGGTCGGGCACCGGGCGCCGCCCCGTCAGGGCGCTGAACCCGCCGACGAGGAACACCACCACGCCGAGGAGGTTGCTCTCGATGGTGAAGTAGCTGAAGAAGTTGACCAGCACGCCGCTGAGGGCCGACCGGTAGGCATTGAATCCAAGTGCGGTAGCCGCGAGCAGCGCGATGGCGATGCGGTACGCGCCGATCGCACGTGCCCCCGCCGTCACGGGTGCGGGAGAGAAGGGCGGCGGGCGGACATGCGCGAGGCTCCTTTCGCGGGGCCTCCAGTCTCACCGCCCGTGCCCGCCGCGGCCTGCCGGGTCGCCCGAACGGGTGCACGCCGCTGCGGGTGTGGATGCGGGTGCGTGTGAGGGCGCTTGCCACGGTCCCCGTCGATGCGGGCCCGTCAGCGCAGGGTGGCGGTGGCCAGCTTCGCGGCGAACCCGAGGAACAGCGTGCCGACCCCGCCGGTCATCGAGGCGGACAGCCGCCGGCGGCGGCGCATCGCGGCGGCCAGCCGGTTCCCGCCGAGAATAAGGGCGCTTAGGTAGATTAGGGAGCAGGTCTGGATGATCACGGCCAGCACGGCGAAGGGCACCACCGGGTGCGAGTAGTGCGGATTGACGAACTGGGTGAAGAACGCCAGGAAGAACAGGATCGCCTTCGGGTTGAGCAGGCTGACCACCAGCGCCCGGCGGAACGGCCGCTCGGCCTGCTGCGCCGTGGGCTCGGCCGCGCTCTCAGCCGCCTCCGCCTCCGCCGACGTGCCGACGGCCCGGCGCTCACGCAGCCCGCGTATCCCCGAGCGCAGCATCCCCACGCCGAGGAACGCCAGGTACCCGGCCCCGAGGTATTTGACCGCGTCGAACGCCAGCGGCCAGCGGGCCAGCAGCGAGGCCGCCCCCAGGCTCGTCAGCGTGATCAGGGTGGTGTCGCCGAGGAACACCCCGGCAGCTGCCCGATACCCGGTGCGCACCCCGCGTCGGGCGGCCACGGACAGCACGTAGATCGAGTTGGGGCCGGGCAGCAGGATGATCAGGAGCGCGCCGAGGACGTACTCCGGCAGGTTGACGGTTCCGAGCACGGCGTGATCCCCCTGAGCTGCTGTGGTGGTGTCGGTGCGGGTGCGTGGGCGCGTGGTCCGGTCATCATCGCTCCCGCCGGGCGTGCGGCGCAAGGTGCATTCATGGGTGGCGCCCCTTACCGTGGGCGCGCGTGGACTACCGGCTCAGACCTCGAATGCGCCCGGCGGCGGCTCGGGGGAGGGCGCGGCGGTCGCGTCGGTCACCGGGCTGGCCCCCGCGATCCACGCGTCCAGCTCGGCCCCGGCGGTGACTCGGGCCGGGAACGGGTCGGCGACGGCGCGCCGGGCCAGTTCGGTCACCGGCAGCGGCGCCCGCGAGGCGGCCAGCACCAGGTTTCCGAATCGCCGCCCGCGCAGCACCGAGGGCTCCGCGATCAGCACGGCGTGCGGGAACAGCGCGCGCACCGTGGCTGCCTGGGCGCGGGCGTAGGCCAACGGCGCGCCGTCGGCCACGTTCGCCGCGTACACCCCGGCCGGGCGCAGCGCGGCGGCGGCCAGCGCCACGTACTCGACGCTGGTCAGGTGGGCCGGGGTGCGCGCCCCGGCGTACACGTCCGAGACGATCAGGTCCGCGCTCGCCGGGCGGCGGGAGGCGAGCGCCTCGCGGGCGTCGGCGGCCCGCACCTTCAGCCGCCAGCGCCGGTCCCACGGCAGGTGCGCGCGCACGAACTCGGTCAGCGGCCCGTCGATCTCCACCGCGAGCTGGGCGCTGCCCGGCCGGGTGTGCGCCAGGTAGCGCGGCAGGCTCAGCGCTCCGCCGCCCAGGTGCAACGCGTCCAGCGGCGCGCCCGGCGGGAAGACCGCGTCGACCAGGTGCGCGAGGCGGCGCACGTACTCGAACTCCAGCCGCGTCGGGTCAAGCGGGTCTACGTAGGACTGCGGCGTCTCGTCCAGGGTGAGCAGCATCGCGCCGGGACGGTCGAGGTCGGGCAGCAGCCTGGCCGTCCCCGTGGCGGTCTGCGCAACGGCGGGCGGCGGATCGGCGCGGCGCGAACGTGCTGGCATGGTGCCCCGATTATCCCGCGGCTTCGGCCAGCAGCCGCGCCCCGGCGGCGCGCGCCTCGTCCACCAGCAGCCGCAGATGTACGTCCCCAGTCGCCGGGTTGATCACGCAGGCGCGCAGGATCGGGCGGCCCTGATAGACCGAGCCGGTCACGAACGCGGCCCCGCGCTCCTGGATCGCGGCGGGCAGCGCGGCGTTGACCTGGTCGAGCAGCGCAGCCTCCACCCCGGGCGGGGCGTAGCGGAACGCCGCGATCGACACCTCGACCGGCGCGCAGGACTCCAGGTCCCCGGCCGCCTCGACCAGGTCGGCGAGGCGCCGGGCGGCGGCAGTACACGCGGCGAGGTCCCGGACCAGCCCGGCCCGGCCGCGCGCCGCGATGGACGCCCAGACCGGCAGGGCCCGGAACGGCCGGGACTGTTCGATCCCGTACTCGCTGTACCAGCCCAGCGGGTCGCCGGACTCGTCGCGCAGGTACGCGGGCACCAGCGAGTACGCGGCGCGCAGTTGCGCGCGGTCACGGACCAGCAGTGCCCCGACTCCGACCGGGACCTGCAGCCACTTGTGCGGGTCCAACGCGAGTGAATCGGCGCGCGCCATCCCTGCAAAACGCGGCGTGAGCATCGGATCCAGCACGCCGAACGCCCCGTACGCGCCGTCGACGTGGAACCACAGGGCATTGGCGCCGTCTCCGCACACATCCGCGATCGCGTCCAGCGGATCGATCGCGCCGGTGTTCACCGTGCCCGCGCTGCCGACCACCAGGAACGGCAGGTGCCCGGCCGCCCGGTCCTGCGCGATCAGCTCCCGCAGCGCCTCGACATCCATGCGTCCACCGTCGTCGGGCACGGTACGCAGCGCCCGCGCGCCGATCCCGAGCAGCTCGATCGCCTTACGCACGCAGGAATGCGCCTCGCCAGTCGCGTAGGCCGTCAGCGGGGGAGCGCCGGACAGCCCGTTCTCGCGCACGTCCCAGCCGACGCGCTGCAACGCCTGGTGCCGGGCCGCCCCGACCGCGACGATCGTGGCCATCGACGCCCCGGAGGTCAACAGCCCCGCGCCCGGCTCGTGCGGGAAACCGACCAGCTCGGCCAGCCATCGCACCACCGCGCGCTCCACCGGGACGTCCGCGTGGTCTCCGCCGGCCGTCGAGGGGTTCGAGGCGGCGGCCAGCAGCCCGGCGGCCAGCGCGGCCGGGTGCGGCGCGGCGTTGACCCAGCCGAAGAACGCCGGGTGCCCGTTGCCCATCGGGTACGCCAGCACGTCATCCGCCGCGGACTCGAGCAGGTCCGCGAGCGCCAGGCCGTACGCCGGCAGCGGCGCGTCGGTGAGAGCGGAGCGCAGCTGCTTCGGCATGGCGCGCCAGACCGGACGGTCCGTGAGCGCGTCCAGGTGCCCGGCCGCGTAGTCCGCCGCCGCCCGCAGGCCCTCGTGCGTCTCCGACTGCTTATCTAATTCCGTGCCCACGCCGCTACCCAATTCGCTGGTTATCCGGTCAACAGCCGTCGCAGATCATATCCGGGTGCACCTTACGGGTGCCGGAACGGCAGCGCCGTGAAACAGTGAACGGCATGACGGTCCGGGACTGGTCTCACATGCGCGCGATGAGCGAACGCCTACTCTTCCAGCGCACCGGCGCGAACGTCGAGACGTGGAACGCCCGCATCGCGGCCGCGACGCCGGGCGACGAGGCGGCCCTGCGCGCCTGGCTCGCCGAGCGCGGCGTGACCGGGTACGCACAGATGATGCTGGTGATGGAGCGCTTTGGCTACCCGGACTTCCTGACCGCGGGCGCGGACGAGCTGATCAACGCCCAGTACGCCGACCGCCCCGCGCTGCGCCCGCTGCTCGACGCGCTGCTGGCCGCCGCGGCCGACCTGTCCGCGGTCGTGGTCCAGGCCCGCAAGACCTACGTCACCCTGGTCACCCCGCGGCGCACCTTCGCCCAGATCGTCCCGGCCACCCGCGACCGGATCGACCTGGGCCTGCGCCTGCCCGGGGCCGAGCTCGGCGCGCGGCTGCTCGCCCCCGGTTCGAAGATGGCCGAGACGATCACCTGCCGGATCGCGCTGACCGGCCCGCAGGACCTCGACGCCGAGACCCTCGGCCACCTGCGCCGCGCAGCTGAAGCCAACCGGTAGGTGCCGACAGCCGACCGTCGACTGCCGGCAGCGAACCGGCAGCCGGGCTCGAATCTGAGTGACCGTCATAGTGCGACAGGCCGCTATACGATGGTGATCAGTCCGCTGAGAACTCTGACTGGGTGGGCCCCAATGCGCTGACGACCCGTGGAAGTGCGGTTTTGGAGACGTCTGAATCCGAACGCGCTGCCGGACGGCCCCTTGCGACCGCCGCGCCGCCGCCCGCGTTGCGCTGGGTGCCGGGACCGCGAGCAGCGGCCTTCTCGGCCGCCGACCTCCTCGAGAGCGTGCGCTGTTTCAGGCAGCCCGCCCACATCATCCGCGCCCGCGCGGGGCACGAGCCCGGGGTCGGCCTGGAGGGCAGCCTCGTGACCTCCGCCTCCGCCTCCATCTCCAGTGCCGCCGCCGGAGGCGCGACGGGCTACGAGGTGCTCGGCACGCTGCCCGCGCTGTATCCCGAATGGCTGGGCGACAGGTCCTTCACCCGGGCGCACGGGGTCCGGTTCCCCTACGTGGCCGGTGAGATGGCCAACGGGATCTCCACGGTCGCCTCGGTCGTCGCGATGGCCCGGGCGCAGATGCTCGGGTTCTTCGGGGCCGCCGGTCTCGCACTCCCGACCGTCGAGCGGGCAGTGGACGAGCTGGTCCGCACCCTGCGCGGGCTCGACAACTGGGGCGTGAACCTGATCCACTCCCCGGCCGAGGCCGGGCGCGAGGACCGCCTCGTCGAGCTGCTGCTGCGGGCGCGCGTGCCCAAGCTGTCGGCGTCCGCCTACATGGAACTGACTCCCGCGGTAGTGCGGTGCGCCGTGGCCGGACTGCGGTCCGGTCCCGACGGCGAGGTCGTGCGCGCGCGGCACCTGTTCGCGAAGGTCTCCCACCCCGAGATCGCCGCGAAGTTCCTGTCCCCGGCGCCCGCCGAACTCCTGCGCGCCTTGCAGGACCGCGGGCAGATCACTGCGGAAGAGGCCCGCCTGGCCGCGCGCATCCCGCTCGCCGAGGACGTCACCGTGGAGGCGGACAGCGGCGGCCACACCGACAACCGGCCGCTGGCCGTCGTGCTTCCGGCGATCAGGGCCCTGCGCGACGAGCTCTCCCGCCGCCACGGCTATACCCGGCCGATCCGGATCGGCGCGGCGGGCGGCCTGGGCGAACCGGCGGGGGTCGCGGCCGCGTTCGCGGCGGGAGCGGCCTACGTCGTGACCGGGACGGTCAACCAGCTCTCGGTCGAGGCCGGCCTGTCGGACGCGGCCAAGGAACTGCTGGCCCAGGCCGACCTGGCCGACATCGCGATGGCAGCCGCCGCGGACATGTTCGAGTCCGGAGTGCGCGTACAGGTACTGCGGCGCGGCACGCTGTTCGCCGTGCGGGCGAACCAGCTGTACGACCTGTATCAGACCTACCCGTCGCTGGACGCGATCCCCGCACCGGCGCGCGACCGGCTGGAGAAGGACGTCCTGCGCAACACCTTCGAGGACGCCTGGGCGCAGACGCGCACGTTCTGGCTCGAGCGCGACCCCCGCGAGGTCGAGCGCGCCGAGCGGGACGCACGGCACCGGATGGCCCTGGTCTTCCGCTCCTACCTGGGCCTGTCGAGCCGGTGGGCCATCGACGGCGAGCCGGGCAGGCGGGCGGACTACCAGATCTGGTGCGGCCCGGCGATCGGCGCGTTCAACCGGTGGACGGCGGGCAGCCCGCTCGCCGAGCCGGAACGCCGCACGGTCGTGCAGATCGCGCTCAACCTGCTCGAAGGCGCCGCGGCCGTCACGCGCGCGCACCAGCTGCGCACGTACGGCGTCGCAGTACCCGGCGAGGCGTTCGTCCACCGCCCGCGCCTGCTGTCCTGACCCGAGTGATCATGAGGAGAACCATGCCCGGCAGCCCGGACCCCGGCACCTCGGCCGACCTGATGGTCCCGGTCGCCGTCGTGGGCCTCGCGGCCCTGATGCCCGGCGCCCGCAACGCGGCCGAGTACTGGCGCAACATCGTCACCGGCCGTGACCTGATCACCGACGTGCCGCCCTCGCACTGGCCCGTGGACGACTTCTACGACCCCGATCCGGCAGCGCCGGACAAGAGCTACGGCCGCCGCGGCGCGTTCCTGTCCGAGCTGGACTTCGACCCGCTGGCCCACGGCCTGCCGCCCGCCACGCTGCCGGCGATCGATCCCGCCCAGCTGCTGGGGCTGGTGGTCGCCGATGAACTGCTCGCCGATCTCGATCGCGGCCTGGCCGGTCCGCTGAACCGCGAACGCGTCAGCGTCATACTCGGCAGCTCCACGCTCGGCCGGGTCGGCACCATGGACGCGCGCATCCAGCGACCCGTCTGGCTCAGGGCCCTGCGTGAGCAGGGGATCCCGGAAGAGCAGGCGCAGGCGGCCTGCGACCGGATCGCCGCGCAGTACGTGCCCTGGCAGGAGGCCACCTTCCCGGGCCTGCTGTCGAACGTGGTGGCCGGCCGGATCGCCAACCGGCTCGACCTGCACGGCACGAACTGCACCGTCGACGCCGCGTGCGCGAGCTCGCTGGCGGCGGTCGCGGCGGCCGTGAACGAGCTGTCCCTCGGCCAGGCCGACCTGGTGATCACCGGGGGCGTGGACGCGACCAACAATCCGCTGATGTACGTGTGCTTCAGTAAGACGCCGGCCCTCTCGCCGACCGGCGACGTGCGGCCGTTCGCGGAGGATGCCGACGGCACCATGCTCGGCGAGGGCCTGGCGATGGTCGGGCTCAAACGGCTGGACGCCGCCGAGCGGGACGGCGACCGGATCTACGCCGTGATCCGCGGGCTCGGGTCCTCCTCCGACGGACACGGCGGCGCGATCTACGCCCCGATGCCGCAGGGCCAGGTCAGGGCGTTACGGCGGGCGTACACGGCGGCGGGATACGGCCCCGCCACCGTGGAACTGGTGGAGGCGCACGGCACCGCCACCCGGGCCGGGGACGCCGCCGAGTTCGAATCCTTGCGCCAGGTCTTCGGCGAGAGCGGCCGACCGGACGGCCAGTGGTGCGCGCTGGGGACGGTCAAGTCGCAGATCGGGCACACCAAGGCCGCCGCGGGCGCCGCCGGCCTGGTCAAGACGGTCCTGGCCCTGCACCACCGGGTGCTCCCGCCGACCATCAAGGTCGGGCGACCGAACCCCCGGCTCGGGCTGGAGAGCAGCCCCTTCTACCTCAACACGGCCGCGCGGCCGTGGACTCGGCGCGGCGATCACGCGCGGCGGGCCTCCGTGTCGAGCTTCGGCTTCGGCGGCTCGAACTTCCACGTCGCGCTGGAGGAGTACCCGGGCACGGGCAACCTCGCGCCGCGCTTCCGGGCCGCCGCGAGCGAGCTGGTCCTGTTCGGCGCAGCCTCGGCCCGAGAACTGTCCACACGCATCCAGAGCGTCCAGGACACCAAGGACGCCAAGGACGTCCCGGGCGTCGAGGGCACCCCGGACCTGTTCGACGTGGCCCGTGAATCCCAGCGCGCCTTCGACGCCGCGAGCCCGCTCCGGCTGGCCGTGGTCGCAGCAGACCGCGACGATCTGGTCGCCAAGCTCGCCCGGGCCGCAGCACTCATCGAGCAGCAGCCCGACGCGCCGTTCAGCCTTCCGGGAGGGGTCTACTACGGCTGCGGGCGAACTGAGCTCGGCCGGGTCGCGTTCGTCTTCCCGGGGCAGGGCTCGCAGTACGTGGCCATGGGCGGTGACGTGGCCATGGCCTTCCCGCCGGCGCAGGAGGTGTGGGACCTCGCCGCCGGGGTCGAACTGGGGGAGTGCGCGCTGCACGAGGTGGTCTTCGCGCCGCCGGTCTTCTCGGACGAGCAGCGTGCGTCCCAGAGCAGTCGACTGACCGACACGCGTTGGGCGCAGCCGGCGCTGGCCGCGCACAGCCTCTCCCTGCTGGCGCTGCTCGCGGAGATCGGCGTCGAGCCGGACTGCGTCGCGGGCCACAGCCTCGGCGAGCTGGTCGCGCTGCACGCCGCCGGCGTCATGGACGCCGAGAGCCTGCTGCGGCTGGCCCGGCACCGAGGCGAGTTGATGGCGCAGGTTGATACAGGGAGCTTCGACACAGGGCCGGGCACGATGCTCGCGGTCGCCGCGGACGCCGCCACGGTCACCGAGGCAATCGACGCGCTGGGGCTGCGTGACCTGTGGCTCGCGAACCTCAACGCCCCGCGCCAGACCGTCGCTTCAGGGGCCGTCCACGCAATCGAGGCGCTGCACGAGCACCTGTCCGCAGCCGGGATCGCGGCGCGTCGGCTGGAGGTCTCCGCAGCGTTCCACAGCCCGATGGCGCAGTCCGTCGCGAAGCCGCTGCGTCACTTCCTGGACGGACTTGAGCTGGCAGCGCCCCGGCTCGGCGTCTACGGCAACGCCGACGGACAGGTCTACAGCCCCGAACCGGACGCGATACGCGCCCGGCTGGCCGACCACCCGGCCGCCCCGGTGCGTTTCCAGGACCAGGTCGAGGCGATGTATGCCGACGGAGTGCGCACCTTCGTCGAGGTGGGCGCCGGGTCCGCGCTCACCGGTCTGATCGGACAGATTCTCGGCGACCGCGACCACCTGGCCGTTAACCTGGACAAACGCGGCCGTGACGCGGTCACCGCGTGGCACGAGGCGCTCGGCCGCCTCGCCGCGCGCGGCCTGCCGATGGATGTGTCACGGCTGTCGCGGGACGTGATCTCGGCGCCGCCCCGGTCCGAGCAGCCCGCGGATCGTCCCCGCATGTCAGTACCCATAGACGGCACGGGATACAAGAACCCGGAGCCCGCGCCGGTCGCTGCGCCCATCGCTGTGCCAGTCAAACCGCCGGTGCCTATCGAACCGCCAGCGTTTGTCGAATCGCCTGCGCCTGTCGAAACACCCGGACTCAGCGCACAGTGGCTGGCAACAGTGCAGGAAGTGCAGCGCCAAACCGTCGAGGCGCACATGCATTTCCAGCAGGTCCTCAGCGACTCCCACCGGGCATTCCTGCAGATGGCCGAGAACACGTTCGCCGCGCCGCCTTCGTTCGCCGACGGCCTGGCTGCTCCAAAACCCATGCCAGCGCCCACGGTCATGCCCACGCCCGCAATGCCGCCCCTGCCGTCATTGCCACAGCCACCGTCACCACCTCCGTCGCTATCGACTCCTCCTGCACCACCACCACCGCCACCGACCCCCAAGCCCGTGACCGGAGTAGACCTCGGGCTGCTGCTGTCAGTGGTCGCCGACAAGACCGGCTATCCGGCGGAAATGCTCGGCGGCGGCATGGACCTGGAGACGGACCTCGGGATCGACTCGATCAAGAAGGTGGAGATCTTCGCCGCGCTGCGAGAACGGGCCGACGGCATGCCTCCGACCGACTCGCCCGAGATGGCGCGACTCTTCCAACTGCGCACGCTCGACGAAATCGTCCAGTGGGCCGACACCAGCCCAGAACACGCAGACAGCGCGCTGAGCTCTCCCGCCAACCTGAGCCGATTACAGGTCCGGCCGGTCATCGCGCCGGCCTGTGGCCTGGCCCTGGCCGGCCTGACGCACGCGCCGTTGACCGTCGTCGACGGCGGCAGCGGGCTGGCCCAGGCATTGGTCGCGGAGCTCACCGAGCGCGGTATCACCGCCGTAGTCGACGACGCGCCCGCTCCGGACACGTGGGGCGTCATCCTGCTTGGCGGAATGGCGGCGATATCAAGTCCGCAGCAGGCTTCGACAGTTCAGCGGACGGCGTTCGAGACCGCCCGGACCGTGGCCGCCCGCATGGGCGAGCAGGGCGGCGTCTTCGTGACCGTGCAGGACACCGGCGGGGCGTTCGGGCTCCTCGGCCCCGATCCGGAACGCGCGTGGCTAGGCGGGATAGCGGCGCTGGCCAGGACTGCGGCACGGGAATGGCCGCTCGCGGCGGTCAAGGCGATCGACTGCCAGCGCGGCGCCCGCGACGAGCACGCCATCGCCGCGTCGATCGCCGACGAGCTGCTGACCGGCGGATCCACGCTCGACGTGGGGCTGCGCGCCGACGGCACCCGATGGACCGTCACCCAGCTGGAGTCCGCCGCCGTACCCGACGCGACGCTTCCGGTCACGGCTGGCTCGGTCCTGGTGGCGACCGGCGGCGCCCGTGGCGTGACCGCTGCGGCGTTGCAGGCTCTGGCCGCCGCCCGCCGCCCGAGAATGCTGCTCATCGGACGTACGGTGCCCGCTCGCGAGCCCGATTATCTGACTGCGGCTGGCGACGAACCCTCGTTGACCCGCCTGCTGGCCGAGCAGGCCCGCGCACGCGGCGACGTGCCGTCGACGCCATCGGAACTGGCCGCTCGTGCCCGTGCGATCCTGGCCGCCCGCGAGGTACGTGCGACGCTCGCCGGACTCGAGGCGGCAGGCGCCACTGTCCGCTATGCCGCCCTCGACGTCACCGACCGAGCCGCGCTAGAGCGCGAGCTGGACCAGGTGCGCCGGGAATGGGGACCGATCACCGGTCTCGTCCACGGAGCCGGGGTACTCGCGGACAAACGCATCGCCGACAAGACCGACGAGCAGTTCGACCGGGTGTACTCGACGAAGGTCGGCGGGCTGCGCGCGCTGCTGGAGGCGACCGCCCGCGACCCGCTGGACCTGCTCTGCGTCTTCTCCTCCGTCGCAGCCCGCTACGGCAATGCGGGGCAGAGCGACTACGCGATGGCCAACGAGACCCTCAACCAGGTGGCGTCCGCCGAGCAGCAGCGGCGCCCGTCGTGCCGGGTTCGCTCGATCGGCTGGGGACCGTGGGACGGGGGCATGGTCACCGGGTCGCTCGCGGCGCACTTCACCCGACTCGGCGTACCCCTCATCCCGCTCGACGCGGGCGCACGTGCCTTCGTGGCCGAGTTGGGCGCCGCCGACGACGCCGTCCAAGTTCTGATCGGCGCAGGTGACGATTCGTCCCCGGCGGCAGCTCGGCCACATGTCGCCGTGGAGGTCACGCTCGACGCTCGCACCCACGGGTTCCTCGCCGACCACGCCCCGGCCGACGTGCCGGTGCTCCCGCTCGCGCTGGCGATGGAGTGGTTCGCGGCCGCCGGCCGCTCGTGTCACCCCGACCGGCCGACGGCCCTGTGCGACATCCGGGTACTGAGCCGGGTCGACCTGGCCGACCTGGAAACCAGCGGCCACCGCTTCACGATCGACGGAACGGCTCGCGACGACGACCCTGGCGCGCTTGACCTGCGCCTCACCGGGTCGTCGAACGCCGCCCACTACCGAGCACGTCTTGTCGCACCTGACGAAGCTTCAGCCTCGTGGACGGCGTCGCCCATGCCGCACCACGCGTCCGCCGACGCCCCTTTCAATGGCGAAGCTTACGAAGCGTCAGTTCTGTTCCACGGACCCAGGTTCCAGGTGCTGCGACGGCTCGACGCACTGTCCGACGACGGCGCCGAGGCGCAGGTCGTCGGCGTGCGGGAGATCGGCTGGCCAGGCGGCCCGTGGTGGACGGACCCGGCCGCGATCGACGGAGCGCTCCAGACCGCGGTGCTGTGGGCGAGGCACGCGACCGGGCACGCAACGCTGCCCATGGGCATGGACACGCTGCGAATACACCGCCCTGGCCCGGCTCCCGGCGTCCTGAGCTGCTTGGTGCGGGCCGTCGCCGTCACCGCCGATCAAGCGCGCTGCGATATCGCACTGCTCGACGCGGGTGGCGGGCTGCGCGCGGAACTGCTGGGCGTGAGTCTGATCCGCAGACCTGACCTGCCGTCCGCTCTCGGCGCGGGAACGGTCGCCGTCACCGCGCAGGGATCATGATGGCGGCGTTCGAACCGGTCGCCATCGTCGGGTGCGGCTGCGTGCTGCCCGGAGCGCTGGATCCCGCACGGTTCTGGGACAACATCGCGCACGGCAGGGTCAACCTCGAGGCGGTGCGCCCCGAAGACTGGCGCATGCCGCCGCCACGGCCGAGCACTGACGGGGAACGGAGTTCAGTCCGCACGCCGACGGCCGGGCTGGTGCGCGGCTTCGACGCAGTCTTCGCCCCCGACGGCTTCGAGATCGAAGCGGAACAGGTCGCCGCGTACGACCCCGCCCTCCAATGGGTGCTGCACGCCGCCCGCGCCGCGCTGCACGAGGCCGCTCAGGGCGGACTGCTCACGCGGGCCGGCCTGGTCCTGGGCAACCTCGGATTCCCCAGCCGGGGCCTGGCCGCTTACGCCGAACGGGTCTGGCTGGCCGATCGCCCGGACCTGCTCGCCACGCTGCCCGCCGTGCGCGATGTAGACGCCCGCTCGCGATTCTGCTCCGGGCTGCCCGCCCACACGGCCGCACGGGCACTGGGCCTGGGCGCGGGGGCCTTCGCCCTGGACGCCGCGTGCGCCTCCGCGCTGTACGCGATCAAACTCGCCTGCGATCGGCTACACGACCGCTCCGCCGACCTGATGCTCGCCGGCGCGGTCAGCGGCTGCGACGGACTGGTCATCGACCTGGGTTTCGAGGCCCTGGGCGGCCTGAGCCCCACCGGCCGCAGCAGGCCGTTCCACAGCGAGGCCGACGGACTGGTCCCCGCCGAGGGCGCGGCGATCTTCGCGCTGATGCGGCTGCGTGACGCCGTGACAGCCGGAGCGCCGATCCACGGCGTGATCCGCGGCATCGGCCTGTCCAACGACGGGCGCTCCGGCGGCTTCCTGGCCCCTGCCGAGGACGGCCAGATCCGGGCGATGCACGCGGCGTACGCGCAGGCGGGTTTCGGCCCGGAGACCGTGTCGCTGCTCGAATGCCACGCCACCGGAACGCCGGTCGGCGACGCCGTCGAGGCCCGCTCTGCCGCCCGGTTCTTCGCCGGGCACCACGGCCTCCCGATCGGCTCGGCGAAGTCGAATATCGGCCATCTGCTGACCGCCTCCGGCGCGGCCGGGCTGCTCAAACTGCTCTGCGCCATGCACGCCGGGGTACGTCCCGCGACGGCCGGGGGCGCGGACCCGGACCTCATCGGCGAACTCTCCGACGGCCCTCTGCGGTTGCTGACGGCCAATGAGCAGTGGACGGGACGGCGTCGCGCTGCGATCAGCGCGTTCGGCTTCGGCGGCAACAACGCCCACCTCATCGTCGAGGCCTTCGACGACGCGGCGGACACGTTCACCGTCGCAGTGCCGACTCCCGAAGCGTCTGATCAGACTGGCCAGGCGTCCCCGCCCGACGAGGTCGCCATCGTTGCGCTCGGCGCCAGGAGCGGCATCGGCGGCATCGACGCCTTCCGCGATGCACTGCTCAGCGGACAGGTCCCGGCCCAGAGCCCGACCCGGATCCCGTCGGCAGACCACACCGAGGTCGCCCTGACCGGCCTGCGCTTCCCGCCGCGCGATCTCGCCGAGACGCTGGGCCAGCAGGTGCTCGTGCTGGAGGCGGCCCGCGAGGCGGCGCACGGCCTCAAGCTTCCGCCGGAACGTACCGCCGTGCTGGTCGGGATGGGGTGCGACCCGGAGATCGCCCGGATCCACGCCCGGCAACGGCTCGACGCCTGGTCCCGTGAGCATGGGCTCGCCGAAGCCGGGGAGTCCTTCAGCCCGCCGCTGACCGCCGCCCGCGTCCTGGGCGGCATGGCGAACATCACGGCCAACCGCATCGGCGTCCAACTCGACCTCGCGGGCCCGGCCTACGCGGTGTCCGCCGAGGAGGCGTCCGGGACCGTCGCCCTGCACTTGGCGGTCCGGGCGCTGCGAGCCGGGGAGGTCGACGCCGCTCTGGTCGGTGCGGTCGACCTGTCCGACGAACCGGTCCACCACACGGCTGCCGCCGAACTCGGCCTGTCCGCGAACCCCGCCGACGCGGCCGTCGTCCTGGTGCTCAAGCGCCTCGCCGACGCCCGCCGTGACGGCGACCGCGTCATCGCACTCGTCGATGCTCCGCCTGTCGACTCCGCGCCTGCCGACCCTGCACACGTCGACCCTGCGCCCAGCCCAGCTCCAGCCGACCTCGTGTTCGGCGACCGCACCGCCGGGCCCGTCGACTTCGACCCCGCCGAACTGTTCGGGGCGCCCCACGCGGCCCGCGGCCTGCTCGGCGTGGCGGCAGCGGCCCTCGCCCTCCACCACCGCGCCGCTCCGCGCGTCGGAGCGCGTGCGCTGCCCCGGTTGACGTCCGCCATCGCCGACGTCGTCACCCCAGTGCTGGGCGCCTCGCCCGCCCGGATCCGGTTGCGCGCGGCGGACGCCGGGCCGTGGGCGCCCACGGCACTGCCCGAGCTGCACATCTACTCGGGAGCCGACCGGTCCGCAGTTCTGGACGCCGTGAACATCGGCGCCGAGAGCGACGACGGCCCGGCCAGGTTGGCAGTCCTCGCCTACGACCGTGCTCACCTCACCGGCCAGCTCAACGCGGCTCGACAGTGGCTCGCCGACGGATCGGCGCGCCCGGCCGGAGTCGCCTTCCGAGAGGCTCCGCTCACGGGTGAAACAGCCTTCGTCTACACCTCGGGCTCGGCGTCCTACGCCGGCATGGGTTCCGACCTCATGCTCGCCTTCGCTCCGCTGGCCGCCGACCTGGGCGGCGTCGGCCTGGTCGACTGGGCGTACGGCGGCGACGGGCAGCCGAAAGACGCGCTCGACCAGATTCTCGGCGTGGGCTTCCTGGCCCGGCTGCACACCCGGATCAGCCGCGAGCTGCTGGGCATCGAGCCGCAGGCGGCGATCGGATACTCCTCCGGGGAGTCGGCCGCGCTGGTGGCCTTGGGCGCCTGGGGCGACGCGCCCGCCCTGGCCGCCGCGGCACGCGCCAGCGGGCTGTTCACCCGCGAACTGGGCGGCGAGCTGCGGGCGGTACGCCGGTACTGGTCGCGTTCCGGCATCGTGGGGGAGCGCTGGGTCGGCTTCATCATCGCGGCCGACCCCGAAACGGTCCGCGACCTGCTCAAGGACGAGCCGGCCGTCCACCTGACCGTGATCTGCGCACCCGGTACCTGCGTCGTCTCCGGCGAACTGAAGGCGTGCACCGCGTTCGTCGAGCGGCTCGAACCCGGCGCAAGCATCGCGATCCCCTACGACCTGGTGGCCCACGCTCCCGAGGTCGCCGAGGTCCGCGAGCACTGGCACGCCCTGCACCGGCGCCCCACGACGCCCGTGCCGGGGATCCGCTTCTACCGTGGCGCGACCGGCGAGTGGTACCACCCGTCCGAGGAATCCGCCGCCTACGCGCTTACAGAGCAGGCGTTGTCGACCATCGACTTCCCCGCCGTGATCGAACGCGCGTGGCGCGACGGTGTGCGGGTGTTCGTCGAGCATGGAGCGGGCGGGCAGTGCACCGGCTGGATCCGCCGTATCCTGCACGACCGCGAGCACTTGGCGGTTGCGTTGGACGGGCCGTCGGATCAGGGCCTGTGGTCGCTCTCCACGGCCATCGCCGACCTGGCCGCGGCGGGCGTCACACTCCGTTCTGACGCACTGTCGGCGTACTTCGCGTCGTCGACCGCCCCAAGTCCCGGCGACGAGGTGACCATCAGCCTGCCCAAGCGCCTGCCGGTCCCAGTGCTCAGCCCAGTCGACGACGTGCCCGAAGACGCAGCGCCTGTACACACAGTGCCACTACACGCAGCGCCCGAATATACCGTGATGGAGCGTGCCCCGGACCTCGCCCCGATGCTGCTCGCCGACCATCCGCCCCTCACGCAGCCGTCAGCCCAAGCACCCGGCCCGCTCGCGACGTGGCGCGAACTCGTCACCGCCGCGCACAAACAGCACCTGGACCTTCAGGCCGAGGCCCACACCCGATTCCTGGCCGCATCCGCCTCGGCGCTACGCGCACTGACACGCGGCATCCCGGCCGTGCCCCCGGCGCCGTCGCCCGCCGTCGTGCCGCAACCCGCCCATCCCATTGTCCGACCCGGTCCGCGCTTCGACCGCGCCCAGCTCGAACGCCTCGCGGTCGGCCGGATCTCCGAGCTGTTCGGGCCGATGTTCGCCGCACAGGACAACGACGTGCGCCAGACCCGGATGCCGGCTCCGCCGCTCCTGCTGGCCGACCGAGTCACCGGGATCGACGCTGCTCCCGGCTCGATGCGGACCGGCGCGATCTGGACCGAGACGGACCTCGGGCACGGCGCCTGGTACCTCGACGCCACCGGACGGATGCCCGCCGGACTGCTGGTCGAGGCCGGCCAGGCGGACCTGCTGCTGATCAGCTGGCTGGGGGCCGACCTGCAGAACCGCGGCGAGCGCGTCTACCGGCTGCTGGGCAGCGAGGTCACCTTCCACGCCGCCCTGCCCGCGCCGCCGCAGACCCTCGAGTACGAGATCCGCGTCATCGACCACGTCGTCCACGGCAAGGCGCGGCTGTTCTTCTTCGAGTACGACTGCCGCAGCGGCGACACGCTCCTGCTGACGGTACGTCACGGCCAGGCAGGCTTCTTCTCCGACGAGGAACTCGCGAACACCGGCGGGGCGCTGTGGGATCCCGCCGCGAACGCCCCGCCGACAGACGTGCCGCTGGACCCGCCCGCAGTGCGCAGCGACCGCGACGCCTTCGACGCAGCCGCCGTCCTCGCCTTCGCGGAGGGGCACCCCGACGCCTGCTTCGGCGCGGGCTGGGAGACCACGCGCGCTGACGTGCGCAGTCCCCGGATCGGATCCGGACGTATGCGCCTGCTCGACGAGGTCACCGTTTTCGACCCTGACGGCGGGCCCTGGGGTCGCGGCTACCTGCGTGCGCAGACGGCCGTCAGCCCCGGGGACTGGTTCTTCGACGGCCACTTCCACAACGACCCGTGCATGCCAGGCACCCTCATGTCCGAAGGCTGCCTGCAAGCCGCGTCGTTCTACCTGGCGGCCTGCGGATTCACCATCGGCCGGGACGGCTGGCGGTTCGAACCGGTCCCCGGACGCCCCTCGCGCATGCGCTGCCGGGGCCAGGTCACCCCGGACAGCCGCCGCCTGGTCTACGAGGTCTTCGTGTCCAGCGTGACGGCCGGCCCGACGCCGACCGTGATCGCGGACGTCCTGGTCACCGTCGACGGAGTCAAGGCGCTGCACGTCGCGGACTGCGCGGTGCAGCTGGTTCCGGACTGGCCGCTGGAACACTGGCGGCACCTCGGACCGCCGACGGCGCAGCGAACCGCCGAGCCCGTCCCGCTCCCGCAGCTCGGCGGTCTTGTCGGTCACCGCGAGACCGAACCCGTGGCCGAGCTGGACGGAATGCCGCTCGGCTACCCGTCACTGCTCGCCTGCGCGTGGGGACGTCCCACCGACGGACTCGGGCCGATGGCCGCAGTATTCGATGGCACCCGGCGCGGACCGCGGCTGCCCGGGCCGCCGTACCACTTCATCAGCAGGATCAGCGCTGTGGACGGCCCGTACCGGGGTATGGCGGTCGGCACCAGCGTGACCGCGGAGTACGACGTGCCCGACGAGGCCTGGTACTTCGCCGACAACGGCAGTGAAACCATGCCGGCGGCCGTGCTCATGGAAATCGCCCTGCAGCCCTGCGGCTGGCTCGGCTGCTACGTCGGCAGTCCGGAGCAGATCGACGCGGAGCTGCTGTTCCGCAACCTCGACGGCGACCTGAGCGTGCGGGGGGAGGTGCGGCCGGGAACCCGGACCGTGCGGACCAGGGCCGAGCTCACCGCCGTCTCGCATGTCAACGGGATGATCATCGAGACCTTCGCGATCGAGTCCGTCTCAGCCGGACAAAAGTCGTCCTCCGCAAACGGACACGTGTTGTCTTCCCCAGACGGACGAAAGTTGTCCCACTCAGACGGACACATGCTGTCTTCCTCAGACGGACAAGTGCTACTGCGCGGCACCGCCGTCTTCGGCTACTTCCTCACGGCGGCCTTTGCCGACCAGCCCGGACTGCCCGCCTCTCCCGCCGAACGAGACCGACTTGCCGAGCCGTGCCAGCACACGCCGCAGCTGCGCCACTCCGATCGTCGGCCGCACCTCGCCGGACCGATGCTGCTGATGCTCGACCGGATCACGGGTTACTGGCCCAATGGGGGAGCGGCGGGCCTCGGACGGCTGCGCGCTGAGAAGGACGTCGATCCCGGCGACTGGTACTTCAAGGCCCACTTCTTCCAGGACCCCGTCATGCCCGGCTCCCTCGGTGTCGAGGCGATGTGCCAGCTGCTGCAGTGGTACATGATCGAGCGCGGACTCGGTGCGGACTTGGCCGATCCCCGCTTCGAGCCGATCGCGTCAGGCGAGCCGCTGAAGTGGACGTACCGCGGCCAGGTGGTGCCGGGCGACCGACGGATCACGATCGAAATGGAGGTACTCGAAATCCGCGGCCCGGTGGCTTTCGCCAGCGCCTGGCTGTGGATCGACGGCCGACGCATCTACCGAGTCGAGCGGCTCGGCATGCGGATCGTCGCCGGAGACGGGCCACGCGCCCAGCCGAGTGCCGGAATCGGGTGATCGGGCAATCAGTCCAGCTCGTACTCGAACCAGATCCGGTGGGTGCCGTCGGCGTCGATCGACATCCCGCCCGTGCCGGAGATCCCCTTGAGCTCACCGGTCCCGCTGGTCGGGACGAGGACGAAGAACTCCTTGCCCCGATCCGTCCCCAGCGTCGTCGCGGAGTGCGCGAAGTTGAACGCGCCGGATTGTCCGTTGAGCGAGCCCTCGAAGGACTCCATCGCGACGTAGGTGCCGACTCCGGTGCCCTGGTCGTATGCCGCGGTGAACAGGGTGGCCGAGTGCCCGGCGACCTCGCCCTGGAAGCTCTTCTCCATCGTGGAGATGCCGACCGGCAGCCCCGTCTGCACTGCCGGGTCCGGCACGACGGGTGTCGGGGTGAACGCGTTCACTTTGAACGTTCCGGAGGCTCTCATCCGAGCAGTCTAGGCGTCGCAGGTACTACCTACACTAAGATCAATTATTAACAGGCCCAACAAGCATAAACAGACAGTTCACCGAGCACCACACCAACCTCACCCTTCAAACAAACCAATATCGCCAGGGACAGATCATCCAACGCAGTTCGTCGATCTTCATGCGTAGTGTCCGACCCCCAGGTGGCGAACTGCTCGACGGGACGGGGGAGTGGTCCCCGCGTCCGCCGCACGTGCCTACTCTTGCGAGTCCGGTTTCGATCCCTGCGGCATGCCCGGCTCCTGCGGCGGCGCCAGCAACGCCCGCAGCGCCTGGTGCGTCCGGTTCGCGCGCACTGCTGCCCGCTGCTCGCGCGCCGTCGCGTCGATGTAGTTCTGACTGGTGGTCAGCGAGGCGTGCCCGAGCAGCCGCATGATCTCCACCGCGCTCGCGCCGTCCTCGGCCAGCCGGGTCGCGAAGGTGTGTCTCAGTGCGTGCACCAGTGCGCCCTGCGGGACCCGCCCGGCCACTCCGGCCTCCTGGTACGCGCGTCCGACCAGGTATTGCAGCGCTCCGCGTCCCATCGCGGCCCCGTCGTGCCCGATGAACAGCGGATCTGAGCGCACCGGGTTGCGTCCCGCGAACCGGTCGCGGCGCGAGACGAGATATTCGGCCACGACCGCGTCCAGTTCGGGCTCGATCGGGATCGAACGCTCCTTGCCGCCCTTGCCGCGGACCTTCAGGTACCGCTCGCCCTCGCGTCCATCGAGGCAGCCGACCGTCAGATCCAGCAGTTCGCTTGAGCGCAGTCCCGCGCACAGCAGCAGCGCGACCACCGCGAAGTCCCGTTCCGGCCACGGCCGGCGCCGCCGGGTACGGTCCGGCGGGGCCGCGCTGGAGGCGAGCAGCCGTTCCGGGGTGTCCGTTCCGCGCAGCGGCTTTGGGAATCGGTGCGGCGGACGCGGCCGGTCCACGGTGCCCATCGGGTTGCCCGGCACCACCGTGTCCGCGACCAGGAAGGAGAAGAACTGGTTCCAGACCGACCAGGCCCGTCCGACCGAGGCCGCCGAGCGCGGTTCGGCGAAGGCTGCGAACGCCTGGCGCAGGGCGCGCCCGGTGACGAGATCGATGGACAGCTCCTTCGGCTCGCAGCCGGCCTGCGTGGCGATCAGCGTTCCGATCGCCTCCAGGTCACGGCGGTAGGCTGCCAGCGTGTTCGAGGCGTGTTTGCGCGCCTGGCGCGCGCGTAGGAAGTCTTCGACGCAGGCCGGCAGTGCGCGCGATGCGTCCGTGTCCTCGAGGCCGACCGCGCCCATGTTCGCAGCGACGTCTACTTCTGCTCTCACGTCCACATCCGTGCTCTCGTGCACGCCTGCACTGCCGCTGCCGCTCACTGCCGCTCCTGCCGCCCTCGTGACGGGCCTGCTGAACGAACGCACATTCGGATCATCGAACCCCATGCCCGTGATTATGCGTGATAGTGCCGGGTATCCGTCGCATGACAGCCCGACGGGAAGTGCTTACACCGTGCCCCAGACCGGCCCCAGCGGCACCCGCCACCGCATCCGCAGTGGCGACGAACCCGTCCACGCCCGCAGCCCCCTGCGTCTGCGGCTCGGGCTCGCCCTGATCGGGCTGGCCAACGGTCTGGCCGGGGTCATCGTGTTCGCGCTGCTCGGCAGTACGCCGCTGACGTGGGCGTTCACAGCGCTCTGCGTCGTCGCCGCGGCGAATATCGTCGTCGTGGTCCGGCACATCCGTCAGGGTGCGCATTACCAGCCCGGTTGCACGGTCCCGCCCTACCGTCCGCTCGAATCGGACGAGCCTGTCCCCAGCCCGCACGCTCCCGCGACGACCCGGGTGCGTCGGCGTCGTTACCTGGCGATGATGGGCGTCTGCGTCGTGCTGTTGATCCTGGCCTGGGGCTGGATTCGGCTGTACTCGGTCACGGCCGCGGTGATCATCAGTGCCGTGGCGTCGCTGATCCCGCCGTTCGCGGCGGTTCTGGCCAATGCCGACAGCCCCATCCTGCGCGACGACGTATCCGCCTCGCCGGCCCCGTCCGACCGCGACACCCCCGCCGCCGGTTGATCCGCGCTCTGAGCGCCGTCCCCCGGGATGGACAAAGCGGCACGTCCGCAAGGTGGAGGGGGTTTCCCCGCAGACGTACCGCCGTTTACCGCGCCCGGCCGCTTCGTCACGCCATCGTGTGCTCGCGTGATCGCGCCGCCGGGCGCACATCGTGCTGCCGGTGCTGCCGGTTACGCCACGGGAGGCTGCTCGTCCGCGCCCGTGTGCGGTACCCGCTCGGCCGGGATGACGCCCATCTTCCCGGCCTGGAAGTCCTCGAATGCCTGGACCAGCTCCTGCTTGGTGTTCATCACGAACGGCCCGTAGTGGGCGACCGGCTCGCGGATGGGCAGGCCGCCGAGGATCAGGACGTCGAAGTCCGGCGTGCGGCTGTCCGGGTGCTCGCTCGCCGTGATGGTCAGCGCGTCGCCCGCGCCGAACAGCGCCAGCTGCGAGGTCTCCATCGGCCGGGCCTGCGGGCCGACCGTGCCGCGTCCCGCGAGGCTGTAGACCAGCGCGTTGAAGTCCGCGCGCCACGGCAGCACCAGCTGTGCGCCGGGTCGCAGCGTTGCGTGGATCATCGTGATCGGGGTGAATGTGCTTCCGGGGCCTTCGTGTCCGGCCACGTCGCCCGCGATCACCCGTACGAGCGCGCCGCCGTCCGGGGAGGAGAGCAGGGTTGCCTGGGTGCCCTCGATGCTCTGGTAGCGCGGCGGGTTCCACTTGTTCGCGCGCGGCAGGTTGACCCACAGCTGGATGCCGTGGAACAGGCCGCCGGACAGTACCAGGTGCTCCGGCGGGGTCTCGATGTGCAGGATGCCGCTGCCCGCGGTCATCCACTGCGTGGCCCCGTCGGCGATCTTGCCGCCGCCGCCGTGCGAGTCGGAGTGCTCGAACTCGCCGTCGATGATGTAGGTGACGGTCTCGAAGCCGCGGTGCGGGTGCCAGGGGGTGCCCTTCGGCTCGCCCGGGGCGTATTCGACCTCGCCCATCTGGTCCATGTGGATGAACGGGTCGAGGTCTTGCACGGAGACCCCGGCGAACGCCCGTCGCACCGGGAAGCCCTCGCCCTCGAATCCGGCGGGCGCGGTGGTCACCGACTTGACGGGGCGCTGGCGCGCCGTCTCGCTCGGCGGGACGGGAACGCGCGCCAGTTCCAGCGTGCTGTCCACGGTCACGGCAGGCATCACGACCTCCTAGAAGTTCTGCCCGCGCCGCCGTCTGGGTTCTTCGCGGCGGCGCTCGGGAATGCCATGTTGTTGAACATTCACCTATCCCAGGATAGTCCCGTCCGGGCCCGCCGTCGATCCGGGGCGCTGTGTGCCGCTTCGGGTCCTACGGCGAGCTGGTTCAGCCGGCCGGGTAGGTCTGGCTGGGACTGGTGACCTCGTCGCTCGCATTGTTCACCACTGCGAGGACTGAGCGGACCGGCAGACCGTCAGCGCTTGCGTAGGCGCAGGCTGGTCCAGCTGGCGTCGGCGGTCCAGCCGCCGTCGACCGGTAGCGCGACGCCGTTGACGAAGCCGCTGTGCGCGGGGTCGGCGAGGAACGCGACGGCGGCGGCGATGTCGTCGGGGGCGGCGAAGCGGCCCATCGGGACGCGGTCGGTGATGTCCTGGTCGCTGTAGCCGCCGGAGGCCTGGTCGGCTTCGTCCATCTCGGTCTTGACCCAGCCGGGGCACACGGCGTTGACCCGTACGCCGCGTCCGCCCCATTCGGCGGCCAGGGTGCGGGTCAGGCCGATCAGGCCGTGTTTGCTGGTGTTGTAGGCGGCGCGGTCGGCCACCGCGTGCAGGCCGGCGATGGAGGCGATGTTCACGATGCTGCCGGATCGGGCGGCGAGCATGGGGCGGCCGAAGGCCTGGGAGAGCAGGAACGGTCCGGTGAGGTTGACCTCGAGGACGCGGCGCCACTGTTCGGCGCTGGTCTGCTCGGCGGGTTGCAGCAGGGAGATCCCGGCGTTGTTGACCAGGACGTCGATGCGGCCGAAGCGTTCGAGCACCGCGTCGGCGAATGCGTCGACGTGCTGCTGGTCGGCCACGTCGCCGATGCTGGTGAGCGCGGGTGCGCCGAGGGCGGTGACGGCGGTGCGGGTCTCGTCGGGGTCGCGCAGGTCGGCCAGGGCGAGGGCGTATCCGCGTTCGGCGAGGGTTTCGGCGACGCGGCGGCCGATGCCCTGGGCCGCGCCGGTGACTGCCGCGACGGGTTGGTCCTGCTGGTTCATTGGGTCCCTGTCCTTATTCGTGCCTGGTTTCAGCCGCGGGGCAGTTGCGTGAGCGCTTCCAGGAGCCGGTCGACGTCGTCGCGGTTGTTGTAGTGGACCAGTCCGGCGCGTACGGCTCCGCCGGAGTCGCGGATACCGAGGGCTCCGGTCGCTTCCCAGGCGTAGCTGTGGCCGCTCCACACATTGACGCGGTGCTGCGCGAGGTGCTCGGCCACAGCTTGCGGGCTGGTGCCCGCGATGGTGAAGTAGGCGGTCGCGGTGCGCCGGGCGGGCCGGCCGTATCGGGTGACGCCGGGGATGGCGTCAAGGCCCTGGCACATGACGTCGAACAGGGCCAGTTCGTGCGCCTCGGCCGCAGCCATCGAGGCCAGCAACCGCGCCCGCCGCCCGCCGGCTGCAGCACTTGTCGCGTCGTCCAGGGCTGCGAGGTGTTCGACGGCTGCGGTGACCCCGGCCAGGTCGGCGAAGGGGGCGGTGCCGGTCTCGAAGCGCTCCGGGACGGCGTCGGGACTGGGCAGCAGCTTGTCGGGGCGCAGGCCGTCGAGCAGTTCGGGCGCCGCGATGACCGCGCCGATGTGCGGCCCGGACCACTTGTACGCGCTGGTCGCGTAGAAGTCCGCGCCGAGCGCGAGCATGTCGGTCGGTCCGTGCGGGGTGGCGTGCACGCCGTCGACGTAGGCCAGGGCGCCGGCCGCGTGGGCCTTGGCGGTGATGGCGGCGACCTGGGGGCGGGTGGCCAGGATGTTGCTCGCGGCGGTCAGGGCGACCAGGCGGGTGCGTTCGCCGATCAGTTCGTCGTACTGGTCGGCGGGCAGTTCGCCGGTCCCGGTGTCGATCTGTGCCCACCGTACGGTGGCGCCGGCGCGCTGTGCGGCCTGGACCCAGGGGCGTACGTTGGCGTCGTGGTCCAGCCGGGAGAGCACGATCTCGTCGCCGGGGCGCCAGCGCGCGCCGAGGGTCTGGGCGAAGCGGTAGGTCAGGGTGGTCATGTTCGCGCCGAGTACGACCCCGTCGCTGTGCCCTCCGACCAGGTCGGCGACGGCGCTGCGGCACGCGTGCACGATCGCGTCGGCGCGCCGGCTGGCCGCGAACGCGCCGCCGACGTTGCCGATGCCGGCGCGGTAGGTCTGCGCGATGGCGTCGATGACCGGCGTGGGCGTCTGGGTTCCGGCGGCGCCGTCGAGGTAGGCGTGGCCGTCGTGCAGCGCGGGGTAGGCCGCGCGGATCTTCTCGACGTCGAAGGCCATGGCGGTGGGCTCCGTTTCCTGTCGGTGCGTCGGATGGAACGCGGGGGAGCGGTGTGTGGTTCGCGCAGGCTCGCCGCACGATCCTCTCGTACAGTGGGCTCGTGATCGAGATCTTGCGGCCGGGCCCGTTCACCACGGTTCAGGATCTCGGCCGGCCGGGGCGCGCGGCGCTGGGCGTGGGTTGTTCGGGCGCCGCGGACCGGGCGAGCCTGCGGCTGGCCAATCGCCTGGTGGGCAACGTGGAGGGCGCGGCGGCCCTGGAGCTGACGTACGGGGGGCTGTGTGCCCGTTTCGGTGCGGCGGCCGTGGTCGCGCTGACCGGTGCGCCGTGCCCGGTCACGGTCGGCGGGCGGATGGCGGGCATGGACGGTCCGATCGCGGTGCGCGCGGGCCAGGAGCTCGTGGTCGGGATGCCGACTGCGGGGCTGCGTACGTATGTGGCCGTGCGCGGGGGCATCGGCGTGCCGGCCGTGCTGGGTTCGCGGTCCACTGACACGCTCTCAGGCATCGGCCCTCCGGTACCGCAGCCAGGTACCCGGTTGCCGGTCGGCGGGCAGGGAGCCGGTTTCCCGAACGTGGACCTGGCGCCGCGCCGCGCGCTGGAGGCCGAGCCGGTGCTGCAATTGCGGCCCGGTCCGCGCGAGGACTGGTTCGAGCCCGGGGCTCTGGCCGCGCTGTGTTCGAGTGCGTACGAGGTCGGTGCGCAGAGCAACCGGATCGGCGTGCGGCTGGGCGGGCGCGTGCTGCGCCGGGCGGCGGCGGGGGAGCTGGCGTCGGAGGGCGTGGTGCGCGGCGCGCTGCAGGTTCCGCCGGACGGGCTGCCCATCGTGTTCCTGGCCGACCATCCGGTCACCGGCGGCTATCCCGTGATCGCTGTGCTCGATGACGCCGGGGTGGACCGGGCCGGGCAGCTGCGCCCCGGGGACCGCGTCCGCTTCCGCCCGGCGCGGGTGCGGGCACGTGCACAGGCGGCGGGGCCGGCGGCGGGAGCCTGACCAGCAACCCGACGGTGCGTCAGTCAGCCGCGCGGGTCGACATGGATCTTAGGGCCGGGGCCTGCGGCGGCGGGACGCGCGCCGGCCAGGACGTCGGCCAGTTCCTCCAGGCCGACCGTGGCCGCGACCAGGGGTCGCGGGTCCACGGCCCCGGAGGCGTAGTGCTCGATGGCGCCGGCCAGGCCGAGCGAGCCGCTGAGGATCCCGACGGCGGTGACGTCCTTGAGTACCAGCGCGCGGGTGTCCAGGGTGCTGGGGGTTCCGGACAGGCCGATGTACACCACCCGTTTGCCCGGTTCGACCAGCTCCAGGGCGAGCGCCGGCAGCGCGGGGGCGTTGGAGGCGTCGATGACGGCGTCGAACGGCAGGTCGGGCAGGCGTTCGGCGCTCCACGCCCCGTGCACCCCGAGCGTGTGGGCGAACTGCAGGGACGCCTCGGAGAGCCCGAGGACGTGGACCTCGGCCTTGCGGGCCAGGGCGAAGCGGGCCGCGAGCAGGCCTATCGTGCCCGGGCCGAGGATCAGCACCCGGTCCCCGGCCTCCAGTGCGGCGGCGCGCACGGCCCGCAGCGCGTTGCCGCCGGGTTCGACCAGTGCGCCGGCGACCGCGTCGACGGCGTCGGGCAGTGCGTGTAGCGAGCGGGCCGGGACGGCGAGCTGTTCGGCCAGGGCGCCGGGCCAGCCGCCGCGGATGCCGACCTCGAAGCGTTCTTCGCACACGTGGTGCAGTGCGGCCAGGCAGCGGCGGCAGCGCCCGCAGCCGAGCATGGTGTCTCCGGTGACCCGCCGTCCGATCCAGCCTGGGTCCACGCCTTCGCCGACGGCGCCGACCGCGCCGCACCACTCGTGGCCCAGGCGCAGCGGGTACGCCGCGTGGCCCTGGTGCAGGTAGGCCATCTCGCCGGAGTAGAACTCGGCGTCGGTGCCGCAGATCCCGGCGCGTTCGACGTCGACCACGACCTGGCCCGGGGCCGCGCGCGGCGGCTCGACGTGTCGCACTTCGGCGCGGCCGGGGCCGGTGACGACGAACGCCCTCATGCGGCGCCGTGCCCGCACCAGGGCGCGGTGGGCAGGCCGCGGGCGCCGACGCGGGCGGTGAACAGGCGTCCGGAGTGCGGGTGGGCGGCCAGGGCGTCGGGGGTCAGGCCGGAGCGGGCGGTGGTGATCAGCAGGGTGCCCAGGTCGGGGCCGACGAAGGCGACGCTGGAGGTGTGCGGTGCGTCCACGTGCACGGTGGCGAGGTGTTCGGCGCGCGGGGAGTAGCAGCGCACCTGGCCGGCGCCCCAGAACGCGATCCAGAGGTTGTCGTGCTCATCGACGCACAGCCCGTCCGGGAATCCGCCCGACGCGCGTGCGGCGGCCGGGTCCAGGAAGGGGCGGCGCGCGCCGGTGTCGACGCCGAGCGGGTCGTAGTCGCGGACCCAGACGACGCCGGGGACCGTGTCGACGCTGTAGAGCAGGGCGCCGTCGGCGGACCAGGCCAGGCCGTTGGACAGGGTCAGGTCCTCGTCCAGGACGGTGCGTGTGCCGTCCGGTTCGATGCGGTAGAGCGCCTCGGTGCCTGTGCGCTCGTCCAGGGCCATGCTGCCGACCAGGAAGCGTCCGGCCGGGTCGCAGGCGGCGTCATTCAGCCTGCTGTTTTTCTGCTCGGGCACGACGCGCCCGGCGGGGGTGCGCATACCGTCGGGCGCCAGGACGGTCAGGGTGCGCTGCCCGGCGACCAGCAGGCGTCCGTCGCGCGCGCAGGCCACCGCGGCGACCGGGGCGTCGAGGGCGTGGACCCGGGTGCGCTGGACGCCGTCGCCGCGCAGCTCGCCTTCGAGTACGTGCCCTGCGTCGATGTCGACCCACAGCAGCCGTTCGCGCGCCGGGTCCCACACCGGGCCCTCGGCGAGCCGGTGGACCTCGGCGCAGGCCGGTGCGGCCTGAAAGTCCCGGACGGAGGTGTGCATGGTGCTCCCGATGGTAGGTATCCGCTGCGGCCAACGGAAGCGGCTTCGACGGAAAGGGGCCGGCATGGCGCAGCAGCGCAGCTCGCAGTGGTACGCCGGGAGCGACCGCAACGCCTACATCCACCGGGCGTGGATGCGCCGCGGGCTGCCCGCGCACGCCTTCGACGGCCGGGCGCACATCGCGATCGCGAACACCGCCTCCGACCTGGCGCCGTGCAACAGCCACCTGAACGAGGTCGCCGAGAGCGTGAAGCAGGGCGTGTGGGAGGCCGGCGGGGTGCCGCTGAACCTGCCGGTGCTCTCGCTCGGGGAGACCCTGGTGCGCCCGACCGCGATGCTGTGGCGCAACCTGGCCGCGATGGCGGCCGAGGAGCTGCTGCGGGCCAACCCGGTGGACGGGGTCGTGCTGCTGGGCGGCTGCGACAAGACCATCCCCGCGCTGCTGATGGCCGCGGCCTCGGTGGACCTGCCCGCCGTGGTGGTGCCCGGCGGCCCGATGCTGACCGGTACGTTCCGCGGCGCGCCGCTGGGCTGCGGCACGGACGTGTGGCGGCTGAGCGAGGAGGTGCGCGCGGGCACGCTCTCGCGCCGGGAGTTCCTGGATTCGGAGTCCTCGATGATCCGTAGCCGCGGGCACTGCAACACCATGGGCACCGCCTCCACGATGGCCTGCGTCGCCGAGGCGCTCGGCACTGTGCTGCCCGGCCTGGCCGGCACGCCCGCGCCGGACAGCCGACTGCTGGAGGGCGCGCACGCCACCGGAGCCCTGGCCGTGCAGCTGGTTGCCGAGCAGCGGCGCCCGTCTGCGCTGGTGACCCGCGGCTCGTTTCGCAACGCGATCGTCGCGCTGGCCGCGATCGGCGGCTCCACCAACGCCGTGGTGCACCTGCTGGCGCTGGCCGGGCGCCTGGGGGTCGAGCTGACGCTGGAGGACTTCGACCGCATCGGGCGCGGCGTGCCGCTGCTGGTGGACCTGCAGCCGGCCGGGCGGCACCTGATGGAGGACCTGCACCGCGCCGGCGGGCTGCTCGCCGTGCTGCGCGAGGTGCGGGACCTGCTGGACCCCGAGGCGCTGACGGTGACCGGCAGGCCGCTGGTGGAGCACCTGGAGCAGGCGCGCATCTGGGACGAGGAGGTGATCCGCCCGCGCGGGCGCGCGCTGCAGGCCGACGCGGGCATCGCCGTGCTGCGCGGCAACCTCGCCCCGCACGGCGCGGTGATCAAGCCGGCCGCGGCCTCGGCGCACCTGTTGCGCCACCGCGGCCGCGCCGTGGTCTTCGACAGCGTCGAGGACCTGCACGCGCGCATCGACGACCCGGCGCTGGAGGTGGACGCTGATTCGGTGCTCGTGCTGCGCGGCTGCGGGCCGCGGGGCTATCCCGGGATGCCGGAGGTGGCGAACCTGCCGCTGCCCGCGAAGCTGTTGGAGGCGGGCGTGCGCGACATGGTGCGCATCTGCGACGGGCGGATGAGCGGCACCGCGTACGGCACGGTCGTGCTGCACGTCGCCCCGGAGGCCGCTGCGGGCGGGCCGCTCGGGCTGGTCGAGACGGGGGACTGGATCGTGCTGGACGTGCCGGAGCGCAGCCTGCGGCTCGACGTGCCGCAGCAGGAGCTGGAGCGCCGCCGCCCGTCGCAGGCGATGACCCGGGCGTTCGCCGCGCCGCGGCGCGGCTGGGAGCGGCTCTACGTCGAGCACGTCACGCAGGCCGACCAGGGCGCGGACCTGGACTTCCTGGCCGGCTCGAGCGGAAGCGCGGTCTCGCGCGAATCGCACTGACCGACCTGCGCCAGAGCCCGTACATACGCCCGCGCCTGCCGTGCGCAGGCTACTGGAGCTGGACGGTGGGCAGCGCCGGGGCCTGCTTGGGGGCCGCCGCCGGCTGTGCGGGCGGTTTGCCCAGCTGGAGCGCCGCGGCGATCCAGGCCGCGCCGAACGCCCATACCGACAGCGACTCGCACACGTACAGCGGGGTCAGCGGCCAGCCGTCGCCCCAGTGCGTGACCCCGGCCAGCACGGCGGTGGCCAGGAACGCCAGGATCAGCACCCCGGCGCCCAGGTAGGCGTGGTTGGCCATGCGCCGCGCCTCGGCCGCCGGGTCGCGGAACGAGCTGATGCAGAACATCGCCAGGCCGCACAGCAGCACCCCTGCGAAGGAGAGGTGTACGAGCCCGATGACGGACTGGTACGTCGTCGGGGTCCTGGGCGCGGTCGGGCACAGCGCGACGCCGATCGCGAACAGCCCGGCGACCGTGCTGAACCGGTCGTCGCGCGCGTTGAAGCGGTACCCGATCAGGAACACCCCCAGCGCGCACAGCCCGCCGACGAAGACGTTGCGCGTGCTGGTGTAGTACGAGCTGCTCATCGAGCTGGGCAGGATCTCGGTCTGGTGCCCGAACTGCGTGAAGATCCAGTTGCCCAGCGGCAGCGCCACCGGCAGCAGCACCCCGATGGCGCCGATGCCGAAGCGCAGCCGCCGCACGGTGTGCTCGTCCTGTCCGAACTGCGGATCGGGCGCCGGCTGGCGCCGTGCTTCCGCCGCTGCGGCGCCGTGCGCGCCGCCACCCATTTCGTCGATCATGAAACGGCCCCCTCAGAACCGGTCCAACCCCCACCGCGCATCCCACACCACTGCGCTACGTAAGTATTTCATTACCATCAGTGCGGGTCGCTGGAAAGGAGTCATGCACCGACCGTTATGCAAGGGAAACACGGGCGAGCGCGCCGGGCCCACGGCGCGTGGATCCGCGGCCCGCAGTCCACGGCCACCGTCATGGCCGGCGGGCCAGCCATACCGTGCGCGTGCCGCGCACGTGCAGGTCGCCGCGGCGCAGCAGGCTGTGCGGCCCGTCCTCGGCCAGCAGCGCGTCCAGCACCGCCAGGTCCCCGGCGTCGAGCCGGTCCCGCAGCAGGGGCTCGACGTGCTGCAGGTAGGCGCGGGCGTAGCGGCCGACCGCGGGCGGGTGCGGCGGCGCCAGGTCGACGGCGAAGGTGCGCCGCACCGTCGGCGCGAACCGGGCCCGCTCCAGGTACGGTCCCCAGTCCGGCCCCAGGCGCGGCTGCCCGCCGGACTGCGCGCGCCGCAGGGCCTCGTGCAGGCGCGGCTCGAACCCGTCGCGCCCGAGCCCGAGCCGCTCGGGCAGGAAGCGCGCCGCCGCGTCCATCTCGGCCACCGCCAGCAGCCCGCCGGGGCGGATCGCGGCGAACAGGTCCTTGAACACCCGGTCGGGATCGGCCACCTCGTGCAGCGCGTTGGACGCCCACGCGACGTCCACCGCCTCCAGCTGCGGCCACCCGGCGTCCAGGTCGGCGCACAGCGTGCGTACGCGCCCGTCCAGGCCGAGCCCCGCGGCCCTGGCGCGCACGCGCCCGAGCATCGCCTCGGACTTGTCCACGGCGAGCACCTGCGCCGACGCGAAGAGCCGCGCCAGCGCGACCGTCCCGCTCCCGGTCCCGGCGCCCAGGTCCAGCACCCGGCGCCGCGCGGTGTCCGCGGCCTGCCGGTACACCCACGCGGTCACCTCGGCCAGGTAGTCGCGCAGGACCTCGGCGTCCAGATCCAGCAGCAGGGCCAGCGCCGCCGAGTGCTCCCCGTCCTTGTCATGCGCGCCGTGGCCATGCGCGCCGTGCTCGTGGTGGCCGCCGTCGCGGTGCGGGCGGCGGCTGTCGTGATCGCGGTCGTCGTCGTGGTGCTCATGTCCCATGCGCTCGAGCCTACGAGCCCCATGCGCCTGTGGCATACCATCTTGCGTATGACGCAAGAACCCGACCTCGACGGCATGATCCGCCAGCGGATCAGGGCGCTGCGCCTGGCCCGCGGCTGGTCGCTCGACGCCCTGGCCGCCCGCTGCTTCCTGAGCCCCTCCACCCTCAGCCGCCTGGAGACCGGCCACCGGCGCATCGCCCTGGACCAGCTGGTCCCGATCGCCCGCGCCCTGGGCGCCACCCTGGACCAGCTCGTGGAGTGCGGCGACGACGGCGACGTGGTGATCAGGCCGCAGCGCGACCACGCGCACGGGCGCACCACCTGGATGCTGACCCGCGACGGCGCTCCGCACGGCATGACCGTCGCCAAGGTGCGCATCACCGCGCCCGAGCGCCCGCCCGGCCCCGGGGAGCTGGGCGTGCATCCCGGCCGCGACTGGTTCACCGTGCTGTCCGGCACCGCCCGCCTGCACCTGGGCGAGCGCGTCATCCTGGTCGAGGCCGGGCACGCCGCGGAGTTCTCCACGATGGTCCCGCACGCCGTCACCGCGCACGGCGGCCCCGTCGAGATCCTCGTGATCCTCGACCACGACGGCGAGCGCGTCCACCTCTACCCGCCCGGCGGCAGCCCGGACCGCAAGCCCGGTGAACTCCCGGCGTCCGCCCCGTGAACCTCTCGTCCCCGAACGGCGCCGGCGCCCCGCCCCGCTCCCGGCGCCCGTAGGATCACAGCCCGTGCCAGAGATCTCACGACGCTACGTCCTCGCCGTGCTGGGCGCGGGGGCCCTGTCCGCGGGCGCCGCCGGCGCGCTGCAGGCCGCCTCGTCCCCGGGCCCTGCACTCGCCGAGGCGGGCCCGGACAACCCGGTGCGCGCGGAGAACCGGCTGGCGGGCGACCGCGACTGGAAGATCGGCGCCGGGGCCACCGTGGCGGCCGACGACCTCGGGCGGCAGATCAAGGGCTACGCCTCCGCCGCCGGCGTCGAGCGCGGGCAGAGCATCGACTTCCACGTCTCCACCCACCCCGCGCGCCCGTTCACCGTCACGGTCTACCGGATGGGCTACTACGGCGGCCTGGGCGCGCGCCGCCTCGCCCACAGCCCGACGCTGCCGGGGGTCGCGCAGCCCGAGCCGGCCACCGCGCAGGCCACCGGGATGATCAGCTGCGCGTGGAGCGCGAACTGGACCCTGAAGGTGCCGCGGCACTGGACCTCCGGGGCGTACCTGGCCGCGTTCACCACCGTGGACGGGCACCGCAGCTACGCGCCGTTCGTCGTGCGCGACGACGCCCGGGCGGCGGACTTCCTGGTCGTGCTGCCGTTCACCACCTACCAGGCGTACAACCAGTGGCCGCTGGACGGGCGGGTGGGCAAGAGCCTGTACTACGGCTACGGGCACGACGCGAACGCGTCGGCGGGCGGCGACGCCGAGGCCGGGCGCACCGACGTGCACGGGGCGCCGATCGCCTACGGGACGCGGGCGCGCAAGGTCAGCTTCGAGCGGCCCTACTCCGGCGTCGGGCTGCCGCAGCGCGCCGACCTGGACTACGAGTTCGCGCAGTGGGCCGAACGCAGCGGCTACGACCTGGGCTACGCCACGAGCGTGGACCTGCACGCCGGACGCGTGGACACCTCGCGGTACGCGGCGCTGGTGTTCTCCGGCCACGACGAGTACTGGTCCAAGCCGATGCGCGACACGGTGGCGGCCGCCGTGGCGGGCGGCACGCACGTGGCGTTCATGGCCGCCAACAACGTCTACTGGCACACCCGCTTCGAGCCGGGCGCCGGCGCCGGGCACCCGGTGATGGCCTGCTGGAAGAGCGACCCGGACCCGGACGCCGACGCCAGCGGCCCGACCGGGCTGTGGCGCACCCTCGGCCCGCACGGCGCGCAGGCGGAGCAGGCGTTGATCGGCGTGCAGTACAACGGCATCCCGACCGCGGACGTGCCGCTGGTGGTCAGCGGCGCGGACCACTGGTTCTGGGCCGGCACCGGCGTGCGCGAGGGCGAGGCGATCCCCGGCATCGTGGGCGGCGAGGCGGACGGCCTGGACGGCGCGGCGCCGAAGCCCGACAGCGTGCAGCACACACTGCTCTCAGCGTCCCGGTACACCGCGACCACCCACGGCTACCAGCCCAGGACCCAGCACACCAGCCTGTACGAGACCGCCCGCGGCGCCCTGGTCTTCGACGCGGCGACCTTCAACTGGTCGCTGGGCCTCAACCGTCCCGGCTACGCCGACCCCCGCATCCAGCGCGCGACCGCGAACCTGTTCAACCGGCTGCGACAGCGTCCGAGCTGACCGCGCCGCCCGCAGGCCCGGAGCCCAGCGGCCCGCCCTGCCTCTTCCCAGCCGCAGCCCGCTGCGACCCGGAACCTGTCGGCCCCGGCCACTCCACCAGCGCCGCGCCGGCCGGAACGAGCGCAAGCACCAGCACCTTCAGCACGTCCGGTCCGGGCAGCGGCACCAGCAGCAGGACCGCGAGCAGTACCCCGTACCCGGCCGCCGCCCGCTTCGCCGCGACGCTGCGCTCCGCCACCGCGACGAGCGCCAGGGCCGCGACACCCGACCACCACGGCGAGCACACGTCGACCAGCCGCAGCACCGCCGGACCGAGCGAGGTCGAGGTCCAGTCCGCGTAGAGCGCGACGGACAGCGTCAGCGCCCCCGCGGCCAGCTGCGCACCCCACGCCGCAACCAGCACCCTGAGCCAGAGCCTGCCAGCAGCCCTCCCGCCCGGGATCCGGCCCGAGCGCCACCGCATCCACAGCGCCACAGCGAGCCAGAACACTGCGAGCCCCGCGTACGAGAGCATCCAGCTCAGCCGCCCGGCGACCCCGCCCTGGAACGCCCACTCGTTGTGCCCGATGTCGTGATTGGCCTGCGCCAACAGATACACCGGCGACGAGTGCGCGGCGTCCCCGCTGCCCGCCGCCCCGATCGCAGCCGTAGAAATCGGCGCGACCGCAATCGTCGCCGCAGCCAACAACGCCAACAGCGCGCGGCTGAAGCGCTGCGCGTCCTCGACAGGCGCCTCCGCGGGCGGTGAACCCGTCCCCTCCAAGCAGATCATCGACACGTACCCTACGACACCCCCGCCACCCACGACGGCCGGGCCCACCCGAAGCGCGCGCACCACGCACCACCCCCGGCGCCACCCCCTGTCTCCCACCCCCTCTCCACCCGTCAGTCCCAGACGCGCCGGGCCAGCGGATCCTCCCGCAGCCTCCCGAGCACCGAGCGCCCCACCCGCCGCGTAGCCCGCCGGTTGAACAACGCGCCCGCGGCCGCGCCCGTGAGCAGCGGACCGAGGGAGACCGCACTGCGCCCGGCCCGCTGGGCGAGCCGGTGCGCGACCCGCTTGCGCAGCGGCGAGCCCACCGCCAGGACCAGGCCGCCGGGCACCGCCGCCGCCCCGCGCCGGTCGCCCCACGCGACGAGGTACGCGCTCGTGCGCTCGAGCACCGACCCCGGCACGCCCAGCCCGTACAGCTCGTGCAACTCGGCGACCAGCTTGAGCTCGATGCCCACGACCGCCACGGTCTCCGCCGCGATCTCCACCGCAAACGCCGGCACGACGGGCACCACCGCCCACACCCCGACCGCCGCGCCCACCGCGCTGGTCGCCTGCGCCGCGCCGCGCACCAGCGCCTCGGCGACCTGGTCGGGCGAAAGGCCGGGAAACTGCCCGCGCAGCGCCGCCCGGTCACGCACCGGCAGCTTCGCGCCGTACGCGAGCACCTCGTCCACCAGCCCGCGCCCGCCCACCCGCAGCCCGCGCCCGGTCGCCCTGGCGCCGCGCACCGCCAGCGCCCTGGTCCTGTCCGCTCGCGCCACGATCCGCCTACCCCCGTCCGTCCCTCTAGGATTTCGCGTGTCGAACCCATCATGCCCACATGCCCGCGAACCGAAGGGATGAACGACGACGTCCGAGCCCGACCCGCCCCACGACGGCGTACGCATCAGAGCAGTCGAAGACAGCGACATCGACGTCTTCTTCGAGCACCAGCGCGACCCGGTCGCGATCCTGATGGCGAACGCCCCGCCCAGACAACGAGACGACTTCTTCGCCCACTGGGGCACGCTCCTCACCGACCCGGCAGTCCTCGCCCGCACGATCGTCGTAGACGGCGAGGTCGCCGGCAACATCCTGAGCTGGGACTGGGACCAGGCAGGCACCCGCGAAGTCGGCTACTGGATCGGCCGAACCCACTGGGGCCGAGGCGTAGCGACCAGCGCCCTCGCGCTCTTCCTCACCCGCATGACCTCCAGGCCCCTCTACGCGTACGTCACCGCCCACAACCTCGGCTCGATCCGCGTCCTGGAAAAGTGCGGCTTCCACCGGCCCCCGCCGCACCACCCCCGACCCGATGCACCAGACCCCGACGGCTCCGACGAGATCGACGAGATCGAACTAGTCCTGGACTGAGAGGTCATACGCCGCCACCCCGGCGGCTGACCACACGATCCCGAACGTCCCTGGTCCTCACGCCCGCCCGCCGAACTGCCAATTGTGCACCTCGATGTCGGCGTACCGATCCGGGGTCAGGATGGCGCGGGCCGTCCCCGCGTCCGGCGCCCGGAGCAGTACCGCCGTGCCCAGCCAGGTCGCGCCGTCATCGCCCAGCAGTGGCCCGAAGGCGATCAGCCCGCCCCGGTCGGCCGGCACTGCGAGATCGGCAGCCCGCCCTTCGCCAAAGCCGAGCACCAGATACCGGTTGCCGCCACTGCGCCCGCCGGGAAAGTCCCACATCGTGCGCCCCAGCATGTTGCGCCACCGCCGCAACAGCACGTCCCGATACACCCCGGCCTGATAGTTCGGCTCGTCGAAGGCGAACGCACGGGCGGCGGCGGGATCGGGCAGGTCCAGGATGTGCACGCTGCCGGTAGGCGTGTCCCCGTCGTCGGCAAGGGTCGGACCCCGGGCGATCATCTCCTCCGCGAACCGGTCCATATAAGACCAGTGCTCCTCCAGCAGCTCGTCGCGCAGCGCCACGGAGCCGGACCGGTCACGGTGATAGCAGAGGAATTCCATGCCCAAAGGATCTCTTCCAGGAGGCACCGGGTCGAGCGGGTTTCACAGCGCAGGCACCGAGGTCAGGAGGCGCTGTCCGGCTCGGGCCGGCGGCAGACGGCTTCGACGTTGTTGCCCTCCGGATCGCGCACGAACGCACCGAAGTAGTGCTCGTCGTACTCGGGATGCAGCGCGGGGGCATGCAAGCTCTCAGCGCCGGCGGCCGTAGCGGCGGAGTAGAACGCAACAACCGCTGCCCGGTCGGGAGCCTCGAACGCGATGTGCGCCTCACGTGTCTCGCCCGGCGTCTCCACCGGCCCCAGCCAGAACTCGGGCCGCCCGACGCCGTACCCGATCACCGGTCCGAACTCGACCACCCGCCTGCCGCCCAGCGGGGCGAGGGCAGCGTCGTAGAAGGCCGCGCCGGCCTGGACATCGCGAACCTGGATCGACAGGTGATCAATCATGGCCGCAGTATGCCACCGGGCAGGCGGCCGACGCAGAGCGCCGTCTCCGGATCCCGCGGTGCCGTCAACGATGTGAGCACCAGCCGCCAAATTGTGGATCATGGATGCGGAGCTGCCAAAACGGCCTGCCGCACGTCATGCCTCAACGGTATGCCCGGTCCCTGACATGCCTGTCCGTCGCGGGATTACGTGCGGTTCGGGGCGGCGGGGGTGTCGGCCGGCTCGTGGGTGGCGGCCCAGCTGGCCAGCAGCCGCAGGGCGTCGTCGGTGGGTGAGCCCGCTTCGGCGCTGAAGGCGACCAGGGTCAGGCCCGGGTCGGCGGGAAGCTGCATGACCTCGTAGGACAGGTGCAGGTCGCCGACGACGGGGTGGCGAATGTGCTTCAGGCCCGTGCGGTGCAGTCGGACGTCGTGTGCGCCCCAGCGCACGCGGAACCCGTCGCTGCGGGTGGACAGCTCTCCGACCAGGTCGCTCAGGGCTTTGTCGTAGGGGTCGCGGCCGGCCTCGGTGCGCAGCATGGCCACCGTGTCGTCGGCGGCGCGTTCCCAGTCGCCCCAGAAGGCGCGGGCGTGCGGGTCCAGGAAGTTGAACCGGGCCAGGTTCACCGGCCGGGAGGCAGAAGCATCGGCGAACACCGGCGCGTACAGCGCCCGTGCGAGCGGGTTGGCGGCGAGCACGTCCAGGCGCCCGTTCTCGACGAAGGCAGGCACCTCGGTCATCCCGTCCAGGATGCGCGCGACGTTGGGCCGAACCTGCCGGGCCGGGGGTCTGCGGCGGGCGCGGCGCGCGGGGCCGGCGGCGCGGGCGAGATCGGCCAGGTGTTCACATTCGGCCTCGTCCAGGTGCAGAGCCCGGCCCAGCGCGTCGAGCACGCTCTCGGAGACCCCGGTCAGGTCGCCGCGCTCCAGTTGCGCGTAGTACTCGACGCTGACGCCCGCCAGGTCGGCGACCTCGCTGCGGCGCAGGCCGGGCACGCGGCGGTTGCGACTGTAGTGCGCCAGCCCGGCCTGCTCGGGAGTGAGCTTCGCCCGGCGGGAGCTGAGAAAGGCCTTGACCGCGTCACGGTTGTCCACCCTTTCAGGCTAAGCGCAGTTCCCGGCGTGAGCCCCGAGAGCAGGGGTGGGCTGTCAGTACACCTTCCAGCAGCGACTTCTTCGCCGCGCCGCGCGGGTGTTGCCTCGTACTCGACCGAACAACGAACTCGACCGAACAACGAACAGGAGCTATCTGATGAAGCACGCGACTCTGGGCGGGCTGGACGTCTCCCGCATCGGCCTGGGCGCCATGACCATGGCCGGGACCTACACCAGCGGCGGGGGCCTGGACGACGCCGAGTCCATCCGCACGATCCACCGCGCGCTGGACCTGGGCGTCACCCACATCGACACCGCCGAGATCTACGGCCCGTTCCACAGCGAGGAACTGGTCGGCCAGGCGATCAAGGACCGCCGCGAGCAGGTCGTGGTCGCCACGAAATTCGGCTTCGTCTCCCACCGGGGCGGCGAACCCAGGGTCAGGGTCCTCGACAGCAGCCCGGCCAGCATCCGTGCCGCGCTCGAGGGCTCCCTCAAGCGCCTGGGCACCGACCACGTCGACCTGTACTACCAGCACCGGGTCGACCCGGACACGCCCATCGAGGAGACCATCGGCGCACTGGCCGACCTGGTAGACGAGGGCAAGGTGCGCCACATCGGCCTGTCCGAGGCCGGCCCCGACACCATCGCCCGCGCCCACGCCGTCCACCCGCTCGCCGCACTGCAGACCGAGTACTCCCTCTGGACCCGCGACCCCGAAGCCGAACTGCTCCCGCTGCTGCGCCGCCTCGGCATCGGCTTCGTGCCATACTCCCCGCTCGGCCACGGCTTCCTGACCGGCCAGATCCGCACCCCCGACGACATCCCCGCCGACGACTGGCGCAAGACCAACCCCCGCTTCACCGGCCAGAACTTCCAGCGCAACCTCGTCATCGTCGACCAAGTCAAGGCCATCGCCGCCGAAGCGGGCGCCACCCCGGCGCAGATCGCCCTGGCCTGGCTGCTCGCCCAGGGCCAAGACATCGCCCCGATCCCCGGCACCCGCCGCGTCGCCCGCGTCGAGGAGAACACCGCCGCCGACGCCGTCGAACTGACCGACGACCAGCTCAACCGCCTCAACAACCTCACCCCCGCCGCCGGAGAGCGCCACGACGAGGCCAACATGGCGTCAATCGACCGCTGACCAGCGCCGGAACAGCGCATCAGCGGATCAGCGAGCCCCACCACGGCACAGGACCGGGCGCCGGCCTTCGAATCCGCCTTCGGCAAGCTCGCGCCGACGACCTACGCCCGACACCCGTGCGCCCTGCGCTCGGCTGTCACCCGGTGGCGCGCGGCGACACGGCTGCTGACCCCGATCCGACTGCCGGACGGGCCCGCCCGAAGATTCCGGTGGACACCACTCGCGCGCTGACCCGCGACCAGATCGACACCCTGTTCAAGCTCGACGTGCCGAGGAAACCCTTTCCCTGGACGCGGGAGACCTGGACCTGCCAGACACGCGTGCCCGAGTCATCTCCAAGGGCGAAGCGATCGAGCAGGTGCATTGGCAGACCGGCGCCGCGCTACTGCTGTCCCGGCTGCTGACCGGCCGCACGGTGAAGGTTCCCCGCGCGCGCAGTTCGGCGACCCGAATCGGCGCGCGCTCGAGGCCCATGCTATGAACGCAGGCTCCTTAGCCCGGTGCGGATTTCGTTGATCAGGATCTCGGGTTGCTCGAAAGCTGCGAAGTGTCCGCCCTTGCCGGCCTCGCCGTAGTGAATCAAGTTGGTGTAGGTGTCTTCGATCCAGCTTCGCGGCAGGCGTGGGATGTCGCGTGGGAACACGGTCACCGCGACCGGCAGTGTGAGCTTTGGGCCGGCCAGGCTGCCCGAACTATTCTCCCAGTAGATGCGGCCGGACGACGCGGCACTGTTTGTGAACCAATAAAGCGAGATTGCGTCGAGCATGTCATCGGTGCTGAGCGCGTCCTCGGCGAGTCCGTCATTGTCCGTCTTGGATTGGAACTTTTCGTAGATCCAGGCTGCCTGGCCGGCGGGAGAGTCCGCCAGAGCGAATCCGACGGTTTCCGGCTTCGTCCCCTGAAGGTGGTTTGATCCGCCGAGATAGCCGGTGTAGAGGGCGAGGGTGTCTACGGCGTAGCGCTCCTCGGGTGACAGCGTATCGGGGATCTGTGCAGGGAAAGCGTATTGAGTGTTCAAGTGAATCCCGAGAAGGCCCTCAGGCCGCATGGCCCCGAGAGCGGAGGTTACCACGGCACCCCAATCACCGCCTTGAGCGGCCCAGTGCTCATAGCCAAGACGCTTCATGAGTTCCACCCATGCGGTTGCGATACGTGAAACAGTCCACCCCGTCTCGGTCGGCTTTTGGGAAAACCCGAATCCAGGCAGCGACGGAACGACGACGTCAAAAGAATCCTCGACATTTCCTCCGAACGCCACCGGGTCGGTGAGCGGGCCGATGAGTTTCAGGAACTCGACGATCGAACCCGGCCATCCGTGCGTCAAGATCAGGGGCATCGCCTTCGGATTCTTCGACTTGACGTGGATGAAGTGAATGTCCAGCCCGTCGATCGCCGTCAAGAACTGGGGGAAACGATTGAGCTCTCGCTCGAATCGACGCCAGTCGTATTCTCGCTCCCAGTAGTCGATCAGCGATTTGGCATTCTCCAAGCGGACACCCTGCGACCAGTCGGGGACGGTTTCCGGGTTCGGCCATCGAGTTCTGGCAAGTCGCAGCTTCAGGTCGTCGATCTCGGAGTCCGAGATCGCGACGGTGAACGGGCGGACGAGGGTTGAAGGTGCGGCCGTCGATGACGTCATTGCCTTGCCTTCCTGAACTTCGATTCACAGTGCAGCAATCCGTTGCACACGGATGTGCAATCTACCCCGTTGCACACGGATGTGCAATAATGCGAAGGTGCAGATCGAATCCGCCCGGACACGCTCCACGGACGACACACGCAGGCGCATCCTCGACGTCGCACTCGAGGTCCTGGGGCAGCACCCCGATTCCGCCATGGGCGACATCGCCACCGCTGCCGGAGTGGTCCGCCGCACCGTCTACGGCCACTTCCCCACCCGCACCGACCTCGTGCGCACCCTCGCACAACGGGCAGTGGACGAGGTTGCAGCCGTGCTCGACGAGGTCAACGCCCCCGACGCAGCAGCCGAAACGGTATGGGTCGACTTCATCGCCCGCCTATGGCCCTTGGCGCACCGTTACCGAGTGCTGTTGGCCCTGCGGCGCGGCGAGTACGGCGAGCAGATCCACGCCCTGTTGGGACCAGTCGACAAGACCCTTGCCGACCTCGTGCGGAAGGGCCAGGACAGCGAAGTATTCGGCCGGCACCTTCCCGCGCAAGTCCTCAGCCAAGTCGCCTACGCCGCCGTGTTCGCCATCGCGGACAACAACCTTCCCGGCGAGAGCCTCAGCGCCCGCGCGGCAACAATAACGAGCCTGCTCATCCTGGGAGTGCCCGAAGCACGCGCCAGGGCGCTCGCGGGCACCCAGCCGTGACGCGCAGCATTCGACCAGCAACGTCCGACGGGGCCCCCGGCGAACGGTAGAGGTTCCCGTGCGTACGCTCTGCCGCGCGAATCCCTGGGCGTGCAGACGAGTGTGAAAATCGATGCAGACGACTTCGAAGACCGACAGATGCGCACCCGCGAGGGCATGGCCGGTCGACGCCCCGGCCGGGCGCCAGCCGCTGCCCACAGAAGCACATGCCCTCAAGGCCCTGGACAGCGATACGGTCAGCGTCCTGTACGAAGAGGCCGGACGGCTGCGACTCGGCCTCGGCACGGGCGGACCACGGCTCCGGGCGCACTTGACCCGCGAGAGTGTCCACTACCTGGCTCCCGATCCGGCGAGCTACTACTGGCCGGGCAACCCGAACGGCCGGGGCGGCACGATCCGCTGGTGGCAGTGCACCGCACTGCTGCGCATGTCCGACGGCGAACCGGTCAGCAACATGATCGCCGTGCTCCCGCAGACCTTCGCCGAGCTTCCCTCAACCTTGGCCCGACGCGAACAGGTGCGGCGCGTCCACCTCGCCCGCAACACCAAGCGCGACACCTGCCTGTGGGGCCGGGAGCACAAGGCCGAATGCGGCCCGCAGCATTGCGGGTACGTTCCCGAGACCACCGAAAACCCTCCTCCAGCGCGAACAGGGAACGACAGCGCCATCAACAGCACTTCAACCGCGGAGACTGTCGATGAGTAAGCTTGTCGTTTAACCTGAGCGGCGCGGTTTGGTGCCCTTCTGATGGTGGGTCGGTCGCTGGTATGCCTCGCCGGTGGCCAGGATGCGGCCGACGTCGTGGCGCTGCGCCGGCCGCTTATTCTTCGAGCCCTGCGGTCGCCCCGGCCCAGGCCTGCCAGGTTTCGGTGCACCGGCCGGGGAGCCGGTCTTCGCGCGCAGGTTCCTGAACCCGCGCCGGACCCGGGCCGGGGTGAGTCGGTCTGGCTGGGCGGGCCGTTCCCAGGGGCGGCGCAGGTCATCGACGAGTGAGCGGGCCAGGCGTAGCTGGGTGTGGGCGGCGATGATCAGCCAGGTCCAGCGATCGGCGGCCTCGGGATCGCGCAGTAACGGCCGGGTCCAGCCGAGCGTCTGCTTGATCATCCGGAAGGTGTGCTCGATGTCGAATCTTCGCAGGAACGCTTGCCAGAGCCGGTCGACCGCCGCCGGGTCGGCGCCGGTGTGCGACCACCACAGCCACAGCGGCTTCGGCTCCCCGTGCGAGGGCAGGCGCTCGACCTGCAAGCGGATCACGGTGCCCTCCAGGATCGGCAGGTCCCCGTCGTGATCGGCCCAAGCGGCGCGGCGCGTCAGCCGGGGGTGCAGCCGGTCCCAGGCCTGCGCCTCGGCGATGCCGTACCTGCTGGTCGTAGTCAGGGTGCGCCGATCCGGTTCGCCCCAGGTGGCGGGGTCGCCGAACACGAACTCGGCCCCGTGCTTCGGCGGGCGCCCATTGCGCCCGTCGCGCGGCGGGGTGGGCCGGCGCAGCACCCGGTCCGAGCGCATCCGGCCCAGGATGGTCACCGGCAGGTCGCGCAGCAGGAACGCCAGCCGCGCCAGGTCGTATCCGGCATCGAAGACCAGCAGTATCGCCGGGTCGCCTGGCCGCCACTGTCCAGCGGCGATCAGCCGCCCGGTCAGCTCGCGCACCTGCGCGGCGGTCACCGCGGTCACGTCCGCGCCGGGCTGCAGGCGCAGCGCGTCCAGTAGCGCGGTCCACGAACTGCGTCCAGGCTCCAGCGCGGTGATCACCGAGTACGGCCAGCCCGGGATCATCCGGTGCTCGTCCTTGCCGCGCCCGTAGGTATGGCAGAACGAACGGTCCGGACAGCTGGCCGCTTCCGGCCTCAGCCACGGGCTGACATCCACGGCCAGCATCAACCGGCCGTCCGTCGCGCGCGGCAACGGCAGGCTGGCTAGCGTGCGCCGCAGCCGTGCCACCTCGATCCGCCCGGCGTTGAGCCCGTCGTACAGCGCGCCGTGCCCGCGCCGATGCTCAGCGGCCAGCGCCAGGCCGACCAGGGACTTGACCGGCCCGTCCGTACACAGCAGGGCATCGGCCAACTCGAACAGCTCATCCGCGCGGGCCGTGAGGCAGCGGTAGAAGTCGGTGCGGAACCGGGACAACACCCCCAGCCCCTCGACGTTCGGACGGCCGTCGCCGACACTGGTCATCGCGGCCTCTTCGTTGATGTGATCGTGTGCTCTTGGTCGACGCACATCCTCACGCAGAGGCCGCCCGTGTGTCAGAGGTTTGCGAAAATCGTCCGGGCACCGCCACCAGGGCTGGCGCACGGGTTGCGTGAAGGCACGGTCCTTATTCGAGGAACGCATGCAGGTCACTGCTCAAGGCTTTGAGGTCCTCGCCGGGGCTGATCTGCACCCGCACCGTCGCCTCCCAGGCGCCCGGATCCGACTCGGCCGGCTCGGGGAATCTCAACGTCCACGCCAGCAGGACCGCCCGTCCGGTGTGGATCGCGCGAAGTTGCAGGTCACCTCGAAAGGATGTCCACGTGCGCTCACCCGCCCAGCCCCGAAAGTCGTCGTCCAGCTCCCGGACGAACTGCGCGAGCCCATCGCCCTCCAACGTCTCGATGCCGATCGATGCGGACAGGCCCGGGGCACCGACCTGGACGGACAGCACAAGCAGCGCGTCACCGTGCGGACGACAGCAGTCGTACAAACGCAGAAAAGTGCCAGCGGGCTGGCGGGGCACGGTCACCTCGGAGACGGCTTCGGCGCTACTCACCGCCCCAGGCTCCCACGAGCCTCGCGTGGCACAGAAACCCAGCTCACACCACCAGTCGATGAGGATGGGAGGTTAAACGACAAGGTAAGAGTTTGTCTTTGAACCCGTCGTAGCTGATAGGCAGCTTGATCGGTTGAATTGAGATCTTCGCGCCGTATCACGTAAGCGTGCACGGCGAGCCGAGGCCCAGGGCCGTGCTGGGGAGCGCAGAGCACTGCCGGAGGTTCCGTCCGCGTAGGCACCGTGATGCCGCTGGGGCGAACGGCCTGGTGGGGGTGCTGATCTGCCCCCGGCGCGATTCTGGCGGCGTGGAGCGACGTGCCGGCTGGGGCGATCGCCGAGCACGGCGGGTGGAAGCCGCCCCACCGACCGTGCAACGGCTACATGCGCACCGCGAACCAAGAAGAACAACGCCATGCGCGGCACTGGGTTTTAAGTGGACCTCTGCGGCCCGAGGCCGAATCCGCTCAGGCCGTCCTACGCCAGCCCAGTCCAGATGGCATAGTGCACCTTTTACACGTATCTTGGCCGACCCCGTATGGCGATTAGGTGGCCTGCTGGTTCGAGCAGCGGATCGAACCCGTCTTCACATGCCATGACTGCGCGTGGTCCGGCCCGGTCGGCGACTGGATCGGCGAGTTCAGCCTTCTCATCGGCGCACCGGCGATCACCTTCGACAACTGGCCGGAGCTGCGGGCGGACGTCGTTGGCGCGCTGCGAGACCTCCTCGGTGGCCGCACTGGCGTGGTGCGCTGCCACCTCTGAAGGTTGCTCCACGCGCCGATCCGGGGTGAGGTGCGTAGTCGCAGTTCAACGGGCTTGATCATCCCTGTTAGGGTCTGGTGCCCGATCCGTCAACGGCCACCCATCATGGCCGCGGTATCCCACCAGCCGCAGCGCCGCCCCAGAGCCCCCGTCCCCGGATCCCTCACAGCAGACCCGTCGCCTCATTAACGAAATACCGGCAATGCTAATGCTGCAATCAACGCAGAAACCTGCCACCGGAGATGCGCAGCTGACCCTACATAATTCCAGTTATGTTGAGTCCGATGCGGGTTCCTGACAGATGATGGGTACGCAGGAACCGCTGCGCGACCTGAATGCGGAGGCCGCCGCACGGGGCGAGGCCCCGATGCGGCTGTCGGCCGGCCTGCCGGGCGCGGCCGGGGCGCAGGAAGGCTCGGGGCGGCGTTCGGCGCGCGATCACCAGGTGCCCGAGGAGGTCGCCCGGCGTCTGGCCGAGGCGGTGCCGCCCAACACCCGTCGGGCCTGGGCCTCCCGGTACGCCCGCTACCAGGCCTGGTGCACTAGGCAGGGGCATGAGATGCCGCTGCCACCGACCGCGGCGATGCTCGCCGCGTACCTGGACCACCTGGGCCACGACGAGGGGCTCAAGGTCTCCACGCTGGAGGCGCACCTGGGCTCGGTGATGGCTCTGACGAGGCTGTGGGTCGCCGGCGAGACCGAGTGGCGCGCAGCGCTGCGCGCGGACAAGCGGGCCCGCGGCGTTCCGCTGCTGGAGGAGGAGCAGGTCGAGCACGACCCGCGCGGCCCGGATACCACCCTTGCCCGCAAGGCCATCGCCGCGCACTCGCGCCGCCTGGCCCTGAACCCGGCCGCGGAGCCTGGGGCCAAGCGCGCCGCGCCACTGCTGCCCGCCGACATCCGCGCCGTGATCGACAGGATCGAACCGGCCGGGCTGCTGGCCGCCCGCGACCGCGCCCTGATCCTGCTCGCCTTCGCCATGGGCCGACGCGGCGCCGAGGTCACCTCGGTCAACTCCAACGACCTGACCGAACCAGAAGACGCAAACGGCGACAGCGACGTGCTGCGGGTGCGGGTGCGGCTGTCGAAGACCAACTCCTCCGGCCTGAAAGAAGACCACGTCGACGTGCCGCGCGGCACCGACCTGCGCTACTGCCCGGTGCACGCGGTCCGCCGCTGGCAGCTCGAACTCGCCCACCGCGGGTACGGCGACGGCCCGCTGTTCCCGCGCCTGGACCACCTCGGGCGCATCGGCGCTCAGGCTGGCAGCCCCGCCCGCGCGCGGGCCGCCGATGACGGGCGGATCACGCAGAAGACCGTGTACCGGGTCCTGCGTCGGCGCCGCGCCGCCGCGGGCGTCGACGTGCGCGTGCTGCGCGACGGGACCACGGTGCCGCGACAGATCAGCGCCCACTCCACCCGACGCGGCTTCGTCACCGCCGCCTTCGCCGCCGGAGCCGACCCCCTGCACGTCGCCCGGCACGCAGGCTTCACCCCCGGCAGCAAAATCCTCTACCGCTACGTAGACGAGTCCCTGAGAAACAATCCCGCACGCGGGCTGCTCGACCCCGCCAGCTGATGCGATGAGGGGGCGGGGCCTGCCGCCGCTGCGGGTTCCGAGGATGCTCAGGCTTGGTGGCAACAGTCCCACCCTCTGACGCCGATGTCCCTCGTGATGGGCCTCTTGCGCCGGCGACCGGGCACGATGATCCACCTCGGCAGGACGCGCAACCCCGGTGTCGGCGTCAGGGTCGCAGCAGGACGCCGATCTGCCCCTGGATGTCCTGCACGATTTCGTCGACGCTCAGGGCGATGTTCGCGCTCGCGGCCATACTGAGGAACATCACGGCGGACACGATGCGTGCCAGCGTCGCGGCGTCGCCCGCTGTGAGGCTCTCGTCTCGGCTCAGCACGGCGGCGATAACCTCTTCGGTCTGCGCGACGATGGTGAGCGCTTCGCGGTGGCGGGGCTCGCCGGGGTCGCCGAAGACCATCTCGCGCAGGTAGGTGCGCCCGTTGTCGATCTGGGCGCGGTTGCATTCCACGATCGGCCGCACGATCGCCAGCACCGCGTCCAGCACGCCGGGGACGGCCTCGGCGCCCTCCCGGCCCCGTTCGAGCGCTTCGGTGTAGTGCACGTTCTGTACCAGCAGCAGCAGCTCGCCCTTGGTCTTGGCGTAGAGGAACAGCGTCCCGGCACCGATGTCGGCCTTGTTGGCGATCTGCTGGGTGGTGACCTCGTCCACGCCGTGCGTGGCGAACAGCTCGCCGGCGGCGGCGATGATGCGCTCGAGCTTGTCCTGCTTGCTGCGCTCGCGCCGTCCGACCGGCTGGGAGGCGAGGGACATGGCGGTGTTCCTCCGGGAATAGGTCCTGACCATACTCAGTTATGAGTGTAGTCACTACCATGTGGGCTCGGATGTGCCTTCGTTCATTCTCCCACCGCAGGGCGGGGCGCCGTTGCCCCGACCACGCGCGGCGGTGGCGCCGATACCGACCGACGTAGGGATCACGCATTCATGAGCACGTCCCCTTCTCTCTGGCAGCCCTTCACCCTCGGCCGCGTGGAGCTTGCGCACCGGCTCGCGCTGGCGCCACTGACCCGCTGCCGCGCCCATCCCGACGGCACCCCCGGGGAGCTGGCCGCGCAGTACTACGCGCAGCGCGCCTCGCTCGGGTTGCTGATCGCCGAGGGCACTCAGCCGTCCGAGGACGGGCAGGGCTACCTGAACACCCCCGGGATCTACACCCCGCAGCACGTTGCGGGATGGCGGAAGGTCTCCGACGCGGTGCACGCCGGCGGCGGGGCGCTGTTCATCCAGTTGATGCATGTCGGGCGGATGTCGCACCCGGACAACACCGCGCACCACCGTCAGCCGGTGGGCCCGTCGGCGATCTCCGCCGAGCAGGACATGCTCACCGCGGCCGGTCCGCGCAAGACCCCGGTGCCGCGTGAGCTGAGCGTCCAGGACATCCAGGCCACGATCGCCGATTTCCGCCACGCCGCGGCGTGCGCGATCGCCGCGGGGGCGGACGGGGTGGAGATCCACGGCGCGAACGGGCACTTGCTGCACCAGTTCCTCTCCCCGAACGCGAACCACCGCACCGACGCCTACGGCGGGTCGGTCGAGAACCGGTCCCGGTTCGTGGTCGAGGTCGCCCGGGCGGTGGCCGAGGAGATCGGGGCCGATCGCACCGGTATCCGCATCTCTCCCGCGTTCCCGCTCGGGGAGATCGACGAGGGCGACGCCGCGAGCGTGCGCGCACAGTACCGGCACCTGGTGGGAGAGCTCGCGGGCCTGAACCTGGCGTACCTGCACGTGCACCATCTCGGTGACGATGACCTGCTGCGCTCTCTGCGCGCGGTGTGGCCGAGCGCCGTGCTGGTCGTACGCTACGGACGCACCCGCGAGCAGATCGCCGACGACATCGACGCCGGGCTCGCGGACATCGCTCCGCTGGGCCGCTTCGCGCTGGCCAACCCCGACATCGTCGAGCGGTTGCGCGCAGGCGAAGCGCTCAACGAGGTGGACCCGGCCACCCTGTACGGCGGCGGCGCGGCCGGCTACACCGACTACCCGGCCCTGGCGCGCACCTGATCCCGCGCCCGTGAGCCTGCGCTCGGTAACCGTCCTTGCCGCGCGGCGACTCACACCGTCACCCGTTGAACTCGCGCTGTGCACACCCTAGAAAGTGGAAACACCCATGACCTCATTTAACGAAGCCGTCGTCCTGATCACCGGTGCCAACGGCGGTATCGGCACCGCTTTCGTGCACGAAGCCCTCGACCGGGGCGCGTCGAAGGTCTACGCCACCGCCCGCAACCCCCGCACCTGGGACGATGAGCGCGTCGTGCCCCTGACCCTCGATGTCACCGATCCCGCCTCCATCCGGGCAGCGCTCGACGCGGCTCCGGATGTGACCGTGCTGATCAACAACGCCGGGACGTCGGTCTCGAGCGCCGGGATCCTGACCCATTCCGACGAGGAGATCCGCCGCAACGTCGAGACGAACCTGCTCGGCCCGCTCTTCCTCGCCCGCGCCTTCGCTCCGGTCCTGTCGGCCAAGGACGAGTCCGTCCTCATCGACATCCACTCCGCCCTGAGCTGGTACGCGGTGGCCGGCATCTACAGCGCCACCAAGGCCGCCCTCTGGTCCGCGACCAACTCACTGCGCCTGGAGCTCGCCCCCGAGGGCGTGCACGTCGTCGGGGTGCACGTCGGCTATGTCGACACCCCGATGGCGGCGCATACGACCGACCCGAAGACCGACCCGGCCGACCTGGTGCGCACCGTGTTCGACGCCGTGGAGGCCGGGCAGTACGAGGTCCTCGCCGACGAGACGTCCGTGCAGCTCAAGGCCGCACTGAGCGCCCCGCTCGACGCGCTCTACCCGCAGTTGGCGGCCACGAGCGCATAAGTCTCACACCGGTGGCATCGCGGTCGAACGGCTCGTTCGACCGCGATGCCACCGGTCCGTGGCTCGCGGGCGTTGACGCCGGGCGTGCCGGGCAGGACTGCGAGGTGACGCTCACCGATCTCGCCGAACGCACCCGCCATGCGATCTACACGTGCCTGGCCACGTCCGGGACCCTGCCCAAGCGGGAGTTCTTCGCCCTGCAACTCGCCATCACGGCGGACGCCTACGACGGCGCGTTGGCCGAGCTCGCCCGCACCCGCAACATCGTCCTGAAGGACGGCGAGGTCGAGATGGCGCACCCGTTCGCGACCCGCTGCTTCGGGTTCTCGGTGATGGGGCCGCGCACGCTGTGGTGGGGCGGGTGCGCCTGGGACGCGTTCGCGATCCCGAACCTCGTGCCCGACTCGCCCGAGGTGCTCGTCGCGACCACGTGCCCGGCCTGCGCCGCCCCGCACGCGTGGACGGTGACGAACCAGGGGCCGCCCGCAGGCGGGCAGGTCGCGCACTTGCTCACCCCGGTCGACCGGATCTGGCCGGACGCGGCGCACGCCTGCGAGAACCAGCGCATCTACTGCTGCGAGCAGTGCGTCGAGCACTGGCTTGCCCGAACCGGCAGCCACCGCGGCTACGTGATGTCCCTGGAGACCCTGTGGCGGCTGTCAGCACACTGGTACGACGGGCGCCTCGACACCCCGTACACGCGGCGCGACCCGACTGCCGCGGCCGAGTACTTCCGCGGCGTCGGCCTGCACGGCTCCTTCTGGGGGCTGCCCGGCGCGTGACCTCGCAGCGGGCAAAGTATCTGGGGGTGCCCGCTCAGCGTTGCTGGTTTCCGATGCCGATGTAGTGCCCGAGGCGGTATTCGAAGTCGATGCCGGCCTGCTCGACGACGGCCTGCGTGCCGGCGGCGCGGGTGAGGAACCCGGGCAGGGTCAGGGGGTGGGCGAACTCGCCGTATGCGGCGACCAGGTCGGCGTCCGGGGGCAGGGACGCCCGGTTGATCTGGGCTTTGGCTGAGGCGAGCGAGGTGCGGTCGAAGGACGCGAGCCGTGCGGCGATCGCGTCGACGAAGGCGTCCAGCTCACTGTCGGGCAGGGCGCGGGTGACCCAGCCCCAGCGTTCGGCGGTTTCGGCGTCGTAGTCGTCGCTGGTGAGGATGGCCTCCAGGGCGCGGTCGCGTCCGACGGTGCGCGGGAGGCGTTCGGTGCCGCCGCCGCCGGGCAGCAGTCCGCTGCCGACCTCGGGCTGTCCGAAGATCGCCTTCTCCCGGCTGGCGTAGCGCAGGTCGAGCGCGAGGGCGAGCTCGTTGCCGCCGCCGCGGGTGCGCCCGCGGATGGCCGCGACGGTGATGTAGGGCGCCTTGGAGAGCTTCAAGCCCAAATCGGTCCATACCGGTACTGCGTCCTCGTCCTCGGGTGCGGGGAACTCGGCGGCTGCGGCCAGGTCGAAGTGGTTGTAGAAGAAGTAGGGGGTGGCGCTGTCGAACACCACGACCTGGATGTCCGGGTCGGCGGCCAGCTTCTCGACGATCTCGGTGAGGCGCAGGACGCTCTCGCCGACGATGAGGTTGACGGGCGGGTTGGCGAAGGTGATCTTCGCGACCTGCGGTGAGGTGCGCTCGTAGTGGATGGTGCTTCGCTCACTCATTGTTTGGCTCCGGATGCGTGATGGTTATCGGATGGCGAAGGGGCGCCAGTGGGGCGGGGAAGCCCGGGCTGACGGACTGCTGAGCAGAACCGGCGGTGCTGCTCCCCGCCCTTGTCGCTTACTCCTCGTAGTGCGGGAGGATCTCGCCGTTCTTGACGTAGGTGAGGGCGGCGGTGACCTCGTACGCGTGGATCGCGGAGGCTAGCGGTGCCAGCTGCTTGGACAGTTCCTCGACCAGGCCGCCGGTGAAGAAGGCGTCTCGTGCTGCGGTGTCGGTGAACCCGAGGCTGAGGGAGGCGTGGAAGTGCTGGTCGGCGGGGTTGTCGTGGGCGACGTTCGGGGTGTCCCAGAGCTTTTCGATCCAGGGCAGGAACGTCTGCGTGCGCAGTTCCTTCAGTACTCCGGTGCCGACGAGTGCGGGAACGAGCTGCTGGTTGACGTACTTGCGGAACTCGCCGGCGCCGACCGCGTTTCTGCGGCGCAGGTAGACCAGGGCGCGCGCGCCGACCCGCTCTGCCGGACCCGCGACGTCGTACCAGCGCGAGGCGTTCGGCGGGCCGGCGTAGAGCAGGGTGCGGCGGAACACGTTGATCTCGTCCGCGTAGGCCAGCTTCGTCTGCTTGCGCCCTTGCAGGGGCGAGAGTGCCGATTGGAAGGTGACTTCCGCGACCCCGTCGATCTTGCGGTCGGCGGGGATCGAGGTCTGCACCCCGCCGGTCGCGGGCCACAGGCCCGGGTTGTGCTCGGCGAGGTGGATCTGCCGGTACTCCGCCAGGCCCGGGGTGGCGGAGATGATGCCGGAGTGCGGGCCCTTCCAGTGGTCCATGCCGCTCTGGCGGGGCTGGTCGGTGCGCACCCACAGCAGGATCGAGGAGGTGAGGTGCTTGCTCGCCTCCAGGTGCGCGGCAGGCGGTGATGTGCTCATGGTGTTGCCCTTCTGTTCCTGGTCACGAGCGTGCGGTTCCCGTGTTCGGGTGTTCATCGGGCGAGGAACTCGACGGCGAGGGGGGCAAACTGCTCGTGGTACTGGAAGATGCCGCCGTGGCCGGAGTCGGGGTAGATGACCAGCTCGCTGCCCTTGATGCGCCGGTGCAGGTCCTCGGACAGGACCGAGGGCACCATCCGGTCGTGGTCGCCGTTGGCGATCAGGGTGGGCTGGGTGATCTTCGACAGGTCGTCGGGGGCGGAGCGCCCCCAGGTCTTGATGGCCTTGAGCTGGGTCTGGAATGCCTTGGTCTTGATCTTCGCGTCGCGGTCGGCGGTGCGCTCCTCGAGCCGCTTGACGAACGCGCGCGCGGCGGGCTTGCCGACGGTGTTGCGGTTGAAGAACAGGAACTCCTTGGGGTCGGAGCGGGTCGCGGCGGCGCGCAGGATGTCCAGGTAGGTGGTGCCGGCGACCTTGTCGATGTCCTTGCCGCCCCTCGGCCCGGTGCCGGTCAGCACGAGCTTGCGCACGAGTTCGGGGTGCTTGACCACGAGGGCCTGGGCGACCATGCCGCCGAGGGAGAAGGAGAAGACGTCGATCTTCTCGTACCCCAGCGCCCTGATGAAGGTGTAGGCGTCGTCGGCCATCGCCTCGACGCTGTCCGGCACCCGTCCGGTGGACGCTCCGACGCCGCGCTGGTCGAAGGCGATGACGTGGCGGCCCCTCGCGATGGGGTCGATGATGCGCGGGTCCCAGTTGTCCAGGGTCGCGGCGAGGTGGACGAAGAAGACGACGGGCACGCCGCCCTTCGGTCCCAGCTCGCGGTAGGCGTAGGTCACGCCCCCGGCGGTGACGGTGCGGGCCGGGGCCTTCGCGTAGGAGCTGATGACCGGCTCGTTGCGGGTGTCGTTGCTGCTCATGATGGTTTCTCCTGAGGTGGGTTCGTGTTACCCGTCGCGGTCGCGGCGGGTCAGCTGGTGGCGGTGATGACGGCCTTGCCGCGGATGCCGCCCTGGGACAGGGATTCCAGCGCCGCCGGGGTCTGCTCGAAGCCGAAGACCCGTCCCACGACCGGGCGCAGCACGCCCTGGTCGATCAGGGCGGTGATCTGGCGCAGCTGGGCGCCGCTGGCGCGCATGAGAAGGAACTCGTAGCTCACGCCGAGCTTCTTCGCCTGCCTGCGGATCTTGCCGCTCAGTGCTGCGATCGCCAGGCGCAGCAGCGGGTTCAGGCCCGCCTCGCGGGCGAATGCGGGGTCGGGGGGTCCGGCGATCCCGATGGCCTTGCCGCCGGGCTTCAGGACTCGCAGGGATTTCTCGAGGTTCGCCCCGCCGAGGCTGTCGAGCACCAGGTCGTAGTCGGCCAGGTGCTGCTCGAAGTCCTGGGTGCGGTAGTCGATCACCGTGTCCGCGCCGAGCGCGCGCACGAAGTTCGCGTTCGAACCGCTGGCGGTCGTGGCGACGTGCGCGCCGAGGTGCTTGGCGAGCTGGATCGCGATCGAGCCGACCCCGCCGGCGCCGGCGTGGATGAGCACCTTCTGTCCGGGCCGCACTCTGCCGCGCTCCACCAGCGCCTGCCACGCCGTGAGTGCCACCAGTGGCAGTGAGCCCGCCTCGTGCATGCTGATCGACGCGGGCTTGAGCGCCAGGTCGCCTTCCGCGACGGCGATGCGCTCGGCGAACGTACCGATCCGGTTCTGGTCGGGGTGGGTGTAGACCTCGTCACCGGGTTTGAAGCCGCGAACGGCCGCCCCGACGCGGATGACGGTGCCCGCGGCGTCGTTGCCGGAGATCAGCGGCAGCTTGTAGGGCAGGATCAGCTTGAACTCGCCGGCGCGGATCTTCTCGTCCACCGGGTTGAGCCCGGCGGCCTGCACCCGCACGAGCACGTCGTGCGCCCCCACGATCGGCTCGGGGACGTCCGCCTCCTGCAGCGGCTCCTTGTACTTGGTGACGACGAACGCTCTCATCTTGAGATTTGAGGACGTTGGGATCGACTCCTGGCGGTTTATGTTGAGGTAATGGTTTGCTATATGCCTGGCGTCAGGGTTGCGGAGTGCCGCGTGCCAGGCTCGCCATGAGCGTGATGTCCGATTT
>Ga0307507_10001165_pt1 | contig 58479 bp, 16 predicted proteins | sample 7_EM_MG_FD_207223 | JGI IMG/M metagenome (GOLD analysis project Ga0307507, IMG submission 207223) | Populus trichocarpa ectomycorrhiza microbial communities from riparian zone in the Pacific Northwest, United States - 7_EM | ecosystem: Host-associated > Plants > Roots > Unclassified | place... | reverse complement strand
TAGATATTAGCGGCGCCTATAATAATATACCCTATAAGCGTCTCCTATACATCCTTAGGGCAAAGGGCTTCCCAGAATAGATTATTTAATTTATTTAAGGATTTATAGGCCAGAAAGAAACATTACTAGTCTTTAGTAAATACCAGAGCCCCCCTATCGCAGTTATAATAGAAATACTATAAGGATTACCTCTGTCGCCTATACTCTTCCTCTTCTTTGTAAGCAACCTGCTTAACACCTTTAAGGAAGGGGCGACTTAGGGGATAGGCTTCGTTGATAATATAAACCTAATTATATATAGGCTAACAGCTGCAGAGAACTATAGGATACTAGAGAAAGCCTATAACACCTATATAGAATAGGCAAGACGACATAGAGCCCAATTCTTACCAGAGAAATACCAGCTAATCCATTTTATAAGAAAATGTAACCAATCTGCAGATCTTTAGCATACAATCTATATTTAAGGCTTTAGGGGTTAATTAGTTTAAGGCCTAAGGGTATTAAGAGTGTGGGTAGATAGCAAGCTCCAGTGGAGCATATATACGGCGTAAGCGGCCCATAAGGGCTAAGCACAGTATATCGCCATGTTTAGGATTATTAATTCTATATAGGGTCTATGCTTCTAGAGGTCACGCCTACTATATACAGCAGTTGTCCGGCTAACCATAACATATAGATCTAGCATTTGGGCCACTAGAGAAACTAAAAAAGGCCCCCCTAAATCACTTCTTAAACCACTCTAAAAGGTCCAAACAGCCTGCCTTAGGAGTATAACAGGCGGGTATAAGTGAACAGCCACAGCACTACTTAAGAAGGAAGCCAATATTCCCCCCCTATAACTATATATTGAAGCCGATGTAATATAAAGGGTGTAAAAGGAACGCAACTCTAACGTTATAAAGTATATTAAGACACGCTTAAACAAACTATAAAGGGACCCTAGGGTACCCTATAGGAGAAGGAACCAACAACCCTAAAGTAGGGAAGATATATTAGGAAAACAGGTAGAGAAAGTAGAAGAAAAATAGTACGGCGCTAGGGCCTAGGCCTATATAAAGGAGGAAGGGAGACGCGCAAGAGGCCAGTAAAGATAACAGTAAGGGAGAGAAAGGAGCTAAAGTAGAGCATAAAAGAGTACTAGAAAACCATCTACCGCAATATAATACTGGTTAGACCGACGCTGGAGAGATAAATGGGAGTTAAAGGTACAGAGGTAGACTTAGGCAAGGGGAACCTAAGCCGTAGCATAGGTAATACTATGGGGGGTAAATACCTAAGGGCTCTAAGAGGGCCTAACAAAGGTGGAAAATACAATAGCAACACTCTTAAGGATAGGAATAATAGGACTAAAAGATTAGCTTCACTAGGTGGGTGTCCTAGTAGGTAGCCTAAGGTGCAAATATGGCTGGCTAAGACAGACACCAAAACACGTAATACTGTTATGCCCCTTACGCACCAGCTAAGAAGCAATGCTCTTAGCAGCTGGCATAGAAAACTATAATACACTGCTCTTAACACAGAAAGGCCTTAAGGCGGCTACCCGGTAGCTTATTAGCTAAAATGTGCTAGACCAGTTCCGGGTTACAAAGGAAATAGCAATAGAAGGTAAAGGGGCGAGTAATAGGCGCCCCCTAATAACTCTACAGAAGTAGAGTATAGTGTGTAATACTAGCGCGTCCATAGGTTTGTTACGGCAGCAGTAGTTCCCAAGGAGGTTAAAAAGTAAGGTAGTAGAGCACCACTGGTAACTTATAGGCGACTTGTAAGCGAGCCCTAAAAGGCAGGAAGATGGATTACGGGGTTTTCTTAAATAGAGTTTTCTCCCCACATATATATAAGGAGTAGTCCGCGTGGGCCCAACAGGGATCTGAATCGGACGTTAAGCAATGAATAATATAGTAGTAGATTAAACCTAGGACTCTAGCAGCAATTAATAAGGGTACTTAAAGACTATTAAGAGTAATAGGATATATATACTTAGCGTTAAAATTAAAGCGAACGTCGCAGAACAACTAAATATTTACTTTAATGTACTTTAAGTATAAAAAGGGTTACTAAGACAAGGGACTCACCAACGCAATATAAATTAACCCCTCTTTTGTATAACAAGAACACAGAAATAGTATTATCTTACTAAGAGACAATATTACAGTAATGGTATAAGACTAATGGGCTATAGAAGAAGAAGAAGACACTTTAGGTATAATAAGTAAAGATATTAACCAAATTAATTAAACGGATATTACACCTCTAGTAGACAACTTGGAGATATTAGAAATCTTTAAGGACAAAGATAAAGAGGAGGGAGATAGTATTACAGACGCTTTAAGCATAGTACTATAATTACTTAAAGAGAAGTTGGAGGAAGCTAGTTAGTTAATAAGGGTATAGTCTAGGATAGAACCAGTGGAACCATATAATGAGGAATGGTAGCTAAGGTTATATAATATAATCTATATAATCTGTATAATCTGTGTAATCTATAATAGAGTAGATAGAGTAGATAGAGTAGGCGGAGTAAGGACTTTCTTAGGAGTATAAGTATATATTTAAGGACCTATAGTCCCTACCTAGATAGTTCTCTCTTTATAGTAAATTTTAGAATACAATTAGAGTTAATCTATTAGGCAACCACTTCACCAGTTGTTTGTTACTGTTACATTATTAACTTCTTGTTTACCTACACACCTAGCCCATTAGCGAGTCTACCGTAGTGTTTCCTATAAGGCTTTATTACACATTAGGCTTCTTTATAAAAAGAATAGGTAAGATAAAGAGGACTTAGCTAGGCTTAATAAAGCCCTTCTTAAGGTTATTAATAAGGTACTACTTAATGGCCTATAGCTTATTAATAGATTACTAGCAAAGGGGGCTATAGCTAAGGGTGTTTTCTTTATCTGGTTTAATCTTAATCTTATAATTATACAGTTAGTAAGGTAGAAGTATATTAGACGCTACTTTAGAGAATATATCTTTAAGTTCCCAATATTTGCGGGGAAGTTTCTATTCTACTAGCTCTTTATCTATAAATTTATTTTCCTTTCTATTAAATTAATTACAGGTTAGGGTTTTCCAATCCTTATTTAGTTAATTAATCATATATAAACTAGTTATAAAGGCGACGGTACTAAGCTATATTAGGTTCTAGTAGAATCCTATAGCGCTAATACAGCAGATATTAATTAGGGGAAGGTCTGTAGGGATTTTTACGGCCATTCTATAGACTATATTTTACGGTCTAAGGTTTAAAGCCCTTCTTAGCCTCTATTTTATCTTCTATAAGTTATTTTTCTAGTCTATATATTTAGTATAGTATTTGATATTCCTTACTATTCTTTATAGCTATATAGGTGTCACGGGACTGCCCGCGACACGCGCTACGCTAGACGCGTAGCTTTCCTTTCCTTATTTGATATCGCTTGGCAGATAGTTTATCCGCCCCAATTGCCCCTGTATAGATTCGCCCGCAGCTGCATTCTTGTTGAGCTCTCCAGCAATCCTCTTGAGTCTCCACGACAGCCGTATATAGCTATCAATTCTACGAATCTGATGCTTGTTCATCTAGCGTTCGCATGTAATACATCGTCATAGTGACAATAGGGCTTAATCTAACTAGCTTATTACTGGCTTTCTAGGTCCCCAGTGCCGGTAGCGCAACATTAGTAGTCTAGAAGCATTATAGTATATAGATCCCTTATATGTTAAGTTATATATCTTTTTTAAATACCTAGCCCCTATATATAGTATCGGCTTAATAAACAGTGTCTATCTATAGCCGTATAAGGTTTTCTATTATAATGCTAATTTTCTTTATAAAAGAAGGTATTAGGGGTAGAGTTTTAGGCTAGATAAGCTATCTGCTCTATATATTAAGCTATAGGCCTAAGTAGGCTAGCCATTTTCTCTGTAAGATTATATTATAGCTTTTAAGGTCAGTAATAAAGAAGGGGATATTATACTGCCTTTGCCCGTTAACGCGGAGGTAAATCCGCAAGATAGTTATAATTAGTAGCCCTATTTATCCGTTATACCCATAAATAGGAATTGGTTTAGGTAGTTCTTTAAGGGGTATATTTAAAAAAAATTAGCCAGCTTTATAGCGCATTAGGTATCTATTAAGGTAAAGGTATTTGCTCTACAGTTAGCTAAAGTAGAGGTTAAAACTTAATATCTATTATAGAATAAAGTTTAAGGGATAGTGTAGCTTTTTCTACTAACTAGCCGACCTAAATTAATATATAACATATTAATCCCTTTTAACCCTAGAGTAGGGATGTGAATACGCCGTGTAAGTGTAAGCTTATATAATATATTATTATCATAATCCTTAAAGTCCTCCTGGTTGTCATCCTTATCGTTGCCAAATCTATATATATCCGGCTTAAAAAGAGCCTCTATAAGATTCTTATCCTTTTCTTTATCCTTATCCTCTTTATTATCAAACCAGGTATTTCTTTTATCTCCAATCCTCTCTCGTATTTGCAGATTCCAGTATATATATACTAGCTTATTTACTCAATCGTTTAATAGAGAATTCCTATTCCTACCACAAATATAGCTAAAGGCCGACCAGTTCCTTTCTGCAGCGCCTATAGTAGGTAAGACTAAAAGCGCCATCTTTACCAATTAAACGAGCTCAGTATGGGATAAAAAGAGACTCTTTTACTATAGAACTAGGTCCATCTTCTTTACAGCTACCTAATTAAGAGGCCTACCAAAAGGACCTGATTTAGCTCGTAGTTTAAAAAGCTTAACATACACTATAGCAGTCTTCTTTTTATCATTTTTGTAGTGCCCTAATAGCCAACCTCTAATACCTCTTATTTACTTATTAGTAACGTTAACGGGCCTCTTATCGCGGGTAATAGGATCATAAAGGTAAGCAATCGTCATAAGGGGATGATACGGTTTCTTAAAGCGCTAGCCAATAAGTTAAAGTGCCTCTAAGCGAGTAAGTAGAGTATTTAATAAGGTAGCTGCCTCATTAAGTAGGAAGGTATAGTACGCGTAGAAGCATAAGAGCTTTGGCTTATTAGTTTTAAGCAATATCATCCTTATCCTATTGTACTTACCCCTCGCATCTACATCTAGCTTATTACCTAAGCAAGCTTATTAATTAAGAATAGCCTGTTATATTGCTTTAATATTACTAATATTTAATTAAACGGTATATAATTTGCCTTACCATCTTATTATACCTGGCAGTTGCAAAGTAATAAATTTCTAATTAATTCCCTTAGCAGTAGCTTTAAGCAAGCCGTTTAATACGGCTGAATTCTTCTAATATTAATTAACGTCTTTAACGGCTTTAAAGTGTTAATAAAGCTTTAGCACCTTTATAATATCTTTAACTAAAAGGGTTGTTATATAAGAGCCACAGTCAAGGCAGAGAATCTTAGGGTACTCCCTTTATACCCCCTTTTAAGACTTCTTTATATTACTAGCGTTATTGGTAGTTATTGCGATAATATTTTTAGGACCAATATCCCTAATTGTCTCGTTTAAGCCGTTTACAATATATTAACTAGTATGGCGATCCTTTCCCGTTATAATTAACGTTAGGAATATAGCCTCTAATCAAGTAATTAACAGGTAGTTAATAATACTCTTACCTTAAGAATTTAACCAGCCATTAAATACCAGTATAAGCTTACCTAGATATTAAGCAATTAGATTATTTATTCTAGCCTTAAGCTTCTTATATGTTTGGTTAAGAAGAGGATTAGCTAGCTAGTAGTATAAGGGAGGTTTATAGGCAGGTCAAATTCAGTGGAGAAACTTAAGAAATAGCTTATTCCCAACCTAGATTAATTAGTAAGTAATTAAAATATTAAGAGACTACTTACCAAGCTTAGAGTAATTCTAGCACTAAAGAAGAACTTAGTAAGAAGCTTATTAAGTACAGCTGCCTCTACTATCTCAACAATATTATACTAAGTTCCCTTACGCGGTCGCTTGTAATTAGGCTTTAAAGCGCTTTTTAGAGCCTCTAATAAGTATAGTTAATATTCGGTATATAGGCGTTAAAGCAGTTCCCGGCACTTTTTTAGGTGGGCGACGACCTTCTAACGACTATTTAAGTGCTATGTCTTTTGGCAGTGAATATAGATAACCTTTAGATGGGTTTTACTAGGAAGCTTATAGGCAGCAACTTCCTTCTAGTATAGATTAGCTATAGAGCCTGCTATTTAGTAAATAATTTAATTAAAAACACTATGCTAAGGCTTGTAATAGAGACAGTATATAGCTTAAAGAAAGAGTATGATAAACGGCGTTGCAGATAGATGTTCTACTTATAGTAATTTACTATAGGCGAGTCATCCAAACAAAAGACTCTTATTATACTCTTTACTAAGTATATAGCCCGTATAATACACGTGTATACTATATATATAAGTGTAAGCTTCTAGAATACACGTGTATACTATATATATACATAAGTATATATACATATATAAGTGTAAGCTTATACTCCTATCCTAAAGAGGAGTTTTTCTCTAGGGTTTCTTTTTTTTCTAACTCCGAGCTATCCTCCTATATTAATAGATCCTCGTCTATTTTTACCTTTATTAAGCAGTTCTTAGTAAAGTAGTTCTTTTAGCCGTATAAAAAGCAGGCTTTTTAATTGCTAAAGGCCTATTTACAGGGGTCGCTATATATAGATTAAGTATACGCCGGACCTATAGTAGGACTAGCTACGCGGCTAGCTGCTAAATTAACGGTAGGCTATATAGCTAGTACTATAAGAGTTACTAATCGTGCCGGGGCACTACAGGCCGTTCTTATAGTGCTTATAGTTTAGTTTAAAGAGTTTCTAGCTTTATACCGCTTAGCTTATACCTTAATTTAATAAAGGCCTTAATTAATAGCTAAGTAGTGGTCCGTAAGTACCTTTAGCATTTATACTATAGTAAAAATTAGGAGTATAGCGCGCTATATATCTAGGGTAAGCTTGTTAAAGAGGTTTAGTATTAGGTCTTTATAGAGAATATAGGCTTAGCCGGCTAGGTGTAGAAAGCAGGTTTAAAAGGCCAAAAACGTCTCCGTCGTTTTTATATTAAGGGCTTTATAATTAAGGCGGGCGTTTTATATCTTAAAGGGGTCCTTATAAATAGAAGATAGGTAGTTAATTATCTCTTCTCTAGAGAGGAAAGGGTTTACTAAGTCCTAGGTATATCTTAGACGTAAATACGTCTATCCCTTGCATTGATAAACGCGTCCTCAGAGCTGTGCTCCATGCGCACCAATTAGGAAGCTGCATACGTAGGCGGTTAATTGTTCTGCCAGAAAACCAAGGCCTTGTAGATAGGGAGAGGCTTAAAGGAAGGTAGTGGTCTGGGGGCTAGCGGTGGCTTTTTCACGACCCGTGTAACGGAACCTTGTAGCAGGAACTACGGTGGGTTCTGTCAATGGGCTGGGTATGTAGGTACGACAAAAACAACAACGTAATAATAACTGGTGGAGTAGTTGCCTAACAGATTAACTCCAATTGTATTCTAAGATTCACTACAAGGAGAGAACTATCTACGGTAGGGACTAAGGTCCTTTAAATACACAACTATACTCCTAAGAAATCCTCTCTTGTACGTAAGGTGCGTGTTATCTGTATTAAACGTAACGTCCCTTCCGTTTAATATAGTTAATACGTTCAATACCACGTAACCTCGGTTACTATTCCTTGTTATATGGTTCCACTAAATCCATCCTAGATTGTGCTTGTATTAACCAACTAGCTTCCACCAACTCCTCTCTAAGTAGTCGTAATATTATACTTAAAGCGTCCGTAACACTATCTCCCTCCTCTCTATCTTTGTTCTTAAAGATTCCTAATATCTCCAAGTTGTCCACTAGAGGTGTAATATCTATTTAACCAGTCTAGTTAATATCTATACTTATTATACCTAAAGCTTCTTCTTCTTTTTCCTGGGTTGAGCGTCGCCTTTGTACAGTTTCCTCCATACTGTTGCTGGGTAAAGTGATGGCAATTCCTTGCTCCCGTTGCGCTAAAGAGGGGTTGGTTTGTGTTGCGCTGGCGAGCCCTGCGTCTTAACAACCCTCTTCTTGCTCTGAGTGTACCAAAGCAAACGTTTGATTGTCTTGCGATATTCGCTCTGTCTCTAACGCTGAGTGTGCGCGTCCTATAACTCTTAATAGTCTTCGAGTTCCCTAAGTAACTTGTTATAGGGTCTCGTGTTTAATCTACCGCTATAAAACTTAACGGTGAGCTGGCCTCCGTACTACTTAAGGTTTAATATACCTTAGAAGAGTCCGCACGCGTCCTTAAAGCTTAACGCTTAGCTTATGCTCGTCTTTAACGCCTTAAATATGTTTATAAGAAGGTCTGTTCTAAGGAGTAGAAACTGGTTTAACAGGGTTTATCTAAGCTAGGTAACAAAAGGATTAACTCTCCTCCTATAAGGGAAATAACTCCGAGTAGCTCGGCAATTGCTCCTCTTAGGTCCCCCTTAGGTAACTTATTTTTTAGCGATTCTTCTTTATTAACGCTACCTAACCTGCTTTCTTCTGATACTCCTGTACCTTTCCTATAGTGTTCCTTAGGTTGCTTAGTGGTTCCTAGATAGTCTCATTATAGCCTATCTACTTTACTTTATACTATATTTCGTTATCTATATCCTCGTGACTAATAATCTTCGAAACTTACTATTTATCTTCCTCTTATCCTCTATACGTGTCTGCCTTATAGACTAGTGGCTCGACATTTCCGTATACTAGTTCTAGCATTGCGACATACTATATAGGGTAGATTTTTATTTTGGCTAGTAGGTTCAACTTGTATATAACTAATAAAATTCTTTACTTAACTTTAAAAGGTCCTAGTCTGACGTGGTCTAACTTCTTGCTTAGTCATCGACTCTTAAAGTTTTTGTATAGTAGCTACACTTTATCCCCTTCCTTAAGATCTGGTCCCTTAGATCTCTTAGTATTATAGTACCTTTTCATTCATTCTTGTACTAGTTTAGCTGTTTCTTTAAGGTCTGTATAAAGATTCATTAACGTCTCCATTCTTTGCTTAGCTGTGCTACTCGTCTTTTTTGCTTAATATAGCGATAACGATGTTCTCGGCTTATACCCATAGTTTGCCTTAAATGGTAATGTTCCTATTCCTTCTTGTGGTGTTATATTATATATAAACTGTGTAACTGGTAATAACAATACCCAATTATTCTATGCGTGATTGATATAATGCCTTAGATACTGCTCTAGTGTCTAGTTTAGTCTTTCTATTTATCCGTCTGTCTGCGGATAATACGCTATAGACGTTGCTGCGCAAACCCCTTATTCTGCTAGAAACACTTCCTAAAATGCTGCTATAAATCTTAGATCTCTATTCGATATAATCTTGTCTGGTACTCTATATCTTATAAACACTTCCTTTATATAGATTCTAGCGACATCTTCTACTAATATCTCTTTAGTGCATACTATGAAGTATCCCCACTTTGTTAGCTTATCCACTATTACTAAGATTACGTTATAATCTTGTCCTGTAATAGGATCTCTTAACTTTAGTAACTTAATAATAAAGTCCTATAATATAACCTCCCATGGTCTTCCTGGTGTCTTAATAGGTTATAGCCCTCCATACAGCTTATGCCTTGTTGGTTTGTTCCTTTAGTAATCTAAATATTCCTTTATAACTTGTCTTGCTAGTCCCCAGATTCCTTAAATAATATACTCCTCTTAAAGTCTTAACACTAAGCCCATAGCTCCGTTGTGTTCTTGTATTATTCCCTTATGGAATTCCTTAACAAACTCTTCTGCGATAGACTTAGGTATATATATTACTTCTCTGTTTTTATACTACTCTAAGTCTAGATCCTCTGCCTGTGCCTTTTAGATCTTCTATGTTTATTTACTCTCTGGTAATTTATAGATCTAACTTTCCTTAGTTACTGTAATCTTTGGATAATTATACCTAATTAATCCGTCTTAATCTCTTTGTAATAAAGCTCCCAATAGCTTTTTATCGCTTTGTAGTTTAGCCTTCCTGCTTAGAGCATCTGCTCGTGCATTATCTATACCCTTGGTATACTGAATTTCGAAATGGTATTCTATAAGCATTTCCGCCCATCTAACCTGTCTTTAGTTGAGTTTCTTTGTTGTTAGGAATCCTGTAAGGTTCTTATAGTCTGTCTTAACCACAAATGGTTTTTCTGTGCCTTGTAAGAATGCTCTTTATTTCTTAAGTGCTGCAACTATACCTAACAACTCCTTGTTATAGATGTCATAGTTTAGTTCTGGTAGTGTCATCTTTCGACTATAGTATACCACTGGGTGCTATCCATCTTAATATTTCTATAGGAAGTACGCCCCTAGTGCAAAGTCTAATGCATCCATTTCTACAACCGTCTCTAGCCCTGGTTGATAGATCTTAAGAACTGGCTCCTAGGTAAATAACTCTTTAACTCTCTTAAATAGTTCTTATTATTCCTTCCCCTATACCCATAGTTCTTCTTTCTTTGTTAACCGCGTAAATGGCTTAATGTTCTGTAACTACTGCGCTATAAACCTTCTGTAGTAATTGCAAAACCCTAGGAACAATCTTAACTATATTACGTTCTCTGGTTCTTGCCAATTCACTATAGCCTTGATCTTTTTTGGATCTATACTAAGTTGGCCTGGTTTAATAATGAATTTAACAAAATCGGTTTTCCTAGTAAAGAACTCGCATTTCTTGATCGCTACTGGCATCTTTTCTTCTTGTAGTTTCTTTAAGACCTATTTAACATGTTCTCTATGTTCTTCCTTACTTTCTAAGTAGATAATAATGTCGTTAAGGTATACTATAACAAATTCATCTAGGTGTTCTTCTAATACACTATTAATTCGCTTCTGGAACGTTGCTAGTGCGTTTATAAGCCCAAATTGTATAACTAATGGCTTATATAGTCCTTCCTTTGACCTAAAGGCTGCCTTCTATTTATCGCCTTCCTTAATTCTAATCTGGTGGTACGCCCATCTTAGATCTATCTTTATAAAGATCTTTGCGTTGCCTATCCTGTCTTGGATTTCGCTAATTAAGGGTAAAGGATATCTATCCTTCCTAGTGATGCTGTTTAACTGTTTGTAGTCTATATACATCCTAAGTTTTCCGTTTTTCTTTGGGATGAACAGTACTGGATATCCTACTAATAACTATAATGGTCTGATATATCCCTTTCGTAAGTTCTCCTGGATAAACTCCTTAAGCGCCACTGACTCGGTTTTAGTAAGCTTATAGATTAGAAAGAACTTTAAACTTATTCCCTTTTCTAATTTTATCTTATGGTTCTAAGCTGCATGCTCTAACAGCTTCTCACTTTCTGGTAACTATAACTTTTTTCCATACTTGTGGTATCTTTTTGGTACATAACTTAAGCCTCGCTTAGTCTCTTTATATGTCGCTCTAACTTGGTACTATACCAACTTGGTTTGCTATCGCACTTTGCGTTATTATATATCCTTAATATCGACTTGACCTATAACCCAATTAATCTTTGGATTGTACTCCTGTAACTAAGGCATTTCTAGTATCGCCTCGTCCTATCCCAATAGTAGGATATCGAAAGACATTCTAACTAGTCTCCCTTTAATAGTTATCTAAATAGGTCCTGTTTTGAGATTAATAATGCCTCCTCTATAGGCTATCTAGTCTTCTGAAATCGTTGTGAGTGGATATAGGTATTCCTTCTGTCTGTATAGTAACCCCATCCTTTCTACTGCCTTTAGTGATATGTGGTTCCTTATTACTCTACTGTCTACCAACGCTTCGAACTGCTGATCTTGCCACTTAGCTCTTAAGTTTAGGTATTATCCTTGAATTCCTTTAAGGGTCTAAGGCTCTAATACTAGTTCCCTCTGGTCCTATACGCCTCTCCTTTTCCTAACTATTGGCTGCTCGATCCTGCCTATACTTAGTCCAACTTTGGCTAATACTTAGTTCGTTTCTTTTCCTCTATATGCTATAGACAAGTGTTCTCTAGGCACTCCTACTACTATCGTCCATCTAGGCATTCTTCCGTAAGGAATCTTCCTGGTTAAAGTGTTAAGTCTTCTTAACCTTATACTTCTACTAGATGCCAACTATGTATATACTTAGCGTTCCTAAACTGCTTTTCCTCTGGTGCCCAATATATCCTTACTGGGTACTTCTGGTTCTTGTCTTTAGGTGCTCTATATATGTTACACATATCATTCACACAAGCTATCCACGATAGTGTATAATACGCTGCATGTTTTAGGTTAACTCTTAGTTTATTTTTATCCTTAAGTTTAAACTTATACCTAGTTAACCTAACCACTGGTATCTCTACTGTGGGTATTAAGACTTGCCGCTCGCTTCTCTAGTCCCTGGATCCCTCTTCTAGGTTCCTTAATATCATGATTAATGCTCCTTTGATATAACTTATACGTTTTTCCGTAATGGGTTAGTCTTAGACAACTTTTTTGTCTAGCTATATATAAAAGTCTTCCTATTCGTTATTATGTCGTTGCCTATACCACTTTCCGTACAACTGGTTTAGTGTGTATGGTTTATCCGTTAGAAAATACCTTGTCATCGCTACATCGTAATATCCTTTAGTATGTCTTTCTTTAAACCTAGTTGGAATATCTAGATCCTCTTCTTATTCCAGTTTGTCTAACTACTTTGCCCTAGGTGTCCCTGCACTTGGCCTATTAGTAACTCTTTATACGGGTGCTCTGTCCCTTATACGACCTAGCATAGCTAATCTCTTATCTAGCTTTTGCTCTTGCTATGCGATGATTCTTGTCCTAAACTTATCCATAGTTTCTTGTTTTCTGCGTCTTGTAGCTAGATCCTTGTAGTCGTCTTACTTTTTAATCCTAGTATTGACTTTTCAATCTTTAGACTAAACACTGCGTTTACCTGGAATTACTAATGTTCTTACTCGTTCCCTGAACTTGTAGTTCTTAAACTTGCGTCCTATACTCGTTTATTTGTCACTGAATTGAGTTACTGCCCTTTCCTATTAGTTTTCATCCGTCATGGGTTCTTAGGTGTGTTTTATCTTACTTTAAGAATCTTAAGCTTCTCTTATCTCTTCTTAAGAATCTTGAGCCTATGGCCTTTTGCCTTTACCAAGTAATAAGCTAGCACTAGCAGTTGTCTGCTTACTTAGTTTCTTCTAAACATTACTCCTATCGTCTTATAAAGCGATGGAAATTGTATCCAATGGTGTCGCTATACCTGTTACTGAACCTTGTTTGGTGATGGTCTTAGTCTCTGCTTCTATTGCGTTATTAAGGTTTAAGTGCTCCTAGTTAGCCTCCTTTTCGTTCTTATTGCTGTTAATTAATAAGTACTCCAACTCCATTGTTATTACTGCTAATCTTTGTCTATATATTGCTGTGATATCTTAATCTAGCTTATAGAGTTAATCTTATTCTTTATCTAACTCTCTGGTTCCTTAGAGTCCTTTTAACTCTAGCTCTTATAGCTAATAGCTTGCGCCATACTTAGCGTCTTTATAAATTTGGCATGCGTTGTTATAATAATACGCAAAACTGTTAATTAAACACTCTTTTGTTCCTTACAGTGCACCGTCATCCCTCTATATATACGCGCCGTCTACTAGTCTGGTTCCCTTTACCACGTAGTTACTCTAACCACCTCTATAGTCTCTGGCGAAATGACCCTATTTTCCGCAATTTATGCAAGCTCTATCTTTAAACCATCTTTCTTGCTGTGGAGTCCGCCTAAACGTCTTCTGCTGCTAAGATCCCTGGTTTAGCCTCTGCTCCTTAGTCCTTTAATTACTTAATCCTTAACCTCTGGGTTTCTATAGTTTCTTTTCCCATCTTTAGGTTTCTTTAGTACCACTTAGGTCTATTAGCTCCGCGCCATTCCATAGTTTTTAACTCTATGTCTATTGTTACGTACTTTGCGCCTTATATAACTATAGAACTCTGTCTTACCCTCTCTTAGCTTGTTCCCTTTAATAGATTCTATTATTGATCTTTATTAACTGATCTATTAACTCTCTTAGAGTATCCGCATCTTCCATTAGGATGATTGCGTCCTGGACTTTAGCCTTAAGTCCCTATTTATACTATGCTATGAGCGCCTTGTTGTTCCACTTAACCTATATAGCTAGTGTTTAAAACTATGTTGTATACTTAATAGCTAAAGTACGTTGTACTAAGTTCTGAAGCTTTTGTTCCGCTGTGGTTATGGCTTCCGGGTCTCTAAACATCTATATTAGTTGCTTTGCGAACCCGTTCCAACTGGCAAATATATACCGTATATCTTGGTTAGTAGTTGTTATGCCATTAGCCTATATTTCCGTAAGATATAGCTTAAACCATTTAAGTGCCCTCCCCGTTAGGAACAATTCTGCATAGGCTACTTAATCCAACAATATTGCTAACTTCGCTCCTTTCTGTACTACCTTAAAGTGTATCTGCGTAAGAAATCCTTTAAGCTTTAACTTCTCTCCGGAGAATCGTTCGATTAAAGGTAACTTAATCTTTACTGCTCCAATTCCATTAATGCGTTCTTTAAGTATCCTATTATTATCTTATAAGTGATTAACCATTTCCTGTAACTAACCTTGCGTAACCACTTAAGAATCCCCATTGTCCATACTGGTATCACCTGGCCCTAAGGTTGTGGCTCCCGTTAACGCCGTTATGACTGGTGCTGCTCTTGGTGGCATATTGTCCGATTTTGTTCCAATACCGTAACCTTGGTAGTGAATGTGTAACGGAACCTTATAGCAGGAACTACAGTGGGTTCTGTTAATAGGCTGGGTATATAGGTATAACAAAAACGACAACGTAATAATAACTGGTGGAGTGGTTACCTAACAGATTAACTCCAATTATATTCTGAGATTCACTACAAGGAGAGAACTATCTACGGTAGGGACTGAGGTCCTTTAAATACACAACCATACTCCTAAGAAATCCTCTCTTATACGTAAGGTGCGTGTTATCTGTATTAAACGTAACGTCCCTTCCGTTTAATATAGTCAATACGTTCAACACTACGTGACCTCGGTTACCATTCCTCGTTATATGGTTCCACTGGATCCATCCTGGATCGTGCTTATATCAACCAACTAGCTTCCGCCGACTCCTCTCTAAGTAGTCGTAACATCGTACTTAAAGCGTCCGTAACAACCCGACTTTGGGAAAGAGGATATTAAGTAGGCTATACAAGGTCTATATTATTAGAAATGTAGTTACGGACCATTATAGTAGTGTAATTAATTGATAAAGTTATCTACGTAAGGAAGTTAATGTTCTTTAATCGTATGCACGGGCCACATCTCTAAGTACACAATCAATGCATAGGATATATCCCTACTAGTGCGGCCAAAGATATAGGCCATCTTAGCTTAAGTAATAGGGAAGTGGTCTATATTAACTTTAGGCTTATCTTATAGTTAAAGCTTCTAATTATTAAATATAGGGTTAGTTCCGTCCGTAAGTAATAGGGGGTTTACAACCTTCGCGGACCGCGATAATGCTAATACTATACGTTAGGCTAGGGCCTTAAGGACTATAGCAAGTCTCTAGGTATCTTATAACTTCTTATTAAGTATAGGGGTGTCTCTAGTTTTAAGCAGCTCTTAAAGCCGTTTAATTTTAGTATTAGCTACTATAAGTTCTTTTTAGGGGGTTAAGACGGCGACTGTTTTACTATTAGAGGTATTTATAGGTCCTACAGCGGCTTTGTGTTAGATAATCTATATTCTCTAAAGGCGTGGGTCACGTGCACGAGTCACGTGCACGGAGCACGTGCATTGTAAATCTCTCTCCATAGCTTAAAGCCCTTGGGGCTTAAGATACGTCAATTAACAATCAAGTCAAGATTATCAATTAATTAACCCACCCCATCAATAAACTGCTCCATATACACTTTGTGACAGTTATAAGCCCAGTCCACTGACTTAAGAAGCTATTTAGCTATTACTTAATTATTTAAAGAAATTCTACCTTATTGTCAGACTCTAACACCTTATTATCCTTATCGTCTTAGGACGTAGACTCTAATAGAAATCCTACCTTAAGTGTTATAGGACGATTCTGATATAAGATTCCACGAGATTCTACGAGATTCTACCTTAATTGTTATAGGACGATCCTAAAGATAAGGACGATCCTAATAATAAAATACCATCTTAATTCCTCCTTGGCCTATTAGTTAAATAACTCCACTATTAAGTTTGTTAACTATAATTATCCTTAATAAGCTAGAAGACTAGAAGTAATGGCTATGGCAACTTCAAGCCCTTATAGATCAGCAAATTTAGGCCTATGTTAACCTAGACAATGCAGCACCTTAATAACGTCTACTATAAGAACCAGCCTATCTAGAAGTTATAGATTTTAATAAGAATACAACCTTATATATATAGCTCTTAATAAATTAATAAAGAGTATATAAAAATAGTAGATAATACTATAACTAGGATATAAAGTATTTCCTAAAATAAGAAGAGCACCTTTAATAGATATACACCTAGATTACGTCTATAGTATTAGTTTAGAAGAAGCTACTGCTTAACCCTTCTGTAACTATTAAGGAATAGCTATTTTAGTTAAAGGAGAATACAGAACTTACCTTATGTTTATTAAAAAGAAGGTATAATATTAGTACACGGAAACCCTTAAGGGGTTTAAATAATTATCAAAATTAAACTAACGGCTAGATTAATAGAAATACATAATATTACTAGGAGAGAAGTATAAGATCCCTTAAATATCTAATGGAATCTGGCTTTAAGATTTAGTAGAAGTTATTTAACCTTTTAGCAACGCCTACTGTATAAAGTATACTACTAAGTTAAATAACCCTTAGAAGTTAAGATCTTCTAAATACTATAAAGTAGTAAAGGAGCTATAAGAAGGACTTAGAACACCCTTAAAGAAAGCTAATGCTACTATAAAAGGGAGTACCTTTAATGGAGACTTCGCAGAGTAAGCCATTAAGGATTACTCTAATACTACTAAAGGTTCATAAAGAGGATAAGCCTTAGTATGTAATAGACGCTTAAAGAGAGCTAGGACACTGGTGGATAAGGAGACGTCCTATAAGAAGCCAATGCTTAAGTGCTTAGCGTGTGGAATACAAGGACACTCCCTTCGGGACTATTAGTGTTTATTTAAAGATAAGAGACCTATAGAAGTTATAATAGAAGATGCTTGCACTAATAGGGCACTAAAGAAGGTAGAAAAAAATAAGAATCTTATTAACTAAGTTGTAAAGATTAGACTTAAAGAATAAGAAGACCCGGCTTAATAATAATAGGATAAGAGCTAGGAGATGGTTTTTTTTTAATGTCATTTGTATTATACTACGTACAATACTGCGCATGCAGCCTCTAGGCTATGGCGCTATAGTTCTATATACATGAATCCTTTCTAGGCAGCTTAATATGTACTAGTAGCTATGCCCTAGTAGTTTATAAACCCTTAAGGATTTACAGCTCCTTAGTAAAATACTAAGTTGCTATAACTATTAGCGAATGAGAAAACGATAGGAAAAATCCTAACACCTATCCCTGTCCTTTTGCTATTTATTTCTGTCTTTTTGCTCTCTAATATCTTTTTAAGAGCCTAGTAGGAGTTGCCTCCTTCTAGGATCCTATGCTTTGTCTATTCTTCCATAGAATTGTCTAAGCTAGTACTACGTACTAGTTTAGCTGCTTTAAGTATCTCGCAGTCTTTACTATTAGCAAAGTGATTTCCTTTACAATTAATGCAAAGAGGGGTAGTATGTTGATAAGGCTTGCCTGTTATTGTACAGGTAGAACAGGAGTGGTCTTTAGATAGATATGCAGCCGCACAATATCTACAAGCTCTAGTAGAGCATCTATCTCCTATATGGCTAAATTTTTGACAGCTAGTACACTGTGTACTAGGAGCAGGTAGTTATATATACTAGTAGTACTAATAATACAGTAGAGTTTACCATGCCTGCTTATCTAGGCCTCTACCTCGGTTTTCTAGTGCTTTGTCCCAACCATAAGCAGTTAGCTGCCACCACCAATTATACGGGGATTCTCACCAGTTCTTACGGATATCTTATAATGGGGTTAGCCCAAGTACCAGTCCGCCCCCCAGCAGTCTGTATAAGAGTTTCCTCCTGGAGTTAGTACGCTTTTGCACGGCTTGGGAGCCTTCCATAGCCTCTAGTTTTACGCCTCTCTTTATTGTTTCCGCCGGCGCGGGCATAAGCTGCCATTTGCAGGGGTCGCAACTCCCGTCTTACGCGCCTACTAACATAGTCCTACAAGGGTGTCGTGGCTGCATCCTGCAATATAATTAGGTATACCTTCTACGGTCAAGGTCCAGCCAAAGCCTCTTCCACTTAAGTAACTCCTGTTTGCTCCATAAGCACATCTCACCAGCATACCGTCCTAGCGAAACAGTTCCATCTGTTAATGTACCAACACGCGCATCCGTTCTCTCGAGCTACGTAGTAGTCTCTCCAGCCAGGACGTAATCCTACCTGCCTACCAGGTGCACTAGGGGTCAGGGCCTAGTTAAGGGGTAATATCCCTAGAGCCAGCAGTGGCTACTACGCACTACGCCCCACAGGAGGCTAGTAGTAATATAGGGGCACAACACCCTATAGACTGCTAGTGCCCGTTTCGCGTTGCCTATAAGAGTCTCCTTATAATAGGCCAACCATATCTTGCAGGAGGGGGCCATAGAGACACTAGGTCCCACACTAGACGACCTACTCCCCCCTCTCCTACTAACCAAGCTTGTGTCCCCCCTTTTTATAAGCTGTACCTATATCTCTAACCGTTAAGTCCTTGTCCAACTATGCCTGTGATTCCACCAAAGCCTCCCCCATATATATACGCAGAGACGTATATATATTAGGTTGCGTGCACCACGCCTATTAAGACCCTCCTGTAAGTCGCCTTTGACGCCATAGGGCCGTTAAAGCTAGCCTATGTTTCCGCTGCCTAGAGTTTCGCCTATATTTCCACCTTATTAAGCCGTCTAGTCGCCGTTACGTTACTATCGCTGTCGTCCAGGTCGCGCGCACCACGCCTATTAAAACCCTCTTCTAAGTCACCTGGGTGTAACCGGATACCGGATAGGCCCTTATAGAGGGGCCTTAACAAGTTCTCTAGGCAGGGCCTTAATAAGTTCTTTGCGGTGGCCTTAGGGCCTTAACAAGTTTCGTACAAGGTATCTATAACGCGTTAACCTTAACAAGTTCTTATAAAAAGAGGTTCCCTACGCCCTCGCCGCGTTCCCTTTGCGATTTCAGAGCTAGTACAAGCCTAAGGGTGTCCTGTTATACGCCTAGGGCGCATCCACGTCAACTGGCTGGATAAGGCCAGTTTCGGGCCTAGCTGCGAGCCAGGTAGTCGTACGTCGGGCAGTTTTCGTATCCCAGTTTCCCTTAATGGGCCTCCCTAGGCGGTAGAGCAGGAGCCTCAAGCAGAGGCAGTAAGGCTCTTGATGGTGTTAAGGGCAATGCGTACGCGTCGCAGGCTTAACACCACAGAACCACAACACCAGCGCGTTGCACGCGCTACGGCGGCTCTCTACCATCGCCTCTGCACTTGGCCATCGTAAGGAACTAGTTCCTAATAATGTTTCCACCCGCGGCGACGTGGACGCGTGCAGTAGGGCTTCGCGGGCTATGAGATAGTTAAGATTAAGGGAGAAGCTAATGCGATATTCCTAGAATTATATTATACTGGTTAACTCCATTCACTAAAGCTATTAACTATTCTTAACTTAGGAACCACTCTCTATATCTTTAATAACCTTTCTTATTTTTACAATTTTAGGAAAGCTCTAAAATATAAATATATCATTACCGGTCAGTGTGGTTTTCCATATATGGATTAGGCTGCAATCCATTATCGATATGGACTTGTCCATACCCCTCCATATCCATACGCTAGTCCATACTCCTTAGAATTGTGATACATATGTTTATCCGTTTAATTTCCGCACAGACCTCATAACAAAAGGGGCATATATCGTTAACTTAGTTGCTAGGTTAACAGGAGTCGCGCTATGCACGGAGCAGATTACGGTTCTGGCAGAATTCGGCAGAATTTGGCGGACTTGGCAGAATTCGGTAGATATTATAGATATTATAGATATTATAGATATTGCGGATATTGCGGATATTAGACAGTCTATTTAAGTTATTATCTCAAGTTTTTTATCTAAAATACCACTTCGTTTCCAATGCTTTAAACACTCTACTCTCTTAAGGTTTTCGGCTCCCATCTGCGCCCTTTCCCATAATACCGTACGACATACCCCTAAAAAGACTCACTCTGGTTCATCGCTTATAGCTAGAATTAAGAGAATATTAATTGCCATATACGATAACCTTAGCTAACGTTTTCTCTGTTAATCTTAATACCACCATTTAAGGGCCAATATCTTATCAATATCGTACGGTTCCCCATTACAATAGTCTTAGAACTTATCCTAACTTTATAGTTAAGTATACTTCCCTAACTTTTAAGTAATCTAATTAAATACATTAAGCTCCTGCTTTTAAGGTTGTTTCTTTTTATATAATAAAGAAATTAAAGGAGAAGGAGCCTTTTCCTAGTAGGACCTCCAAAGTCCTTTAACCCCTTTTAATATAGGCTTTACCCATTTTGGCTTCCAGTTAGCCTTAATATACTTTATATAACGGTTTGGATAAAGAATAAGGGCTGCGGCGTAAAAGGGTGAATCGTCTATTTTACTATAGTACTTATTAAAGGTTTCCCACCCTTTTTTAATCCGAGAGCTAAACTCCTTATTAGAAGCATATTCAGACTACTATATAGTATTACTATTATCCAATCTAGTAAAAAGTTTACTTATAAGTGCGGCTTTAAAGTACTGGATAAGAATATCCATAGTAAAAAGTATACTATTAATTATTACGTAATCTCCTTAAGTCTCTAGAGTTGCTTGGTAGAACAGTTAAAGGAATTCCTTAGCCATATAAAGCCGTTCCTAGTCCTCTAGGGAGAGATAGTCTACCTAAAGCGTAGCAAAATGGTTCTTAGTATAGGTATTAATAGCTCCTGCCTTTTAATCGGCTATAGCTAGCATTTAAAACCAGCTATTCTATCTTATACGGTTATTAAGTAGAATCATTCTCCCTATAAGATTCTTAAACTCCGTTATACAACTAGCGGAACTATAGATATATATAATAATATTATAAAGCTTACCGAGTGGTCCTATAACCCAAAAGGTTACCCGTTTTTCCTCTTTATTTCCTACCTCCTCTTTCCCTTCCTATTCGTTATATAACTTAAGTTATTCCATTTTAATTTAACTGTAAAATAGGAAGGCTTATACGGCTAAGTTAATAATATAACCAGTATAACGGATCTGCTGATATATAAAATCCTATTTAATCTCCTCCTCTTCTAAGAAATAGGCTTCTACTTTACGATAAAGGGTATCATTTAAACTGGTATTATCACAAATAATAGACCCAAGCTTTCGTACAATACCGTAGTCCTTAAGGACTAGGAGAAGAGTAGCAAATTGCTTATCTCTACTATAATTTACTACCGTACAAAGGGCAAGGAGGGCCTTTAATTGCTTCTCTTAACCTTAATTAACAAAATAGGCGCAGATCCCTAGAAGAAGGAGCCTATTTAAGGAGTTCCAGATATTAAGTAATAGATAAATACTTAATATTGCCAACTAAAGTTTCTTTTATATAATATCTTTATAAGCTTGCTAGGATAGTTTAATCTTTTTTATAATTTAAGAGTATGCTATTATAAGAAAGTCGGACGATTCCGGATTAAGAACCTGGCAAAAAGCATAAAATTTAGGTCATTCAATAATACGGAATGGAATGTTTTGTACAACAATTAATAAGATTAAAGCCTTATTAATTATATTCTAATCTAGCCGTTTTTAAAAGACTTGGGTATCTATTTCTATCGTTTAACCTAAAGACTCTGCTTTAATATATAGTTACTAAAGTTTTTTGAGTATCTCTAATTGTATTAGGCTAGTATCTTTTTTAACCTAAAGTAGATATTTTAAATTAAGATACCTTCGGAAATTACTAGTAACTGCACTACTATATAGTGATTCTTGTGGACAGTAAATGTAGTAGAGAATACAATTTCGACCTAAATATTCTGGCTCCATGCCAAGCGCCGTACGAGCATAGGCCTATATTGCAACGGCTATATAGGTCCTCATTAGGCGAGTCAAGGCCAAATCAACGGTAGTTAAAGGCGCAAGAAGAGACGATTCTGCTTCAGAATCCATATTTGTACAATAGGGTAAAGGGAAGGTAAAAGCTAAGAGAATTTTTCTAGTGGTGGAGGAGTATGGACAATATTTGTAATCCATATCGATAAGATCTATATTAATAATAGATCGATAAGATGGACGATAAGACTATGGAAAACCACACTGTTACCGGTAGCTTAGAAGTGCCTATACTAGGCTATAGTAATGTTACTATCTAAGTTATAAAACTAAATAAGAGTAAGGGAATCCTATGTCTTAAGGATATTGCCTTTTATATAGACTTTAATACAAACCTAGTATTGTTCCGTCTACTTTAAAATTAAAAGTACTACTAGGATAATAAACGAGATAACAATCTTCTAGTTTAGAAGGATAATATAATCCTATATTAAATAGAAGAATATTATAAATAATAGACTATTAAATACGTTGAACTAGAAAGTCTATTAGCGTTTAATATAAGCTAACTACTATACCACTAATAGAAGCGTAGAGTATTGTTAAGAGATATTTGTCTAGATTTAAAAGGTAATATATATTTATAGTATCTGTGTTTAGGTTATCTAGGACCTATAAGCCTTTACTATTTAGGTCTTAATGCCTTAGAAGTTAAGCTTTAAGGCCTAAAGATAACGGAATATTAATATTGCAGTCTTGCTAAAATTAAGTATTAGGTTTTATAAAGGTTCTCAAAACGGAATATTAATAAACCTTATCTTAACCTCTATATTAACTAGACTAACCTTAAGGAAGCGTATGCTAAATTTATATAAGTTATGCTTATCTATAATACCTTCTTAGGAAGAACCTTCCCGTATTTTATAATAACGTATAGTAAGGAGAAGGAGATACTATAAGTACTTAAAGATTTCATCTAATGGATTCGTTTAAGGTATAACCTTAAAGTTAACACTATTAGATTAGATAATAAGCTAGGGAGAAGGAGAACCCTTAAATAGCTATAGACTTAAGGGATTATATTTAAGCCCTTAGTGCTATATACCTAAGCTTAGAATAGTACCGCTAAACGCTTAGGGGGTATAATTATTAAAAGAGTATAAGCAATAAGAATTGCTGCTAATTTACTATATAACCTATAGAATAAGATAGTTAACTATATAGTCTACCTTTCAGATTAAACGCTATGGAAAAATAATAGTTGGAAATTACTATATAAGAGGTTCTATACCTATCTAGCTAATAGGAGATTAAAAAAGCCGTAACTAGCGCACCTAAAAGCCTATGGCTGTAGGGCGTATATAATAATATTAGATGCCTAGCTAAAGAAGAAAAGGCTAAGCAAGCTAGATCTATAAGCCCATATTAGCTACCTTATTAGCTATAACTCTACTAATATCTATAGGATCAGGATCCTATATAAAGGTATTATTATTTCTACTAGGGACATTATCTTTAATAAAAAGATGTTCTTTAATAGTAAGTAAACAGACATCTTAAAGGGTCTATATGCTAAATTAGACATGTTAATTAAGAAGATTTAACTCCCTAATACTCTAACTAAGAATAAGGTTCTTCTGGAAGATAATAAAGAAGTATTTAAACCGTTAATTTAAGAGGAAGACGATAACGTTAATAAGCTAGTTTAAACCTTTAATAAGTTAGCAGATTTTAAGCTTGCAAGAGCTCTTAAAGATATATATTATACGCCACCTCTAATAGAAGAAGATAAAGAATCTCCATATACCTTTTACGTTAAGTATTCTATAAAGTTAGACATACAAGATACTAATTAAGACATTATTTAACAAATAGGAGACAGGTTTTATACTTAGGAGGTGTTTAACAACTTGGTTAAAGACTTATTTAAGGAAGCCTGCAATAATAGGTTTAAAGACTTTATTACTAAAAGGATTACTTTAGCCTATTATAGCGCCTTCTTAGCAAGAAGGAAGTTTAACCTTAATAGTTAACTTAATAACAGCAAGCTAAAATTAGGCAGAATATGTAATGTTAGATTATATAGGAAGAACTTACCTCCGCCACCTTAGTTAATCCGCGACCTTAATATATATCCTCTTTAAAATCAGTTCCAAGAAGCTTAATAAACCTACCTCTAATCCTATTATTAAATAAGGTTATTTTAAGAAACCGAAAAGAAGCATATAAAGGGATAGTAGATTTTTAGCTTAATATAGGCGTTCGTCTATAAGACAGATAAGCACAGATTCCTCTAGAAATGCAAGGCATACTTAGTAGTATACGGAAATTAATAGGCCCCAGGAGACCTGCCTATAAGAGCTACTATATTAGCTAGTATAACCTTCTAAACCCTTATAGCGATCACCATAAAATTTAACCTAGAGATAACACATATAGATATAGTTAATATATTTATCTATTGCGATTTTAATAAGGTTGTCTATATAAAGCTACCGCTAGGGTTTAATAAAGGAAAGATAGATAAAGTACTACGCTTAAAAAAAGCCCTTTATGGACTATAATAATTACCACTATTATGGTAGAAGAATCTTATAAGCTTGCTAACAGAATTAGGTTTTAAAGAGGTACCTTAGGAGCTATATATTATGCTAAAAGGTGGAATAGTTTTCTTCTTTTATGTTAACAATATTATCTTCTACTACTAAAAGATAGATAAGAAGAAGGCTTAAGAAGCGATTAAGGAGCTAAGTAAAAAATACCAGATAAGTACCCTTAGAGAGCTAAAATGGTTCCTAAGAATCTATATACTACGTAATTATAGCTAGAGGCTTCTATGGCTATCCTAGGAAGCCTATATTAAGAAGATAGCTAACTAGTATAAAATAGATCTTAAAGGACGTCTTTTAGATACTCTTATAGCAGAATTAAAACTCCTCCCTACTAATTACCAATTAATCTATCTAATGCGTCCGTCCCCTAATATAGACCTATTAGTCCGTCTAATATCCCTACTAGCTTCTATAATACTATATTAGAGAAAACTGGGTTTAGTACTCTATGCAGCTACTATAACGCGTATAGATATTACTTTTGCAATATTACGTCTAGTGAGGTTTAATTAGAACCTAGGCTAAGAGCACTGTTAAGCAGTAGATAGAGTAATCTAGTACCTATATAGTATAAGGAGCAGAGTAATCTACTATAGAGGAGATAAGGAAGGAATAAATAGTAGAGGGAGAGATAAAGAAATACGCGATAAAGGACGAGATAATAGAAGAGATAGTAGAAGTAAAGCGCAATTATTTATCTATGCCAGCAATGCATTATTTATGGATAACTCTATTAACAGAAAGAGCTTATAAGGATATATTATAAAGCTATTTAGGGGACTAATCGTATAGAGAGCAAATAAGCAGGATATAGTGACGACGTTAAGCATAGAAGCTAAGTTATTAGCCCTATTACAGATAGTAAAGGAAGCTATCTTTATTAGTAGGCTGTTTAAAGCAATAATATTAAGGCTAAATAAGTCTTTAATTATTAATTATAATAATACCTAAACACTCTAATTAATTATAAAAAACTTAGCAGAGCTGACTATAAAGCTCTAATATATTAACATCTATTAACACTGGCTATATTAGAAATACGTAAGGAGATAAGTACTATTTTAATAGACAGTAATAAAGGAGATGATCGCTAATGGACTTATAAAGGCCCTGCCTAAGTAGAGGTTTTAAAGCTTTATCAATATAATTAGAATAGTAGATATTAAGGAACGGCTAGCTGTAGAGAAGCAACTAGAGGGCCTAAGGGATAATATTAGAGTAAGACAGAAGGATTTAGATAAGATTATGGTTTAATTAACTTATTAATGGGCACGAGAAGGTGGTTAGCTTTAACCTTAAAGAGCTTAAAGCTAAGGGGGTGTATTAGATAATCTATATTCTCTAAAGGCGTAGGTCACGTGCATGAGTCACGTATATAGAGCACATGCATTGTAAATCTCTCTCTATAGCTTAAAGCCCTAGGGGCTTAAGACACGTCAATTAACGATCAAGTTAAGATTATCAATTAATTAATCCATTTTATTAATGAACTGCTCTATATGCACTTTGTGACACTTTGCCGGCTACTATATTTCTTAGTATAGTAGTTAGATAATTTCCGGTAGGTTTCTATAGGGGTTCTAGTCTATACGTGTTCTTTAGGTTATATTGTATATTTTTTTTTAGTTCTGTCCTATTCTTAGGGTCCAGTTCTATTCTAGTAATGTCCTTTAGGTCTATTCCTATATTCTTATCCTATCCTTAGTCTATAGATATATTTAAATTTCTTCCTAGGAAGAAAGAGTAGACGAGCTTTAGATAATATTAGCAACTTAGTTAATTAAGGCACAAGTATCACAGGAAGGACACATGTAAGCCTATATAATTGGATTGTCTATAAACAAGGATCTAAAGCTAAAGAAAGGAAAGGGGAGGAACGGAAGCACTGCTTAAAGTTATATATAATCTTGCGGTTATATAATGGCAATCTACGGCAATCTAATAGCAATGTGCCAGTACTATAACAGGGGTAGTATATCTGTTGGTAGCACTTCGGTAGCTACGGTATAGCAATTACTTAATTGGTTGTGTTATTGGTATCTAGAGAGAGACGAGGTCTATTCTACATATTAGTGGTAACTCTTATGGAGCGCGTATGCGCTAGTCCCAAAATGGGAAAGAGTAAATAAAATAGGTCCAAATACTGGCAACTCTCTATGTAATTGGCCCAATAACCCATATACGTAACATACCGTACGTGATATCAAAATCCAACTCCAGTCTCTGTATTCTACGTTTACTTGATTTCTTATCAACCACTTAACCTCTCTCCACCCATTCCTTTGTATTCAAGTTGATTGTATTTGTGTTAATAAGGTTTCTTAATACGTTACAAGCATTTGCGTTTGTTATTGCGTCTATAGGGTTTAAGTCGCCGTTAATCCATTTAATCTCCGTAATTATGCATCTCTTGTATAATTAGCGCAAGTATATTAAGTTAACCATTAATCTCTTCTTCTGAGTACTTCCCAACTTGATAAGGTATTTGTATAGCGACTTGGAATCTATATAGAGTATAAGCGGGAGCTCCACCTGCAAGATCTTCTCTATTATAGACTTTAAGACCACACCGTGATCGAATCCGTGAGCCATTACGTATAGTTTAGAGGCTAAAACTAAGCGAGTAACTCTCTTACACTTAATAGAGGACCAATGAACGATATTTATACTACTACTATTATCGGCGATTGCAATTATAAAGCCAATTTACGAGGTGTTGTCAGCGTTGTTAGTAAAAGAGGCATCTGTAAATACCACAATCTTAGGTAATTAGAGGTCTAAAGGTATAAATTATAGGCCTCTTAACTTATTGTTAATTTGCTATTATAAACGCTTATTTAGCTTCTTTACGTCACCTTCTTTTAGGTTAGTAACTTAAGCCGTAAAGAAAAGATTAAATAAAGACTCTAGTTGGTATATAGAGGCAATATACGCTCCTCTTACGCATTAAGCAATATATTAATCTTTTAGGGTAACCGCAACTCTCTTAGTGCCTCTTAAACTTGTGAGATTGGTAGTCTTAAGGTTAACAAGGTTTAAGTTCTTACACTAGCATATTTAGTTAAATATAATAGAGTTATTGTTATTAAGAGTAATTTAACCGCTATTAAACTTAATTAAAATACTTATTATAAGTTTCTTACGTTCCTTTGCTATAAACTTAGCGTTTATAAGATTAATTTTCTTATTTTATACAAACTCTTTATCTCCAATAAATAGAGTATTATTAGTCTAGAGGCCAACAATTCCTACTCCAGCTTTGTGCGTATAGAGGAGGTAAGGGTTATAGGTAGACTCCTTTATCTTAAGCTTCTCCGTGTGGTAAAGGTGGTATATTAAGAACTAATAGTTGCTAGCCTTAGGGATACCGTATAGAGGCTTAATTACCTTTATAATGGTATTATTGCTAAGTTATAAGATATCTGAGAGTTCTAGAGGTAGGCGAACATAGAAATCGCAATTTAAAAGAGTGGTAGATTATATATATGCTTATAAGATATTATAGAGGTACAGGGAGGCACCTTCCTTAAGAAGAGAAGGTATAAGTGTAAGTATAATTTGTTGACTTAATCGTTAAATAGTAGGTAACTATATTAACACTAATTCCTTCTTCTAATTATTATAGGCTTATATAACTAATCGTAACTTCTTAAACGCTTAATTGGTGCCTTTGTTCTTAATATTATTAATAAATTAGGAGTTAAATATATAGGTGCCTTCTAGTACTATAGAAGTATTAGCAATTTAAAATACGCCCTTTTTAAGTAGGCCGTTAATCTCCTTTGTACAGGAGTTAGTATATAATGGAATTACTATATAGACAGTAACGTCAGGTCCACGAAATCGTTTAGGTTGCTAGTAGTTGCGTTATAGTCGCCAAATTGGTACCTTTTACTCCTCTTCTCCTTTATTAACTTGCTCTCTATTAGATTAATCTTCCTTAGAGTCTCTAACTGTACTCTCTTTATAATACAGCTTAATATAAGTTAATTGGAAATCGGTAACTCCAGATAAGAGTTTAACCTTATAAGTCTTGCCAGTAATTCCAATTAATAAAAAGAGGCCTTTTTAGCCTCCTTTCTCTCTATATACAAGTACTGGGGAATTAGGTGGCAGGTTATATAAAGCTTCCGTATTAGAACCGTTTTAAGTATTAAGTGCGTTGTTAACCATTCTCTTAGCTCTCTCCTTCGTAATCTCTTCCATTGCTTTACGTATAGCAACAGCACGTTATTAAATTAATAGTGCCAGTACGTCACTATCTGACATTTGTAGGAAAGCACTAAATACTAGTAGAGTTGGTACCAAGCCGTTAGGGCCCATAGAATTATTTAATGCCTTAATAGCCATCTATAAATATGCCTCCTTTAAGATATCTAAACCTATCTCTTTTTAAATAATCTTATAGGTATAAAGAAGGGTTATATAACCTTATTTAACCTTTCTAATGCTCTAATAAGCCTTAACAGGCATGTACTTGGTCTTTGTTACAACTATAAAGGCGTTTTAACAAAACTCACGGCTGTTAAAGTTGGTGCCGGCGTTATATATAACTAAATCAGGGGGACTGAGATAAGTATTAAGCTAATAAGTACAAAGAGCCTCCTAGGTAGTTTTTATAGATATATCTTTTAGAAATTAGGCGGCGGTAAATCCTATAGCCTTATTAACAACGTGGAGTACTGGCTTGCCGTTAATGTAGAAGATATTAACAAATACTATATAATTAAAGTCCAAATTGTTAAAAAGCTTGAACTTAAATCTATATGGGGATTTGCCGTACTTTTAACAATAGCGATAGTACTTAGTTAGTTTCTTAATTATCTCTTTATTAATATTGTGACCTAAACGCTTAAGTAGAGCATATAACTTCCCAACTAAAGGATAGCCGAAATAATGGTGCAATTATAACAACCCTATTGCTGTCAAGTAGTATACTGTTAATATAATTAATACAGTAACGAATTACTATAGAGTCTTTCCCTATAGTAGGAAGGGGTGACCGAACTATTATGCCACTGGCACTGTTAATGTAGGAGTTACTACCTTATTAGTAAGGTTATTGTAGTAGCAACCCAGAGAGTCAAGATCTCGCAGGCTTATAAGAAATAGGGTATTAGCGCGTATAATATAAAACACAATCTCTCCTACCGGTAATTGCACTTTAAGAGAACCTACTAATAATGTTAAGCTAATTCCGAACTTAACCTTAATGGCGCCGGCGTTAAAAGTATTAAGTATAGCTATTAAGTTAATGGTCTCCTTATATGCAAGATATTAGCCAAATCTAGTAGTTAATACTCTTGCTGCTCCTGTGTTAATTATAATACCGTACCATTTATCAGAGTTATATTAAGAGGTCTCTTTAGAGGTGGTTAAATATATAAAAGGGAAAGTAAACTTATCAGGAACTACTCCTATAAGTATATATTAAGTTACAAGGTTGCTTAACTTCTTAACTATTAATAATATAAAGTATTCGGCGTGTTTAGTATCTTCTTTAAGATTAAGTATAAAGGTCTAAAGGTTATTAAGATTATCGTTGTCTTTGGTGCCTTTGTATTTAGTAATCTATTAGGCAGCATTCCGATTAAAGGTATAGCCGTATTTACGTCTATACTTCTCTTTCTAATCTTCTTGCTCTTCTTTTAAGTGTTTAGTAGACTAATAGCCTTATTTCTTGCAAACAAAGCATCTCTTAACTTATAAGTTATGAGGGTTACGGAATTAAGGATTTCGGTCTTAAGGGTATTGTTCTTAAAGGTATTAAGTATTGCAATTCTAAGGGTATCGCAGGAAGCGTTAAAATCGCAAGGTACCGCGATTATTGTAATTATTATTATTGCGAACGTATCGGCGGTCTATATAGTACGCTCCTTCCTCTTTATCTTCTCCTGCAATATAGGCAGCTATAGCCGGTAGGTAACTTCTCTTATAGGTAATAATTAAGCTTTAAAGAGAGTTAATTAAGGCTGGTAATATATTAGGTGGTTAAAAGCATACGTAACTATAAGCCAAGTCGTCTTAACACGCAATAATTAAGCGCTATTATAAAGCGGCATTACCCTTTACAGTCTTATTAGTGCCATTCTATGCTTTTTAGAGGTCTCTAACTAAGATATTAAAGCATTCCTTCTTTTGTTTGGCCGTATTCTCCAGTCAAGATATAACTTCCTTTAGTATAAGGCTGTTAAATAACTAAAGTTAAGAGTAGTGGTGGTTATCGTTCTTAAAATAGGCTTGTGTTACACCGCAAAGTTAAGTAAAAGTAGGTGTACTTTCTCTATACAATACTTAATTTGTAAAGAAGTGGTTAAGGGCATCATCCTTTAGTATATTGGAATATGCCTTTGCCTTTATTACATTATTAGTAATGTTAAGTTGCTTGCAGTAATTCTTAAAGATATTAAGTTTAATATTAAAGTTATTATTCTAACCGCTATATTTGTTGTCTACTATAATTAACTTTATAAGGGAAATGATATCTCTGGCAGTACAGTCTGCTAGTAAGAGTAGAGGAGGTAAGTTTTGGTATTGCGTAGGTTATTGTTTAACGTCATTAAGGTTGCCAACTTGTACTTTAACTCCGCCTGTCTTTAGCATATATGCTATAAGGTTTAACTTAAATTCTCTATCCTTTAGTATTATTTGTTAAATCTCTAGTATTATCTAAGCAGTTAGCTCTTCCTCCTAAAGGCATTTATACAGTGCGTCGTTCAGCTTAGGAGGGCGATTTAACTTATATACCCAAACTCTATACTTACGCAGAGCACTTTATAAATTGCGTAAGTATGTCTTGTTAACTTTATTAAATAGCTATACCGTCTATTTATTAAAGTCTTCTTTAAATTACTCCCAGAGATTACTATCTTATAACTATAATTGGTTATAAACCCAGCATTTATATCTTATAAAAGCACCTCTCTTATCTTTCTCCTTATTTGTGGGATTAAAGCCATTAGGCCACTAATTCTTATTCTCTAGCTTTGCTAACCAGTCCGCCATAGCTTATATTTATTGTATGGGAGGAGGTAAGGAGGGAGGCAGAATCGGTTACTATAGGGTTTTTAGAGATATAGAGGGAGGGAAAGTTATTGGTATAGAGGCCGTATTAAGTTCGTAGGTTGCGATAAACAGTAAAACACACAGGTGCCGCGAATATATAATAGACGCAATACAGAAAGACAAGTATAGGCAGGCCTTTAAATCTTTAAATGCGAATCAAGTCATAGAAATATAAGTATAGGCAGGTATCTACTTCTTAACGCGTATTCCCTAGCAAATCTCACACAAGGGTTCTCTATACAGGCAGGTAGGCCTTTTGTGGTTAATTCCTCTTTAAAATAGTACCGTCTCCTAATCTATAATCACTGATCAGTATTGGTAGCACTTCGGTAGCTACGGTATAGCAATTACTTAATTAGTTATATTATTGGTGTCTAGAGAGAGAAGAGGTCTATTCTACATATTAGTGGTAACTCTTATAGAGCGCATATGCGCTAGTCCCAAAATGGGAAAGAGTGAATAAAATAGGTCCAAATAATATCTAAAGCTGCTTTTAAGAACGCGTCTCTATAGTCTAAAAGGTAAGTAGGGAGGAGGCGCTTAACTAGCTCTTTATATAAGGGCACAAAGAGGCTTTAGAGAAGATTTAAAGGAATAATGTAAATTCTATCTAAATCTAAGGGTATATAGCTCTTAAAGAGAACAAGACGTTGCGTAAAGAAGAGAAAGGAATATAGAAAACTTGTAACTAAATATTTAGGGTCTTGGCAGCAGACGCGTAGGTACAAGCCCACGCGGATTTTAACAAGTTTCAACTAAATTCTATTACGTTAGTGGAATTTGGTGGAATTTAATTAAGTTAGCAGAACTTAGTAAAAAATAGTAGATTATAGCAGATAATCGCGGATAGTTGTAGATAGTTGCAGATAGTTATAAACAGTTTATAAATAGTTTTATACAGTTATCTATTAAGTATTTCACTAAGACATTCCTACTGTAACTAGGCTAGTCCTGTTATAGTACCTTCCCTTTTTAGCCGAAGGTCTAAAACAATTTAATTTAGTCGAGAATTTATAACTTATTGCGTTATAAGCATTGTAACATATTTTAAGTTCTTTTTAATTTTAAGTTTCCTACTATTATATTTCGTGTCTTCGTGTTAGGTGGTAGTTATTTACCTTTATATTGTGTCCATCTAGCTAGAGTAGGCCGTGAAGGATGGTCCTTATGGAACTCTTTTACTAAGGTAGGCGCGTCGGCCTTAATCTGGTTATAGGTTTCCTAGGTTTATATTTTATATTCTTCCCACTTAACAAGAAGTTTAAATTGTTTAGATTATAGTTTCTATTGCATATTGTTAATTAAGTTAATAAAGTAAGAACCGTTACCGTTATTAACAATTATAGGAGGTGGCAGCGGCACTTCGCGAGTTATAGGATTATCTTTTAAAGGTTGTAATAAGCTTACATAAAATATCAGGTGTATTTTTATTTTAGTTAGCAGTTTAAGCTTATAGGCATACGGGCTTAGTTTCTTCTTAATTTAGTATAGGCCTGCGAACTTCCAATTAAGTTTCTTTAAGGGCCGTTAAGTCTTTAGGTTTCATGTATTTAGATAGGCTATATTACCTTCCTTAAAGTCCTATACGGGAGCTTGTTCTTTATTCGCATGCTATCCCTATAACGTTTAAGCGTATATTAATTCACTTTGTAATAGTTCTATTAACTACTTTATTTAATTAGCAAAGTTATACGCGTTAATTAACTAAATCCGTTTAATTATGGGTCCTATTATATCACAGTGCTGCAATAAAGTAGACTAAATAACTACGTTGTGGTATGAAGAGGGGAAGAAGGTAGAAAGGGGGTATTGTATACAAATAGTAGGGCCGGCCGCCAAGTCGCTAGTAGTGGGCCAGCCAACAGTAGGGAACAGTACAAGACAGTATAAAACAGTATGCATTAGGTCAGTGCCGTGACAGTACTCCTCTCCCCTAGATGGTTTAGTCCCCAAACTAAACAGATAACTTAAAAATAGGCAGTGTATAGGGTTGCCTATTTTCTACCGTAAAGATGTTAGTTCCGCTTACTGCCCTTAACCAAGCCAATAGCGATTTTCTATGCCGGGTATGGAAAATCCTAATTAGTTAGTTTAGTAAGTAAGGTCAGTAGAACTCTATACCACCACCCAAACCAGTCCGTGTGGCGTTTCTTAGCAAGAATTTAGCCAATTAGACAACTTTAACCGCCAGTCAAAGTTCCATAACATCTCAACCACCACAAACTTTAATGCGGTGGTCGGCCGCGACCTTAGCATAACTTTTCCTTATCTCGTGCCCAGTCTGGGGGTCCTGGCTTCTCAGGGTGTTGCTTATAAAAGCGCTATACAGCTTATTCGCAACCCTTTAGGTCTTCCTCTAGCTGCCAGGTTATATCCTTATAATATTTCCATTTAATCTCATAAGTTAGGCCCTAGGGGTCTTCGTTATGTATATTAAGGATTTTCTCAAACTCCCATTTGTCTTCTATATTGCCGTTATTATCTCTCTTTGCCACTCGTCCTTGTACATTACAGCGCTCTGCGGTATTAATATTTGCTTAGCCAGGGATCTCTTTAGCAGCCTAGAGGCGGACCTTAGATATATAAAAGGATTTATTTACTTAGATATGGTCCAGGAGGTCTACTACAACTACCCCTTAGTATACTACGAGTACGGGGTACAGGCCGTCCCATTTATCGTCCTATTTCTTCTTAGGTCTATTTGTCTTCATATTTTCTAAGCTAACCATAACTATATTACCTTTATAGAATAACGCGCTCTCGTCCCTATAGGTATTAGCATTGTCTTTATAGCATTACTGTAAAATCCAGGCTAGGGCCTTAAGCTGTGTTAATATCTGCTTAAAGCAGTTGGCTATAGAGTCTGCGCAGAAGAACTCCTTCTTTGCTTATACTAATAGTATCAGTAGGTAGGGGCCAGCAGGCTTAATTCCAAGGCAAGGGTTAAAGCCATAGTTTGCAAAAAACAGGGAGATGCCTATGCTCTTATTGACTTGGTTATTCGTAGCAAACTTAGTAAGCGGTAGGTAGTCAACCCAGTCGTCCTATATAAAGCTAACAAAAGCACAAAGGTATTTATTTACGGCGGCGTTAATAATTTTAGTTTAGCCGTCCGTTTCTAGGTACCAGGCTAAGCTTAGTTGCAAGGTTATCTTAAGGCGTTTACTTAGTTATTGCCAGAAGTTGCTAACAAATTATATACCGCAATTAGAGATAATCGTGCTTAGTACACTATAGAGCTTATATACGTTATTAACAAAGCCATTAACTAGCTCCTCTGTTAAGAGTCCTATTACTAGAACAAGGTGTCGCATTTTAGTTAGGCGGTCTACAATGACAAGAATATATTTATATGCCTTACCATGGCGTTAGCATACTAGCAGCGTTATAATATAGTTAATTAAGATATCGGTCTATAGGCAGGCGGGTAATTCTAGTGGCTTTAGGAAACCGGGCGGGGCAGAATAGGGGGTCTTAGTGCAAAAGCATAGGGCACAGTCTTTAACGAAGGTAGCTATGAACTAGGAGATTCCTGGCCACCAGTATATTTAGTTTAAGAGGTTAAGAGTTTTAACCCAGCTAGGGTAACCAGCGGGGCCGCTACTATAAGAGCGATAGGTAACTTCTAGGCAGAGGTCTAGGGCGTTAGGGACAAAGAGACGTTAGCGGAAGTAGATCTGTCTATTAACAATACTATATTCTAACTTATCACAACAGAGTAATTTCCTAATCTTCTTTAGCCAACGGCGAGCTTTCCAATCATATAGGGCTGCTACTATATCTCTTACAAGTTCGTTCTCCTGGTATCCCAGCCGGATTAACTCATCTAGTAACCTTTTAACTATTTTAGGGTCTAGAGCGGCTACAAACTCCGCGTCATTAAAGTTACGGGACTTATATAGTAATTCTTCTAAGATCATAGGGTTAACTTTCTAGGGCAGTATAACGACTTAGGCTTGGTAGCAGAGGCATTTATTATTAGCATCCTTAGGCCTTATTCCTAATAGCCAGCTTAGGGCGTTAGGGAGCGTAGCTTTACTACTAGGTCTGTATATAATTACAAAGTTAAACTATAAAAGAAACTCTGCCCACCAGACTTAGCGCTAGTTTAGCTACTTAGTAGTTATAAACATCTATAGGTTCTTATAGTTAGTAATAATTTTAAACGGCTCCTCAGTCCTTTACAGCTCAGGACGCCATTCCTCTAAAGCCTTAACAATAGCTAGGAGTTCTTTATTATAGATCTTATAGTTACATTCTAGCGCAGAGTGCTTTACGGAGAAGAATGCGACCAGTCTTAATTTTCCGTCATTATTATACTGGGAAAGGACTCCGCCGGAAGCCCAATTTAATGCGTCTGTCTCTACCACTGTTTTCTTTGTGTAGTTATAGTATGCTAGTACTAGTGCTAAAGTAAAGGCTCCCTTAAGGGCCTTAAACGATTTAGCTTGTTCTAGTCCCCATAGCCATCCAATATCCTTCTTTAGGAGTTTTGTCATAGGTATAGCAATAGTAAAGTAGCCTTGGATAAATTATTAGTAGAAGTTCGCGAAGCCAAGAAATTGTTATAGTTCTTTAATTAATGTCGGGTCCTTCTATTCCTATAAGGCCTGTATCTTCTTAGGGTCCATAGTTATGCTATTAGTTAAGATAATTAAGCCAAGGTATTTTGTTTTAGTAGAGTAGAACTTAGACTTATTAATATTAATCTAAAGTCTAGCATTGCCAAGTCTTTAGATAACTTCATTTATATACTTAGTATACTTGGCGCGTGTTTTAGAAAAGACAAGGACGTTATTAAGATAGGCAGTATAGTAGTCATTAAGGGCGTTGTGTAGAATATAGTTAATATAGTTCTAGAACATAGTAGGTGCATTATAGAGGCCAAATAGTATAACTAGTATCTTATAGAGTCCAAACTGGGTAATAAATGCTATAAGCCACCCATAGCCCTCCGTAATCCGGATCTAGTTAAACGCAGCAATCACATTAAGTTTAGTAAAGTACTTAGCACTATAAAGTGCGTCAAGTGTCTTGCGGATTAGTGGCAGTAGGTATTAATTCTTAATAGTGACTATATTTAGGCCTTAGTAGTTATAGCAGATTCGTACACCGCCGCTAGGCTTAGCAGCAAGGAGAAGTGGTACAGCAGCTAGTAAGGTCAATTCGCAGATAAAACCCTTATCCAGCATCTTATCAATCCACTTCTTTACTGTTACGGAACGCGGGCAATGGCTACAAAGCGTATATATTCGGGGAGTCTACAAGACGTTGCACAATCGATCGTAAGGGTCAAGGGCGTAAGGAGGTAATATACCCTCGCGTAGCTAACATAAGCTGTACGCAAGGTGTACGCAAGAGCACGGGGTTCTCCTATGGAGGCCCCTACGGTCGGGTTCTATAACACTACCCCCCCTCCTATTGAGGCGGAGCTCCGGCGACGCTATAGTTGCTATATACATATAGGGGGAAATGCTTGGGGTATCTAGAAGAAGGAATATCGTTACAGGTGTGATAGGCTTATATAGGTGCTTCTGACTTAAAGCTTATGGGTTGCTACTATATAAAGGTACTGGGCTATAGAGGGGAAGGAGGCTGTTAGGGACTTAATAAGGTGCGAGGGTGTTGCCAAGGCACTAGTAGCAAGCGAGCCAATAGCAATTTTCCATCCTGGGGATAGAAAATCCTAATTGGTTGGCTTCTCCTTAGCGTCTAGAATCTAACCAATTAGATAACTTTGACCGGCGGTTAAAGTTCCTTAATATCTTATTAGAGTAGTTACGTGACGGTAATGTACAACGATTTAGCTATAACGGCTCCTATAGGGGATTAGGTATAAAATCTCTGCTTAGGCCTAGTTTCTATAGGTTTGCGTAGTGGAAATCGCTAATTAGATCTTTTACGTTTTCAAAATCTTCCTATAGTTGCCATTCTAGCTGATCTATATTAAATCCTATATAGGTAGCTTTATAGTAAAGCCACCGCCCTCTGCCTTTGCTAAAGTATTTAAAGTCAATAATTCATTTAATAGTCCACTCCTTATAGTTCTCGTCTTCGTTCTTATCTCGGATTAGTACTAATAGGGGTTCAGGCTATATTTATCCTAGTAGAGGGTTAGGCTAGTAAAGGTGTAGTAGCTATAGGTGAAATACGGGCTATATCCTATAGGTAGCTAAGGCAGGCGGGAGCTCTAGTTTATATACAGCTCCTCTATTGATGACTCATTTAATCTAGTAGGGGCCAAGGTTCTTATAATTAAGTGACTTTATAGGTCTCTATATAGAGATATTACATGCATCTAACCATACCTAGTCGCCAACACGCATCTCAGGTAGTGGTGTTTTGTGGCGGTTAGCAAAGTAAGCTTGTTTCGCTTAGGCCTAGGCCATCTCTCCTTTGCAGTAGTTAAGTAGGTCTTTTATACGGTCTGCATATTAATTAGCAAGTAGCATCTTAAGGCGTTTTCCATATAGCAGTTTCTTATCAATAGGCTCTGGTGGCTCTATACTGGATTATAGGTAATATCCTTTATTCGCAAAGAATGGGGTAAGTCCTATAGTGGCTAAAATGTAGTTGTTTGCTGTAAATTTACCTAGCGGAAGGTAGTCTACCCAGTTGTCCTAACTATAGGCAACTACCTGTCGTAAGTACACCTTTATACTAGCGTTAGCGTTTTCCGGTTATCCCGCAGTTTCATAGTAAAAGGATGTAGACATCTTAATGGAGATGCTAAGGCGTTAGCAGATCCACCTCCATATATTAGAGTTAAATTGCGTGCCTTAGTTAGATGTAATAGAGTCAGGTAACCTATATAGTTGGTAAACTTCGCGGAGGAAGGCGTTAGCAACGTCGCTTACAGCTACGCCTTTGGTTGGGACGTAGTAGCGTTCTTTTATAAGTCGGCATATTATCATAAGGATGTTCTTATAGGTTTAGCCATATCATTTACAAGGCAGTAGGTCAATAACAAAATCTATAGCAATATCTGCCCATTGTTGTATAGGTACTGGTAGAGGGTATAGCAGTCCTTAGTACTTTATATAAAATGCTTTAGCACGTTTATAGCCGTGGTAGGCGCTTATAAAGCGTTTAACTAAGTCTATCATTTTAGGCCAGAAGTAGTATCGGCTAAGAAGCTTATAGGTTCCTCCTTTACCTAGGTGGCCGCTTAATTGGAGGTTATAGGCCATTTAGATTAGTTGCCGTTATAGGTCTTCTAAGTTGGGGATAAATAGACGGCCTCTATAATAAAGCCTATTCTCTTTTACTTTTAAGGCTGTTATATCAATCTAGCCTAAGCTTTGGAGGTTGGTAGGCAGTATATGGGTACCGGCAATCTTTGCGGCAATTAGTTAATACAGTAATAGGTTAATAGGGGTGTTATATACTATAGTAATAAGTTCGTTAATTTTAGGGGGTAACTCTAGTTCTATAGTATAAAGCTAAGGGGCAGTTGGTTCTGTCTTAGGTAGTATGCCTAGGGCTAAGTTTCGTGCTTTTAGGATTATTTATCATTGGAATTAATTATAAGGGTCATCTTCTAACTAAGGAAGGTCTTGCGAATGGCGTGTTAGGCTATTAGGCTTAGTACCTTATACTCCTAGCCTATATACGATTTTAAAGTTAAAACCAGAGAGGAACTCGTTCCAACGTACTTAGCATCGGTTTAGTTATTTCATAGTCATAAAGTACTTAAGGTTGCGATAATCCGTAAGGACCTTAGTTAGCTGGTTAGGTTCTGCTAAGGAAAGTTCCGGTTGGAATTCCTTAAACGCTTATATAATTGCGAGGAGTTCCTTATCATAGATCTTATAGTTATATTCTTATGGTGTAAGCTTAGATGAGTAGAATGCGACTAGGTAAAGAAAACCGTTATCGCCCATTTAGGAGAGAACGCCCGCGTTAACGTGGTCTAAAGAGTTAGTCTTGAGGTAGAGTTATTGTCCTAGTATAAAGTGAGCTAGGATAGGTGCTTTAGTAAATATATCTTTTAGGTCTTAGAACGCCTTTTCATATTTAGGCGTCCAGATAAAACATAGATATGTTTTTCTTCCTTTTGCAGAAAGGCCCTTTATTTATATTATTGCTATAAGTGGTGCTATAACACCTAAGAAGTTGTATATAAATTTCTAATAGAAGTTGGCAAAACCGAGGAAGGCTTATATGTCCTTAATATAGGTAGGGGTTTGCCATCTAGTAATTATATATACTTTTTTGGGGTCCATACGGACACCTTTAGTAGTGACAATTAGTTTAAGGTATTTTACTTCTATAACTAAGAATTTGCACTTCTTTAAATTAATATAAAGTCCTGTGTCTCTAAGGCGCTGTAGGACCTTTTGAACGTGCTTAATATACTTAGAAGGGTTATCGCTGTAAATAAGTATATCGTCCAGGTACGCGGAGCAGAAGTCGTTAAAGTAATCCTGTAAGGCATTATTGATATAGCTTTGGAAGCTGCCTAGGCCGTTGCATACGCTGAAAGGCATAACGGTGTATTTAAATTGGCCAAAGCGCGATACAAATGCGGTTTTCTATTCGTCACCTTCCTGTATTCAGAGGCGGTTAAAGGCGGCGATGATATCAAGTTTAGTATAGATTTTGGCTTAGCTAAGCCGTTTAAGGGTCTCGCGTATAAGCGGTATAGGGTATCAGGTCTTAATCGTAATAGCATTAAGTTCTCTATAGTTAATGTAGAATTAAATACCTCCTCCTAGCTTTTTAGCAAGGAGGATAGGGGCGGATGCTAAGGATATACTGGGACAAATAAACCCTTTGTTAAGGTGCTTATCAATATACTTTTTAATAACTAGGAGTTCATCTTTTAATATTAGGTAGGGTCTCTTATAGGGCAGCATTTTTCCTTATTTAATATTAATGGTATAGTCGTTAGGTTAATATAGGGGGAGTATATCTACGCTCTTTTATAAGCATACGTTGATAAAGTCATGGTATCTCTTAGGGAGGAGCTTGTAGAGTTCCTTATTAGTAAGTCCTTTTTTAAGCTTTATAAACTTCTTAAAGTCTAAGGGTAAAAGTCCATAGAGTTCTACGGGGGCATTATTTTCTAGGAGGTTAACTATATCTATCCTATTACTATAGAGGACGTAGTCCTAATCTTTATCAAGCTTATATAGTTATAATTGGGAGGCTGCGGCAATAGTCCAGCCTTTCCTATGTGCTATACAGTAGAAGGCCGCGGCGCTTATATAGTAGCAGTTAGTCATGGGTGGGGTAATAAGGGTTTCCCTAGGTTGATATCCTAGGGAGTAGATAGAGGCGGCTAGGCTATACCCTAGGCAAGTCTCTCTACAGTATTTAGAGTTAAAGGTTACTTCTCTCTTTTGCCAGTTAATAGTGGGGTTGTATTATTCAAGCCAGTTCATTTTGAGGATAATAGGGTAGTTTGCAAGTGGTATAATATAGGCCCAAAGCTCCTCCTAGTGTCCGTTTATGTTTAGGTAGAGTTGTGCTATATAGGTAATCTTTTGTGCAGTACAACTACTGTTAGCAAGTTATAGGGCGCGGGCTTTAGCGAGGGGTAAGGTAGATAGGTTATAAGTATATACAAATTAGGTATCTATAAATTTATTAGTAGCTCCGCAGTCAATTATAGAACGGGTTTTATATTATTTCTTAGCGGTAGTTCCCTCTATAGGTAAGACTATTTACTTCCATCCTTCTATTTTTACTAAGCTATCTATTAAGCAAGCCAATATATAGATCCCTCTATTATCAGAGTGTCCCAACCTGTGACTTAGGGCTAGGACTTTACATTTTCCGCTTCCGCGTCTAATTCTACTACCGTTGCTGCATCTTTGTCTTATGCGGTAGCGGCGCATAGCAACGTATTTAGTGTCCAGGGTATAGGGTTAGGTGTTTAACGGCAGCTGCTAAACCTAGCCATTAGGCAGTTTGGGCTATAGCTATAATAGCCTTCTTAATGGCATCTATAGCAACGCCTTAGCTTTTGGAGTAGCTCGCGCTTTCCGTCTAGTAGCTTCTTTAGGAAGGCTAGTATAGAAAGGTCAATATTAGAACCAGTGGTGTTGCTTAAGGTAGTAGGCGTTAGTAGTTTAGTAGGTCCGGAGGGCTTCTATAGGGAGGTCTTCAGGCGGGGGTTTACAGTAGTGATTTAGTTCAGCTATCGTTTAATCTTCTGTAGGGCTGCTACCATATCATAAACATCGTTATAGTTGTGGCTAGCGGCTGCGTAACTAAGGCAATAAGTAACTTTTTTAAGGAGATCTTCCTGGTCTTTAGCATTATCTCAGGTAAGAACTCTGGTGTATTCCTAGAATTTAACATAGAACTCGTTAAATAATTTAGTAGGACTTATCTTTAGGGCGCATAGTTTAGCTCAACTAGTGGCCACTAGGTCATGGTCGCGGTACATTTAGTTAAGGTCGTTAAGGACTTCCTAGTAGGACTGCCACTTCCGGGGACTGCTAGTCTCCTATTAAGCGAAAAGCCTATTAAACGGGATACCCTTTGTTTGTCTAATAATATAGCCAATCTTGGTATCTTCTGTGGGGAAAAGGTAGGCGCTCTAGGCCAGTTTCTTACGGGTTTATATCTTCCAGTAGCTATATTCCTTGCGGTCACCCTTAAAGATTGGGGGATTAAGGTAGCGTATATTAGACCCTATAGTAGTAGTTTAGGTTTAATTATTATGGCTTTTATCGTTACCGCTGCTGTGGTAGGGGTTCCCGTTAGGTAAAACTACTTAGCGCTAACCTTCCGTCAAGCATTAAGTAGGTGAGGTTGCCGGGGGCGTAGAGACTTAGGTAGCGTTATATGCAGTAGAAAGGTATCTAGTATTGTTACAAATATGCTTATTAAGCTGAGATTGTAGGTATTTAATTGTACCCTCTTTTTTAGTAACCGTAGCAATAAGTGTAATCTCGGCCTTCTTTAATCGTTGGACGTCGTGTTTAGACGCGCGGAGGTCGTCTTTAATCTCTTGGCGTATATTGTTAGCGAGCGCCTCATAAGCTTGTAGGTCTTGGATAATATTATAATCTTAGGTAGTACGCATCTTAGCTTATATAAGCTTTAAATAGTAGTTCTATAGAAGGTAGTAGTATTTATTAGGTTCTCGTGCTACTATTTTTACAAACATCTTAGCGTCTCGTATCTTGATCTTAATAGGTGGTAGCCCTTTGGCTTATTTATCCATGGTTATATAGTCAATAAAGGATAAGACATTATTAATGTCCCCCTTGTGGTCATCATAGTCTTTTAAGCCACTAGGCTTCCCTTTAGGGGTTAAGGCTAGGGTTAACAAATCAAATCCTCCTAGAACTAATTAGTGTCGTGGTTTCAATATAGGTATTAGGTTGTTCTTTAAGTTTAACATAGTAGCTAGTAAGGAATTTCGTCTTACTATTATTAATTCTTTAGGAGTACGAAGTAAGGTAACTTATAGACACACTACTTCTGGCAGCGTCTGCGGTATCGTAGAGACGTAGAATTGGTTATAGGCTAAGCGTTAGTGAAGAAAAAGGCGCAACGTAATGTCACAGAACGCGGGCAATAGCTACAAAGCGTATGTATTTGGGGAGTCTACAAGACATTACGCGATCAATCGTAAGGGTCGAGGGCGTAAGGAGGTGATATACCCTCGCGTAGCTAACATAAGCTGTACGCAAGGTATACGCGAGAGCACGGGGTTCTCCTATAGAGGCCCCTACAGTCAGGTTCCGTGACATTTACACACCTAAGTTTAGCAGGTAAAAGTGGTCTATTTTTATAGTATAGGGCCTGGTTTCCGGGGGTGATCTCAATTTTATAGTCCTATAGTCAGTAAGGGGGCAGCTTATCTACGTTCTTAGGGAGGAAGTGCTTAATATATTTACTAAACTCCTTTAGTAAACGTTATAGAATGTCTTCGCGGGTCAATCCTGGTTTGCCTTTTAAAAATTTTTTAATATTAGTGTCGACTATCTTCCAACATAAAAGCTCAGGTTTGGTTTTTAGATTTGTCTTAAGGAAGTTATAGAAATAGGGGGGAAGCACTTTACGGGCTTCCTTTATTATATAATCATCTTCCACCAGCCAGCAGAAAGACCTTTCTAATAGGTTCGGTACTTCTATTAGGCCTATAGGCAGCTCTTTAAGCAGCTATTAGTGCTTATCTTATTTAACTAGTTCTACTAGCTCCGCCATATAGATCCTTATTACCTTTACATCTTTTTGTTTACAGAACTGGGTAAAATTAACAGCATAAGTGCATTTAATATCATCCAGGTTAGGGCGTATCTAGCTCTCTGGTGCTACAGCTAGGCTAGCACAGCTTAGTTGGCCCAGGGGGACGGAAACAAGGCGGCGGCCCTATACAGTACGCGCGGGAGACAGGTGTAAGGTTAGGCGTTACAGTGGCGCGGTTTCTATTATCTAGGTCTTAGTAGTTCCATAGCCAGTCCTTACTATAACGCAAGCTATAGTGTGCGTATATAGCATATAGCTTAGTTCCGGGTATTAGGCTAGGCGGCTAGGGTTTAAATAATACCTAGGTTAGGGTTAGATTCTTAGTAGTAGCGGCATAAAGCGGACCTTCTTCCTTAGTCTCAGTAGGGCTGGCTAGCCCATTATTTTGGTCTTAAGTGCTAGGTTAGTCCAGTCTTCCACTATCTTATTTCTTTACAGCTATACAGGCTCCCCTTTATTAGGAACGTCTTCTACTATTAGGGCTTTATATATAGTCCTAGGCACTAGGCTTAGTAGTGCTAAGTATCCACATAGGGCGTCCCTACTAACGTTGGCTATCCCCTATAGGAGGTAGTGCCTAGAGTAGTAGTCTAAGTTAAAGCGGATTTTAAGTTTCCTAAAGCTGGGATAGGGCTTATGCTTCTAAAGCCAGGGCATGCCTAAGATAATTAGGGTAGTAGGCAAGAGTTTAGTAACAAAAAATAACATGGCTTTAGTATAGAGGCCAATTAACATTTGGGTGGTAAAGTAGTCCATAACAAGCAAAGTTAGGATACTATCTGTAAGATATAGTGGCCTAGGTGCCAGCAGCTTCTTAGTTATAACATTATACTTTCTTATAATAGACTCTACGTTAGTAAATGCTATTATAGTACTACCGGAGTCCACTAGGCTTACTATATCAATATAAACTTGGGGGTATAGGTTATATAATAAGGAGAGTTAGGTTTAAACAAGGATTAATTTCTTATTACTATTTACTAATCTAAAATCAAGTAGCAGTTTACTAATAGAAAGGACTAATTAACCTAGTAACAGGGACCTAATCTTCTTATCTTCCTCCTTATATAGTTTAGACCCTTAGGCGCAACTTAGTTTAAGGGTCTGCCTTTTAACAACTAGGGTATAGAGCTGTCTTAGCAAGGCAGTCCAGTATCCATCTAGCTAGCGGTGTCAGTCTCTGTTTTAGTTAGGGTATAGAAAAACAATACCTTACTAACAACGTGGCCGTGTTCGTATTCGCTAGCGCAAAGTTACCAATACTAGGCGTTATTAACAGGTTGGGCTCCTATATAGGGCATAGTTTGGAGTAACTAAGCCATAGGGTTAAAGGGGGGGGGTTATCCACCACGGCTATAATAGGCTCCGCGGTTACCGCGTCCATAATAGACTCCACAGTCGCCGCATCCGCGGTTATTTATTCGCGTCATTTAACAGGGTGGCATTAGGACTAGGTTTGCTATCTTAGTAGGGTTATAAGCATCCTTCCAGTGGCCAGGCAGGCTATAGACAAGGCACAGTCTATTATCAACACAGCGCTTGCGCTCTATGTCTAAAATTCCATTAAGGTCCATAGGTTCTCCAGTCACTACTAGGGTTAGGGTTAATATAGGGGCAGGGGCTTAGGTAGGTAGGTAGTAGTTAGCGTTCTTCTTAAGGTTAGCTTAGTATATATAATTTACAAGGTTCTTAGCAAACATATCCATCTGCTTACTCTAACCTATATAGTCACTATTATTAATTTTATAGGCCAGTCCAAGTACCAGCTCTTCCATCTTTGGAGAAATAAACTTTTAAAGTAGGTCCACCTTCTATTTATCTATCTTCTTAGCGCGGACTATTAGCTCATCAAGCTCTCCCTTCTAGAACCAGTAATTACGCTCGCCTTAGAGGAAATAGTTAAGCTTGTTCTTTGCGACCTAGGTTATATTAAGGACCTTATAGTAGGCAGTAAGGTCTTTAAGCATATCTTCCTTAGTAGGCCATTTCCACGCAGATATATTATTTAGGTTCTTATATATAAGCTCTAGGCCCTACTTAATAAACTTATAGGCCTTATCCTCTAGCATATCTAAGATATAAAGGATCTAGGACTAAACTATATTAAAGTAGTCCCAGTCCCAGTTAAAGACTCCCTTAATCTTAATATGCCAGGTCTTAAAATTAGCTTATTATTCTAGCAGGGTGCCTTTTCCGCTAAATATTAGCAGGTCTTTAGATCTCCGTTTTTTCTGCTAGGTTACTACTATTATTATAGGGGTTAATTATTTTAGAACAGTAATAGTCTCTACCTAGGAGTTAATAGTTCCTATCTAAGAAGCGATAAGGGCACTAAGGTTTTCGTTGGCTTTCTTATTAGCGGTGTTTGTGTTATACATGCACTATAGTCCTACTTTAATATTGTTAAGGAACTCATTAGTATAGTTAACAAGGGTAAGGTAAGCTTTGCTAGGCTCAAACATCTTAGGGTACAGTAGGGAGCAGCAGATTATCCACGCAATATTAGGGTATATCTCTATAAATAGGTCTACAAAAACGTCACGGGGGTTCTAGGTTTCGGCCATTTCGGCATTATTAGTGTCGCCCATCTAGGCGCTAGGTAAAAACTAAGGATTATTCTAGGACTATACTAGGGACGTGTCGGTTTTAGCAGAGGCGCACACAGGTCACAATTGCTCTGGGGCGGAGGTCAATTGGCTAGGGTATAGAGAATCAGTAATTACAACAGGGCGCAAATTAAAGATACCACAAACTGTCACAATGCTGCAATAAAGTAGACTAAATAACTACGTTATGGTATAAAGAGGGGAAGAAGGTGGAAAGGGGGTATTATATACAAATAGTAGGGCCGGCCGCCAAGTCGCTAGTGGTGGGCCAGCCAACAGTAGGGAATAGTACGAGACAGTATAAAACAGTATGCGTCAGGTCAGTGCCGTGACATATTATATTAATTTTAGGTTATAGTTTAAATCTAAGTTAAGGGTCTTGTCCGTAGGTTGCGTAGAATAGCATTATGCCTATTAATACATTTATTGTATTATTCGCGATAAACTTAGCTAAAGGCAGCTATTTTTCCCAGTTGTCTTGCAGGTAGGAGTAATATATTTATAAGTATTATTCCATAATCACGTTTACAATTTCGGTTTGGCTATCTATCTCTAGATAAAATGTAGTTAAGAGTTATATTTAAATGCTTAATTATTTATATAAAGCTTACTAGAAGTCTAAAACGAACTAGCTTCCACGGTTGGATACTATTATATTAGGAAGTCTATATAGCTTAAAGACATAATGAAATATTCAGCTACTAATATTATATTAATTAAGTCTATAGGAATTATATATCGCATTTTTATAAGGCGGTTAATAACTACTATAATATTTATAAACCCATTACTGTTAGGCAAGTCAACTATAAAGTTAATTAAGATATTGCGCCATCTTTGTATTAGAATTGGTAGCGGTTAAAGTACTCCTTACTTCTTTATATAAGAGGTCTTTCCACGTATGCATATCCTGCATGCTTAAATATATTTTCGTACGTAGTCGTGCATTGTAGGCCAGTAGTATACTCGTTAAACAATTTTATAAGTTTTCGCACGGCTAGGGTGCCCTAATATAGGGGAGTTATATACGAATTTAAGTATCTTAAATTGTAAGGGTTTGGAATTCGGAACTACTATCTTCTATTAATAGTACAATCGGTCGTTTCAAATTTCGCATTTAGTAAGTGTAATATCCTTATACTATTATTTTCCTGTTTAAATCGCTTTTATTACATCTATTATCTATATATTGTTTTTATATTTATATTCTATTAGCTTATTAATTTCTATTTCCTATTTATTAACTTCTAATTTATTTCTATCGAGTTCTATATCTAGGAATATAGGATGTAGTTTTTTAAAACATTTAGGAGGTAATAAGATCCGTAATTAATTTATAATCCGTTTATTTATAGCATTTGCAGGTAGGTCCTATAATTATTATATTAATGCGTTAGGCTTCTAATTAAGTTTGCCTAGTTAGTATATAATCTTAAAGTTAAATTGTAAGAGGTATTCGGCCTAACGAATTTAGCGCTGCGTTAATTGCTTTATAGTTATAAAATACTGCAGGTTCTTGTGGTCCGTTAACACACGTATTAAAAATAACGATCCTTTAAGCTTAGGACGCCATTGTTTAAAATATCTAATAATTATAAGCAGTTCCTTATTATATATCTCATAGTTTAATTTAGTAGGGGCGAGTTTCTAGGAGAGAAAGGCTACTAGATATAACTTACCGTCCTTATTGTATTGTAATAACACTCCCCTTAGCGCATAATTAGATAAGTCTGTTTCTATAATGCATTTAAGGTTAGGGTCGAAGTGGGCAAGAATTAGAGTAGTTATAAAATAATGCTTTAGGTTGTTAAAAGCTTATTTATATTTAGTAGTCTATTTAAATTTTATATTCTTTCTTGTTAGGTTTATTAACGGCTAAGTAGTTTCTAAGAAGTGGTTAATAAATTGTTAATAGAAATTTGCGAATCCTAGAAATCCTTAAATGTCTTATATATTGCTAGGGCTTTCCTAGTTTACAATTGCGGCGACTTTCTTAGGGTCCATTTTAATTCTATTATAGGATATTATTAAGCCTAAGTACGTAACCTCGGACGTGTGGAACTTGTATTTCTTAATATCGCATTATAAGCCCGCATCTTATAGGCGTTTAAGGACTATTCTAATATGTTTCCAATGTTTGGAAAGTAAAGACGAGTAAATTAAGATATTATTAATATACGCGGTAATAAATACATTAAGGAATTTACGAAGTGTATTGTTAATATATTGCTAAAACGTACTGGGACCGTTCTTTACACTAAATAGTATTACTAGGTATTTAAAGAGTCCCTATTATATATAAAAAGCTATATACTTCTTATCTCCTTCTCGTATACGGATTTTATTAAAGGCTGCAACTATATTAAGCTTTATAAAGTACCGTGCCTTTACTAAACGGTTAAGCGTCTCTTAAATCAGAGGAATTGGATATTAGTTTTAAATTATAATTATATTTAGAGCTTAATAATTAATATAGAATCTTAAGCCTCCTCCTAGCTTTTTAATAAATAGTATGGGTAAGGCGAATAAAGATTAACTAGGGCAAATAAATCCTTTTTCTAGATGCTTATTAAGGTATTATTATATTACAAGTAATTCTTCCCATAATATACCGTATAGCGGACCAAACTTTAGTGTTATACCTGGCTTAAGTTCTATCTTAAAATTGTGCTTATCTTAGTACGGGGCTAGTTGGTCTACAAATCATCTTTTAAACTCATTAATTAGGTTATAGTACTCTTTAGGTACAAAAGGTTAAGGATTAATATACTATTTTAGTTCTAGTGCTTTCTTAATATCTTCCATAGTTATAGTAAAGATTTCATAATCTCGTCTTTTTGCTAATAAAATAAAGGGTACGGCTTATATCATCTAAATTTTAAGAGGTTTTAACAAAACATCTTTATATTCTTTATTATAATTGGCAGTTATAGATTTATTATATTGGCTTAAGGTTTATAGTAAGGGTAATTTATATCATGTTAAATTTAAATAGTTATATGCATATTTATAGGGCAAATGGTTTTTTAAGTAATAACTTTAGCAGTAAGTTATACGGAACTTTAGTGTTTCTTTAACCCAGCTAATTAAAGGGTTGTGTTATTTTAGCTATCCATATTCGAGTATAACTTTGTATTGCTTTAAGGGTGTTATAAATAGGGAGACATGTTTAAGGTATTTGCCCATCCACATTTTTACTAGGGCGTAGTGCGTTATTTCGCTATATATTAAGGGTTTGCCATTAAAGCCTTATAGGCCTTAGGGCTCGTCAAGTTTCTTTAAATTTAGGTATTAAGTTTTTGCATAGTTCGTATTAATAAAGCCCATACTAGTAGCTCCGCTATCTATAAGGATTTGTACTTCCTTCTATTTTCTAAGTATTTAAATTTCGCCGAGTACATTAAGGGAGTTATATTGTATATCAGCGCTAAAAGAGCCTAGACACTTATACTCTTCTACTTTTTATCCTAAGGCGCGACTTGGCCCTAGGACAATTTATTTTCTAAGTTAGTTAAGGGTAATATGCTTTATAATAACTAGGTATAATTTATAGGATAAGTACAAGTTAAGGAGTAAGTATGGCTTAAAAAGCAAGTGCGATTTAAGGAGTAGAAGGAACTACAGCGGACTTTTTTAAAAGGGTAAGTTCGGTAATTCCTTTAGATATATCCTTTTCTACCACATCTAAAGCATTCTCCATTTGCGGCTTAAGTTCTTTGTTTATCGGTTCCTAAGGGTGCGTAGGATTAAGTGGCGTCGAGGTCCATAGGGTCGTACGTAGATTTTAAAGAAGGGTCGCGTTTTAGGGTATATATTGGTTTCGTGGAGTCTTAAATATAAGGCGTGGTTGGCTTTAGGAAATAAGTCTATTTATTATATTAAAGGTCCTTATTAATTCGTTAATATATTATAGCAAATTTAGGTAGGTCCTTTAGCAGTTCCCTACCTACTAACTATGCTTTAATTTTATCCGAAATAGCTCGTTAAAGAGCAGTAACTTTAGCGGCTTTATTCTAATCTAGTTTGCCAATAAGGCCTAAAAATTCCGAAAAGAAGCTGGTAAATTCTCGGTTCCGTTATCGTAGGTTTTTAAGTTTGGTAACAGCGGTGTGTTCACAGCTGGCGTTATTATACATTCGTTCTAGTAGAGAGATAAAGATTTCAAAATCAACAAAGGTGCTATTACGGAAGAATAGATCTATGGTACATGCAGCGTCCTTACTTAAATAAGACATTCCGTAGCTAACCTTGCTAGCTTTAGTAGGGTATCAGTCATAGTTCATTAAAAGTTTAAGATGGAGCTTAGTTATAAAGGGACGTAGGTTGTTTTAATTTTTATTAAACATCAGAGGATTAGGAAGCTTTTTAGATTTTATAGCGGGTATTAAACTCGCTATAGATATAGGTTAAGTTACCATTACTGGTTTAGTGTTTGCATTTAATGGGTCAGATTTAGATACGGTTATTTTAATTTCGTTTATAGGTATTGTTATTAGGGTCTCTAATAAAAGAGCCTTAATATTGCGGAGTTCTTCGCGGAGTACTTCTATTAATTGCTAATATTAGGCTTCTAGTGCAGCCCGCTACTAAGCTAGGGCATCCGTAAAGGATTATTGTATTATAGTTAATTGTTCCCTAACTAGGAATATAATACTCATGGTTATTAAAAGGGATTTGGGTTTATTTGCCATTTTTAATAGTAGTTATTTTAACGCAACGTAGTGTAAGGGCGCGAAGAGGCTTTAGGGAAGATTTAAAGGAATAATATAAATTCTATCTAAATCTAAGGGTATATAGCTCTTGAAGAGAACAAGATGTTGCGTAAAGAAGAGAAAAAAATATAGGAAACTTGTAACTAAATATTTGGGGTCTTAGCAGCAGACGCGTGGGCACGAGCCTATGCGGATTTTAACAAGTTTCGACCAAATTCCATTACGTTAGTAGAATTTGGTGGAATTCGATCAAGTCGGCGGAACTTAGTAGAAAACGGTGGATTATAGCGGACAATCGCGAACAGTTGTAGATAGTTGTAGACAGTTACAAACAGTTTACAAACAGTTTCATACAGTTATCTGTCGAGTGTTTCACCGAGACATTCCTACTGTAACTGGGCTAGTCCTGTTACACTTTATTAGTTTCTTCTACTAGCCCTTTTTCCTTCTTATTAATAATCTAGTTAATTTTATATAAGCTAATTATAAAGACCTCGTTGTCCCTCTAATATATATTAAAGTAGAAACTTATAGCACTAATTACCGCCATATCTATTATAGGGGTATTATATAATAGTAGTAGTGTCCATAGCCTTGGGGGCTTTTAGTATATTAGCATTGTCCTTACTCCCTTTAGCTCTTATTATATCTTTTAAAGGTTATTCTTTATACTCTGTTAGTACGTCCTCTTCTATATTAGCCGGATCTTCGTAATTTAGAAGTCGTCTATATTACTATTTATTCTATTTTTATAAGTAGAGTCCTCCTTAACTATAGTGCTTTAGGGGAGTATTATTATTAGTACGGAGTTCCTATCGCCTTTATAGTGGGTATCCTTCTAAATAAAGGCTAGGTCGCGGTCCCTAATATCCTATTAATAGATAAGATCGGCCTTTATAGCTAAATATTAAAGTAGGATATCTATTTTTGGCTAATTATTATATTATAGGACCCTAGGTTTAGGATATAAAAGGGAATACCAAATTAGCGTCGTCTATTAATAGTGATATATAGCTTTAAGATATAGGTAACTGGCTTACTAGCTTAGCCGTTATAGCCTTTTACTTAAATAGGCTTCTCTAGTTATGTAGCATTTATATTTAAGAACTTAGTAATATTATTTATATAAGCAGTATTTATAAAAGCAAAGCTATTTACTCTCGTATTAATAAGAGCAGCTATATTAACTCTATATCTATTTTAAGATACTATATATAGAACTATAAAGTATTTTCCGCCTATTACCTAACTTAAATTAATCTTTTTAAGATTAATTAGATACCTTAGGGAGGAGTTTTTCCCTAAGGTTCTTCTTTTCCTAACTTATTAGACATTTCTTCTTTCTTTATTTTCTTAATATTACCTATATTATTTAGCTTTAAGCAAGATAAGGTAAAGTAACTATCTTTTTTATAATTAAAGTATATAACTATAGAAGGGTTAATTAGGGTATTATAATAAGTATTAGCTAAAGGTGTAGTACGTAGCGGATTAGGCAATGCTTATAAGTAGGTAGTTATAACCGCTCCGAATAAATATTAATTAATTTTAGTTTTAAATCTAGCAACAAATATTAGGCTATAAGTCTTTAGTAGATTAGTAGGTTATCTAAGGCTACTATAATCTTCTCTTATAGTTAGACCGTTAGCTTATTATAGGTCTAAACGGTAGTTCTTAGGGGGAACCTAGCCTTTGCCTGCTAGATAAGAATTAAATCTAGAACTTAATAAAGGATTAGTTAAATTTTATTATTAAGTAATTATAGTTATAACAGGCATCCCGTACTTTATTTAGATTAATATAAATAGTAGCTAGATACTATATTATGTAAGCTTTGCAGTATATAGGAATTAAATAAGCAACTTAATTCTAAATCTATGGAAATTAGATGGTATATATATAAAAGGTGTAGATAATAAAGGGGTAATTAACCGAGTTGGTAAGCGAGTTGGTGAGCAAGTCAAGGTAATACACTGGTAAAACAGTAGTGGTTTAGCAGGGTACCATAGTCAGTTACATACCCCCCCAGATTTAACGGTGTAGTTAAAGCTATAGAAAATAAGTGAAGGTAGAAACGGTATCAGAAATAGGAAATTTAGATACAATTTAGAAGTGGTATAGGGTAGGGTAATGTTAAGGCCGTTGGCTGTGTTGCTTGTAGGGCTTCTAGTAACGTTATAGACGTTATATTTAGTGACGTTGCGGTTATCGCAACTAGTGCTAATGTAGGCTTGACTGGTGCCAATATAGGCTAAATAGGGACTGTTTTAATTGTATCTAAGATATCATCTTAAAGTCCTTATGGTATAGTAATTTAATCTGCATTTAAGGCAGTTATTTAATCTGTAGTTAAGGTAGTTATCTAATCTGTAATCAAGGTAGACGTTTAACAGGTAGTTAAGGTGGAACTTAAGGTAGTTATTTAATTTGTAACCAAAGAGACGCTTAGGGTAGAACCCAAGGTAGATATTTAATATGCTTTGCTTATAAGCAAATTTCATATTTAATTTTAATAGGTGCTTGGCAGCACTATAGGTTGATATTATTAAGAGCTAGGGTTTTGGAATTAATATTAATTATTCCTATATTCTCTACTTCCTATTCTTCTTTTTAAATGCGATTAACTATACATTTAACCCAAGGCCTAGATAAGATTATTTTATCTATTTTCTTTTAAATGTCTGGATTTGGTTCCTATCCTTAACATATTCTATTACTTATCCGGTAATATTAGTTATCTAGTAGCCTTAAAAACCACCAAAAATCGCGCCTTAATATCTTAACAACGGCTTAATAATTAATTTTATAATTTTATAATTAGCATTTTGTGCCTATATTACGACTCTTAATAAAATTCTAGTGTAATAAACTTGGCCGTTACCTAGCCGTTATTGAAATATTGGGTTTTAGTCCCCAATTTTAACCTAAATTACAATATCTTTAGAGCCATTTCATAGATTATTTTTTAAATCTAATAAGAGGTTTAAAATAGATATAAAAGGCTAATTATAAAATTTTGGAATTTATTATTAAGCCGTTATCGAAATATTAAAGTGCAGCTTTTCTAATTTTTGGTGGTTTTTAGGGCTACTGGATAACTAATATTACCGGATAAGTAATAGAACACGTTAAGGGCGCTTCTGCTTAGTAATATAGTAGTAGTCGCTGTATTAATGTATAAGGCCGTATATACATTCCTTATGCCACCTTATATTTAAATTTAAATTACTATAGGAATTGGAATTGCCGTTAGAATCTAAATTGAAATTGGAATTGTTTTAAAAGGTTGCAAATGCAAAGTGATTGGCAGTAGTAGTAGTAGAAGATGCTTACTGCATGCGGTAGTGCTTCTTAAATTCCTTAATTAGATTAATAATAGATGGGACGTCTTCGTCCTTCCGTTCTTTGCGAATAAGATCTACTTTTAGTGCTTCTGCGAAACTAGAAGAGATAGATTTAATGGCTCGAATAAAATTATAGTATAGTGTGAATCCTTATACGTTTAGTAGCTCCAATTATTCCATAAGCTTATAAATGTTCCACTAGTTATTTAACCATTTATTAATACTCTGTGTTATATTATAGGCTTTTAGGGCCGTGTATTAATTAAGGACGTTATGCTTTTAACCTAAGGTGGTAGGGGCTAGTGTTTTCTTAAGTGCTTAAAGCCGTTTATATACCGTGTCAAGGCCGTCAATAAGTGGAAGGTAGGCTGCTAATATTAATCGAACAATATAGTTGCTAACATTGCTTATGGCCTACTCTTTCTTCTAGTATATGCGTAGATCGTCCTTATACTCTGCGTAGATTTGGTTATATGCAGTAAGCTAGGTTTAGTCTAGCTGTGCTATTGATGTAGCTACAGGAAGTATATCCGTAGGTATAGGTTATTTTGGTGATTCTAGGCTTAGAAGCTCGTCTTTCTTCTTTAATAGGTCGATGTACTGCCATACCTTATTAGTTTTGGCAGTATTTTAAATAATAAGGAACTACTAAAGCTAATCAGATGGCTGGTTAAGGATAACAGTAATTTTTAATTTGCTTATGGTCGTTATTTTTTAGAATTTTAATAGGTAGGCAGGGTCTAGGTTAGCGTCTTGGCAGAACTTTATTTTAACGTTTTAATTCGTTAGTTCGTTTATTGGTCAGGTTCGGTTTAATTAATATTTAACGCTCAATATTCGATGTTCGATATTTAATTTGTTTAATATTCGATCATTTAGTAAATAAAGAAGCTTAAGACACTTACAAAGGTGGTAGAAGTAGTGACTTCTTAAATAAGATAGTAGATTGATTGGATAGTGCAACAGGTAGTGCGATCCAATTAATTAGTTAGCAGGTAGTGCGATCCGGACTTATAACTATAAGCTTTACAGAGTATGGAAATTAAATAAGCAACTTAATTCTAAATCTATGGAAATTAGGTGGTATATATATATAAAGGTGTAGACAATAAAGGGGTAATTAACCGAGTCGGTAAGCGAGTTAAGGTAATATACTAGTGAAACAGTAGTGGTTTGGCAGGGTACCGTAGTCGGTTATATATTATCTTATTAACAGATATAAACTAAATAGGTAACTCGTTTTTAAACCTAGCCTAAAGATATTACTAGGCGTTCCTAATAGTTTAACTATAGAGGTAGAGTATTTTAGCTTCTTTAAAGGGGAAATAGTTATAGTTAATATAAAGCTTTCCTTATATTTAAATCCTCTAATTTTTAAAGATAGGGTCTATTTTATTAAATAGCTATTAATGATTAAAAAGCTTAACGGGTTTTAATTACTTTACTATTATATCCGTACTACCTAGGATGTTATATTTAGTAGAGCGAATAGGTTAACTAAGACTTCTAGTAAAGGAAATTAAGCTATCTTATAGGGCTGCGAGGCTTTTTAGGATTTTATCTAAAGTCTTTTATGCAGCTTTAGCTGCAAGGTAATTAGCTACCTACTTAGCCGCAAGATTATAAATCTGCTCACGCATATCTAGAGTGTTATCGTTGTTATTAATTTCTAATCCTAATTGGATCTTATATTCCTCTTAAGTAAAGGCGGCTCTCTTAAATAAGCTTACTTTAGGTGCCATTATTAGCTACCTAAAGGCTTATTAGTATTATATAATTTATTTTTAATACTAGGGTTTAGGTTAGGTATAGTCTAGCCTATAAGGGGGGGATTATTAGGGCCTTCCTAGGCTATATATAGTATTTAGTGTCTAAGTATAACGTATTAACATATTATTGCAAATAAAGTTTCTTTTTAGGGTAGGATAGTATAGAAGCCTTCCTAGGCTATATAGGAAGAGCTTAGTATAATATAACGAGCTCGTATAAATGCCTCTAAACCGAAGCTTATAGATTACTACTATATAAGAATACTAAGCTAAGAAGGAGAAGAAGGCTATTAAAGACTAGTAAAATATAAAGGGGTTGCTAAGGCGCTATTAGTAAGCAAGCTAATCGCGATTTTCTATCCCAAGGATAGAAAATCTTAATTAATTGGCTTTATAAGTAGTGCTATAAGGGCGCGAAGAGGCTTCGGGGAAGATTCGAAGGAACAATATAAATTCTATCTAAATTTAAGGGTATATAGCTCTTGCAGAGTACAAGACGTTGCGTAAAGAAGAGAAAGGAATATAGGAAACTTGTAACTAAATATTTAAGGTCTTAGCAGCAGACGCGTGGGCACGAGCCCACGCGGATTTTAATAGGTTTCAACCAAATTCTATTACGTTAGTGGAATTTAGTAGAATTTAATTAAGTTGGCGGAATTTGGCAAAATTTAATTAACTTAGTAGAATTTGGCGGAATTTAATTAAAGCGTTAGAATTTATCTATTGAGTATTTCACCGAGACATTCCTACTATAACTGGGCTAGTCCTATTATAGTACCCCCCCTTTAGCCAAAGGTCCAAAATAATTTAAATTGGTTAAAATTTTATAACTTATTGCGTTATAAGCATCGGCATATATTTTAAGTTCTTTTTAATTTTGAGTTTCCTACTATTATATTTTATGTCTTTATATTAGGTAGCAGTTATTTACCTTTATATTATATCTATCCAGCTAGAGCAAGCCACGAAGGATGGTCTTTATGGAATTCTTTTACTAGGGAAGGCGCGTTGGGCTTAATCTATTTATAGGTTTCCTAGGTTTATGTTTTATATCCTTCCTACTTAATAAGAAGTTTAAATTATTTAGATTATATTTTCTATTGCATATTATTAATTAAGTTAATAAAGTAAGAACTGTTACTGTTATTAATAATTATAAAAGGTAGCGGCGACACTTCGCGAGTTATAGGATTATCTTTTAAAGGTTGCAATAAGCTTATATAAAACGTTAGGTGTATTTTTATCTTAGTTGGTAGTTTAAGCTTATAGGCGTACGGGCTTAGTTTCTTCTTAATTTAGTATAGGCCTGTGAACTTCCAATTAAGTTTCTTTAAGGGCCGTTAAGTCTTTAGGTTTTATGTATTTAGGTAGGTTATATTACCTTCCTTAAAGTCCTATACGGGAGCTCGTCCTTTATTTATATGCTATTCCTATAACGTTTAAGCATACGTTAATTTACTTTATAATAGTTCCGTTAACTACTTTATTTAATTAGTAAAGTTATATGCGTTAATTAACTAGATCCGTTTAATTATGGGTCCTGTTATGTTAATATTAGGTTATAGTTTAAATCTAAGTTAAGGGTCTTGTCTATAGGTTACGTAGAATGGTGTTACGCCTGTTAATACGTTTATTATATTATTTGCAGTAAACTCAGCTAAAGGCAGCCATTTTTCCTAGTTGTCTTATAGGTAGGAGCAGTATATTTATAAGTATTATTCCATAATCGCGTTTGCAATTTTAATTTGGCCATTTATTTCTAGATAAAATACAGTTAAGAGTTATATTTAAATGCTTAATTATTTATATAGAGCTTACTAGAAGTCTAAAACGAACTGGCTTTTATAGTTGGATATTATTAAGTTAGGAAGTCTGTGTAGCTTAAAGACGTATTTAACAAAATATTCGGCTACTGTCGGTATACTCGCTTTATCAACGTGCACGAATATCACTTATAGTGGTACGTATGCGGTGTTGAAGTTGGTAGTTGATTGTTGTCTAGAAGTAAGGGGTTGCTCCAA
>Ga0307507_10001164_pt1 | contig 58489 bp, 32 predicted proteins | sample 7_EM_MG_FD_207223 | JGI IMG/M metagenome (GOLD analysis project Ga0307507, IMG submission 207223) | Populus trichocarpa ectomycorrhiza microbial communities from riparian zone in the Pacific Northwest, United States - 7_EM | ecosystem: Host-associated > Plants > Roots > Unclassified | place... | reverse complement strand
AACAATCCTATTTTCCAACCCTCTACTGTTCTCGTGCCCGCGCTAGCTCCTGGCTCGCGCGGGGCTTCTAATTTTATATAGAAAGGCCTACTATAATTCTAATTCTATAATATAGAGCCCTCTTCTTCTCCTTCTCCATTAATATTTACGCGTTATTTACCCGTGCCACGCTCACACGTCTGCCCCCTTGCCTCTTGCGGATATAGAGTCTCTTAAGAATCTTCTTACCCTACGGTCCACTACGGAAGCCCCCCCAGCTTCCTCCCCCTATAGCCTCCAGAATGAATTCAAGGCCCAGACAGCACGGCTGTAGGATATTTATAAGGCCCAGCGCTTAAAGAATACTATAAGGGCGTACGAGCTAAAGTAAAAAGAGTGGGAAGACTGGTACGCGAGACTGGAAGGCAATACGGACGGCGCTTAGGTAACGGAAGATAAGCTTTACTTATTTTTAGAGCAGCAAGTCGTTAATTAAGAATCGCGGGCCGCTGGCTATTAAAAACGGAAGTTAAAACGGAAAGAGATATAGAAAGATGGCGAGCGGGCAAAGAAGAGGCAGAAGACGACCGTAGGAGGGCCGCTAGGGGAAAAGGCAGCCGCAGGGGAGGAAGCTATAAAGAAAAAGATGTGGGACGAGGAGGCCCTAGACGCCCTATTCAACGAGACAGTCTAATACTCAGTTATAAATAGCTATGTCTCCGCTATTACTGAGCTCTACGCGTGGCAGTCAGAAGGCAAGACCTCGCAGCCGCTGCGGGGGGCGAAGCTCTCGGTGGTACTAGACAGCGTCCACCGCGATAAGGACCAGATTTAACGCGTTAACTTTATTAATTAAGGCCTGTTTATAATTACTAGCGGCTACAACATCAAAGGGCTTAAAAAGGCAATTACTTAGTGCTAGGAGATGGGCTCTAAGAAGCCAGGCTCAATTGAGTCTTACCTTTAAACTGCGGCCGAGCATTTATTAGGTTCGTATATACCCTATTCAGCCTATATGGCTGCCATTTTCTAACCCACTTAGGCCATACTACCGTTACCTAGGGTAAAAGTAGATGGGACGTTTAGCTTACTAACCTTGTCCTTATTAAACTAGAGAACAAAGGGCCTAAACCAGACAAGTTAGCGCCGTGTATGATTATATCAATAATATAAGGGAAGCAGAATTAACACGGCAAGGTTGAGTATATGGGCTATATGCGCAATACTGACCCTATTCTCTGCCCTCTCTCCGCAATAGCCTTCTACTTCTTTAACCGCTGGGGCAAGGACGGCGCTAAAAGCTTCCCATCCTTTCGGCAGCCAGAGGACTACTACGGCCTATACGTCTTCCCTAGTAGCATTAAAGTACCGCAACAGCCGTTAAGCTATCACACGCAGTTTAAATGGAATAAAAAGATGTTTTAGGGGGTAGGGATTCACTTAAAGGAGAAGACCCATAGCGCCTATAAGCAGAGCGTCTGGCACGCTAAGCTTAGCGGCGTTAAGGAGACCCAAATTAGACGGGCCGGACGCTAGAATACAAACGTGATAACAGGAGCCTACCTCAGCTATCTACCCCGTGTGTTTATGCGGTTAATCGCCAGCTTCCCAAAGAAAGGAAAGGGCTACTTTCTTCCCCGCACGCGAGAGGTGCCGGAGGAGGTACTCTACTTAAAGATATGGCCCAAGACTGACGTCTGGCTAAAATACATGGAGACCTACCACCCAGAGAGGGCTGATAATAAGATTATACGGCTTAACCTTACGGGCTTAGGATTTCTACGCCTTCTCCATATGCTTAGGGTAATCCTATTACAGGACTCGGTAATCCTACATAAGCAGTTCCCGCTCCACCCTCTATAGAAGGACTCCCTCTTTGGCTGTAAGGAGTACCAGAGGTTTACTATATGGGTAAAAAGCTCACTGGCTAACGTAGTTATACCAAACGAGATAATAATGCGGAAATACTGGCCTGCCTATAAGGCCGTAGCTAAGCTAAGACACGAGGCCGCAATCTCTAAGATGAAGGGGGTTTAATTACGCGTACAGACGATCTTAGAACGCCTTAGCGAGATAGAAAGGTTATCAGCATTATTCACACCTATATAGATCTAGTAAGGGAAGACGGGTATCTGGATAGGGCCTATAGAGTCCATATGTCCGTCTTTAGACGGCCCTATACCCGTACCTATACCCGCACCCATACCCGCACCTGTACCCGCGTCCGTTCCTAAACGCGTTAACGGCCAGATTCCGTCTTTAGATAAACCCTCTCCTATATATCCAACCCCTATAGAGATACCAAGGGGTCCTTAACTGTCTACCGCTGTAGAGCCTACTTAGCCGTCTACTATAACGTCTACCATACCCCCGTAGCAGCTGCCGCAAGCTTCTATTATACCCCCACCACAGCTGCCGCAGGCTAACGCTTAACCTCTTCCATTTATTCTTAACCCGCAGGCGCCGCCAAGGAAATATAAGATGCTTTAGGGTGGTAATTCAGTGTTCCAGCTCTGGACTAAGTAGACTTTAGGGCTAGCAGGTAGGCCATTAATCAAAGCTCTTAATTGCTGCTAGGGGGCGCGCTGGCGGGTTAACAGCAAGGCGATATTCTACAGCCGTCACCATAGGATAATCAAGGATGTTAGATGGCGCGTAGAAGATAGTACGGCAAGAGATAAGAGATAGGCTATCAACCAGCTAGAACAGCTACAAGGTCCGCGTTCTTTAGATTGGCTTTATAAGAATATCTAAATAGTTATTTTACTACAGTGACCAAGACACCTTAATATATAACTGCCTCTATATACAACTGCACTATAGTGACCGACCGAGACGCCTCAACATATAACTACACTGCAGTGACCAAGACGTCTTAATGTAGGACTACTGGTGACCAAGACGTCTTAATATAGGACTGCACTGCAGTGACCAAGACGTCTCAATATACAACTGCACTACAGTAACCAAAACGCCTCGATATAGGACTGCACTGCATTAACTAAGACGCCTTAATGTAGGACTATACTACAGCAACCAAGACGTCTCAATATAGGACTACATTACAGTAACTAAGACGCCTTAATATAGAAATGGAACACGTTTAGGTGTTGTAAATTCAGAGCAACATTACGCGACCGTCCAGAGGTACCGATCCAACACATATTATATACCTTTTCGCCCAAAATCGCGTGCGAAGGTACTCGGGGGCGGTCACTGCGCGACCGAGTGCGGGGTTTGGGCGCGTTATCAGTAGGGGTGGCCCTAACCTCGTATTAACCCAGGTCGTAACCGCGCCAAATCAGCCCCCCCGATATGTGATAGTTATCTTACCTACTCTATTACGGCACTGTTACAGACCCTAGTCAGGGGCTCGGCCGAGCCAAGCCTTAGCCCTATGTATATAGACGTGTCCTTTCCTTGACCTTCTTCTAGTCCTTGTCTTGGAATTCTTATTTACTAGCTACTAATAGATTCTGTTCTTTTAACTAAGCCTTTATATTATTCTAAGACCAACCTTAATTCTACCTTGCAACAAGCGCGCTAAGGCTTGCTTAGGCAAGTTAATTAGCAATACATTTATTGCAGCCTAGAAAAACCAACCTAGTCAATAGACCCTAACCGACCAACCCTAACGCTGGCACCGTACTGCTAAGGACTTGACGCTGGCACCGTACTACTAAGAACTAGACAACGATAGCGTAATACGCCTGCTATTATAACCTAATAATAACTGTGCCAATACGCCTGCGATCTACTAACCTAATCTAACTAATAGACTAATTAACTAACCGGAGCTATTCCTAGACGATTAAAATAAAGATATGGAAAGATACGCCTATAGCTTAAGATAGTAAGGGAGAAAGCATATTATAATCCGTTGTATAGTGTTCCAGTAAGAGCCTGGAATAGAGTTAGCTGGCTATTTAGAGGAGTGCAAGAACTAGGCCTAGACCTATCCCTTACTATAGAGCGAGTAGTGTAGCATATTATATCTAATCTTGCTTAATTATCTACGTACTACCTAACCTGCTAACGCGCCTATGGAAGGACTGACTTAATAACAACTATGCTAATAGCCTATAGAAGAACAGATGCTGGTACCATACTGCTAAAAACTAATAAGAACCAGATACTGGTACTATACTACCAAGAACAAGAACAAGACGCTAGTACTATACTACTATAAACCGACAACAATAGCGCTAATATGCCTACTATTATAACGACCTACAGACCACCTAATAAGATAATACCTACCCCAAAAAAAAAATTTCCTAGCCTTTGTTTGTACGACCCTACTAACCCCACTAACCCCAGGGAGCCCCCGCGGGGAGGATTTAACTAACGGCTTAGGGTGAAGCCTTTTTAAAAGGCGGGGTAGAGAGCTAGGAGATAATAGAGTTCTAGAAGGAACAATAAAGAACAGAAGGCTCCTAGCAATACATAGTACTAGCCCAGGCTGGGCTATATAGCAGTAGAACTGTAGGACTGTATATATATATTAACCTCCTAATGTTAGGACTGGTGCCATACGGCCTAAATTTTTTTTTACTAACTACTTGCTGCTCTACCTATAGCTATTAAATTGACTCTTACTGCTCCGCCTATAGTAACAATTTAGAACGGATCTAATGCTAGGAAGGATAACGTAGCTTTTTTAATAGGGAGGACAACTACAAAGCCTAAGGGCAGGCTTTACTGAAGGGGGGGATAATGTTACGGCACTGTTACAGACCCTAGTTAGGGGCTCGGCCGAGCCGAGCCTTGGCCCTATATATATAGACGTGTCCTTTCCTCGACCTTCTTCTAGTCCTCGTCTTGGAATTCTCGTTTACTGGCTACTAATAGATTCTGTTCTTTTGACTAAGCCTTCACATACTCCATTATTAACTTTATATAGAATAGTTTTATGGTAGCGTAGACGTAGAGAAGCTTAAGGTGCTCATTCTCTCTTACCTTAGCTTTAACCTCCTTAGAAGAGACCTTTTTATAGTGGACGTTCTTTTTCTTATACTTATATTTAGGACCTATCTTACGCTTAATCTTCTTTATTGTGTGAGTCCTAATTCTAACATAAAACTTATCCGCAAAGACTACGTCGTTCCAATTCTTAGAGTAAGGCCGTACGGTAAGCAACTCGTCCTTCTAATCTAATCTACTATTTACTTATTTGTCCGTAAGCTCCCGCTCCTCCTTATATACTACGTTAATTATCCCTTCGTCTGCCTTATAAGCCCTCTATACTATTTATAGCTCTACATCCCAAAAGTTAGGGGCTTTAATATATATTGTTTTTGGTAAAGTAACGCCCGTAGATTCGGTAAGGTCGAGCTATGGCTGGCTTTTATTATTAAGGGTAGTAGTAGGGTTATTAAGGTAGGAAGCAACAGCAGCTATTGTTACGGCGCTGGTGGAAAACGGTACTGGCAAATTGCCGTAACTTGCCGCAAGTTGCCGTTACGTGATGGCAAGTTGCCATTATATGACCAGATAATTGTATATAGCTTTAAGCGGTGCTTCCGTTCTTTCCCTTTTCTTTCTCTAGCTTTGGATTCTTGTTTATAGATAATCCAATTGTACAGGCTTGCGCGACCCTCTTGCTATGCTTGTGCCTTGATTAACCGAGTCGCTAATATTATCCAAAGCTTGTTACCACTCTTCTTTCCTAAGAAGGAACTTAAAAAATATCTATAAGGCCATAAATAGGATAAGGACATAGAATAGGACCCTAAGGACATCACCAGGACTATAAGGACAGGACAGACCTCTAAAAACCAAAAGAATATAAATAGAACGCGAAACCTAAGAATAGAACATGCACGGACTAGAACCCCTAAGAAATAAATAAATACTAGAAATTACCTAATACCCCTACTACTATACCAAGAAATATAGCAGCTGGTAAAGCTGCTGTAGGACCTATAAATACCTCTAATAGTAAAACAGTCGCCGTCTTGACCCCCTAGGAAGAGCTTGCAGTAGCTAATACTAAAATTAAACGGCTTTAAGAGCTGCTTAAAACCAGAGACACCCCTATATCTAGTAAGGAGTTATTAGATACCTAAAGACTTGCTATAGTTCTTAAGGCCCTAGCCCAACGTACTATATTAGTATTATTGTGGTCCGCGAAGGTTATAGACCCCCTATTGCTTATAGACGGAACTAACCCTATATTTAATAATTGGAAGATTTAACTGTAAGATAAGCTTAAAGTTAATATGGACTACTTCCCTACTACCTAAGCTAAAATGGCCTATGTCTTTAGCCGTACTGGTAGGGACGTATAGATGTATCTACGTCCGCGATATGCTTAGGACTTAGCAGACCCCTTCCTCTCTAGAGAAGAGATAATTAACTACCTATCTTCTATTTATGAGGACCCCTATAAGATACAAAACGCCCGCCTTGACTATAAAGCCCTTAATATGAAAATGATAGAGACCTTCTTGGTCTTTTAGACCCGCTTTCTATACCTAGCTGGATAGGCTCGAATCCCCTAGGAAGATTTAATGCTAGACCTCTTTAATAAGCTTACCCTAAACCTATAGCGCGCCGTGCTCCCGGTTTATACTACTATATAGACGCTAAAGGAGCTTATGGACTAGTGCCTAGCTATTAACTAGGGCCTCCGCCGAATTAAGGCATATGCCAAGCAGTATAAGACTAGAAGCTCTGCTAACCAGAATATAAGTACTATAAAAACAGGCTATAGCGCCCTAGCAAGATCTGCAACCCCTATAGTACCAACTATACTGCCTGCCGTTAACCTAGCGGCTAGCTGTGTAGCTAGCCCTATGGTGGGTCTGGCGAATACTTAACCTACGTACAATAACCCCTATAGATAGGCCCTTAGTAATTAAGGAGCCTGCTTTTTATACGGCCAGAAAGACTACTTTATAAAAGACTACCTAATAGCGGCAAAGACAAACGAGGTCCTGTTAATTTAGAAGGATAGTATAGAGTTAAAAAAAGAGGAACCCTAAAGCAAGACTCCTCTCTAGGGTTAAAAGGAATTAATATATTATATATTAATCTGGGTTGGCTAGTTAGTGGAAGAAGCTGCACTATTCCTTATACTTTATTCCGTAATAGATATTAAGTTTTAACCTCTGCTTTAGCTGACTCTAGAGTAAATGCCTTTGCCTTAATAGATATATAGTGTGCTATAAAGCTGGCTGACTTTTTAAATGCACCCCTTAAAGAACTGCCCAAACCAATTCCTATTCGCGGGTATAATAGATGGATAGGACCGCCTATTATAACTATCTTGCGGATTTACCTCCGTGTAGATAAATAAAGGTAGTATAACGTTCCCTTTCTTATTACGGACCTAGGAAGCCACGATATAATCTTAAGAAGAAAATGGCTAGCCTATTTAGGCTTACAGCTTAACGTATAGAGTAGACAGCTTGTCTAGCCTAAAACCCTACCCCTAATACCTTCTTTTATAAAGGAAATCAGCATTATAATAGAAAATCTTATACGGCTATAGATAAACACCATTTACTAGGCTAATGCTATGCGTAGAGACTAGGCTTTTAAAAAGGATGTATAGCTTAACCTATAACGGATCTGTATACTACGCCGCCCTTAGACTACCTATGTTATGCCACCCGCACTAGAGATTAAAAAAGGTAATAAAAAGCTAGTGGAGCTCCCCGTAGGGAACTTAGGCCCTATACAGCCATAAAAAATAGCAAGGAGTATTAGATGCTATACTAAATATATAGACTAAAGGGATAACTTGCGGAAGATAGAATAGGAGCTAAAAAAGATTATAAACCCTAAGCCGTAAAATACGGCCTAATAATAGTCTATAAAGAAACCTATGGACCTCCTACTAGTTAACATCTACTATATTAGCGCTATAGGATTCTACTAGAACTTGGTCTAACCTAATACTATTGCCTTTACTACTAGCTTATATAAAATTGATTAAATGATTAAGGAAAAGAAAAATGAGCTTAGTAAATAGGAAGGCGAGCTTATAGATAAGAAGCTAGTGGAATAGAAACTACCCTATTAACACTAGAAATTTAAGGACGTGTTCTCTAAGGCAGCGTTTAATATACTTCTGCCTTACTGACTATATAACTACAAGATTAAGATTAAGCCAGATAAGGAAAATATACTTAGCTATAGCCCCCTTTGTTAGCAGTCCACTGCCGAATTATAGGCTATAAAGTAGTACCTTATTGATAACCTAAATAAGGGCTTTATTAAACCTAGTTAAGCCCCTTTTAACTCGCCTATTCTCTTTGCTAAAAAGCTAAATAGAGGACTTTGTTTCTATATTAACTACCATAAACTAAATAATATAACCCATAAGGACCGCTACCTATTACCCTTACTTAATGAGACTTTAACCTAAATAAGTAGAGCTAAGATCTTTACTAAGCTTGATATCTGTTAGGCCTTTTACCAGATTAGGATAGACCCTAGATTAGAAGATCTTACTATATTTTGGACCCATTATGGAATATATAAATATAAAGTACTTCCTTTTGGACTGACTAATGGACCGGCTACGTACTAGCGATATATAAATGATATACTCTTTAACTACCTTGATAACTTCTATATGGCCTACCTGGATAATATTATAATCTACTTTAAGAATAAGCTAGAATATAAGGAGTATATCTATAAAGTCCTATAATGGCTCCGTGAGGCTGGCCTCCAGGCCAATATTAAGAAATTGGAATTTAGTGTTAAGCGTATAAAGTACCTAGGCTTTATTATTAGTATAGATAGGATTAAGGCTGACCTAGAGAAAACGGCTGTAATTAACTAGTAGACACCGCCACGGACTATAAAGGGGGTGCAATTATTTTTAGGTTTTTATAACTTCTACTAACGCTTTATTAAGAACTATAGTAGGATCGCCCGGCCTCTTAACCACCTTACTAGGAAAGACCAGCTATTCCACTTTAACGCTATATGTATACAGGCCTTTAATGAGCTTAAAAAGCGGCTGGTATTGGCTCCCCTACTTGCCCACTTTAACCTAGAATGGCCCTTAATGCTAGAAACTGATGCCTTAAATAGCATAATAGCTGGTATTTTCTCCTAGAAGTAACTGGACGGAGAATAGCACCCTATAGCATACTATTCTAAGACTATGATAGATGCTAAGCTAAACTACTATATCCATAATAAAGAAATGCTGGCTATTATCTCTAGCTTTTAGCACTGGTGTGTATAGCTAGAGGGGACCCCTGAGCCTATTAAGGTGGTTTTGGATTATAAGGCTCTAGAATACTTTATAATAACTAAGGCCCTTATAGCCTGGTAGGCACGCTAGGCGGATATCCTATCTTAGTTTAACTTCTTAATTATGTATAGACTAGGCGCTATAAACTATGCGGATGCTTTTATAAGGCGTAAACAGGACCTAGGTAACTAGGCGGCTGTAAAGATCTTATTATAGACCTAGACCTTACTATGACCAGAGCACCTTAACCCCTGGATATAGGCAGAACTAAATATAGACCTTTTAGACGCTGAAATATGTCCTATTAACTTTATGGAACTTGACCTTATTAATAAACTGCTGTAGGTAAACTATACGGCCCCTTCTCTATAGGAGTACCGCGAAAAGGTAAAGGATGCTACTAGCCTATAGTCCCTTAAAAATGGACTGCTTAAGCACCGGGAATGGCTGGTGGTAGTAGAGAAACAGAATTTATGGACTTGGCTTATTGCTAAAGTATATACCTAGGTCTCTACGGCCCACCCTAAAAAAAATTAGACCTGTAGAATTATTGGCGACCGCTACTACTGGCCCGGAATGGTTATAGATATTAACTGCTATGTACAGAACTGTGATAACTGCTGTAGGTTTATAATTCTACGAGATAAGACCCTAGGGCTATTAAAGCCACTTCTAATACTAGAACGCCCCTGGTAGTATATCTCTATAGACTTCTATAAGTTACCTACAGACCGCGACGGATATAATATGGTTATAATCCTAGTTAACTGCTTTAGTAAGCGCCCGTTCTTAATCCCCTGTTATAAGAATATTGATGCTAAAGAGGTGGCCTAACTGTATATCTACTATATCTACCGAATTTATGGACTACTAGATACTATTATATCCGACTATAGGCCGCAGTTTATATTAGCCTTCTGGAACGAGTTTACCTGGATCCTAGGTATTAGGCTAAAGCTCTCTATAGTATACTACCCCCAGACAGACGGTTAGATAGAGATTGTAAATTAATACTTAGACCAGAGACTCCAGCCCTTTATTAACTACTTTTAGGACAACTGGAGTGGACTACTACCTATAATGGACTACGCCTAGGTAACCCTACCCTATAATTCTACAGGGTTTGTACCTATTTATCTAGAAATAGGATACTTACCCTATATAAGCTTTAACTGGGAGAGACCAGAAGGACCATAGACTGTGCGCGAAAAACTATCTTATAAGGAAGCATAGTAGTATGCTAGACGCTTAGAAGAAGTATGGATAGTAGCCTATAAGAACCTGGAGAAGGCCTAGAAATCGATGGAATAGTAGGCAAATAAGCACAGGTGTAAGCCTAACTTTACTATAGGCGATAAGGTCTGGGTTATAATAAAGAACTAGAAGACAGAACAGCCTAGCTATAAGCTAGACTATAAGATAGTAGGACCGTATAAGATCCTTAATAAAGAAGGAAACTTATATAAGGTTAAACTCCTAGACTTAATTAAAGTCCACCCTATTTTCTTACCAGATAAGCTACGGAAAGCTGTAAATAACCTACTACCTAGACAAAAGAATAAGCCTCTACTGCCGATTTAAGTTAATGGTGACGATAAATAGGAAGTTAATGAAATACTAGCCTATAAACTAGTATAAGAAACGCTGAAATACCGTATCTAATGGAAAGGTTATAATCCAGACCCAACCTGGTACCCTGCCTAGAACTTTATAGGTTGCCCCTAGAAGCTTAAAGAATTTTATAACTAATACCCTAACAAGCTAGGACCCCCGAAGTATTTAGACGAGTAGATGGAGTGCTAGTATAGCGAAGATAATAAGCTACCTGTTAAGTATATAGATAAGAACACCCCACGGACGTACAAAGCCTAAGGGCAGGCTTTTTTGGAGGGGGGGGTAATGTTACGGTGCTGGTGGAAAACGGTACTGGCAAATTGCTGTAACTTGCCGCAAGTTGCCATCACGTGACCAGATGATTGTATATAGCTTCGAGCGGTGCTTCCGTTCTTCCCCTTTCCTTTCTCTAGCTTTGGATCCTCGTTTATAGACAATCCAATCGTACAGGCTTGCGCGACCCTCTTGCCGTGCTCGTGCCTCGATTGACCGAGTCGCTAACAGCTATATTAGATCATTTGAGAGCTCTCTTACGTCCGCGAGGATTGGGGCTAAGGTCTTCTTAATTATAAAGTGTTCTTGGCTGTTTTAAGGTAAGGATTCTTATCTACAATTAAGGCGGGAGCTTTATAACTACCTCTATTGTCTCTTAATTAATTGGGAGGCCTAAATGTTGGCTAAAAAGCTTCCCCCATAAAACACCACACCGTTAAGGCGTAGTAAGGATCCCAGAGTCCGCAAAAAGCTCCTGCGGGTGTGTATAAGGGCGCGCGACTAATTTACGTACTTTAATTACTTTATAAGAAGGCATTGTAAGGTGTGAGTGGTAATAAGTGTCTTGTTTACATCAAAATAGTATAGTGGGCGCACGGACGAATATCGGCCACCTTTTTCTCCGACTGAGAAGTAAGCCAGACTAATTGCATGTCCGATGCATACTCATCTCCCGTCTGCTGCGGGATCGTTGCGCCCTTCAGTACATATTGCAAAAACCGGTCCCACGCGAGATTAAACGGCGAAGTAGGAGAATTGATATCCAGACAAGTCGTGAAAATAGTAGCAAGGGTCATGCTTGGCGCGCTCAATACCACGCCTGGCCGTTGTGGACCTCAGCGAGGGTACGGCTATCTATATTCTACATGTACATGCTCGCTTAATGTTCCAAAATTGACTATCCCCTTTCACTGCCCCGTAACCTCACCGCCTGCCCATACTTCTGGAGCTTCGTGATGAGTTGGTCACCCTGCTTGACAACATCCGAGTATTGTTTGTTCTTGTCGTCCGGACGATTAGTCTCAATAATCCCCTTGACGCGATCAATAGTACAAGGTATACGATCAGCGGCGATGAACTTGGCTAGGTCCCTATAGCATGTTAGATCAGTGTTCGGGACTCCTTGAAGGTTTAAGAACTTACTTGTCAAGGAAGTCCACCGACACACCAAAGTCGTTGGCCATGCTAGTCAAACCAACAACTCTGTAGCTCTGGAGAAGTTGCTGGTAACCTCGCAAACGCATCTCACGGACAAACCAGCCCTTGTGTTCATACAAATACCGATCCTGGCCGAGGAAATTATCTTCAACATCGCCAAGAGCTGTGAAGAAATTCTTGTAATCGCCTGTGTAAAGGCTGCTGACCAATTTAGTAAGGGGACCGAAATCAATGGAAGCCTCGGTATCTTGCTGGCCTCCATGCGATTGTCCAATTGTTGTCAAGTTGACAGCAGGAGTCGCGGTCGAGCCGGAAGTCTTGCCCAGTTCCTCATCACCAGCTGCCGGCCCTGCAGACAACTGTCCTGCTAATGCTGATAGCTTCTCCTCGTCGTTGCCAAGTATAGCCTTAATCTCCGGTGCATCCACAACTTTCGACTTGAAATCTACACGCTTCAAAGAGACGGAGCCGGCGAGGACGGCGTAGATTACGAGTGAGGAATAGTTACATAGCTCATAACTGGTGAAAGTAGATAAACTATCGAGAAGGAGCGGAGCTGCTTGGGCGTGCGATCGAACAGTAAGAAGGTGAAGGCCTTGGTAAGCCTTCAGGCGGTTGCGACGGTCCCAGTCACCACCACTCTCAACAAGTGCACTAGCTCTTTCTACAGTCTTCTTGACGAGTATCTTGTCTCCGAAGAATAAACCGATACGTATTATTGCGAGGACGAGGTCGATCTTGGTACCTAGAATGCCGGTCTTCTCGAATACAGCTTCATATCCAGTAATAGCTTTCTCCTATGGCAGGCAGCCTATCAGTTCTGAACAGCGTAGGCACATAAGGTTACCTACCTTGTCTCCGATGCGGGTGTAGAATTCTGCCCGCTTCCCCCGAGCTGTTTGTATTTCCGTCTCTCCGGCCTTCTCCGTAGCTTCATCCTCTTCCTTCTGTATCGCTTCAAGCTCCTTCTCATTATCCGCCTTGAACTCCTCATAGAGAGCCTCATCCCAGGATAGGTTGACTTCGAGACTCGGATTCCTTGTGGCTAGGAAAGTCGACGCACTTGACGAAGGTCTTCGGTGGCCTGCCGGTTGTGATACCGTGCCCTCCCCAGGTGTATTTAGGATGCCCTCAATAGGATGGGCAAGGTGTCTGTAGAGCGGTGCCATCTTATGTTCTCGGATAGCATCTTGAAGGGACTTGAGGGAAGCTTGTTTGCTAGCTCTTGTGGAAGATGGATTGGTGAGTTGGAAGATGTGTTGAGACAACTGGAGGTCAGGATACTTCGCAAACTGAGGGTCTCCCATGGCGGATAACTTATGAAGCTAAGAAGAGGTAGCGGAAGTGTAAGATGGAAGAGAGGAAGGTTTTAAAGCGAGGTCACGTTGCTGTGCGTAGTGATGGACCAACATCGAAGCTGAGTGGGAAGCTGTCGCACGGCGAATAATCGGCAGGATAAACTCTTGGCGCGCAGTGAATCTCATGGTTTCCATAACCTTTCTTCATTGACCTAAAACCAAATCAAGTGAAATACCTAATGGATTTCATTGACTGAACTCATTCAATCCCGAAAACCAAGCAGCAATTCTTTACATTATCCGCACGGCCTCGAAGATTACAGCAGTATTGTCTCAAGCCTTATACACTTCCACCCCAATATCAGAGCAACTGCCGATACTATGGATTCAAACAAAAAGCCGGAGAACAGCAAGAAACGTGCCCGTTCGCCCTCTCGCTCTCCATCTCGATCCCCGCCTCGGCAACGAAAGCGTCCTGGTGCTGCGTCCCGTCTCACTGCGGCTGACCGCGAAGCAGCCCGAAAACGGCAGCTTGAAAGGGAAAAGGAGACCGAACAAAAAGCACATGCTGAAGCAGCCGCCCGAGGTGTCCATGATGTTGTCAAGCAGCACTACAACATGGTCCCCGAGCGTGGTCGTGAATGGAGAAAGACGGACAGCAGGATCAAGGGTCTGCGGAGTTACAACAACTGGGTCAAGTCATCGACGATACAGAAATTCACCCCAGATGAGCATCACATAAAGATCTTAGATATTGGATGCGGCAAGGGAGGAGATCTGCAGAAGTGGCAGTCTTCTCGGCGAGTCGAGCTGTATGTTGGGTGTGACCCGGCGGATGTCTCCATCACTCAGGCTCGGGAACGATATCAGCAGATGCAAAAGCGATTAAGGAGGGGACAGCATCTCTTCCATGCCGAGTTCTACACGAAAGACTGCTTCGGCGAGTGGTTAGGAAATATACCCATCATCAAGGAAGTGGGAATTGATCCAGGCGTTGGTCCTGGAAATGCAGCAAGCCAGAGATGGGGCGGTGGTGGCTTTGATGTTGTATCGATGATGTTCTGCATGCACTATGCTTTCGAGAGTGAAGAGAAAGCAAGAGGAATGCTACGCAACGTGGCAGGGTCGTTGAAAAAAGGAGGCCGTTTCTTAGGGGTTATCCCTAACTCTGACGTGCTTTCGGCCAAAGTTCAAGAACACCACAAGAGCCACGCAAAGCAAGTCACGAATGGTCCTGTCGACTATGAAGACGATGATGATTGGGATCCCGAGAAAAGTCTTGACGTTCCGGAGCAAAAGGAATCGCCGAAGGGGAAAGAAGCAGAAGAGAAAGAAGCAGAGGATCAAGAGGATGGAGAGGTTGAGGAAGAGGGTTTTGAGTGGGGTAATAGCATCTACCGGGTGAAATTTCCGGGAAAGACTCCAGAGGATGGTGTCTTCAGACCACCATTCGGGTGGAAATACTTCTACTTCTTGGAAGAAGCCGTTGAAGAGGTGCCGGAGTATGTCGTCCCATGGGAAGCATTCCGTGCATTGGCTGAAGACTATAACCTTGAGCTGCAATACCGCAAGCCCTTCAACGAAGTCTGGGATGAGCAGAAGGACGACCCTATTCTGGGTCCATTGAGTGAGCGGATGGGTGTCCGAGACCGGGTGGATGGTCGATTACTGGTAACAAAGGAAGAACTGGATGCGGCGAGCTTCTATCATACTTTCTGCTTCTACAAAGTCTGAAGGATATTGTCTTCGCTACACTGACTCAAGCATCTTAAAAGTGTTTAGGAGTTCTGATGACGATCGGATAGGTGGAAGGGAATTTAGCTATACCCGATAGCTATAGGGGTGTGAGATTTTTATAGAAATATTATGGCTAATTGGACCTAATCTTCGAAGTGAGCCATCCAATGCGCAGCGACAGATTGTGAAATGCCGGAATATACTTTTTGTATGAACTACACGTGATGTCATCCATGAATGCCGCGGCGCGTCTGCCGAGGCTCTTCCACAGCTTCCAGAAATCACAAGCCTTACCAACACCATTCAAACACTATTTAGTCACCCTTTATACACACAGCCATTTATCTCTTATATCATCTAGATTTCTAATTAGAGCTTGATATTATCACCCAATCTTGAGGATAGTCAATCCGCTCAATATGGTTGCAGACGCTCTCATTTATCACCCGACGGTATCGCATTATCTCAAATATGTTGCAACGACGGGTATGCCTTCAGCTTTTTCATCTCAGAACTTGAATGGTTCTCCTACGGATACATTCTAGCTTTCTTTCCCATCCTAGAATCCCCCTCTATCACCTTATCATCTTCGTTCTCTCCTATCCCCTTCCCCTCCCCCGCCGCCAATGCCGCCTCCAATTGCACCGTACTAATCATGCCTACCTTCCATAGTCGGTCGCGACAAGCTCCTTCGCACTGTCCAATACTTCTCGCGCTTCCTTTCATGGTATCTATACCGAACCAACCACCCGCAATCCTCAATCCAGCCATTCGAGACCCTGAAAAAGCAGTTCGGGCTGACGCGCAAGCTAATGCGTTTCGGCAAATTCGTGGAGCACTTCAAAGCGGCGGCAGTGGCTGCTGATGCGAAGGCTATGGACCCAGTGCTAAGATACTGCGCGGTTGGGAGGCAGTTGGGTTATGCCGGGTACTTGACTCTGGATGCCATAACAGTAGTATGTAGGCGTTTCATCTGGATTGGAAAGGAAGACTGGAGTTGCAGCTCGACACCGCTGCCAATATGGCGGCACTGCGTGTGGTAGAAATTCTGTTGTGCTTAGGACAGGGAACATGTATGACGTACGAATGCGGGAATATTTGCATTATTTGGATCCAGGATACGTATCACACTGCTAACTGTCAAATCATATAGATCGACGCAACTGGCATTAAGAAGTTCGCCGCTTCTCAGCGCCTGATCCGCGAAGCATACAAGTCCTGGTTCGCAAGTCTTTCCTTCAGCGCCGCATCAGGTATATACACGCTCTACAAGCTACGCCAGCGCGCAGCACAGGTTGACAGTAAAGACGGAGAGGGGGTTGTAGAGAGCAAGAAACTGGAAAGGTCAGTAGAATTTTATTTACTCGTATATCGGTCCATTTGTTGGGGACTTTTTTGCCACATTCTGAAGCATCAGGCCGAATATCTCGAATTGAGAAGATGCGGGTCTGAAGCAGTGATCCGATCCGTGAAGCGGAACCGTTGCTGACAAGACTTGCCGTATAGGGAGAACAATGCCGTTAGGGTGCAGCTCATTTCCGACCTCTGCGATCTCGCGATACCTATCGCGGCACTAGGTTGGCTCGATTTGGATGAGGGCATTGTTGGCTTGGCCGGTACCGTTAGCTCGTTGATAGGTGTTTATGGAGTTTGGAAGAAGACGGCATAACCAGTTCACTTGGTATAAAATTTGTTCTCAAGGAAGGGCTCGGGGGTCTCAGGGAGCGAAGCTAACCCCATAAAATTTATAGAGAATATGGGAAGCCAAGCTGAGTTTGAGAAGCATTTACTTTTTTGTAGACTGGCCTGTCATTTGCTTTTCTTAGCCGTCTATTCATAATTGCCTCCATTTACGAGTTTCTCTTGACATTGCAGATTCAATGGATTTGGAATTTTTAGCGGTGTATGTCTTTGAAAAGAGAACTTTTGCAACGTATTTCGACTGCAGGCTTGACAATTAAATTCTTGCGCAGCTATGAATTTCGCTTTTTCGATATTTGCTCAGCTACTGCACCAGGGTACGCCTGGCCTGGCACTACAGTTTTATTGACAGAAGATGTAAAAAAATTTGAAACGTAACGATCTCTATGTTAACTTGAACATCTCAGACGTTCTTAGTCGTTGAGAACCCTTCGGGCTCTTTCACCCTGTCAAACTCTTACAAAGTTACCATTTGCCGATCTATGAACAGGAAGTTTAACTACGAAGACGATTGGGCTGTTCTCCTGCGTACAGATACCTAAAAGGATAGTGACGATGGTAGCGCGGGGCTCCGATCCTGGCTTACCGGCAACTTAGGGCCGCGTGCTCGGGGTCTTCTCCTCACTCGCCCTTACCAAGGGCCCCCTAATAGCCTAGGGGGATATTTCATATGGTAAGGCCCTATCGGCGTCGCCGTAGTGGGCGGGACGGGCTCGCGGGCTATCTGAAGTTTCTGGAAGGATCCGGAGCCGGGGAGCGAGTGGGTCGTAAGCAGCCACAACGATAACTGGGAGCAAGCCAAAACCGATGCCGATAGTGGAGGCCCTAAATTAAGCCTTTCGCGTCGATCTTTTACTTCGTATGAGATACGAAGGCGCGCGGCATTAAATTTGACCCATATTTTGCCGAGTACTTTATTAGCGAGATTTTTTCTTAGCAAACCCCACCAAGACAATTAGTAAGACAGTATTTATGGCTCCACCACCTACAGAAGGCCAGAAGATTGAATATTTGACCCACCTATAATATGTGTATTCTGTAGAGGCTGCTCGACGAGCTAAAATTAATATAAACATAGCTAAAAAGATTAAAGCACGCGTCGGTGCCTTCTAGGTAGACTGCAAAGAAGCTAGTCTCCCTACTCCTATAATTAAAGAGCAAGTTGCTAGGAAGCCTAAATTAGGTATAAAGTCTTAAACCTTAGTTTAAGAGATTACTGACTTACTTAAAAGTTATATATTAAATAAGAAACAACGGAAGAAGCTTTAGCACGTCGTCATAGAGGATGAATTCTTCAACTACCACCGCCGCACGATTAAGAAGAAGCTCTGCGGGAGAGGCCTTCGATATAAACGCTATTGAAGGAGCTTAAATGCCTATAAGGATTCAAATAACTTAGTAATGGGGTGCCCCATATACTCTAAAATGGACGGATAGAGCGTGGAGAGGTGCGTGGGATACCCACAGGCAAAGATTAGAGCTCTCGTCGCTAGAATGGCTGCTATTAATACCCTTATTATAGAACATAAAGGTAGAAATAATTTTCACAGGTAGTACTGAGATTTTGGTGGGATTCAATCGCGATTTAAGGTATTTTTCGTGATGCGCATTTCTACTTTGGTGAGGCTCGCTAAAATATGGGTCAAATTCAATGCCGCGCGCCTTTGTAGAACCTACCAAGTTGACAGTTTCGTTTTCCGGAATATGTTTGCAATACTAGAACATGCTGAGATAACTTTCAGGCTATCTAGCAATGAATTTTTTTTTCGCAGCGTAAAGTTTCATTCATGGATCGAAGCTGCGATGACACCCCATCTCTTCTGCAAGCGGCAGGTGGGTTGCGGCCAAGGCGACATACAAGCAACTCACTAAAGCTCGCCGTGCATTAGCGTGCGCGATGGTGTTGTGTGAATGGCTGATAGTCCAGCGAATGGTGATCACACGGCTCGCCCTTTCGAACGACATCTTTTTTGGGAAAGCAAGGTAGTAGCATGTCAGGGAAGTTCCGATAGCTTCAGATGCATATTTTAGCTGGACCCTTGCTGCTCGGAATTACGTCGCGTGCCCCAGCTAGATTTCCCATATTTTTCTACCTTTCAGCTCTCGTCCAGCTCTCGCCCAGCTCTCCTCTAGCCTTCTATAGACATTTTCTCTCTGCACCCACTTGCGCGATCCGTACAAAGAAGCTCGGACCGAGCGCTTTACTGCAGCGCTCGGAAACACCAATCCGACATCATGTCTAAAGAAATCGAGTCCTACAACCCAACCGATGAGGTCGAAATTTCGCAACCACGTCGCCAGAGCTTAGCAGCTACCGATAAAGGCCGCTGGGAAAGGTTGTGGCCTGTTATAGCTTGTGGTGCTGGATTATTTTCTGATGGCTACCTTAATGGCGTAAGAGATGCGCTTCCTCAAAAAAAAAATCAGTGCAAAAAGCTACATTACTGACTGTGACATGTAATTTCAGGTCATCGGTTCAGTTAACACAATGCTCGGCGAAATATACGGAGATGCATATACGAACTCTCCAGCGCAGAAAAACGTAGCTTCGATCACATTTGCTGGTACTGTCGTCGGTATGCTATTCTTTGGATACACCTCTGATCATTTCTCTCGCAAATGGTCGCTATTCATGTAAGATCCGCGCAAATATATCTGTTCTACTTCCTTGTTGCTGAATCTTCCAGCTCCACTCTCATCATCATACTTTTCGCCGCTCTTGGCGCCGGGTCCTATGGCGCGCACGACAGCGTTGGAGGACTTCTTGCGGCCCTAACAGCCTATCGTTTCTTCCTAGGTATAGGTATTGGGGGAGAGTATCCCGCTGGCAGTGTTGGTTGTGCAGAAAGTACGGGCGAATTGAAGGCTGGGACGAGGAACAAGTGGTTTATCATGTTCACAAACGTGCAAATTGATCTAGGATTTGTGGTCGCAGCCCTTGTCCCTATGATAGTCGTAAGTTTAGCGCAACCCCTCGATCTATATCTACTTCTAGAGCATTTTAGAAATGACACTGACAGTTACCAGGTCCTCGCCACTACAGAAAATCACCTTCGTGCAGCCTGGCGTATCTGCCTTGGGTTAGGTGTCCTCCCGCCACTCTCTCTTCTCTATCTCCGAATTAAGCTCCAAGAACCAGAAGCTTTTAAACGTGAGAGTATGGCCAACACAAAGACTCCTTGGCTCCTATGCATCAAGTATTACTGGTTCCGCCTGGTGATTGTATGCCTCATTTGGTTCATCTACGACTTCTCTTCTTATTCATTCGGCATCTATTCTTCCTCGATCTTGTCAAATTTACTGGGCAAAGAGTACCCGCTCTGGAAAAGTTTCGGCTGGAACGTGCTGATAAATTTCTTCTACATGCCTGGATGCATTGCAGGTGCGTTTGTGGCAGATATGCCAAAGATGGGACCAAAGCGCACGCTAGCGATAGGCGTGATTTTGCAAGGAATAGTTGGGTTTATCATGGCAGGGTGCTATGGGCGCCTCAACCATCCGAAATATGTTGCAGCCTTCGTGATTGTTTACGGTGTTTTCCTTGCGCTCGGTGAGTTCGGCCCGGGCAACAATATCGGCTTGGTGGCGAGCAAGACCAGCGCAACTAGTATCCGGTAGGTCTTTTCCCCACCACCCTCACCTAGCATGTGCAGAACAATAAGAATCGAGAAATGAGATACACAGCTTAAACTAACGCTTTTACAAAGAGGACAATACTATGGCATCGCCGCAGCCGCTGGCAAAATCGGCGCCTTCGTCGGCTCCTACGTCTTCCCCATCATCAGGAAGCACGCGCCGAACCCGACACGAGCTGGCCAAGACCCCTTCTTCGTCGGTAGCGCTCTCGCCATCTTCTCGGGCTTCCTGGCACTCCTCTTCCTACCCGAGATCGGCCAAGACACGATCGAAGAGGAGGACATCAAGTTCCGGGAGTATCTGGAGCGCAACGGCTACGACACGAGCCAGATGGGCACGAGGGCGCTGCTGGCTCCCAGCGCGACGGGCAGCGCGGAGAAGGTGGGGAAAGAGGGGGAGGTTGTTTAAGCTGTGTTTTGTGTATGTCGTGCGGGCAGTGAGGTTGAGTGTGTATAGCGACACTGCTGTATATCCTACTTATAGCAAGGTTTCGGCTGAATCAGGTTCCTTGTCCCGTGTCGTGTTCGTGTGTATATGCCGGGTAATGGCGATTCAAGTCACCCTTGCTTATGAGAACGGTAGGGGGGGCTACTAGTGCCGCCAGCTAACAGCGGGAATCGTCGATTATGCCGAACCGGCTCACCCGGTGAAACCACGAATTTTTGAAATATGGCTGTGGTGTTGAAACGCATGATATGTTCCATGGTGGTTTTTATCATGCGGTTCTTGAGCATTAGCAAATAAAACGCCATGGAATTGTCAGGGCCTCTCCACATCTCGTGGCTAGCTGTAGCCAATACGCAGCCAGAACAGGATAGATATCGGCGGAATGATTGCAGCTGATTGGAACATCCCTTGCACCGTTATTCTATGCCTCAAATTGGTGGCCCAAGCTTAGCCAATTAGATAATGTTATTTGCGGGCGGTTAGGATTCTGCCAGGGACATCAAATATTATTATTATGCAACTCTTGTAAATAGATTAAACTTTATATATTAAATATTACTACTTATAGTATAAAATAGGGCCTTAACTACTAAAGAACCTATATAGCATTGGCAAACACCAAGGATTAACTATATTCTATATATTTACAGCCTCATTTAATGACAAGGACGGATTTTGGTGTTGCTCGCACGGGCCACAACCTTGAGGCACCCGACGGTGAAGGGATAATATTCAAATGCGGTCGTACGCACTAAACGCAGGAGCGCGAGGAGGTCTTGTCGCTTTTCACGCTCGAGAACAGGTGGGTGCATTGAGATTAGTGCAATGAAAGCAAGACTCAAAGATATACAGCCTGTTTGCACCCCCATGCTTAGCCTGCAGGAGGCTTTGCGTGGGACACCCTTCGGCAGCTTCAGGACTTTTCAGTCGGACAATCTTTCCATGCTCAGTTCAGCTACATGCCAAGTAACACTAACTACGAGATGTACGAAGAGCCTGTGTGAGAATCTGTTTTTGGACGGCTGTTGAAGCCACGACATTTCTTCGCTGTTCCTTCGGCAGCTGATGGCCAATATGCAGGGGCCTTTCGTGCCAAAATCATCTTCCCCGCAATCTTTAAGCCTTTGGCCCCAATCAGCTAGAGCATCGGAACCTATTTTACTCTGCATGGTGGCTAACGTTAACCACGAGACGCAGAATGACGCCGCATACCATGCCAGGGCCAATTGTGGTTCGCTGAAAATCCACACAGGTGAGAAACGGCAGAAAAATAGAGATCCTTGGAAAGAACAAGAACAGCTTAGGCACAATGTTAGGAAACACGAAACAGGTAGAAACGACCATTTGTTACAAGCAAGCGGGGGTGTTGCGGTCCGTGCCAGATAGCTTGGTGACTTTCTTCCCTTCAGGCTTACCCTTGCTTCTTAGCCTTCTCATGAAGAATCCTTGATGCATCCATTGACAAAAATTTTGTTTCATATACTAGCTTCCACAAAAATCGGCCTCCTTCTGTTTTGTCAAGGCCCAGGTGTGTTTGTCATACAGTTGCAGCTATGTTCTAGCATTGGCTGACGGACTCCAAGCCTCTGTGTTTTAGGCCCGAAAGGATATCCCATGTATGCACGTCCTTTGCTTGCGGGGTGAACCAGGAGCGGGATGAAGGTTGGAAAATATTGCACTGAAGCCGCATCTGGAGCCCACTCTCCTTGAATAGCGCAATAATGATTGTCGTTGGAAGATTGGGTGTAGACCCTGCTGCGTGGTACTGCTCATTACTTAAGTCGGCGCACACGTGGCCGGGACCCCTGTTTTACGAGAAGGATTGCATCCTAGTCGCCACCAAGCCACGTTTTCTAGACGGTGAGGATGAAAGAATTAATCTTCTTGACGCAGGTTAGTTGGACGGAGGCGAGTTGAATGACTCTGGTGTGTCCTGCCGTCAACAGTAAGCAAAGTCATTCGGACACTGGACTTCTATCACGTTGCATGAGCTTGGAGTCCCCCACGGTTTAAGATAAAACAGCCCCTAGGCCAACGAACTAGGTGATCAACGCTTTAAGGCTGCGCCTCGTCACACAATACCTTGGCATACGGGCCTGATACTCAATTGACTCTTACCGCCGTTATCCCCCAATACTTTCCCAGTAATATCGAAAACCATCGTTTTCTCTCATTCACGACCTGACTAACTGTTCGCCTGGGGGCGGGCTATGTAAAACCAAGGTCGAGTACCAATCCATCAGCGTCGTTCGTACTTTCGAACGTTGCTGTCTACTGTTTATGATTGGACTCGTCGTTTTTGTATTCAGCTCGAGGGCTTCCCTCTTCGCCTGCCCGTAACATAATGTCAAATCCAACGTCCGAAAACCTTCCTGTCATAAACCGAGCCTCTGCAATATGGGGAACCTCAATTACATTCCAGGTGAAATTCTCCGCCCTCATCCGCTAGTTTTTCTCTCTAATGAATTGAACGAACTTGTAGATTATTGCTTGGTTCGCTATTTCCCTAAGATTGTTCACCCGCTTCAAGGCCCCCGGAAGTCTAGGCTGGGATGACTTTTTCGTGATTCTAGCTGGTGTATGTACAAACATATTCTCTTTCATGGAATCCTGCTAAGCATAAATTCAGCTTTCAGCTACGGCTGGCACGATATTTATATGCCTTCGTAAGTTCACTCTATATACAATTTCCATTACTGGAGAACGCTCTTGCTAACACGCCTTTCCAGAACCAGCAGCTGGTATGGGCCACCACATTTATACTTTAACTGAGAACCAGCTCTACAACTACTTCCACGTAAGTTTCTTCTCAATTTCCCAGCCGTCCACTGTCGAACCAACCATTGAGTACCAACACCTCCTTAATAGTTCGTATATGCTGCCAATGTGTCATATTGCCTTTCAACAGCCTTCATAAAAGTCTCTATCCTTATCCAATACCTCCGCCTATTTAACCTCTCTTGCCATTACGCTGCACGCCGAGCCTGTATCACCCTGCTTGTTATTATCTCCTGCTGGGGCACTACGTTCTTTTTCATCTCGCTCCTTGGGTGTACACCAATTGCTAAGAATTGGGATATATCCATCCCTGGTGGTCATTGTGTCATGTTTGGCTCTAAGAATCCAAAAGTTCTTTTTGGTGCTTTCGTCAGTCATGCATCCTCAAACATGTTTTTTGATCTCCTGGTGTGGATCCTGCCAATTCCATTCTTCAAGACTCTGAGTCTTCGTGGAAGGCAGAAGAAGGGGGTGATTGCATTGATTAGCTTGGGCACTGTGTAAGTGCTACCCTTTTTTTTGGCAAGACAACAAACGGGTGCAATCAGAAAGATCCACACGCACACCTAGACCTCAAATTCCTGCGCTCGGGCCGGGCTCTATCAAGACTGTTACGCAATTACGAACTCTGCTAACAACTCCCCAAAACAGCGTCACCATCTTCAGCGCCGTCCGCCTCTTCTGCCTCACCATCAGCCGCGCGGGAACCTACCCAGCCTTCGACCCTAGCTGGTACGCACCTCCGATCTTCATCTTCTCGAGCCTGGAACTCCAGACGGCGATTCTGTGCGCCTCAATCCCGATCTTCTGGCCGATCTTCAAGAGCCTCAGCCTGAACAAGATCTTCGTGACGCACGAGGTCGAGGTGCGCACGGAGCGGCGGAGCACGAATATCGAGGAGCGCGAGCTCGGCTGCCGCAGCTCCAGCGAGGGCTGCTCGTCCACGACGGAGCTGGCCCGCCAGGAGAGCTCGGAGCAGCGCTACTACAAGGACAGCTATGTGGCGGCGTGGGTACTACCGGATTTTGAAGCCGCTGGGGACGGGAAGCACGGGCATACGGCGACGGTGGAGAGGGCGGAGAAGCCGTTTGATTATCTGAACTTTGAGCTTACTAAGCGGTGATTTTTTTTTGGCTGGGAGTCTGAAGAGGCTTCCAGGGTAAGAGGGCGGTGGCATCGTGGTGGTGCTTTGGGGGTGGGTCGGTCCCCGCTCGCTGGGTTGGTTCGGATTGCGATTATGATACCCGATGCCATCAGGAATGGCTTCAAAAATCCTGCGCGCGAAGGCTTCACGGACGATATGTTGAATATTCCGTGCTGTTGGAAAAACGTCCGTGTGGAGGAAGACTAGACGCTGTTAAGGCTGGCCGTGTTGAGTATGTCTTTAAAAGATTAGAGAGGTATGGACTGCTTAGGGGCTCACTGGGCTAGGCAGTGTAGCGAACAGATGATGGGTAGATGGATAAAACGGTGTTGTTGCAGCTATACTGTGAGTCATCTTCGTCTTCGATCTGTAGGAAAAACTTTGATACCCTTTGTTGACGCTACATCCCAGTGTGCATTCCTTTGAGTATGAGTGATGGTGAATTACTCTTTAGCCTTGGGCCTACTATATGGTGCAATAGTACCCGAGTAAGTAAATGCGACCCTAATTTTGGCTATCCCTTAACCCGCTGATTCGGGCGCATTGTTATCGATAAGGCTCGGCCAATAGGAGGCTCTTGTTTGAGTGTCCATGATGAGAACTACACACAGTATTCCTGCACGGCCCTAAAACTGGCCCAAGCGTTGCACCTCAGCGGGTTAAGGGATAAGACGATCCAAAAAGTGGCTTAAAAGATAGTTTAGATAAATAAGAAAGTGTTTGAGAATTACTAGGTATCGAGAATAACATTTTTTATTTATTATACGGTGTCACGAAGCGTTTCGAAACGTGATGCTGGTTGGCGCGGTTCACATCGGCACCCACTTTTTCCAGTGAAGTTCTATGCCACAAAATTGGGAAGCAACTGATTAGGTGCCATAAAAGCCTAACGAGGTCTGCGAAGCCTTAAACGCGAATACGTGATGTGTGAACCGGCTCTCTATCTTTCCTCTTAACTAGTGAAAAGGGCCTCTGAACACTGTTGAAATTGTTTCGGTTGTAGTGGTCATTTTAACTAGCTATAATATCACCATGCACCGATCTCCATAGCAGAAAACTCTCAAAAGTTCTACTAGGATATAACTTCCCAACCTTCGCCAGCTTACCCACACTCTCCTCCTCCACAACATCACCCACATCAAACACCTCTCGATCCTGGTACCGGTACACATCTGCCTCACCTCCAGGAATCCGCCGATCCCGCGTCGCTAGCAGGATTTCAAGGATCGTCTTCACGCCAAGTAAGTCCTGGATATTCTCTCCAAGCTGTGGGACAACGCGGTCAAGCATACCAGTGGCCTTTGCGCCGAGGTGCGAAAGGGTAGCCCAGACATCGCCAGCGGGCGTATACGGCAGTATGTTGCCGTAAACATCACCGCTGCCAGTGGGGCCAAGGAGCTGGGTAGATTCCGGGAACGCAATGCGTGCCGTAGCTTCGTTGATCTTCGTCTGGATGTCATGAATGAGCAGATTGCCGTGATCGTGCAGCTGAATGGCTTCAAGCATCCAGCGCAGCACAAGGTCGGAGAGGACTTCATTCGGGTAAATCGTATGCGCGAGCCTATCCGGTAGCGCACCAAGCATCTTCTCGACGGCGTTCTGCGGCGCCTGGCGCACGAAGCGGAACGCCTGGCGGCCGAGGTCGTAGTGGCATCCGGGGAACCACTTCTGGTGTATCTCGAGCGCCGGGTTCTCGGCTGCGGTTTTTGGGTCGCGCAGCGCGAGGCACGGCTCAAACATCCAGAGCCGGTCGTGCAGCGAGACGGCGTGGTACACCTTCTCGACCTCGCTGCTGATTTTCTGGTCGTAGAACTCGGGCCAGTCGAACCCGACGCCGGCGTTCAGGCGCGGGATTCCCAGGCTGCCGACGGTGTCGAATAGGCCCATAAATTTGATAGGGGTGGTGACCTGCCATACTGCCTCCGCATTGGACTTGAGGGCGCGGGAGTGCGGAGACCAAGGCTGGTCAATGACATAGGGGCTGCGGTAGATTTTGTAGACTTCTTGGCAGAGAATGCTCGTCTCGGAGGGATTGGGACGGGCGCGGATGATGCCACAGTTATTGATCATGCCGGCGACGCAGCGGACGGTGAAGGCGCCCCGGCTGAGGCCGAAGAGCCATATCTCATGTTCGTCTGTGTAGTTCTCGACTATGAACTGATACACTGAGGTGCATTCCTCTGCGATGGTTGAGGCAGTGCCACCATCCCAGAGGTATTCGAGGAAAGTTTTGTTGAGTCCAATGCCTTCTTGATAGCCTGCTGTCACGCCATCGAGAGTATGGCGGATAGAATGGACCTTTGTTGGACTGTCTCCCGCCCGAGTTGTTAGATCGATAGCACCGATCATGTCGGCAAGCTTCTCGATGTTGCTATTTGTGCCCGTTTCTCTACCGCACCATGTACCATCGCAAAGGACGACTAATCGTTTTGGGCGGATGTGGGGAGAATTCAATGCCATAATGTCCAGCAAACCAACTGTTCTTGCAAGGCTGACGCAAAGACGATGAAATGGAGTAAAAATACCAGGACTTTTCAGTAGAAGCTATCGTGGTGATTAAAATGCCCAAAGACTAGGAGAGAGAAGAGGAAACCCGCCAGACCTTAGGAGAGAAATACTAGGTAGACAAACAAGGCGATAGAAATAAGTAGCTGAGGAAAGAAATCAATCGGGAGTCTCGTGCCTTCTAAGCTCAGCTGATCGGTGGATATGTGCGGCTGGAAGGTACAACACTGCTTGGCATCTTCACAGCTACCTTGGCGAAAGTGCCACAAACTTGGCTGTTCGGGCCGGGCACTTGAACTTCAATTTGGTTTGTCCAGAACTTGGAATCTTATGCGTGGCATCAGTGTCCATCAAGATGTGAGTCCGTGGATGTTAGGGTATCAAAATAGATTAATTTGGTTCCTTTTCCATGACATGCTGTGATATATAACGTCTGGAAGTTTACATGCCTAATTCTTCGCTTAACACCTGCCACATGCGCCGCTGGTCCTCTTTCCTCTTCTTTTCCGGAGACGGTGGACGCGTACCCTCCGCATCCACACCATCAGCCAACTCCAATGCATTCTTTCCTAGCCCTGCCAAGATATCGTCAATCTTCTGCTTCATTCGCTTTATTCCTTCAACCTCGGCCTTTTTCTTCTCTAGCTGATCCTCCATCATTAATATGAGCGTCTCGCGCGCTTGGTGAGGTCGGTATTCGTTGATTAAGTGGTGCGAATTGACGAATAGTGTTTTAAGATGGTCGATTTTGTCGCCAAACTGCGCTGGGTTGACGGAAAGGACGCCAACGAGCTCAAGAAAGTTGAGAAGTATGGATTTGGCCATCTTTTTTAGGTAAAAAGCGCGATCGAGAGTCCATTTGGAGCCGAGGCCTTCAGAGTCGCTAGATGGAACTGGGAGTGAAGGGTATAGCTCTTCGATTCCAATCTCTTGAAGTGAAGGTAATGTCTCGTTGATCTGAACTGCGGTTTAGTAAATAATTTCCTACTCGATTGGCAAACATACATTTTGAGGAAGTCCAAACGATCTGTATTTCCCATCCGCTGGCGGTTCTGGTGGAATGAGATATCGTAGCTCTGGAGGGAGATTGAGAAGGCGCGGGGAGGTAAGGCCTAAGGCTTCACTAGGATTCCCTCCCTGAGTTTTTGAGTTAGTCGACTCTTGGAACTCTTTCAGGCGCTCTAGGTTCTGTGAAGTAAAGTGTTTGTAGAATGGAGGGGGTTGCGGGAATGTGGTGCTTAGTTGGCCCTCGTCCTCATCCATTATCGCATTCAAATAAAGGAGGCTAAGTAGGCAGTGGAAGTTTCTAGAGAAGGATGCGATTGAGGGCGAGGAAGAGCGACGCTTAATTATACTGAAAAGAAGGCAGTGAATATGGCATGCCCGAGCTTGAGCTTGGAGCTTCGAAGTTTGGGAAGATCGAAGCGACAGCGCCAAGGCCGCGCAACCCTGCATTTCAGACTGAACCACTGCATTTATCATCCCCGTCGCTACCCGTCAAGTAATGGTGTTTACACCATTATTGCAGTCCAACATGTCTGGTCAGGGCTCCCAGCTGAACGGTCGGCGGGCCCCCGGCTTGTCACAATCAAGTGGCTTCTTGGAGTCGCTCTCTAGGTTTTGGCAGGTTAGAACACTTAAAGCTCCACCCACTATCCTGAACTAACGTACAGCAGCGATCGTACGCTTCCGATTATATTGGCCTTGCAATTCTATTGACTGCATATATTGTGGTTTGTCAGTCCTTGCCAAACTTATAATCACGACCCTCATTCGAAGCCAGATCCAATTCTTCGCCGAACCCTTCCATCGCATGTTCTCCCTTGACAACCTCGCTATACAATATCCACATGCCGAGAAAGAACGAGTACCGGTTAGTATGTGATTAGAATTGAAGCTTAGAAATGGTGGATTGAACGCTTATATTCTGAGAAGCTTGGCTATTCGTCTACGCTGGTGGAATTCCACTCGCTGTGCTAGTCGTCTGGGCCCTGGCATTCAGGCCCCAAGGTCATAAGGCACATGTGACTATTCTTGGCTGGTTCATCAGGTACATTACCTTTCGTACAAGACGGATTGATCTTAACTAACTTCCTACTGGAGCTTGATTTTAACATTGTTTTTGACGGATGTAAGACTTTCGTTTAAATGCTATGTCTTTTATTCATGAATATACAGGTTATCAAAAATGCTGTTGGTAGACCGCGGCCTGATTTGATCGACCGCTGTAAACCTGTAAGTTTTGCTGTTCCTCAATCAGCTTTATAACTCTTTAGTGTTGACAGACGATCGTTTCACAGCAGAAAGGCACATCAATACACGAGTTAGTAACGTGGGAGATCTGTACCGAGACCAACCATCATGTTCTCCATGACGGATGGCGCAGTTTTCCAAGTGGTCACAGTAGCTTTGCGTTCAGTGGTCTTGGTTATCTCGCGCTTTTTCTTGCCGGACAATGTCACGTTTTCCGGCCACGAACTGATCTCGCTCGTGTTCTCTTGGCCCTTGCACCTCTCCTTGGAGCTGCATTGATCGCAATTTCTCGTTGCGAGGATTATCGGCATGACGTTTACGACGTGACAACTGGATCATTACTCGGATTGCTAATAGCATTCTACACCTATCGACGATACTATCCACCGCTTAGATCTAGTAAATGTGACACGCCCTATCCAAGCAGGGCAGAGACAGTAGAAGGGAAAGGCTTTGCAAAACTGAAAGACGAGGAGGAAAGAATCCAGAGCGCTAGGGATTTTGAAGTTGAGGATTTTGAAGACGAAGTGGAGAGCTATCCATTAACCAATATGAGGAGTTGAGGTACTTGTTATACACGAATTCATTTTTTGATCGTCGAATGTGAATGCCCTTGTGATCACTCATTCGAATAGCAGAACCGAGGAGACGAAGCTAAAGCAACGAAATATTACTTGAGGACCACTCCAATAGTAGATTATATTTGCTGGCATTCATCTCGGCCAGGTGCTTGGTTGCCACATTTAGTGATCCTGTTCTCTCCCATTCCTGTCGGTCATCACGACTACCTTGCTTGTCACAGTCATAGTTGATCTCCTTACGGCCAGTCACCATCCGATTGACGATGGTTGGAAAGGTTCAAACTTTCACCGGTGGCTAGATCAAACCTCAAAATCTACTAGTGTACGTGGCCTCCAAACCATACATCCATAGTCGAATCACTCAAACGAAGAAAGGAAACATTACTTTCCATAACTTAGGTTGGGTCTCCGCCTTTTATCTGATGCCTATGGCTTTGCTTCCAGATCAGCTCGCAAGGTAAGCAGCCTCAACTCCCGGCTTCCCAAAGATTCCGAACGGGAGAATGGTAGGGTTTTCTGCTACAACCGCTAACTACTAGTACATAGCGCACAAGCCACTCATGCCAAAATTGTCCATTGTATATACGTGTTACAGCTACAGAAGGAAGATACGAAGAGTACTGTACGCCAAGTTAGATCCATGCAGTGATAGATGGAATGGAGCTCGTTGTATGCCTCAGACAAAGTCGTGATGGTGGCTATCTGTGGACCAGGTTGGAGCCTTGGCCATGGAAGTATCCACAGCGCTTAGCCCATACGATCACCCCAGCGATAGCCAACGAGATTCGCGATGTATACGCGCTAGCAATTGGACGGCACCATTAACTGTTTGAGCCGCGCCACACTAACAAATGAAACATGTTGGTAACTCCGTAAAGCGGTTCGCAAGCGTTTGACTTCCTTTAAATGTGCATTACTATCGCAAAAATCTTGATTTTTTAACGCTCTTTCCGATATTAAAATTTTGTTCTTGTCAGAGTGCTGTTTGTTTCGTGTTCTTACCCGCGATGCTTTTCACTTTCTCGAGTGCTACGAAATGCTACTTCCCACACGGCAATTTTGACCCAGACGGAGCAATCTGCAACTCAACAGCTGGAACGAATGGCCAAGGAAGTGCCTGCTGCCGGAGAAACGATGCTTGCTACCCCCGCGGCACATGTTTTCAGGATTGATCTGGGATCACGTATTGGCAGAGGCGAGTGAGAGACTTCCAGAATCGACACTGTCTCCCACCTGAGGATACAATTCTAGCTGTACGGACCCAACTTGGCAGGCCCCAGGTTGTCCGACCGAATGTTTGAACGGTAGGTTTACAGTCTTTCCAAGCTAGACAGTGGAACCATGCCTAGCGCACAGTAGCTCGGAACGTCGACGTTTGGATTCAGCAATGCATCGTCCAGAATGCCTCCGCTTACCGCATCACTGCTGCGACAGGGAGCAATTACATGGAAACCCAGCTACCTCATCGCTATACTCAATGGAGATGGGACGGATCGCCTTCGTCCCCACGTCGATGTTAATGGTTCAACGTAGAGCCCCACCGCTGCTCCAACTCCTTCTACAATCAACGACTCAAATGCCAATCTTGATAACGTCCATACCGATATCAGGTGGGGCCGCTGCGAGTAACTTTGCTTCGCCGACGCTATCTCCAGCTCAAAAGGGAGATACATCCACAAAAACCGCTGACCTAATAATCGGCGCTGTGCTAGGTTTCATATTATTCGCTTCGACGACGGGTCTGGCGGCGCTAGTCCTAAAATACAAGAAAGAGCGAAGGAAGGCAGAAGAGTTGGAAGGGAAGGCCGCGGGATTATTAGAGGCAAAGGGGGCAGAACTGTTGGGACACCCGTTGTCGCAATAGTTCGCAGGGACGACTGTTTGGTCTCGGATGGATGGACGCTAGGTGAAGTAATCATTGCCAGGCAAGGATAAATTGCAAGCTCTGCATTCTTACGCTACATCAGCTTTCTGTTTTCATTGAAGAAATGGAGCATTAGCCTATTGTTGGTTTGCAGCGTTCTGCCAAGGTATTCCTGTGCCAATAAATGTTCGTAACGCATCATCTTTGCTTATACATGTTTACGGCACTATAAGTACTCTTAGAAAGACGCTTTCAGCAAACCGGTGAAATATTTTAAGTAATTTGTAAGCAGAGTGATTAGAACGAGCGGAATTCCATCTCTGCGAAAACCTCGGAAGCTTAGAAATCTCCCCTCGGAGTTCCGCGAATCGATATATCCCATTTTTTTCTTTGGCATATGAAAAACCCCTTCTCGCTGCTACAAATACCCAAAGGACGTTTCAGTTCAACATACCATCCCAACTTCTACGACAACAGCATCATCAATTATGCCCACTCAAAAAGCCCTTGTCCATAAATCGAAGGGAGTTGCAGAAATCATCTCGGATACTCCTCTTCCCACTCTGAGGGACGACTATATTAATGTCCAGACGAAGGCTGTTGCACTGAATCCAACTGATTGGAAAAGTTTGTATGGTCGCGCTGTTCCTGGAGCTATTTCGGGCTGCGACTATTCTGGCATCGTTGAAGCAGTTGGCAAAGCAGTTACCAATGGATTGAAAGTTGGAGATCGAGTTGCAGGATTCGTGCACGGCGGTAAGTCTCACTGCAAATCGAATTTGGTCGTTAGACTGATAAGTAAATTTCACATAGCAAACCAGGAGAATCATGAAGACGGCGCATTCGCTGAGCACATCACTTCAAAGGGCGGCCTTCAGCTCAAATTAGCCGACCATGTCACTTTTGAAGAAGCGGCGACTCTCGGTGTTGGCGTCACCACTGTCGCCCAAGGCCTTTATCAATCACTTAGTTTACCTCTCCCGCCGTCTGAGGTCCAAGAAAGGACACCAATTCTAATTTACGGTGCGAGCACTGCAACCGGTACTCTGGCTGTCCAATTTGCCAAGCTGTAAGTCATTGGTTCACTTTAAATTGTCTTGAGCATGCTCACTTCATTGCAATGATCATTGGATTACTAATCTTGGTCCTTTTCTGGTATTCTTTTATATTGAACTTGATTTATTTTAATGGCGTCTAACCTGCAGCGTAATATCAAATTCAATATGACGGCTTACTCGTTTAAGGTCCGGATGCGAAGTCATAGCAACTGCTTCCCCCCGCAATTTTGACCTTGTTCGCAAACTAGGAGCCGATCAAGTTTTCGATTACCGAGCCCCAGACGTCGGCTCCAAGATTCGCGAAGCTACAAATGACAAGCTTGCACTAGTCTTTGATTGCATCTCTGAAGGATCGTCGCCTTCGATTTGTTGCGAGGCGATTGGCTCTGCTGGCGGCAAGTACTCGGCGCTGCTCAAAGTCGCCGAGCTGCCGCGTGATGATGTGAGCAATACCTTAACCTTGGCATATACTGCTTTCGGTGAGATTTTTGCCGCGCATCAATATAGTTTGCCTGCGAACAACGAGGACTATGAGTTTGCATCAAAATTCTGGAAGATCACGGAAGGGTTGCTGAATGAGGGAAAGATTAAGGCGCATCCGGCGAAGGTTATGGACGGGCTGGCTAGTATCCCGGGTGGTTTGCAGGATTTGAAAGATGGAAAAGTTAGTGGAGAGAAGTTGGTGTATAGAGTGGAGTAACACCAGGAGAGAGCATAAGGTTAGCCAATCAGAAATTGCAAATGTTCCGACCTTTCTTCACGACAGTGATAAGTCTGAAAATGCGAAACTTGGGCGAAATAGAAGCGCAGGCTAATGAATGAGGTCGGCATTCATTCATTGCTACACCACTAGTAGAGAAGGTCCTATAATTTCACAATCATGCGTTTTAAGACCACCATACGATATTGCCCAGAGACGAACTGCCGCAATGTTCTGATGTTCTTGCTCTTTTCAGATTCATAGTAATAACATGGTTCCCCAAGCAGTGATCTATTTGGAGCGGTTTGGCGCGGATCTGAGGTTAAATCCACTCCACTTGCCAAATATTTGATTTGACGCCAGGCTCACCGCGGCGCTCCATTGCAAATATATATTATTTATAGTAAGTCTTAGCATATATGGTGGTGATGTAGAGAGGTAGGGGTAATTTAAACTTACTAAAATTATCGTCAAACCAGTTCCTTATCGTCCTCACAGCCTTCCTCTATAACCTTATCCTCACTAGCAGCTTCTACCCGGGTGTCCATCTACCGCTACCCAAAATATATGACGAAAATTTGCGATAGATCCTATTCAGTCGATTTTAAACGAATATATTCTCTTACGAACTAGTCTTTTAGGAGTGCCTTTAAAGCATATTTTAGTTGTAGTTATAAAGTATAAATAATAGTATAAGCATAATATTAGTTCAGAGTAGCATAAAACGTATTCTAGCATTAAAAAAGGTAAATTGATGGCTATTAAATATTCAACAGACCATATGGAATCGTGTCTCCTCCACATTCCGAAAACCAACAATTTACTTTAATTGGGAATGTTATTTCAGCTGCGGAAGTGAGTATAAATTTCGGAATCCAGAAACGCTCTACACAGGTCCCAAAGCTTTATGGGGCTCGGCTGGCTGATACACCTGCACGATATCACCAGCTTTTACAGGTCCACCAACGAGCACAACCCCCATAACGCCAGCCTTCCTTAGCAAACGACCATCATTATCCGTCCTTAATACTTGGCTGAGCAGGCCTTTCTTAAACCTCTCGATCTGAGGGCCGGGATCCCTCAGGCCAGTGATTTCAACCGTAGCTTGATCTCCAAATCGGAGCTGCGTACCCTTCGGCAGCGCCGTAAGGTTGAGGCCGTAGGTGGTGATGTTCTCGCCGAGCTCGCCGGGTTTAACATCGAAGCCGCGGCTGCCAAGTTCGTAGAGTAGCTCGTAAGGAATAAGATGCACCTGCCGGAGGTTCGGTCTGGAGGCATCTTGCGTTAGGTGCTGAAGGTGTTGCACGGTGACTCCAGCATGCGCATCATGCTCAACGCCGAGTCCGGCTACGAGATTGATAGACTGGGCGACCTCTTTGCTGAAATGATGAGCTGTCGAGCGGCTTACGGCTGTGACGCTGCCTTGTTGAGTTGCCATGGTAGACTTAGCTGCTGAGAGCAGGCAGGATAACGGAACTTGGTGATGGTGAGTTGGCTTTTTGACCCTATTATCTGGATTCTTTTCCATTCTTTGTAGCGGAGCGGGGTTCAGCCACCAGTCACGAGAGGTGCAGATGATCAGCTCAACTAAGAGTGGAGGTACTCGCGAGTATCATCTCTCCATCTCTAACCTAGACTGTGGACCTAGGCGAGCAAGATACCGATAGAGGGCAATGCTAGCTCGGGGAAGCCAGAACGGGGTTCTATCGCATTGTGACGAATGGACCTGTTGGGTGGCTTAATGAACATTTTACAGCAGATAGTACAACGCTTATAACATGATAAAACTTTATAGTAGAAATAAAACAGGAAAAAGTCAAAGACAAGAAAAGGTAGTGAAAAGTGTAGTATAAGGCCATGTTCGATAACTCGTTTTGGCCAGGTCGGCTCCACCAGGTGGGCGCAGCCAGGTCGATACTTTTACGGCCCACCTGGGCGCAATCTGCAGGGTGTAAGCGCCTCTTCTAGACGCCAAAGCAGGGGGGGTTCCCACCTGGTAGGAGGCGTTCGTTCGGTAGGCGATTCGCCAGAAAGGAGCCGTCGCCAGACAGGAAGGGCGGTAAGGATGATGGTTATGTAATCCATGCAGGGCATTAAAAAGGCCTATATAGAACGAACAGTTAGAGCCTCATCAATATATTAACCAATTTATAATATCTACTTACTGCTTTTAATGGCCGATGACAATACACCCATAGAGGGCAGCCCTGCCGATACTACCGATGTCACTGCCTCTACCCATACCTCTACCCATGCCTTTGCTAGCACCCCTCCACTAAATACATCCAGTATAAGGTCCTTCAAAGCAGCCACCACCTCCACCAAACCCGCACCAGCGCCTATATCGGTATCTGCGACGACCTCTTCAAGAAAGCGGCTAAGGAGGATAACGGTAGCAACAACTCTTACAGCTAATAAGCAGGATAAAAATCAGGATACTAGCAAGCCGGCTACTAAAAGGACTTGGAGGAAGAAGACTATATAGGAAGGTAAAGTTGTTAATAAGCAGGCTTAATTTTTATGGCTTCCAGCCTTAAATAAAGCCTTCTTAGACTTCCTAAGGTTATTAATAACCCAGGGCAAGGAAACAAATGGGGCTACCTTTAAAGCTACTAACTATGCCGACGCTATTAGCTTTATTAGCTTAAAATTAGGCCAGGTTCTTACTATAGAGCAGCTAATAAATAAGTATAATTACTAGAAGACGTGCTAGCGTAAATAGGAGGCTCATATAAAGGCGTATTCTGGCTGGGGGGTGCATAAGGTTACTGGTCTTCCATATACTAATAAACCTAGAGTAATAGACAGCTATTTTAATCAGCATATTAAAAGGAGACCTTTTAGGAAGAAGCACCTACCTTATTTTAAACAGCTAAAGGAGCTTCTTAAGGGCAAGATGGCCAGCGGCGAACACGCCGCGTCAATTAATAACGCGCTTGATAAGAGTTCGGCTTAAAATAATTAGGAAGACAATAACATTAGCTTATCTAATACAGATATAGAGTATAAGAAGGAAAATAAGGACACTAAGTATTTAAATACTCCACTCTAAATAATTAAACGGAGTCCATCTAGTACACTAATAGAAGGCTGGAGTGTTACTCCCTTATCTGCTTCCTTATCTGAGCTTTTAACACCCTTACGTTCCCTATTAGTACTTAGTGTAGCGTTATCTCCAGTGGGCCAGTCACCATTACTAGCTATAGAAAAGAAGCCTTAAAACACTTAAAAAGCAAAGGACCTTAATATAGTACAGCGGTTAATAAAGAACGCAGCCAAAGCTGCTAATTAAGGCCATTTATCGAAGACGGTAAAAGGGTCAGAGGCTTTAAGCGAGAGTATCAGTAAAGCAACAGCGGCTTTTAGTACTTTAGAGACGACGCTATTAGCGTTAAAAAGCTCGCCAATAGAGAGGGCTATATATAGCTTTATTAAGGACTTTAGGCACCTTACTGCTGCTAATCAGCAGCTTGTCCTAAAAGCGTTTAAAGTGGAAAGCAGAACCTATATCTTTAATTCTCTTAGCAGCGACGCTCGAAATGGGTATGTAGATCAACTAATAGTTAATATACGGTCAAAGCCTATGTATATTAAGCAGCTAGTATCAGTTAACAAAGTGGTGGAGGTTAATAGTAAAGTAGAGGCTTAATTAAGTCAGGAAATTAGCTTAATTAGATAAGAAAGCTAGCGATATAATTAAGCTATAATCAAATCATCTATCACAACTTTTTTATAAGTAGTATTGCACGTTATTTTACTACTCTAGATGCTCTATTTATAGATTAATTATTTCTACTGCTTACTACTTTAAAAACTTGCACCTCTATTTATATTACTTCCTTATTAAATATTAACGCCTCTTGCATCTAGAATCTCTAGATACTGCTTCTATATTGCCTCCGCTATATCCTCCCGCCATTAACTTATTCCGCGCTTATCTATTCCATATAGAATTACAAATTCATTGGTATCTGCATCCTCCTTACTTATATAGCCAGAGTCCTCCTCATTCGGGTCCCAGCCGTTTATATTTATAAAGTTATAAATCGCCGTTAATGCCCATATAATCTTAATCTAAGTCTTTAAACTGTAGCCCTTGCGGCCCTTGTTAAGTATAGGGAAGCGGGCCTTTAAGACACCAAATGCTCGTTTAATTATATTCCTTAAGGAAGCGTGGCGTAAGTTAAACAGCTCCTTTTTATCCTTTGGCCTCTTATTTGCTTTTACCTGTTCCTTTAAATAGTATCGCACCTTCTAATATGGAATAAGCACCATAGGATCATCCGCAGCATAGCCAGCGTCTACTAAGTAATAGCGACCTAGAGGTGTACAAAAGCCACTATCCTTTATAAAAGCGAACACGCGACTGTTGTGTGTAGAGCCTTCCTATCCTAGTACAATTAACACGAAGTTTATATTAAAATCGCACGCCGTAAATACATTCTGCGAGATCCAGCCTTTCCTATTACGCCATACTGGTTGCTGAGTTTTAAGAACTAATATTAGTACATATAAGCCATCAAGCGCGCCAATATAATCTATAAAAAAGGGCCACATCTTATTATTAGATTGTACCCATTCGGGAGTTTAATTGGGCGGCAGCTTAATAATATCCTTATACAGCTTATATAGAGCGTTAAGAACCTCATAGAAGGCACTAATAGAGGTTAGTTATAGCGTCTTATTACCTACCAAATATCACCTACTAATAGGCTTACTGTAGACGTCAAGTGCTAAAACTCCTACGCTATAAACCTTCTAGTTAACCCACCCCCATATCTAGCTATAAACATCATCAGCTTCTGCTCCGCTAATATACCTTCCTACGCATATAATTTGTAGCCATTGACGAGCTAATTAAGGAGTAATTTAAACATTTATTAATTAAGGCGTGTTAACATTTTAAGCGCCTATAGAGGACCATATAATAGCTCTATTGTTCTTGCCTTACCGCAAAGAGGATTAACAAGTTGCTAGCGCCTACCATTTAATGCTAAAAGGTTCTTCACATATTTAATAAGCACATAAAGCAGCGATATTATTGCTAGAACGCCTGTCGATACTGTAGCTAATATATAAGGCTTCATAGTTAACGTCAAATTAGATCACGTAATAGGGAAAATAGATTAAAAATATCATAAAAGATAGCAAAATCGATCAACCAGGTCGTCAGCGTCCCACCAGGACCCCCCCTTTAAAACGGCAGGTCCAGGTGGAATTCGCCTAGGTGGACAGCCCAGGTGGCTTAAATTGCTGATTAAACATGCTGCTATACTACATTCGGGAGGGCAATCGCGGCTGGCGCGAACGCCTCTACCTGGCCAGATAGAACCTCCTTTTCAGCTACCAAGACGTCCAATCTGCCTAAAATCCACCTAGGACGTCGAACAGACCGTATCCACCAGGTGGATATCGATATTAGTAGCCCATTCGCGGCCAGGTGGCTCTAGGTGGCCCTAGGTGGCTTTTTTAGAGGGCCCACCTAGTGGAGTTGACCTGGCCAAAAAAAGTTATCGAACATGGCCTAAGTAAGATATTCAAAATTAGTAAATGCTTGAAAATCGAGGCAAGTAGCCGTTAAGGCTAGCGCGTGCGCGGGTAGGACCTAGTGGTTATTAAGACGTTATAGTAAAAAGTTTTCACATAGGATAGTAAGATCTCGAAAATTACCACTAATAGTAACCCCTTATAGTAGATAACTACTACATACTCCTATTCTAAGCCTATATAATCCTTAAGCAGTGTAAGAGATGGATGGATTGGATCTAGATCTAAATCCAAATCCATTAAATCCATCGGATCTGGATCGAGATCCAAACTTTATCCATTCTTAATAGGTTGCCTGGGGCCTAGGCTTTAATTTTGCCGTATATTAAGCTAATTCTGGCGATTTTCGCCACTTACGTTATATAACGGCCCAGTGTGGTTTTCATTATAATCTTTAAGTCACATAACTATAGCTATTTGCTAAGCTCTACCGTAGCTATCTACCGAGTTCTACTATAACTGTCCACTAAGTTCCACTATCTACTAAGTTCCACTATAACTATCTACTAAGTTCTACCGCAACTGTCTACCAAGTTCTACTGTAACTGTCTACTAAGTTCCACCATAACTGTCTACTAAGTTCCACTGTAACTATCCACTAAGTGTTTATTAAGTTCTACTATAACTATCTACTAAGTTTTACTATAATCTGCGGACCCTAGCTTTTACTAACTAATTAGGATTTTCCATGCCCGGTATAAAAAATCGCTATTAGCTCGCTTACCACTAGTGCCTTAGCGGCACTCGCGAGGATTGCTTAAATTAATAACCTCTACCTCTTAGACCTAATTAACTCTGGAGAAGTTAACTTTATAGGCTTAAGTGGAGTTATATTAAGTCTTATCCTAGGAGTAGAGACATAAAGTTACCTAGATTATACTCTGCTTAAGGTAGTTACGGCGTTTTATAACTATCTGGCTAAGATAGCTAAAGATATATTCTGGCTTATTGCTTATAGCTAGAATTAATAGGAGATTAATAGCTATTTAAGTAAGGTATAGGTACTATTTACAGCCGATAGTTCTCTACCACTTAATTAAGGTCTCGCAATCTTCAACTTAATTCTGCGTATAATAGCGATTATATTTATCCTGTATGGCAGTAGAATAATATTAATAGCCGCTCTTCTAAAGACCTTTTATCTTATAGGCCTCTATAATATTAAGCTTATGCCTAGGCTTCTTCTTCTCTAGGGATAGAGCTTCTAAGATAGGCTGTTGCTTATAGTCTATAAGCTATAGACGTTTAACTAATTTATAAGTAGATATAATTTAAGTCTTCTTATACTCCCACTAAGCTTTTATATACTGCCAATTATATCTAGGATAGAGGACGACTGCGGCAATATAGGCTACTAACTTATCGATCTTTGTATAGTACTGTTAAGCCTTATTAAGTGCGAACTTAATTTATATAGCAAAATACCATTCTCCTTTAATTAATAAGGGTAGTGCGGATTTAAAGCGTTTATATATAGAGGTAAGTTCTTTAGTAATATATTTAATATCCTACTAAATATTAACTAGCCTATATGACTTGCTATCGCCTAGTTAGCCTTATAGGTCTATAGTTATAACCTAGTATAGTTTAAGTAAATTTTTATACTGTATTAGAACCTCCTAATTGTCTATAGTAAGTATATCTTTAAAGATTATATTTTAAGCGTTGTCCTAGTCTTCTAGCTAAGTAGATTCTAGCCTCTCTTTTAATTATTTTATGTATTACTGCTCTAACTATATAAAGTCTTTAAATAGCGCGCGAAGCTAATTTAGTATATAGAATTCCTTATAAGTACTATTCTAGCGGGTAATGTTAGATTAAGAAAGGTTTTAGGTTGTTATTATATCCCATTAATCCTCTAGGAGGATACTTTAGAGATATATCTTCTAGCCTAATAATTTATTAGCACTATTAACTAATTTATACTTTTAGAACTACTTACTTTTATACTACTAATATCTTCTTTAAGGGCTTATATACACCTATATAATTAAGTTATAAGCTTTACTAACTAGCCCTTACTTCCTCTACGTCTATAACTGCGCTTTTATGTCCTTAGGTACTACATCCTCCGCTTTAAATAAATCTAGGTTATAGCCGTATAAGAGGTAGCGGGCAATAATGTTAATAATATAGCCTAAACAATATAGCCGGCGCTTAATTGGATTAAAGTTAAACTCCTTTATAATGGCTGTCATTGCTATATTATTATTGGTCGCGTTATCTAGTATAAAATACCTAATCTGCTTATTCTTAATACTAAAGTCTTTAATTACGGCAATTACGCCTTCTATAATATTAACGCTAGTATATAAGCTAGTCTGCTCTAGAATAGCAAGAAGAGTTACTTAAGGCTTAAAATCTTTATTAAGAAAGTAGGCAATAACACTATTAAGCGAAAGAAGGTTGTTACGGACGCTTTAAGTACAATATTATAACTACTTGGAGAAGAGTCGCAGGAAGCTAGTTGGTTAATATAGGCACGGTCTAGGATGGATCCGGTGGAACCATATAACGAGGAATGGTAAGCGAGTCATATAATGTTGTATACAGTATACGAAGTGTACGCAGTGTACGCTATATATAACACGTATAACACGTACCTTATATACAAGAGAGGATTTCTTAGGAGTATGGTTGTATATTTAAAGGACCTTAGTCCCTACTATAGATAGTTCTCTCCTTGTAGTAAATCTTAGAATATAATTAGAGTTAATCTATTAGGTAACCACTCCACCAGTTATTATTATATTGTTGTTTTATTCTTACCTATATACCTAGCCTAATAATAGAACCCACCGTAGTTCCTACTATAAGGTTCCGTTACACATTCACTACCAAGGTTATGGTATTTAAACAAGATTAAATAACATGCCACCAAGAGCAGCACTAGTCACAACGGCGTCGACAACAGCCACAACCTTAGGACCAGGAGATACCAGTATAAACAATAGGGATTCTTAAATGGTTACACAAAGTTAGTTATAAGAAATAGTTAATCACTTACAAGATAATAATAGGATACTTAAAGAACGCATTAATGGAATTAGAGTAGTAAAGATTAAGCTACCTTTAATTAAACGATTCTTAGGAGAAAAGTCAAAGCTTAAAGGATTTCTTACATAAATGCACTTTAAAGTAGTATAGGAAGGAGCGAAGTTAGTAATATCGTTAAATTAAATAGCCTATACAGGATTATTCCTAATGGGGAGGGCACTTAAGTAGTTTAAGCCATATCTCACGGAAATATAGGCTAATGGCATAACAACTACTAACCAGGATGTATGGTATATATTTACCAGTTAGAATAGGTTTATAGAGCGACTAATACAGATATTTAGAGACCCAGAGGCTATAACCACAGCGGAATAAAAGCTTTAGAACTTAGTATAACGCACTTTAGTAATTAAGTATACAACACAGTTTTAAACACTAGCTATATAGGTTAAGTGGAACAACAGGGCGCTTATAGTATAGTATAAATAGGGACTTAAGGCTAAAGTCCAGGACATAATTATCCTAATAGAAGATACGGATACTCTAAGAGAGTTAATAGATTAGTTAATAAAGATTAATAATAGAATCTATTAAAGGGAACAAGCTAAGAGAGGGCAAGACAGAGTTCTATAGTTATATAAGGCGCAGAGTACGCAACAATAGACATAAAGTTAAAAACTATAAAATAGCGTAGAGCTAATAGACCTAAGTGGTACTAAAGAAACCTAAAGGTAGGAAAAGAAACTATAGAAACCTAAAGGTTAAGGATTAAGTAATTAAAGGACCTAGGAGTAGAGGCTAAACTAAAAATCTTAGCAGCAGAAAATATTTAGGCGGACTCCACAGTAAAAAAAATAGTTTAAAGATAGGGCTTGTATAAATTATGGAAAATAGGGTCATTTCGCTAGAGACTATAGAGGTGGTTAGAGTAACTATACAGTAAAGGGAACTAGGCCAGCAGACAGCACATACATATAAAGGGATAATGGTGCACTATAAGGAATAAAAGAGTGTTCAATTAACAGTTTTGCGTATTATTACAATAACGCATGCCGAATTTATAAGGACGCTAAGTACAGCGCAAGCTATTAGCCGCAGGAGCTATTATTATCTAAGTTTAAAGAAACCAATAAACCAGCTTATAGATCGGATATTAAAGACAATAAATTTAACACAGGCGAAGTATTTACTAATAATAAGGTAACAAAGGCAGCTTACTAGGAGTATACAAACCTTAAAGAAGTTAAAATAGAAGCAAAGACTAAGACCATTACAGAATAGGGTTTAGTAATAGGTATTACAATACCATTAAATACAATTTCCATTACTTTATAAGATAATAGGAGTAATGTTTAGAAGAAACGAAGTAAGTAGACAACTACTAGTACTAGCTTATTACTTAATAAAGGCAAAAGGCCACAGGCTTAAGATTCTCAAGAAAAGATAAGAGAAGCTTAAGATTCTTAAGATAAGATAAGATACACCTAAGGACCCACAACGGACGAAAACTAATGGGAAAGGGCAGTAACTTAGTTCAGCAATAAACGAATAAGTATAGGATGCAAGTTTAAGAACTACAAGTTTAGAGAACAAATAAGAACGTTAGCAATCCTAGGTAAATATAGTATTTAGCCTAAAGATCGAACAGTTAATACCAGGATTAAAAAGTAAGACAACTACAAAGATCTAGCTATAAGACGCAGAAAACAAGAAACTATAGATAAGTTTAAAATAAGAATTATTATATAGCAGGAGCAAAAGCTAAATAAAAGGTTAGCTATGCTAGGTTATATAAGGAATAGAGTACCTATACAAAGAGTTACTAATAGGCCAAGTACAGGGATACCTAGGGTAAAATAGTTAGATAAACTGGAATAAGAAAAGGATCTAGATATTCTAACTAGGTTTAAAGAAAGACATACTAAAGGATGTTATAATGTAGTAATAACAAGGTACTTTTTAATAGATAGACTATACACACTAAACCAGCTATACGGAAAGTGGTATAGGCAATAACATAGTGATAAATAAAAAGACTTTTATATATAGCTAGATAAAAAAGTTGTCTAAGACTAACCCATTACGGAAAAACGTATAAGTTATATTAAAGGAGCACTAATTATAATATTAAGGAACCTAGAAGAAGGATTTAGGGACTAAAGAAGTAAGCAACAAATTTTAGTACCCGCAGTAGAAATACCAGTAATTAGGTTAACTAGGTATAAGTTTAAACTTAAGAATAAAAATAAACTAAGAGTTAACCCAAAACATATAGCGCATTATATACTATTATGGATAGCTTATGTGGATGATATATATAATATATATAGAGTACCTAAAGATAAAAACCAGAAGTACCTAGTAAGGATATATTAGGCACCAGAAGAAAAACGGTTTAGGAATGCTAAGTATATACATAGTTGGCACCCAGTAGAAGTATAAGGTTAAGGAGACTTAACACTTTAACTAGGAAGATTCCTTACGGAAGAATACCTAAACAGATAATAGTGGTGGAAGTGCCCAAAGAACACTTATCCATGGTATATAGAGGAAAAGAAATAAACTAAGTATTAACCAAAGTTGGACTAAGTATAGGCAGGATCTAGCAGCCAACAGTTAGGAAAAGAGGAGGCATATAGAACCAAAGGGAACTAGTATTAGAGCCTTAGACCCTTAAAGGAATTTAAGGACAATACCTAAATTTAAAAGCTAAGTGGCAAGATTAGCAGTTTAAAGTATTAGTAGATAGTAGAGCAACTAGGAACCACATATTACCAAAGGCAGTAGAAAGGATAGGGTTACTATATAGATAGAAGAAACACCTATATCCACTTATAACAATTTCAGGAGATCAGATAGCCTATAGAAGAGGTATTATTAATCTTAAAACAAGACCTATTCAGTTAACTATTAAAGGGAGACCAGTTAGAATATCTTTTGATATTCTACCATTAGGATAGGATAAGGCGATACTAGGAATACCTTAGTTATAGGAGTACAATCTAAAGATCAATTAGGTTATAGGTTAGGTTAATATTAAGGATATATAACAATATAAAGTGCGACAGTAAACCAAGTTAGTATAGTACTAAGTTAGAGCAACATATAAAGAGACTAAGTAAGGCTTAAGTTATATACCAAAGAGATACCACAAGTATAGTAAAAAGTTATGGTTACTAGAAAGTAAAAAGCTGTTAAAGTATATAGCTTAGGACCATAAAATAGAATTAAAAGAGGGAATAAGTCTAAAGTTCTTTTTAATTTATAAGCTTACTAAAACCAAGTCAGTAGCGCTTAAGGAGTTTATTTAGGAGAACTTATAAAAGGGATATATCAGACCATTATAGTTATTAGTAGAATATCTAGTATTATTTATCCTAAAGAAAAACAGAAAACTTAGGATATGTATAAACTATAGACAGTTAAACAGCATTACTAGGAAGGATAAGTATCCTTTACCCTTAATTAGTGAAATTTAAGACAGAATAGGCAACGTAAAGATCTTTATAAAGATAGATCTAAGGTAGGCATACCATTAAATTAGGATTAAGGAAGGTAACAAATAGAAGGCAGCCTTTAGGTCAAAGGAAGGACTATATAAGCTATTAGTTATACAATTTAGGCTTATAAACGCACTAGTAACATTCCAGAAGCGAATTAATAGTATATTAGGAGAACACCTAGATAAATTTGTTATAGTATACCTTAATAACATTATTATCTACTTAGAGAGTAAGGAAGAGCATAAAGAACACGTTAAATAGGTCTTAAAGAGACTATAAGAAGAACAGATACCAGTAGTAATTGAAAAATGTGAGTTCTTCACTAGGAAGACCAATTTTGTTGGATTTATTATTAAACTAGGCTAATTTAGCATAGATCTAAAGAAGATCAAGGCTATAGTAAATTGGTAGGAACTAGAAAACGTTACGCAGTTAAAATTATTCCTAGGGTTTTGCAATTACTATAAAAGGTTTATAGCGTAATAGTTATAGGACATTAAGCTATTTACACAGTTAACAAAGAAAGAAGAACTATGGGCATAGGGGAAGGAGCAATAAGAACTATTTAAGAAAGTTAAAGAGTTATTTACCTAGGAGCTAGTTCTTAAGATCTATCAACCAGGTCTAGAGATAGTTATAGAAATAGATACATTAAACTTTATACTAGGGGCGTGCTTCCTATAGAAATATTAAGATAAATAGCACCTAGTGGTATACTATAGTCGAAAGATAACACCACCAGAGTTAAACTATAACATCTATAATAAAAAGTTGTTAGGTATAGTTATAGTATTTAAGGAATAGAGAGCATTCTTATAAGGCATAAAGAAACCATTTGTAATTAAGACGGATTATAAGAACCTTATAGGATTCCTAATAACAAAGGAACTCAACTAAAGACAGGTTAGATAGGCGGAAATGCTTATAAAATACTATTTCGAAATTTAGTATACCAAAGGTACAAATAATACACGAGCAGACGCTCTAAGTAGAAAAGCTGAACTACAAAGTAACAAAAAGCTATTGGGAGCTTTATTATAAAAGGATTAAGACGGATTAATTAGGTACAATTATCCAAAGATTACAGCGACTAAGGAAAGTCAGGTTTATAAATTACTAGAAAGTAATTGGATATAGAAGATCTAAGAAGTATAGGCAGAGGATCCAGACTTAGAGTAATATAAAAATAGAGAAGTAACGTATATGCCTAAGTCTATTGTAGAAGAATTTATTAAGGAATTCCATAAGGGAATAATATAGGGATATAATGGAGCTATAGGCTTAGTATTAAGGCTTTAAAAGGAGTATATTATTTAAGGAATCTAGGGACTAGCAAGACAAGTTATAAAGGAATATCTAGATTACCAAAGAAATAAACCAACAAGGTATAAGCTGTACGGAGGGCTATAACCTATCAAGACACCAGGAAGACCATAGGAAGTTATATTATAGGACTTTATTATTAAGTTACTAAAGTTAAGAGATTCTATTATAGGATAAGATTATAATGTAATCTTAGTAATAGTGGATAAGCTAATAAAGTGGGGATACTTTATAGCATACACTAAAGAGATATTAGTAGAAGATGTTGCTAGAATCTATATAAAGGAAGTATTTGCAAGACATAGAGCACTAGATAAGATTATATTAAATAGAGATCTAAGATTTATAGTAGTATTTTAGGAAGTATTTCTGGTAGAATAAGGAGTTCGCGTAGTAATATCTACAGTGTATTATCCGCAGACGGACGGACAAATGGAAAGACTAAACTAGACACTAGAGTAGTATTTAAGGCATTATATTAATCACGCGCAGAATAATTGGGTATTGTTATTACTAGTTGCATAGTTTACATATAATGCAACACTACAAGAAGGAATGGGGACATTACTATTTAAGGCGAATTACGGATATAAGCTAAGAATATCATTATCGCCACAATAAGCAAAAAAGACGAGTAGCACAGCTAAGCAAAGAATGGAGATGTTAATGAATCTTTATGCAGACCTTAAAGAAACGGCTAAACTAGTATAAGAACAAATAAAAAGGTACTACGACGCTAGGAGATCTAAGGGACCAGATCTTAAGGAGGGGGATAAAGTGTAGCTACTACACAAAAATTTCAAGAGTTGATAACTAAGTAAGAAATTGGACTACGTTAGACTAGGACCTTTTAAAGTTAAGCAAAGAATTTTATTAGTTACATATAAGTTAAACCTACTAGCCAAAATGAAAATCTACCCTATATAATATGTTGCAATACTAGAGCTAGTATACGGGAATATTAAGCCACCAGTCTATAAGGTAGACATATATAGAGGACAAGAGGAAGATAAATAGCAAGTTTTAAAGATTATTAGTTACGAGGATGTAGATAACAAAACGTGGTATAAAGTAAAGTAGATAGGCTATAGTGAGACTACCTAGGAACCACTAGACAATTTAAAGAACGCTATAGGAAAGGTATAGGAGTATTAGAAGAAAGTAGGTTAGGTAATATTAACAAAGAAGAATTGCTAAAGAATAAGTTACCTAAGGGGGACCTAAAAGGAGCAATTGCTGAGCTACTTAGAGTTATTTCCCTTATAGGAGGAGAGCTAATCCTTTTGTTACCTAGCTTAGACAGACCCTATTAAACAAGTTTCTATTTCTTAGAACGGACCTTCTTATAGACACATTTAAGACGAAGAAGACGGGCAGAGGCCAATAAACAGGCTTTAAGGGCATGCTATTAAGCAGCTATAGCCTCCTGCTCTGCTTTCTGCGAACGATAAAGCTTATCCAAGGCGCTTAAGAGCTTACCGTTAAGCTTTGCAGCGGTAGATTAAATATGAGACCCTATAATAAGTTACTTAGGGAACTCGAAGACTGTTAAGAGTTATAGGACGCGTATACTTAGCGTTAGAAACAAAGCAAACATTATAGGACAATTAAACGTTTACTTTAGTACACTCTGAGCAAAAGAAAGGTTATTAAGATAAAAGACTTACTATTATAACACACACTAACCCCGCTTTTGCACAACGAGAATATGGAGATGATATTATCTCACTAAGCGACAATATGGCAGCTATAGTGCGAGCACAATATTGCGCTTGTAAAGAAGAAGAAGCTTTAGGTATAATAAGTAAGGATATTAACTAGACTAATTAAACGGACATTACACCTTTAGTAGATGACTTGGAGATGTTAGGGATCTTTAAAGATGAAGATAAAGAGGAGGGAGATGGTGTTATAGACGCTTTAAGTATAATATTATAACTACTTAGAGAAGAGTTGCAGGAAGCTAGTTGGTTAATATAGGCACGGTCTAGGATGGATCTGGTAGAACTATATAATAAGGAATGGTAAGCGAGTCACATAATATTATACGCAGTATATAAAGTATACGCAGTGTACGCTACGTATAATACGTATAATACGTACCTTACGTACAAGAGAGGATTTCTTAGGAGTACGGTTATGTATTTAAAGGACCTTAGTCCCTACCGTAGATAGTTCTCTCCTTGTAGTAAATCTTAGAATACAATTGGAGTTAATCTATTGGGCAACCACTCTACTAGTTGTTATTATGTTGTTGTTTTGTTCTTACCTATATACCCAGCCTAATAATAGAACCTACCGTAGTTCCTACTATAAGGTTCCATTACAAAGGTTGCCTAATATCTATAGGTTAAAAGATAGATGGATCTTACTAACTATGCGTTATAGCTCTCTCTTTATTATCGCCTTATAGTAAGCATAGCCCTTAATAATCTAAGATCTAACTAACTATTTACTAGGCATATATTCTACTGCTTAAGGTAATAGATATTTAATAAACTCGTAAAAGACTGGCCTATTAACTTACCTAAAAGACACGTTATTATAGATAATCTATTAAAGAAGAAGTCGCCTAAATGTCTTCTTATTAAATGTATGCGCCAACTTATTAAGAACCTGCTGCTCCTAGGGATTGTTTATATTAAGACCTTTAAGTATAGAGATTAACTTTAACGTATATAGCACCTCCTTACCTATAAGGGATATTATTATAGGTCACCTTGGGTTGCCCTTAGGACAACCCCCAGACACCCCTTAGATAGCCGTTGGTTACGTGCTGGAGGTATATGCCCATAGTATATAGTCTCCATAATCCTTAAGGCCTTACCTCCTTAAGGATTTGTCTCTTTTACTAATCTATCTTATTCTATAATTGTGTCCTTATAGCCCCCTGTCTATAAGTTCCCCTTATATTTAAATCCTTCCTACTCTTTTGGAAGGGTAGCTGGCTTTAAGAACCAGATTGTTTATATTTTTGTTTACACCTACTATCCTCCCTTAAAAATCTCGCGACGACTTAAATAGAAACTCTATAAATACCTTATGGAAAGCCGTCGCGCTAAGGTAGGAAGGTCCCTCTAATAGTGAGAGATTGCGACAATATAAACCTCTAGGTAAGACGGCTGAATAAGCCCTAATACCTAGATGCGCTAGGAGCTTAAAGACTCTCGCATACCTACGGTTACCAATAACGCGGAGGAAAACGTAGATACCCTTTATAATGGTCGCAACGCTACTGGAAAGCAACTGGAACCCCTCCGGCCCTATTTAGGCTAATTGGAAGATTAAGCGCTAGAAGCAACTCTAAGATCTTCCCCTAAGCTAGAAATGCCAGAGGAATATACTAATATGTCTAATTAGGGATCCAACCAGAACCCTCCCAGAAGACTATTAGCCTATAATTAGCATAGTGGCGGTATATAGACTGCTTATAAGCTAAGCGGGCCTACCCCTTTTAGTAACTTAACCTAAACACTAACTCAAAACCTAAGCCTTGTTAGGAAGCCTATACTAGTTACTAGTGCTAACACTACTTCTATAGCTAGAGCTTCTTTAGGCCTAAATTTAGAAAGTCAAGAGCCCTATACTAATATCCTTTAAGATGGATATTAGGAAGCTGTTATAAGGCTCTTAGAAGCTATGCGGGAGGAGGCTACTGGTAAATATATTAGAACCCTCTAAGGGTAAATCTAGATCTGGTAGGGATTAATCCAGGCTAGATAAACTCTTTTATAACCTGGCTAAGGCTAAGGGCTTTCTAGGGGCTACCTAGTATCTACCTAAGGAAGTATAGAAGACTCAAAGAGTTATCTACGCTATAAATGGAAAAAGGATATAGACTAATTAGCTAAGGCCTCTAATAGCCTAGAACTCCGTTATAGACCTAACGCCTAATAGCTAGACGATTGGGTTTGTAAGGTAGACAACTTCTTTAAGATACTGATAATATGAGATAATACCAAAGAGTATATATACTAGATTATTAGCAAGATTAAAGACTAATTGCTAAACTAGATTGCACTTAATTAGCTTAATAAAGAGCAAATTACCTTATGGCTGCAGCTGCAAACCTTTCTAAAGAAGTGGACTTAAGATCCGTATGTTATATAATATAATTATGCAGAACTATTCTGGAATGGGATATAGCTTGACCGCCATAATTTCCGCTAGTTTATAAACTTTGTAGAAATTTATGCTTAACTGATGGATCCAGAGCCCTTTAAAATGGAGGACGGTAGTGTTTATAAAAAGGAGAAGATCGGATTTATCTGGGCTAGAATTAAGCTAGTAATTTATGATAAAATAAAGCATATAGGAGCCCTACCGCGGATTACCGCATATACGGATTTTAAATGAGCAGTTCTAAACGCTAAGGATATGGTAAGGAACCAGACCTCTTTTAGTAGGAAGTTAGGGGGTTACTAAAAGCGTGGGTACTCTAGTAGTAATATAGGGCAGACCTAAACTTTAAAGAAGCCGTTCTTAAAGAGAAATTTAGAAGGGTTAAAGTTAGGGACCTTAAGTAATAGGAAAGACTCCTAGAGCCAACCTAATACCTATCTGGCACCCTTATAGGAATACTCTAAAAGGTTAAGAGAAAACTTCTCCGGAGGTAAATCTAATTGGAAAAATAAGTAGGGCGACAACCGCACTAATAATCCAAAAAAAGAAAAGCCCTAGTTGTGGACCTCTCCTAGCTACAACTAGGGCAAGATATGGAAGGAGAGACTCTCCATATTGCTGTTAAGCTAGAAATAGTACTCCCTATAGGCGAGGTATGTTAGTTCTAAGCACTATATAATAGTGGCGCTGAAATCAATCTTATATAATACAATTTGGTAAAAGAGCATAAGCTTATTCTGTTGCTAAGGTGGCGGAAACCTATTATAGGGTTCCTAGATAAGTATTGGATTAAACTATACAGTGCCTATAAGCTTATAGTGTTAGTGGCTAATATGCACAACTGTATTAAGGTGGTTGGCCTACAACCCTTCTAGGTGGCTGACTTTAAAGGCTATGACCTTATTCTTGGATACCCTTAGCTTGCGAAAGTAGACCCTAAGATATGCTTTAAAATAGGAGCCTTTAAATAGTAGAATAATAAAGAATTGGAAGGGCGTATATTACTAGCAAGCTTAAAAGACATCCTAGAAGATATGGCTCTAGGTAAAATAGTATACGCTCTATACTTAAAGGAGTATCGGATCAAACCCTTGTTCTATAGCAAGATGGGTATAGAGCCTAGTATAGGTAATAACCCCTTTATAACAGAGACCCTATAGGGAGCTGCTGGATAGGTCACAGAGACACTACAGGGAGGCGGCGATCTTAAAGATTTTATGAGATACTTCTACCGCCATGGGTTACTCTGGCTTAAGTAATATGTGGAGAATATACTATGGCACCTTAAACGCTGCGTTAAAGAGTTCCCTACCCTCCACTGGCTACTGTATGAAACGGTTTAATGTATGGTAGCAACTATATATAAACAACCACTATAGCGCGCGACGCTACCTGTAAGCGTTCTAAGGGAGCTCCAGGACCTACCTGATGACGATGTAGAGGACGAACGCAACCCTAATCTGTTGAATATTCCATTAGGCCTAAGGGACTTACTAAGGGTATTCTTGGGTAGGTGAGCCAAAATTATAGCGCAGAACTTAGAATATGATTATGCAATTAATCTAGAAGAGGGTAAATAACCCCCAAACCTTCCTATTTATAACCTCTCTTGTAAAGAGCTTAAGATCCTGTAGGAATACCTTAATAGTATATAGGAAAAGGGATGGATCCGGCCCAGTAAGTTATTAGTAGGCGTACCGATCCTCTTTGTCCCAAAACTGGATAGAACTATAAGGCTATGTGTAGACTATTGCGGTCTTAATAAAGTTATAATTAAGAACCGTTATCCACTACTACTGGTTAGTGAAATGCTGGATTAACTATTTAGGGCGAAGATCTTTATGAAGCTGGATCTATAAGACGCCTATTATAGGCTCCGTATTAAAGAAGGGGATAAGTGGAAGACCGCTTTTAAGACCTAATATGGCTACTTTAAGTATATAGTGATGCTTTTTGGGCTAGCTAATGCGCCTATAATATTCTAATTATATATTTACAGAGCCTTAGGGGGACTAGTTAATTGTATATATATTATCTATTTAGATAATATCCCAATCTACTTAGAAGACGAGGATTAGTATAAGCAACACGTCCGCTAAGTGCTAGAATATTTGGATAATTGGGGCCTCTACACTAAGGCGTTAAAGTATACCTTTAATACCAAGCAGGTCGAGTTCCTGGGTTACATTATAACGCCTATAGGCGTAGTTATGGACCTAGTATGGGTATAAATGATCTAAGAATGGCCGGAGCTAGAGAGCTACTGGGATGTTTAAGTGTTCCTAGGCTTTGCCAATTTTTATAAGCGCTTTATCTATAACTATTTAGACATTGCCTGACACCTATCTAACTATATTGCGGAAGCTTCCTAAAACCCGGCCCAAGGAGCAAAAAGCTTAAAGGTAGGAAGGAAGAAAACCAAGAAGGGACTAACTAAATGGTATAAACTATGGTTATGGCCTAGAAAGGTTCAGGATACCTTTTAGGAACTATAAGCAAAGTTTATAGAAGCTTTATTGCTGCGGCATTTTGACCTAGATTAGCCATTGATAATAATCACTAATGCATTAAATTTCGCCCTTGCTGGTATCCTACTGCAACCTAATAGGGATCCGGACGCTACCTAGCTCTACTAGAGACCAGTAGCATTCTATAGCAGAAAATTCCAGGGGCCTAAAGTTAGGTATTATACCCACGATAAGAAACTGCTGGCTATAGTCGACTGCTTTAAATAGTGGCGATATTACCTTAAGCACGTAAGCCATACTACTTGTGTACTCTCAGATTATTATAATCTATGCTACTTTATGACTACGAAGGAGCTTATACCTTAATAAGCCAGATAGGCAGAGGAGCTTGTATAATTTAATTTTGAGATTAAATATAAGCTAGGGGAGAATAACCCTGTTAATAGACCGTCACGACGGCTAGACTATGCCAAAGGCTTTAAAACGGGAGAAGGAAAACAGATGATAGATATCTTACTCCCTACATTACAGAACAAGCTCTGGGTGTGGGATGCTTAAGCACCTATAACTCTATGTACTAAGTCTTAGGCGGTGCAAACCCCGTCGGCTTCTATTAATGTTCCGGCTGGTACCCGGTTTATAGCTGATGAGGGTCTAAATATACCTGGATAGGATGTCCCTGACATAACTTTAGAACCTGGTAATACGCCACTTCTAATTGCTAAGCTATCCCCTTAAGCTAAAAGTGAAGCCATAGAGCAATTGGAATTTAGAGCCCTGTAATAACCAAAGGATTTTAACCTTGTAGCGGCCTTCCTAATGTACGCGTATTGAAGAGTTGCAAGATCTATGGTACCATTAAGTCTTGTACTTAGAGTAGTATGAGATGAAACAGCTTTTACCTAGAAACTATCCAAAAGGTTAACGGATCTTATCTGTAAGGTGTAATGGAGGGACGCTTCCTATGCCATTTTTAATGCGGAAGTAGACCGGAAATGTGACGGAAAGGAAGCTGTAAGGCGCTAAAATTGGGAACTAGACCCAATGGGCCTACTGCGTAGAAATGGTAAGGTTTAGGTGCTATATAAAGCAAATCTATGATAGAAGATCCTTATAAGGAATTATAACAATCCTCTAGGCGGCCACTATGGTCAAGCTAAGACAGTGGAATTACTTTAGCGTAAATACTATTGGCCAAAGCTTAAGCAGGAAGTAAAGGAGTATATTAGCTATTATAAGAAGTGTCAAGTATATAAGATCCATAGGTATAAGCTATAGGGTCTACTTAAATCAGTTCACCCCGCTAGTAAGCTATGGCGATATTATGCTATAGACTTTATTACGGATCTCCTGCTATCTAAAGATGGCCAAGGACGAATATACAATTCGGTCCTTGTACTTATTAATAGGTTTTTAAAGTATGTCTAATACCTTTCTATTAACAAGATAATTAACGCATAAGCGCTTGCCAGCCTAATTAAGGAGAAATGCTTTCTTAAAGTAGACTAGCTGTACTTTATTATTATTAATAGGGGCAGTGTCTTTATAAGCTAGTACTAGTCGGATCTATGCTTTTATTTAAAGATAGACCACTGTTATAGTATAGCTTTCCATTTATAAATGGATAGGTAAATAGAATATTAGAACTAGGAACTGGAGTCTTACCTATAAATGTATTTAAACTATTAGTAAGATAACTAGTGCAAGCTACTTCTGTATGTAGAGTATGCTTATAATTCAAAGCAATATGTATTGTATAAGTATACACTAATCCAGATTGCCTATAGCGTCTAACTATCTGGGTTTAATAGTATACCTAGTAATTACTGGCTAAGGCCGTATAATTAATTATAGGATCCTACCAGGAAGTTAAAGGACATCCACTAGAGAGTATAAGGATACCTTTAGAAATGGGAGGAGTAATAGAAGTATGTAAAGTAGAGCCTATAAGATACCTAAGAGTAGTAGAGACTCTGGTATAACTGCAAACACTAGGACAAGTATTTTGGAGTAGGTGATAAGGTTCTATTATGTTTAACAAATATTAAGACCTGTTAACTATTAAAGAAGCTCGATATAAGATACCTAGGTCCCTTCTAAGTTAAGGAATAAATTGGCAAGCTAGCCTACCGTCTCTAGCTACCCCTATCTATGGCCTATATACATCCAGTGTTTTATATAAACCTACTAGAGCTATGGCATAGACTACTACTGGAAAAGAACTTCTATCTAGGCCCAATTAAACACCCTAAGGTGGTGGGCGAGCGGTATAAGGTTAAAGCTATACTATGCCATAAGTCTGTTAAGAACAAGCTTTAATATAAAGTTAAATGGCTAGGCTGGCCTACTAAAGACTCTATATAGGAACCAGAGGATTACCTTAAATATTACGAAGATATTCTAAAAGAATATTGGGACTAAGGTCTATAATTTACAAATTATAGAAAGCGCTCTAATACTATAGTGTTATTGCGACCTATAAAGAAAGCTTATAGTAGACTGTAAAAGGCCCTAAAGAGTAAATAGGTTAAATCGGATATAGAATAGACAGGCTTTGGAAACTATAAGGATTAGGGCTACGGCCTAAGGTAGGACAGGTCCTTAGCCTTTTTATATATATAGCATAGAGTTAATAGGGCATTTTGCTAGAATTGCATTCCCATTTATTAATCTATATTAGGAACATTGTTCCTAGGGCTCCTAAGCCCTTTTTAAAAGCCCTTTAAGGCCTTCCTAAGTACCTAATTAAGGTTCTTAATTGCTACTATATATAAGAATAAATCCCAAATGCCTAATCTAAAAAGCTACTATGCCTTATTCTTAGGAGCAGGATTAGTATCCATTGGGCTACTAAGTAATGGCTAATAAGAATGGGATCCAGACCCCTTGGTAGGGGTATAAGTAGGTATGAAAACAGGGGTAGGACGATAAGGTGTAGCTAGGGCAGAGATCCTTAAATGCTTAATACTAATATTAGGTCTAAACTAATACTAATAAAGCTCTTGCGGCGTTAGCTTATAGTTAATAAAGACACGCTTAAGCCTAGAATAAATAGAGATATTAGCTGGCTGGTATAGTCTGGAACCACTAAGACCTTGCTATGGCAACTGTTAGTTACCTATCTGTTAGGTACCCGAAGGGTAACCTACCTAATACCGTATTATATTATGCTCTTTTGAAACTTGACGCGCATACGTGAACTCCTTTTTGTGGTAGACGGCAACCTTCTTCTTATTACCCCCATTCCTTACCCTATCCTTAGTGTACTAACCTTGCTCTTATATAAGGCGTTGCTGGCTAGCTTGCTGGGAATTATAGGCAGTGTAGATGGCCGTAGTATAGTCTTAAATTCGACCAAGTTGTTTAGCGTTTACGCTAGAATAAGAGAGAGCCTGGGCGATGTAGTAGTTAAGGATATTAAAGGAATGTCGCCACTTAGGCCCAGGCTATTAAAGCTTAAAGTTAGCAATGGAAATCTATTAAGAATAGAAAAACTTACCTTAACGCAACTGCTGCTCTTAGTACGCATGCATTAATTATAAGAACTGAAGGTATTAGATCTAACGCAGTGCGTCTTATTATAAGCCTCTAGAATCCTTTTATCAGACTTCTGGTCTTTTAAGGATATGTAGGCAAAATCATTTAGGCAGGACTAGCACCAGTTGTGGGTTAGCGGAGGTTAAGGTTCTATATGCAGCGGCAGGGCTAGAATATGTTGAGGAATTAGCTTAGAAGAGCAGTCAGCAGGAGAATAAAGAGGCATACTAAAATGATAATAGAAAAGAAGAAAATCTTAATAATATATTAAAGATACGTCCAAAATTGGATGAAGGTTAATAATGGGAAGTAAGGTATTAAGAAAAAGGAATAGCTTAATAAGCAAGGTGTCCTTATACTTTACCGTTTAATACCCTTTTGGTAAATAGCCGTAACCTTACTAATATAACTCCGTTATAATAGCGTTATTTAGAAGGAAGGAAATACGCATATAAGTTATTTAACTACATTAGGAAAATATTCGCAGGATGAGATTTAAGTAGACTTTGATTTTCGCGTTTCGCGTAATTAACATGCAATTTAACTAACTTGACACGCAATTAACTAACTTAACACGCAATTAACCAACTTAACACGTAATTTAACCAACTTGATATGCAATTAACCAACTTAACACGCAATTTGACTAACTTAACACGCAATTAACTAACTTAACACGCAATTTAACCAACTTGATATACAATTGACTAATTTAACACGCAATTTAACTAACTTAATACGCAATTAACTAACTTAACACGCAATTTAACTAACTTAACATGCAATTAACTAACTTGATATACAATTTAACTAACTTAATATGCAATTGACTAACTTAACACGCAATTTAACTAACTTAATATGCAATTAACTAACTTGATAACTTTAAAAGCTAACTATATATTTCTTAACACGCAATTAATCTACTTAGCAACTTTAAAAGGTAACTATATATTTCTTGACATGCAATTAAGGTAAAGTTATATGCTATATATTTAACTATTATATATTATCTAATATAATCTTATACAATCTTATATAGTTTTATT
>Ga0307507_10001163_pt1 | contig 58521 bp, 64 predicted proteins | sample 7_EM_MG_FD_207223 | JGI IMG/M metagenome (GOLD analysis project Ga0307507, IMG submission 207223) | Populus trichocarpa ectomycorrhiza microbial communities from riparian zone in the Pacific Northwest, United States - 7_EM | ecosystem: Host-associated > Plants > Roots > Unclassified | place... | reverse complement strand
AATCACCCAGTACCGCCACATTACCGTACCGGAGGAAACCCAAACACTATATACCAGCCAGCACTAACAAAACGCCCTTGGAGGTCACGATGTCCACAAAACCCAGCCTTACTCCATCCAAGTAAAAAAAAAGGAGAGGAGGAAACTCCTTTTGACCACTCGTCGCTACCATATCTCCCTCACGCTTCTCCTCCAACCTCCAGATCCAGGGGGGTAAAAAGCTTCTTAAGAAGAGTCAGTAGTATGATAGTATAATAATATTATCATACTTTTCCCGACGGCCCTCAGCCCTTGCCGGCAATATATTGCATTCCATCAAGTTTTTCCAATCCCATTATGACAACTTGCCAAAATGGACTCACTCACTCATTCACTCACTCACTCACTCACTCACTACGCCTCACATAACCTCACAACACCACACCCACACCCAGCAAGAAGAAGAAAGGAAGAAATATCCAATACGGCGCCCACGTGATCTATCGATCACTCGAAAGCGTGATGATACTTTAGAGAGAGAAAAGAGAAGAAAAAAAAATTCATGCAACGGCACATGGTAAGCTTCCTGTAACGGAATTTTCTGGCCACCGGTACTTGCTTGCGCGCGTGCTTGAGAGGAAAGGGAGAAGAGAAGAACATGGGATTGTCGCTGGTACTTTACAGTACAGTACAGTACTCGTCACTGTGAAAAAAAAAAAATAGTTTCTCCTTTTGTAGTCTGGTGCTGCCGGTATATCATATAGATAACCCCCTTTTAATAATACGCCCGACTGCGAACTACGGTACAATACGGTACTGTACTCGCCAATCTCAAAGGTGCATGAGGGCGATAACGAGTACCTTAATATCGGGAAACCTAACCTAATTTAACCTACCCTATCCATTCCCTGACACTCTCTGTCTTAGCTTAATTTCCGGGGAATTGTGATGATGATGATCATGCAAGATGTTTCTTGTTGCTTTTTCTTTCTTTCCTCTTTTTTGTTTTTTTCTTCTTTTCTTTCCTGTGCCGTTTGCGCAATACGGTACGGGTTTCAGTTCGTATCTTGGTTGGTTCCTTTAATTTATGGTATTCTTTGCTAATTACCGTATTGATAAAGTATCCAGATGCCTTGGCGCCAAGATGGATATTGCTGAGCGTTGTGGTGTCACCCAAGTTACCGCAAAATCTAGTGTGGTGAAGCCACCAATTATACCACAAGTGAACCACTTACTCTTTTCCCCATTTCAGAGACAATTAAAACGTCAAGTATTGTGGGATGAATTCGCAAGCCGCCCACGCACTTGCCCAACAAAATTTCGGATGGTGGAAGGGAGTGGCGCGCCGTATCACGCTTGTGTGGTATTCAGGCGTTGGGAGATAAATCCCAAGCCCTCGACACAATGCAAGTATTATTATTATTATTATTATGTATCATTAAGCTTATGGAGCCTGACAGCTATGAAGCTAGCTAATGCCATACAAAGTTGCGAGGGCTTACTCGCTTGCCGGATATTCCTTCTCCCGGGGCCTACAGGAGCGTTGCATCTTTAACTATTCTCCATACATCCATCGTCCGGTTCTCTCACACAATGCAAGTACGAGTACTGCTGTAAAAGACACGGTACGGCCAGGTACCTGGGATAGAAATCACAACCGTTCTATCCTTTTTTATATTTCCTGTACTGTACAGCGAGCCATCTAACCCTCTCTCTCTCAACGGATCCGTAAACTCCGGATATAGCCCTCGCAAAACAAAGAAAACCAGATCTAATACTCGTAGAGAAAGAGAGTAAAGTAATGATGGAATACCTATTTGGTGCACATGTGCTCGCGACTGGGCCCGACACCGACGTTCTCAATCTTGACCCCGACAAACTCCTCAACGAATTGAACATATTCCCGAGCTTCGACGGGGAGTTGATCCCAAGAGGTAGCTTTGGTAGTTGGTGTAGGCCAGCCCGGGAAGATCCTGTAAATCGGCTCCACACGCTCGAGCATGGTAAGGTCGGCTGTAGGGCAGTCAGTTGTCCCAACTCAGGAAAATCAGGAGGTAACTTATCAGGGTACTCACCTGGGAACGACTCAAGCTCCTCCCCGTCTACACGATAGCCGACGGCAACCTTGATCTCTTTGAGACCATCCAAAATGTCAAGCTTGGTCAAGTTCAAGCTAGTGTAATGGTTAACGGAGGTAGAGTATTTTACGATCACAAGATCGAGCCACCCGCATCTACGTCTTCTTCCAGTTGTAACACCGATTTCACGGCCGACACTCTGAAGGTGATCACCAATCTCCTATAAAGTAACATCACTTGTTAACTAAACTGGTTTTGAATTCGGCGACCTCTAGAGACCTTACATTCAATTGCTCTGTTGGGAACGGACCGGCCCCCACTCTGGTGGTATAAGCCTTGACAACGCCGATAATGTTTTTAATCTTGAAAGGCGAGATAGCCAATCCAGTAATAACACCACCAATGCCAGTGTTAGAGCTAGTGACGAACGGGTAGGTCCCGTAATCAATATCAAGCATCAATGCATTAGCCCCCTCCACGAGAACCCGCTTATTGGTATCGAAGGCGTGCTTGATAAATATAACGGCATCAACGACGTATGGACGGAGAGTCTCGTAATAAACCTAATCGGAAAAGATAGTGAGTAACGGTCAATTTCCCACACCCCGTCAGTACTCGCGGTGGGGGCAAAGTATTGGAACAAACTGGGGTCAAGATGGCCAATGCAAAATTTCCTTCATTCAGATCCCAAGATGCCTAAGAAGGAAAATAACCGCTCTTTTTTTTTGTTCCTCACACAGACATTTGCCCCCCTGTTTGTTCCGATACTTTACGCCTACCGCGAGTAGGTGGCTCACCTTGTACCGTGCTAATTCCTCCTCAACATTATACTTGAGAAGATCACCAAAGCGGCGCTTGTAGCCAGTAGCGAGAAGTCTTAGTTTCTTCTCAAACTCCTCCCAGTGAAAAAGCTCGTAGACACGAACACCGCTCCTGGAAGCCTTAGTAGAGTATGTCGGACCAATTCCTTTCCTGGTGGTTCCAATCTCCTTTGCGCCTAGCTCAACTTCTTCGAGCCCGTCAACCAATTGGTGAAGATCGAAGACAAGGTGAGCGCGGTCAGAGATGAAGATCCTATTAGTGGTGTCAAGGCCTTTCTTCTGAACATTCTCCAATTCATTGAAGAAGGAGGGCACATGAATGACAACGCCCGACCCAATAATGTTGAGACATTTGGGGTTGACGAGGCCTGGCAGAATATTGGAGGGCAGCTTGTCAGCTGGTTCAAGCTCAAAGTATGTCACTTCTTGCAGGCCAGGAAGGGAACAGTATACAAGTTACAGGCATATAGAACTTGAACATAGGGATAAAAAAATTGTATAGCAAATTGTTTGTGCGCATCTGACAGCTCATACAAAATTCGGACTCAAATGTTCGGGTTCTAAAATACCGGTAACTTGTAATTATACGAAAAAAGCAAAAGGCAAGGATAAGAGAATTGACCTGATGGTAGAATATGAAAATCATAAGTGACTCCATTGACAATGATGGTATGACCAGCATTGTTCCCGCCGGCGCTCCTCGCGCAGACATCAACATTTGAGCAAAGAATATCGACAAGTTTGCCTTTCCCCTCGTCACCGAATTGAGTTCCGAGGACGACTGTTGCCATAGTCACAAATTTTCACTGGAGGAGGGAATCTCCACGCCTATCCGGTAGATGGTTAGCGAGTATAAGCGCTGATGGTAGGATATGGATGAACCGGTATTTTTTTATTTTTTATTTTTTTTCCTTGCGTATGTGAAGGTGGCCTGTTTGATTAGTTGGGCAGGTGAGGAGGGGAGGTAGGCACGAGAGGGAAACAAGTGGGGTCTCGTTTAGATCTGATAGGATGGCAGTTGTCGGAAATTAGCGGGGTTAGGGTTTTGAGGGTTTGATACCCTCGCGAGCACGTAATTTAGATACATACCGCTATCTTCTCCAGATTTTGTTTTTCTCCGGATATTGGGGATTAAGGTTTTGCCAGTCACAAGAGAAAGAATGTCCGCCTGTTCCGGGTACAGAGTTCCCTCACCATAGGATCGTGCTTACAGTATGGGCTGATGCATTACCTTTGTAACGCATTCGTCAAACTTTCTGTATTTAGGAGAAATGCTTGCTCCGCAATTGTATGAAAGAAAAGTGAAATACAGTGCCTTGCCATCTGGCCATGATGGAGTACAGTACGAGTAGAAAGGAAAGAATACCCCTAGCGGCTTCCCGCAGCTACAATACCTGTATCTCCCCACCAAAAAGGCCATTACCAAAAATTTCCCGGATAAATGCTGCCATAATATTATTAAGAATTATCGCTCGCTCAATTTCATACAGGTCAAAATATCGTACTTGTAATGCTTGTGTTATTGGCTTGGAATTGGCCTATAGGAAATACCGCAGTAGTCCACTCTCCGTGTCACTGTGCTTCTTTTGATAATCCGAAGATCTGCGAACAAACACCGGGTCGAGATCTAGGCTTATCAGATCCGCATGAAAGGTGGGAACGATGTGCTAATGTGAACACATTTTTCTACGATACCGTACCGGTACCGTATCAGTTGATGACCCAATATCGGCCTTGATCACTTACGTGATTAGCTTGAATTTCTTTACAGGCATTGGATCCTGTGCTTGGTGCTGTCATCTTCCTCATCAACTAGACGCCCGCGGGAATTGAATAAGATGTGATAGTACCAAAAAGGGGCGCTCAACCGCAGGCCGCCTGGAAGGGTCTTGACTCTTTGGGGGGTGGCTGAGACCAGATTTTCGTCTCTTGTGACAGACCCTGACCCTGTTGCGTTCCTGATATCATTCCCGTGCATGCCCAGAAGGTCTCCGGGCCCTTGTTCATGGTGCCGCTGTCCGTGTTTTATGATACCGGTATCATACTTTGAAGATGCGTTCCCGTCTTCGAGCACAGTGTTTGTATGGCATCATACTCGTCCAATACACTACAACATTCTGTTCTTTACATGACGCACCCTACCGATACAAACGTTTACGGGAAACAGCTCAGGAGTCTGTCTACCTTGAATCTCACGATCGAGGATGTCAGTACAGCACCGCGTTGAATCACCGTGCTAGCAGTGAAAAAAGCCCTCGGCTCCGATCACAGCACTCTCGGTAGAAACCCTACCAGGAATGAGGATAGAGGAAATTGGCAGAGGCTCATAAAACTTTATTTAATTGGGCTCAAGGTCGTGGAGATGTGGGCTGGTTGTTTCGTTTCGGTGGAACAGGCTTTCTCACTTATGGTGCTTGTCCCGCTATGATGCTGCGGCACTCGTACTTGTATGCTCGCGGAAATCAAAAGTACGAGTACAGTGCCGTACCGGTACTCGAGTATCCAGAAACCGTAGTACAGCTCAGGCCCAAAAAAGGCCAAGATTTTGGAATGCTTTTGGTTTTCGCAAGCACTGTAGCGGGTACGGTGCTGTGGGTTTGGCCAGTTATCTGGCCCGAAAATAGCGACAAACTTTGCTGACCTGCCGGTACCCGCAGAACTCGTCACACATGAAGAAGAAGAAAGAAAAACAATATGGGAAAATGAGACGAAAGGAATTTTATTTTTTCTTACTCTCAATGACTGAGTGTTGGTTTGGTAGAGTTTGTGTTACTGTTTCCACTCGTCTCAGGCAAAAAGAGCAAGTACGGTACCGTACCCGAACACAGGGATGGGAGGATGCGGCATATGGCCAATCATCGGTGCGTGCCGTATCTATGCATGCAAGCAAAATTATACCCTCAAATGGTCGGGTGCTTCTTGCCTGGGACGGGGATCATACTACCGGTAGCACGAGCACCGTACTCAGGTACCATGGAAAGAGACAACATCACAACATCGGGATTACAAGTACTAGTACAATAATCTTCGTCCAGCCTTCTGATTGGTTTTGTGTGGATAAGAATGACGGGCAATAGAATACCTTACTTAGTTGGAAGGTTTCATTGTGAACAAGGGTAAATCCCCCATCCTCTAATCTCGTTGTGCCGGTTTGCCCAGCTTGTTCTCTCATCATTTTCCATCTATACCTTTTACGGTACAAATTTTCTGTTTCATTTGCATGGGTGGCAGGGAACCCAAAGTGAATGGCGGGTGTTTGCCTGGAAAATACTTCCAATTCCTCTCGAATACGGCGTTTAGATGGACAGAGGAGTACGGACACTCGATCACTGTAGCGATAGGGGTATTGCGGGTACCGGTCTGGCAATACGGTTCTCCTACTATCCCGACCGAACATACTCGGCTTGCATCGTACTGGGGTGCACTGTGCAAGTATGGTAGCACGCGTGGGTGGTCCCTGTCGCCAATGCCACAATCCACCCGAGTATCATTCACCCCCCCCTACTGTCTGGTACTGTGCCCTCGTGGGATAACCCTCTCCCACGCCCCTGGCACTGTGCTAGGCACAATGGTCAGGGTGAAAGCAAATTTGCAGATAAGCAGCGACTGCTAATTGCCACGATGGGTGTGATGCCCTGGTCCGCCTCACTCGGCGCAAGTCCTTTTCTTCTCGCCCTCCCCCCTTCTCGGGAACTTTTCCTTCACTTCTTCTCTCCTCACTTGCCTTGCACTTCTCTGTCGCGCCAGCGCCTCACGCTCTTTACCTTCTTTTTTTTTTTTTGCCCTCTGCCCAGTCACTCCTTCGAATCCAACTACTTTATCCAATAAATAACAATTTTCCCTGGGATTTTTTTTTTACAGCAGCGCTTGACCCCGTTTCTACCTACATCAGCTGTTATCAATTCGGTCAACAGCAACAACATCTAGGAGAAAAAAATCCCACAACCAAGACCTAAGATCGTATCAAAATGGTTTCATTCAATGTTCTCGCTGCTGCTTTCGCAGCTTTCGCAGCGGTTTCTGAAGCTACTTATCATGGGCATGTGGCCAAGCGCCATCTCCACATGAGGGCCTCTTATGGGAACATCACTGATATCCCTATCCTACTTGGAACTGGTGGCCCCGCCCCGGTTCCTGTCCCTACCAGCACAGTTGTTGCCGATATTCCGGAACCTGACTTCACCACTACTCTTACCTCGACAGTCACTAAGTCTCTTACTGTCACTTACACCTTGGGAAATGGAAAAGAAGTTGTTACTACTATTACTAAGGTATGTTATACCTCAACATCGGATAAGGTTTCTGGGTACTGACAATCTTGATATAGCTCGAGGAAACTACCAAAACGGTTGCCCATGTCAAGGCTACTCTGACCGTCTCTCCAGTCATTGAGTCGACTCCTAGTGTCCCCTCTGTGTCTGCCTCTTCCACCGTCGCGCCTGTTCCTGTAATCCCAAACAACGGCGGGTCTTCTCGCACCAGCACCACTACCCAGTATGTTACCGCTCCCGCAAGTGGGACTCTCACTGTTGCGGCGGCTTCTAGTGCTCCCGCTTGCCCTAGCGTCGAGACTGTATACCTTCCGACGTATATCACTGTCTACAACACGGTGGTAAGTATTTATAATATTCCTCCATGTTATAAATGTTGGGTACTAACAATATCTCAGACTGCGGCCGCTCCTGTCCCATCTACCCACAACTCTGAGAAGGCACCAGACCAAAGCACTACCTCCCGAACCACGACAAGAACTAGCACCACTACCGTCAGTATTTTTAAGACGGTGACGCTAACCAAGCCACCCTACTCAACTGGGTATTAAAACATTGGTTTTGCGACATGTGCATAGTCTCTTTTGTTAAAATTTCCAAGTCGAAGCGGTAGTTCATAGTGTTTTTACGTTTGGAGATTCATTTTCAACAAAAGCAGAGAGACGAACGAAACATGGCAACTTGTTCAAACCATTAAATTTTCTCGTGGGGTAACCTACTGGAAGGGTGCAGAAAATTCTTCATTTCCTTGTATTTTTTACTTTTACCTATTTTTCTTCCACTTCATTAAACCCCCCTTTATTGTTCCTGTGGATGATGATGTCTTTTATAAAGGAGACGTGGAGATGTTAGCGTGCTTTGTTTTTTTGTCTTTTTTGGTGTTATATTCTTGTGGTTACTTCGGTATTCTTAGTCATTTTCTCCTGGGAGAAAAAAGTGATGATGGCTCCCCCCCCGTGTTGATGCACAGGTGGCGATTTGGGGGTTCTTGGACTATTGATTTATTTTTACAACCTCCAGCAGATACTTTTATTTGGGGACAGGCTGGGTTTGTCATTGGAGAGAATTTATGTATTCTGTCTCCTGGCAGTAATGCTTAAATTAAATAAAGTTAAATAGCCACCACTAAAAAAGTTTTTTTTTTGCTGGTGATTGCAAGAGCGACATGTGTAATGCAACTTTAACAAACATCTGGTGACCATTAATTTCCGTCTGTCTATAGCCACCTACCTACCCCTTTGCTATCGTAGAAGTTCCAATTGCTCCAACAACAACAAAAGGATTGAAGCGCCCGAGTGACATTCTCCAAGGAACAGTTGGTCCTTAAATCTCCTATGATAGCCCCTTTTTATAATAAACAAGTCACCCGTTCATTGGCAGTGGTATCTTAGAAGAACCAAAATTACCCCTTTTCAAACCAGCCACGAAGGGGGGGGTTAAAAGTTTATTGGACCTCATTCGAGCAAATGTGTCCACCACTAACGAACGTCTCGAAGAAAAACTTGAGAGAAAAAAACTTTACTCAGCTCAAGTGAGACCTAAAGAAGGCGACGTTGGAGGAATCGATGTCGTATCGTACCGGCCTGATCGACTACCGGTAGACCAAGCCTACCGTATTCGCTGTTGTTAGACATGATTCTAATCTTATCAAGATAACAGATCGTCTCCACACATCTAACATTAACGTCGCGTCTCCTTTTCCACTCAACCACTTTTAAGCCTCCATCCTCAAACGTAACATACACCTTTAACTTGTCCACATCTATCGTATAGACCTCCTTCGCCACGATGGTAAATCGTTTGCCCTTGCTCTTTTAATCTCAGATAGGGCTTTCCGGAGCTAATGATGAATAGGTTGTACTTGCTGCTTCAATTTGCACCCGTGGGGGGAAGGCCGTGCTATCACGGCAGTTCCGTGAGTGAGACTACCCCGCTATGACCTGTTGGGGGGGGTGAAATGAGATTAACGAGTTTTATAGAATGCCCCGCTCGAGGATTGAGGGTCTCCTAGCTTCGTTCCCCAAGCTTACTGACACCGGCACTCAGCATACTACTATTGAGACCGAGAATGTTCGATATGTCTATCAACTACTTGTCCGTTTATACTTGCTCTAGCTTTGTTGAGGAGGGTGAGAGGGTTGATGTTATGATTAGGATGAACTCTACTTGGTTCTTATTACAAATAAGCAGTCCAACATCCTCCAGGACATCGACTCCCTGCACCTCTTCGCTCAGGTCGTTTCCTCGATTTGCAAGTCACTTGACGAACGGGAGATTCTTAAGCATTCGTTTGAGTTATTGAGTGCCTTTGATGAGGTTGTTTGCTTGGGTTATAGAGAGAACCTGGGACTACAGCAGGTCAAGGCTTTCCTGGAGATGGAGAGTCAGGAGGAGAAGATTCAAGAGATTATCTCGAGGGTATGCTTATTCGCTTGACAATTGGAAGAGACAGATACCGGTACTAACTGAATATAGAACAAAGAATTCGAAGCTACCGAGGAGCGGAAGCGCAAAGCGAAGCAACTCGATCTTCAACGTAAAGAAATGTCTCGCAATCCTACTAGTATGGGGTCGACAGGACGTTCAGGTGGATCTCATTCTTCGCACTTCCCCACTTATACCCCCCCACCGAAGCCGGCTGTTACCGACTCGTACGATACCTATGAGAAGAAGAAGACCTTTTCCTCTGCGCCGAAGGGTAAAGGTATGCAGCTTGGCCGTAAATCCAAGACCACAGAGATGTTCGATCAAGTACGCAATGAGTTGAGCTCCGAGGCGGAAGAGCGTGCCCCGCTTGTCCAGGCACAGGAGGCTGTTGCTTCACCGAGACAGAGCTTCAGCGGCGACAAGAAGGCTATCCAGGTTATCATTTCTGAGCAGATTAGTGCCGAGCTTTCCCGTGACGGTGGAATGAAGAGCTTTGAAGTCAAGGGTGACCTGCAACTCAAGATCCTAGACCAAGCCCTATCAAAGGTCAAACTCGACATCTCAGCAAACACCTCTGACGCACAATTCCGCACGCACCCGAACGTAGACAAAGCGCTGTTCAACGGACAGTCCGTTATTCAGCTGAAGGACCAATCCCGCGGCTTCCCGCAAAACCAGCAAATCGGTGTTCTTCGCTGGCGCACCACCACTGGTGAAGCCCCGCTTTCCTTCACAATCTGGGTCAATCTGGATTCCAGCCATGGAAAGTACAATGTCACGGTCGAATACGAGCTTTCTTCCGATGATACGCTCAGGGATGTTGTTATCAGTATCCCGTTCAGACACGACGAGCCATCTGTCACTAGTATGGATGAGGTCTACGAGGTTTCGGGGGATAGTATTGACTGGACACTTCCTTCTGTTTCCGAGGATAATGCTACTGGCAGCTTCGAGTTTGAAGCGGAGGCGGATTCTGAGGGAGAGTTCTTCCCGATGACTGTAAAATTTAGGAAGGAGAAGCCAATTGTTCCTGTTGATGTAAGTTTGCTTTCTTGTGTTCTCTCTCTCCCCCTTTTTGTTTTATGGGGCGTTGTGCTAATAGGCTGCATAGGTTGACGGTGTCACCTTGCTAGAGGTAGGCGAGGGTGTGGACTTTTCCAAGGAGATTAAAGTTGTCGCGGATAATTATGTCATTAATTAGATATAATTGGACTCCCTTTCTTTTTTTAATATGACGATTGGGGCTTTTGTAGATTGGGTGTTAAAAATATAAGTGAATTGAAGTTTTTTTTGTCGCTATTTCTGGTCTATTGGCTATAAGATATGTTGCTGTGTCTTTAGGAATTGTAGAGGTTGTTTCTTCATAATTTTTAAGTAATTGAGCATCCCGAAGTTTATGCTCCGCACTTGCGCATTCAAGAGCATCACTGCTCGAGTACCGATACTGTATCTGTGCCTTACACAAGTCAGATCCCATCAAATGCTAATCATCACAAACAAGTTCCATACTGGTATCATTCTACGATGCTAGGGACCACCCATATCACCGAAAGAAACGAAAAAGAAAAAAAAGAAAAAAAAACCCCTATAATACAAAAAAAAAAAACTAAACAAAACAAAAGGGAAAAACCAAAAATTGTTCCTCCTTCACAAAAAACATCAAACCCCCGCTTCCCCCTCACCGACTCCCCTCCTCCCCTCGCCGTCCTGCTTCCTAAGCACCCAAACCAACTCTTTCATCCTAGCGCCAACCCACCATCCCCTGAGTAACGAATCCCTAACCCCCCACCCATCCTCAACCCCTCTTCCAATCCAACTCCTTGCTCTGCCGCCATTCCCCGACTGGTCCACCTCTGGCTCTTCCACTCCCGTGGCTTCAAACAACCAGACTTTCTCCCCGGGACGGTATACGCGGACGCCCGCCCATCCTGTGACGCTATCCACAATCTCGTATTTCCCGATGATGCGCGGTGGGGAGGAAGTTACCACCCATTCGATGTCAGACCAAAAGGAGGGTGTGAGGAGGGTTGTTTCGTCTTCGGTTTTGTCGAAGGTAATTTTCGACTTCGCGGATGTGGAGGTGTGAGGGGAAGGGGAGGGGTAGAGGGGGGCGTCTTGGAGGAAGCGGGTCGCGCCCGTCATGCAGGTTAATGTGTCTAGGTGGACTTTTGGTAATGTTGGGGAGGAGAGGGAGGAGGTGAGGATGTGGTGGTGGAGTTTGTTAATGCCTTGACCGCCTGGGTAGTTGTATGAGCTTATTAGTAGCATACTTGCGCTCGCGAGGGTTGCGAGGAGGATGGAGAAGATGATGGCTAGGGAGGTGAGGGCGTAAATGGGGGATTTTGATCGGCGGTTGAGGACCCAGGTTCCGCCGACAGAGGCGTACAGGGTCAGAATTGGCACGATGTAGACTATGAAGCGCCATTCTTTGTGCGGGAGGACGGAGTACACGCCCACGAAACCGAGCGCGGGGAGGATGTAGGCTTCGGTGACGATGCGCGGGGAGTTGTAGATTCCTGTTGGTATGAGTAGGAGGAGAAGAGGGTTTAGTAGGAGTTTCGGGAGGGAGCTGGTGAAGTAGTAGTGCCACGGGGACGTTCCCCAATCGCTACTCTTGTTCTCGATGGCATTGTAGAGAAAACCGGATAGCTCCGGCCATATTAGGCCAGTTTTTGCGGTCAGTAGCGGGGTATTGAATGGTGCGGCGGGGGTGTATGATTGCCAAAAGTAGCTGTCTATCCCAAGTGTTATCCCCAACCCAATTATCCCACCGGCCACACCAGCTGCGACGACGCTGCCCAAGTGAATTCGGCGTGTGAGGAGGAGCTGTAGTGAAACGAAGGCTAGTAGTATTGCTAGCTCAGAACGGAAGACAATGGATGTGAGCGTCAAAATGTAGATCCCAACTTTGTAGTAGCCGACCTGTCGTCTAGAAGGTGTCCCAGGAGCCGGTAATAAGAATGAGAACGCCGTAGTAGAAAGTATCAATGCGAATGTATTTGGCAATAGCCGAGATGAATAATACGGCAGGTGGAACTGCGATAGCTGGAAGAGAGTATATAACACCGCTGTCGTAGGCCCATAGCTTTGTCTAACGGCCCTAGTGAACAGACTCAGACTCAGCGCACTGAGAACACCCATTACACCCCTCACTAACATTTCACCCAACCAACAAACCGCTCCATCAGCCAAATAATCAAAAGGTAGTTTCTAGGGGAGCTCGAACCAACTAACTGCCTGTTCACCCTCTCCTCAACAACGTCAATCAGAGGCCTGCTTAACCCAGATAGAATCACGGGCCCGACGAACGTCCTTGGTACAGCCCCAGGGAAGGTGAAGTGGTCGTAATCCGCCCGTAAGGAAGCGGCGGTATCCTCCGTAGCAAGACCATACTGTAGTATATCGTGCGTGGCCTGGAGGTTGAAGGATTCCTCAACCTTGGTATAGGGTGCGCTGACAAGGTGGGTCAGTATCGTCAGGAGCTGGAGAGCTCCAAGGGAAGAGGTCAGGAGCATTGTAGATTGTTGTATGCTGTATCCTCAGCATGCGGTAAGAGTCCCTGGGGTCCGGCGAGACTCTTGATCGAATGGGAGGCTGGGAAAGGCCTTGGGAGCAAGGAGGCTCCTTAGGGTTTGCTCCGCAATGCTGGGTGGTCGAAATGGGATGGGCGGTGGCCGGTCGGGTCAGCCCCGTACCAGTAGCTTTGCCAAGAATATTCGTGAGGAGCTAGGTTGGTTTGGGGAAAGATCAATGCTAACCTCCAAGTTGCAGGGATCATATGGGGTCATTCGGTTTCAAAATTTGGCTTGAAGGATGCCTCAGTGGTGCTGGTAGTTTGGGATTCTGGTACCACAATCTTTTAGAGACACAGCCTTTTGAGTGACGCCGGATTCACATGTAATTTCATTTCCCCTGGTTTATACGGTATAGTATGTACAGTACGATACCTTTACAAGTAAACCTCTACTTGTAAGTCGGAGAAGGTAATAACAAGTTTATTAAGGTCATGTCCGATAGCCAACATCTACACTTTAGGTATTAAAATAGAGGTAATATTGACCTTTAGAAGCACAGGGGACGGGGGCAATGTCTTGTAGGGATGCCTATACCGTCGTCAAATTACACTCATTGATATTTAAATTCCGTAGATGAGCTAGGGCGCTTACCAGAAGCTCACAGGACTGAACTAGTAGCCCAAGAACCTTAGCGTAGTGACTAAGTATAGGGCAGGAGAATTATCGAGGCTCACATCCTATCACTCGCTAAGCCAGACCTTACCTTGTTGGAAAATGGCTTCAATGTGACGCAAGTACGCCTGGTAGGGCATAGTGGGAACTCGTGCAATTGGCACTGTATATAGACACCGCTCACGGGTACGATATAAGTACCATCACCCAGCACCCAAGAAGAAATGAATAAGAGACATCAGACAATTCTGGTCCTTCTTCTACAAACATACTCTTCTCACATTTGGTGAAGTCTTAACTTCCGGTTCAATCGCTCACCTCGCATACGATATTTCCGACATAGCTTTCAACCCGGTGTCAATTTCTATAGGCGGGTCCTCGACTTCTCCTCTAGGCTCCCGTTCCCGGGCTCTAAAGATCTCGTGAGTCCACACTAAACAAAGCTCGTTTTGTTGCGTGCTCCCCTGGGTGGGAACGGAGAATAATCGGCGGGCGGACCCTTGAAGCCCCAGTAGTATTCCAACCGTTAGGTAGGGGTAAGCAAAAGCGTGCACTTGGGGAAAATATGTACGGCAATCTAGAAAATTGGTGGCAGACGTGTAGGGGCACTACGCTGCTATGCCCGGGAAGGAAGGCAATGGGAGAGACATCATTATCCGTAAAAGTGTGCGGGCTTTGTCAACTAGCATCTGAGATATGACTTACGGGCTGTTTGGTAATGGTTGAGAAAGAGAAACGGCTGAAAGTTATGGTTGTGGGTAGCTTGATGATAGTTCCAGCCTTCTCATTTCTCTCGGAAGTGAGCAAGGGGGGTGGTGTCCCTTTCAGAGGAATCTACTGTATTTCTTACCTATTGGTCAGAGCTTTAATACACGTACAGTATATGTAAGGGAAGCATTCGTGAACTCTGGGGTGTCCGTGGTTGCCTGGGAGGTTGTCTCTTTAGTTTATCTTCAAACCCGTCATGGGACAAATAGTCTTTTCTGACTGGGAGTTTAAAGCTATAGTGGTTTGGGCAAATAGCTGAGCGTGCGGGAGGTGCGGGAGATGGGACGGGAACTTTGCTCTTGGGAGCCACGGGTCACTTGATTCCCTTGAGCTACTTCGACTCAGTAGCCTACGGGACGAAGGAGAGTAGCAGAATTGCATTATGGTTGTGTGAATGTGTATTTTCTTATTGGGAGTTTTGATAAAAAAATTGATGAAGTCAATGGCAAGACCACCTTTGGGGAAGGGGGTATGTATAGTATAGTACATACTTGTCCTAGGTAAGAAGTATCCAGAAATACGAGTGGTGAGTTTGTGATCCGCACGGATTTTCTGCTATATATTTTGCGAACCCCTATTTCCGAATACTTCTTACCTGGGACAAGTACTGTGCATACAAACATGCCCTTGCGAGTTCTGGTCTCGGATGGCCCGAAATTTGGGAATTCGGATTCGCCTCCGGACAAATCTTCGAGTCAGCTCGCGAGAACACAGACGTACTGGTTCGACGTCTCCCTCCTGTTCCATGTTGGGCCGCCGTCGCGGTCGTGAGGTATCATACAGTGGCTAGCAACTGTTGTGCTCACGATATATCACTCGAAATACAAAAAAAAGCGATAACCGGGTATCTCTAATTATCAAACGTGGGACTAAGGGTAAGTTTAGGTGTTATATAAATGACCAATTACGCCCTATCGTAATCCCGGTGCCTGCCTCTGCCAACAGACCGCTCCCTTGAACTCGAACGTGACCGTTTCTTTCCCCCGTCACCTTCTCTTTTTCGCTCTTTTGGCCTCTCGTCCCACCTCCCACTAGACTCCTTTCTCCTGGGCCCAGTATCGCGTTCCCCATCCCTCCCTCCATCCAGCCCTGCCATAACTCTTTCTGCTGCGCTTCGGCCTCCGACATTCCCAGCTCTTCTATCCCTTGATGATGATGGCGCCGGAGGGGCAGATATGGCCGCAGATCCCACGAACTCAATGCGACTTCTTTCCTCCGCTTGTCTTTTCTCAAGTACTTCAATCTGAGCTTTCGCGAGCCTGTCTGCAAAAGCCTCTTCAGGGAAGCCAAATGGATCCCAGAGCTCTTTTGGAAGACAGCTCGTATACTGATCACCGCCTGTGACCCCAACAAATTCTGTGAGCTTCTCAAATAGATTCGGATTCTGTAGGGTAGATGACCGTGAGAGCTGCTCGTTGAAATGGATCCCTTGCTTTTTGAGTTCTCGGAAGCGCCCGAATTTGGAGCTAACATCGGGGTGTTCCTCCCCAGGCGGTGAAGGTGGTATCTCTGGTATTGATGTGGGTAAGGTTAAAGATCGGATTGTTGCACGATTAAGGGAGTAAGGTGATAGTGGCTCGGGCCCAGGGGTCTGTGGAGCGGAAGATGGGGACTGAGGCGGTCGTGCGGGACCCTGAATGGGTCCGATGTCATCTGTCGGTTCAGGTTCCCGGATTTGCGGCTCAGGCTCTATCCTCTTGGCTGGTACAGAGGTAATTTCTGGATGACTGGTGATGTGAGTAGAAGGGACGCTAGCTTTTCTTTTTAGGGTAGAAGAAGAAAGACTTTTTGAAGCTCCATCCGGTTTGGGACTCAATGGTGAACCGGGAGTTGGGCGCGCCTGGGCGCGTGTCAGTTTAACATTTCTCTCTTGGCCGAAGCTACTTGACTTGACTTACCTTTCTGATTTGTAAGGGTGCGGTGCTGGCAGCGACTTCTGGCTGTGGCTCAGGTTGAATTTCTTCCTGGTCACTTTCGCTGCCGCTGCCATATTCGACCAGGGCCATGGTGAATGGAAAATCAAGTTGGGTGACAGTGTGCTTCTCAAGATCCAAGGGAGTTTCCACACAATGCATGCCAAGAGATCCATGCCGATGGAAATGTTGGTCTTCGTTACCCGGCTTCTCAGTGGGGGCTACCTGGACATCCGTTCAACCCCTCCAGCAAAGCTCCCATTCCATCATTTTCATCTGCCTCCGAGCGCCGAATCGATAGAGATACCCGTACAAACATGTCTTTGCCTTCTATGCAGCCGCTCGGCTACGACCAGTCCTATTCCTTCCACACACCAGCTTCTAAAGCTTCCGGAGGGTACACCCAGCACAGATTTAACCCGTAGAGTTCCCTCTCCATTAATCCATGATTCCATCAAGCTGACTATCTCGCAGCTACACAGATAATGGTGGAACCATCATAGGGATTACCGGTGAGGATTTTGTCGTACTAGCGGGAGATACCAGGCACACATCCGGCTACAACATCAATTCTCGAACTGAGAAGAAGGTGTACCGACTCGGGGGAGATAGCGGCCTTGTGCTAGCAGCTGTTGGATTCGGGGCCGATTCTGAAGACGTTGCTGAGACTATGATGAGAGCTGTTAATGTTTGCTACACTCCTTTTGAACTTGGGATGATAAAACTTATTGAGAACAGGACTTCAAATTCAACCACAACTTGAAAAATATGAGCGTCTCTGCTGCTGCGCAGTACCTTTCCACTGTTCTCTACGGCAACCGCTTCTTTCCCAAATATGCAAGTTGCGTTCTTGCTGGCTTGGATAAGGACGGAAAGGCTCGCCTATATTCCTATGATTCAGTTGGCTCGTATTCCAAAGAAGGGGAGAGCCGGGCGTCCGCTGGCTCCGCATCATCGTTGATTGTCCCTTTCCTCGATAACCAGGTGCGCCAATCCTATCCGAATTTATCAAATGATATTGACTAAAGAAACTAGGTCGAATTCAAAAACCAGTTTGTCCCTTCGTCGAAGGGCCAGGAGGAGAGGCCGGTAGTGCCTCTTGATCCTATTACAGTTTCGAAACTAGTGAAGGATGCTTTCACTTCTGCTACTGAGCGTCATATCGAAGTTGGAGATGGGCTGCAGATCATCACAGTCACCAAGGACGGCGTCTCTGAGGAGGTTATAGACCTGAAAAAGGACTAAGCTAGTGTGGATAGAAATAGTTGTATGCTATTCAAATAAACGGGATCTTTTCCTTCGTAATTTCTTATAAAGACCCGGGCAAGCCTGATTATGACAATTCTGAGTAGGATGACATTGATAATCTTTGAGCCAATGCTGGGAGCAGCCCCCCTGCGATTCATAGATAATCACTCGGAAGACTGAATTGTTGAAATGATTATTTCTTGAGCCTACCGTAGAAACTCCAATAATGGGCCCATTTGCTATGTCATCGGACATCCCAACTCTGGGATGCGGGGCGGAGGATACGACAAAAGGTGGGCTGCTTAGGGCCTCTGAGGGGGAAGAAATTTAAAAAAACAAAAACACCACACCGTGCCAGAGGAGACATCTCCAACGACATAGCGCATGGGCCGATTATTGGAGTTTCTACGGTAGGCTAGTTGGTTCTGGGCTTCTAAACTGTCGATACTCCATACGTCGGTCTATAATTTTTGTATATAGGTATAGCTTATAGTCAGAAAGGGTTAGTTGAGCTATTGCACCTGATAGCCTAGCTGGGAAATATCGGTCGCAAGATAGCGGCTCCTAATTTAACTTAACTCTGTAATCTGTCTTTATTGTATCATACTATTTCTGTAAATTCAGGCATGAGCTATGATATCATACTTGTATGAAAGCAGCTCGGCCATTTACTTGGGCAAGCCACTACGGTGGCTAGCTGGTCTTTGAGCCACTGACTTCTTGACTTGTGGGAGTGCCTCTCCAGGGAGACCCTTGTGACGAGTGAGTGCATCAGGCCGATCCCTAACCCTAACGTTTATTTTGAGCCTCCTGTCTGCACGCTGCCCCTCCCCCACCTTAGCCTCCATTCGTCCCTTCCTTACTTCCTTGCTCCCTTGCTCCCTTCCCCCTTCCCTCCTTCCTTTCCTCCTTCCTTCCTTCCTTCCCTCCTCCCTCCCTCGCTCCCTCCCTTTCTCACTTCCTTTCCTCTCAACAAACCAACCAACCAATCGACAAACGAAAATCACAACGCATTAACATGGCCTACAATCAACCAACCTGGGGGTCGCTTACCTGCACTGATCTTAGAGGCACACTCCCTCTTCTTGCCCAAGGGAAGGTTAGAGATGTCTACACTCTATCCTCCGACAAACTTCTATTTGTTGCAACGGATCGTATTTCTGCCTACGATGTTACCATGAAAAATGTTTGCTTCTATTAATTATCTCTCTTTTCCCTTCCTCTCTTTCTTCCTAGATAAATCAATTAACGTTTAATAGGGAATCCCGAATAAGGGCAAACTTCTTACTGCCCTTTCTGAGTTCTGGCTTACTACTGTTCTCAAGGACGTTGGCCCGAACCACTTTATTTCTTCCAGCATGGACTCTCTCCCGGAGGAACTTCAAAAGTACTCTGCCCAACTTAAGGGCCGCTCCATGGTCGTTAGGAAGCTCAATGTCTTTCCAGTTGAAGCTATTGTTAGGGGATACCTTACTGGCAGCGCCTGGGTTGAGTATCAGAAGTCCGGGACTGTTCATGGAATTCGGGTTCCTGAAGGGATGGTGGAGTGTCAGGCTTTTGAGAAGCCATTGTTCACCCCGAGCACCAAGGCTGCCCAGGGTCAACACGGTAGCTTCCTTCTATCTTATTTACCAAAAATAAAACAAACACAGGCAAAACAATTACTGACTCGACACTATCGTTAGACGAGAATATCCATCCTGATAAGGTTGCTCAACTTGTTGGCCATGAGTATGCAAAAAAAATTGAGGAATTCTCTCTTGCTTTGTATACCAAGGCCCGTGACTACGCTGCCGAGAGGGGCATCATTATTGCCGATACGAAGTTTGAATTTGGTCTTGATGAGGACAAAAGCGTTGTTCTTGTTGATGAAGTTCTAACCCCGGGTTAGTCTCTCAGAATCCAGCTCCGTTGATTGTTCATGCGCTAATTGTGGAATAGATTCGTCTCGGTTTTGGCTTGCCTCCGCTTACCAGGCTGGAAGAAGTCAGAACTCCTACGACAAGCAATTCCTCAGAGACTGGTTGACCAAGTATCTACTGAAGGGGAGACCAGGTGTTGTGTTGCCTGACAAAATTATTATTGAAACGGGCAACAAATACCACGAAGCTTATGAGCTACTTACTGGCAGAGAGTGGAAGGAGGTTTGAGAGTCTATGAGTGTGCGAAAGGTCGCACGCTAGTGTTAGCTTAAAGCAAAAATAAAAAAGTAAATAAGATATGTGACATCAATCAGGGTCCAATCATTAGAGTCGTGTAGCCGTGCATGAATAATAATTTTTTTGCCTATAACCACCCGTGAGAAGCAACAGCCAGATAATCGGTCTAGTGTGATGGTGCATCTAATCGATCATGTGCCTTATGATAAGCACATGCAAGATCCTATTAAGCGAAACTGTGACGTCGAAAAACGGAGCCTCAACTCAACCTCAATCTTGACTTCTATTTACTCAAGACTTCCATACAGCGCTTGACGAACAAGCGAACGTTAGGTGAAACCAATAAATCACGATGCGGCCAGCACTGCGTCTTCTTCGCGGTGGTTTCCTCCAGCGAAGCATAGATGAGATGAAGCGCAATACTTTCAGCGGTAGCTTCTTTGCAGCCCCCTCCGTCCCACCGTTTACAATTCCTAACATACCAATTGTAGTCTTCAAAGGCGAAGGCATAACTGGTGACTTTGCCGACATGGAGGTCCACTCGTTCCGCCATCCGGATTCTCTCAAAAGCATCAAAGTCTTTTCCGATGCAGACACCGGAGGTTTTAGTAAAGTTCACATGGATCTTACACCATGTCCACCGGGCCATCCATCCGAGGGCCAATTATATGGGAGATTCTATGGAAATATATCCATTGAGCTGCCCGTTGAGCGGCCGAAAATTCAACGGTCTGGGTATGCCGCTTGGAGAACGCAGGAGAGAGGGAGGACGCTTTTTGGGCGGCAGAATTGGGATTGCGATCCTTATACTTATTTGGCACTGAGGGTTAAGAGCGATGGAAGCAAGTATTTCGTCAATATACAGACCGATTCTATTGTTGAGACGGATATTCATCAGCATAGATTGTTTGCCAAGAGGGTTGGGGAATGGGAGACAATCCATGTGAGGCCGCTAGTCTCTTACTACTCCCTGTATATTGGAGCTCAAAGCTGATGAATACGTAGATTCCTTTCTCAGAGTTTGTAAGGACAAACTTTGGACAGGTTATCGAGCCCCAGAATGAGATGATGAGGCAGAAGGTTAAGACTGTTGGGATTGGATTGATTGATCGAATTCCGGGGCCTTTTGAGCTATGCATTGATCGGATATGGGTAAGTAAGCTCCTTTTTTGAATGGAAACGATTCACTGAAAACAGCAGGCGACGAATACACCAGAGCCAGAACATGTCACCAATATCCATCGAGAACATACAGAATCAGAGAAGGTCTCTAAGCAGTCCCAATGTACATGATGACGAACGATTCTTATTTTATTTTTTATTTTTCGCCAGACATAATACGTGACACCTTGGTTTACGTCACATCATCCTATGTTATAAAATAAAACCCTTACCTCTCCCTTCTTTCTCCCCCTTTCCCTCATTTACACCACTATTATTTACCACCCTTCTTTCTTTCTTTAAATAACAAACCTCCCTTTTTCTCACTCTCTTACACACCCAACCACTTCACTTTCGTTAAAATGTGTTTCGGCAGCAGCCGTTTCTGCAAACAGCACGCATCTTATCCTATAAAAAATCCTGATGTTGACGACTGGTTGAAATCTGTCAAATCTGACAAGCATGACACCGGCCCTCTTCCACCAGCTCTTCCTACGCCCCCTGTTGAGGGTGAACGAGGCCAGGAATCCATTGATGCCCACCCTGTGAACGTGAAAATTCCAGCAGAGAGTTTTGTAGCGGATATTGTTGAGGGGTCTATCGTCAACGCTACGGCACAGACGGCCGGGCCCAACTGTGGGATCAAGATAATCACCAGAAACTCTGACGCTGCTAGATGGGGCAACTTGAATACTCATGCTGCGGGCAGTCGAGATGAAGAGGACGCGGAGGAAGAACTTGGAAGTGCAACCTTTTTTAGGTTTAGCGGTGACTTTACAAGAGACGATAGCAGTAGTGATGGTGGCGAGAGTAGCTGCGCTAGTCCAGAGATCTCTGGCCACCAAGTCGAGTGTGCCAAAAAAATTGAAGGCACCAAGGCCGAACCAGTTGCCCTTGAACCTATTGAAATGGGGGCTGCCAAACCCCTTCGCAAGAGAATTGATATCACCTCCCTTGACCCAGGCCCGATTTTCGATTTCTCTGATGTAGGCGGGATGGAGACGCTTGACCCTGCATTGTTTCATGACATGTACGCAGGTTCTGTCTGGAGCGGGGGCGTTATGACTAGCAATCCCGGTATTCTGCTTGGACGCTCTGGGGATTATCAGAGATATGGTTTGGAACCTCCAGAGGATTGTATCAAGGATGAAGAGGATACGTCTGAGCTGACTTATACTGCGGATGCCATGGTATGTGTTTTGAGGTTTTATTAGGGGGTGGATACTGACGGATCCTAGGCGATAGCGCCGGGACTTGTTGAGCGCTGTGTTAGGCTGAGGGAATGGAAAGCTCGCAATGGACCTCAAAGTTATTATCCAACTCCACCGAGTACCCCAAGCGATGCTAGTAGGGGAAAGAGACCTGATCGTAGTGGAGCCGGACGCCACTATTGGAATGGGCCTGGAGGGGGGAATCACACGCCGGCTGCTTTGACACCGGAGAGTCGTTGGAGCCACCCGAGTAACACTTCCACCCTGGCTACAAATCTTTACCACAGCAGCCCAGGCCATTGGTATCGCACGACGTGGAGCTCTTAACTGGGAAGCTCTGCATCTTCGATACCGGCCAAGTGCGATGGAAACCGTGTTCCCATTATCAGTCTCCCGAGAGCTTTTGATCTTGAGCGATGATTTTCTACTATTAGCATTGGGCTAGTAGCGTAGGACATGCATGCCCATTTTAAGTTGTTTTCGCTTGATACCCCCGTGCTTGATGCCTAAAGGTTGCGTTCATTACTATGATATGTATCTGTACAATTACTCCTTTAAGATAAAGTACAAAATTTGTAATCATAACGGAGTAGTTTCTTCAAATTCACACTATCCTCACAGAAAGTCACTCGATTCCCTGTGCCAGTATGATACCTGCAGTAACGGTTATCCCCTTGAAGTGGTTTACAATGATCTTCACTGCCAACCGGTGGTGCCTTGCTTGTGATGCGTTATCTCCGCTTACAGTCGGGCACCGCGTTGCAGCAGAATGCCCATTATCAATTGGATATGGGTCTCCGTGCTCATTCCTCAGGGAAAATGCAAGGCAATTGTGGTTTGACGAATATTTTTTGGTATTGTACGATTCGAAGTATGATAGGCGATGCATTGAACGCATATTTAAATAGAGCCAAGACGAGATCTGTGAGAAGGTTCGGTTTGTCGATTGCTATGATAGGAAAGGTGTAACAAATTCCTTAAGGAAGTGTAGACAGTAATTAGGTGATGTTGAGGAGCGCTTGACTGACTAGCGGCTGGTAGCTGGTGAGGTGGTGTAACTTAGTGGGGTCAATGATATGGATGTTGGTATTGTGTGACATAAAGCTGGTTGGAGTTGGGGATATAGCTAAAAACAAGTGTTGTATCGAAGTTTCAGTTTATTTTTTATTTGCTGCTTGTAGTTTGTCAGGATCTTTTCAGTCACTGTTGGGGTTTTGGGCTGCTTTCCCACTGGATACACAACCAGGCATTATTATGAATTATCCCAGGTTGCCCTTATTGCCGTTCTCTATCTACACTCCAGGGAAATGAGTTCGGCCCCCGGGCCTACGCCGGATAGTAGGTTCATGCTCTTCTCCGGCTCCTTAAGACTCCATGCTTTATCTACTCACTAGTTAATAGGTGGGAGATGGTCATAGTGCATTACTCATATACTAGAGTTGCTACTGTTGCATGCCATGGTCCGGCCTACTACAGGTTGCATGAAAGGGATGCCTATATTCTGTAGTTATAACATCTGCGAGTGAGCCTCCGTGCACACTATCCTCTGAAAAGTCTTCTTCATAACACTGGCCAATGCATGCATGTAGCTGTGGGTGGCTTAGTTTGTTGATGCCAACAGAAAAATAGCTACAACTAAATGAACGGGCTAGTGTAGTTACGAAAACTCCCCAAACGGTAGTGTATTTAAGAGGTCTGTTTAATCCTCCTTGGGAGTCAAGCAAGCAAGCTGCTTCTACCACTCATACCTGTATACTTTTGTCTCCTATTTCCCTCGATTCACAAAGGTTGTTGATATTGCGATGAGCTTCTTAATTGGTGACGCTCAACTCAAAAAGTCGGATGAAATGCCCTGGGCGAGATTATCACGAGTCACGAATATTGTATTATGGTGCTCTTCTGTTATATACACCTACCGGTGAATGGGTGCCCGACGACCGTCCACCGTACATCTGTAATCTGTAGCCCTCTCTAAATCCTGTGTTTCTCACAGCCAAACCTGCCCCTTCTCACCACCGACACCCTAGCTGTGATTATTTCACACGAAGGGTATTATAGAGGTTGGTGTTCGTAATTTCTCTTCTCTTGAGGATGTAATACCTTCAAGTTCAATATTTAATAATAATATTATTATAACAATGTCATTTAATTGCGGGTGAAAACAAACCAAATCTACATTGCCAGCAGGATAAGTATTAGTTCTTATGGTAACGTTATGTGAAATACCTAGCTGGCGCAGTGGTTAATATGCATGAACTAATTAACCTCCTGTTGCAATTAGCGGGAGCCCAGGAGTTCAATTCCCCTCATCATCATGGGTTATTATTGAACGATCCATCACGTAGGGTAGGAGAACGAAGGATACCTCACCTATGGGAACTGGGAGACTGAAGCCCTTAGGGCAAATCAGTAACTGCTACGAGGCGGGAGAATCCGACTCTGGACCTCAACTTAGGGATGAGGTTCGCGATCGGCGGGGTAGCAGAAAGACCTAAAAACAATAATCTTTTTGTCTTTAGTTTAGAAGAAACAAGCAACTGTAGATGCTGAATACTATATAGACTCTCGAGCATACAGATCACTGAACTAGCCTTTTGTGCTGCGTTACGTATGATTCAATCCGAGCTTTGTGGAGACAACCCCTATCCGTGCTGGGCCATCTGGTGACTATACAAGAGTGCCCTGCCTTCTCCCTGCCTCTTTCTTCCTCCCTGGTTAATTCAAGAACATTATGATTTGTCATATCCCTAACTTAGACGTATCATAGCTCCCGAGGACATTGTTTTCATTTGTTATAGAAACGCTTATGCGCTGTTTCTGCTCAGGGATGGGTGTTTGACGGTTGGAGGTTTTTCTTTCTTTGTTCTGGAGTTACTGATCGAGTAGCCTTGTCTAGATAGAGCGCCGTAGGTAGCTTGCAGTCGGAACTCCGGGACTACTCCAAAGAGCGATGTTTGCTGAGAAAGATCGCACGGAAGGGGTGTACTACAGTATGGAATACACATTTTTCTGGAGGGAAGCTACAGTACTTTGCAATGTTTGTCTATTTGTGATTTCTGTGATGCACATCTTTCCAGTACAGTGGATTAAGGTTCTGACTAGGATTGGGGATTATCTATTGTTTCGGCTGTCCATTCTTTTTCGCTCCGAAGATTGGATAAGACGACTAAATGCTATCATACAAACTTGCATCCTATAATATTGGGGTGGTGGGCAAAAAAAAGCCTTTATTCCCTCTTTCCTAATCTCGGATGTCGAGTGAGTGATTGTGAAAGTAGGCGTTGGGGCATGGTAAGGCTATGAGGTTGTGCAGTGCATTAATTTGGGTGTTTTGCGGTATGGCAGTCAAGCTTGGTGAGGTATGGTACTGTTACTCTTTGAAAATTGGCTACGTAACTTACCCTTAATTCTCAAGACTGGATTAAAATGGCCCAAACAATTGCAGATACCAACTTCCAATATATTCACTCTCTCTTGAGTCTCACAGGCCCTAACATCTGCCCATCAAACCGGATGTGTGCTGGAGGGGTCATAAAGTCTTCTCTATTAGTGAATTGTTCGTGTATGGTTTCTTTCTCCTCTCAAATGCTTCTTTCAGATTACTACTTTCTTTCAAGCCGGATCCTGTTTAGGACTAGCATACGGTGTCTATTGTTGTTCTTTTTATTGTTCCTACATTGTTTCTTTGAAGGTCTTTGTTATCTTGATTCTTTACTATCAGTATTGTGGAAACCGAGTGGTATTAGCAGGACCAAACCACTTCACTATATAGCTGAGCTGTATTCTTCTTGCTATGTACACGTTAACTGTTTTCCTAATTAAGAATCCTAACCGTTATCTATTATCACTTCTCCGCCTGCGTTATCGTATATTGCTACATGAATTGCTAAGGCGAGGGCGAGTGATGGGGAGTGATGGAGAGGGCTAGGGTTACCCTACCCTAGACGCCTGTTAAGCCTTTCGGTTGAGCCTCACCTATCCCAAATTCAACGGTGCGCAACGGAAAAAAGAAAGAAAAAAGAAAAAAAAGGTTAAACTCTCGCAAATCCACCACGAATAATCTACAATCCAAATCCAATCACCCCGCAATGCCCCGCTCAAAGCCGCCGAAAGACGTGCCGAGCCTCATTGAAGCTGCCACGAGTGCAAAGAAGAATTCCCTGACAAGGAAATACCCGGCAATGGACGACTTCGTAATGACGATCTCCGACTCGGACGAGGACGTTCCGGACCTCGACTCTGACGACTCTGACGTCGAATCTATTGGTAGGGATAAACCCACTACGCCTGAGGCTGATGAAGTTTCTAAGCGCGGGAAGAAGCTTAAGAGACTTGTTGCTGAGAGCAGGGAGAAAGAGAACAAGAAAGATGATGGAGGGCTTGACTCGGATTTCGAGTTCATGGGCGGCGGGGAGGAAGGCAATGTTGGGGAGTATGATGGGTGGGGATTTGAAGGCGCTCGGGAAGCAATGAGGAATGGAAGGGGGGGGGTCGATGTTGATGATATCATTCGGAGGAGGAGGGGTGAGGAGGAGGAGGAGGAGGAGGAGGAGGAAACTGGAGATGAAGAAGAGGAGGTGGAGTTTGTTGGGTTTGGGTCTGACGATGAAGATCTTGCGCTGGATGGGTTTGGGATGGGTGTTGTGGGGGGGGACTCGGATGGGGAGGATCAATCTGGGTCTGGGAGGGATGAGGATGGAGATGAAGAGGACGAGGAGAGGGAGAAAGAGGGGGACGGGGAAGATTCAGATGGCGAATCTGTGGCTTCGATAGTTCCCCATCCTGAAGACGAGGTCTCCTCCGACGATGACTCGGAAGGGGAAGATGCTGAGGAGGTTGCTAAGAAAGCTGCGTTTTTCGCACCGGAGGAGGAAGATGCTGGTGCTAAGAGTAGTGCGTCCGTCGGCTTCCAACAAATGAACCTCTCCCGTCCGATCCTCCGCGGTCTTGCGAATGTCGGGTTCAATACTCCGACACTGATCCAGCAGAAGACAATCCCAGTTGCGCTGTTGGGTAAAGACGTTGTAGGAGGTGCCGTCACTGGGTCAGGTAAAACTGCAGCGTTCATAGTCCCGATTCTCGAACGTCTACTCTTCCGCCCGAAAAAAGTCCCGATCTCCCGAGTCGTCATTCTCTGCCCGACTCGTGAGCTGGCGATGCAAGCGCACAGCGTCGCGGTGAAACTAGCTGCATACACAGATATCAAATTCGCCCTGGCAGTCGGAGGTCTCTCCCTAAAAGTTCAAGAAGCCGAGCTCAAAAAGCGCCCTGACGTGATAATCGCCACACCCGGTCGTTTCATCGACCATATGCGCAACTCCCAGGGCTTCTCGGTCGAGAGCATCGAGATAGTAGTAATTGACGAAGCAGACCGCATGCTCGAGGACGGATTCGCCGACGAACTTAACGAGATCATTAATACCATCCCCAAGAGCCGACAAACAATGTTGTTCTCTGCTACCATGACAGATAGCGTTGATAAGCTCATTCGACTTTCTCTGCAGAGGCCTGTCAGGATTATGGTCGATACGAAGCTTAGCACTGTCAAGACGCTCGTGCAGGAATTTGTCAGGATTAGACCGCAGCGGGAGCACCTTCGTCTTGCGATGTTGGTGTTTGTGTGCAGGGAGTACTTCACGACGAGGACTATCGTGTTCTTCCGGAGTAAAGTCTTCGCCCACCGGGTGAGAGTTGTGTTTGGCCTTTTTGGACTCAAAGCGGCAGAGTTGCACGGGAGTTTGAGTCAGGAGCAGGTGAGCTTCTACTTCTTTTTGGCCCTTCTACAACTACGAATTTGGTGCTAATCTAGTAATGGATGGCAGCGCGTCAGGGCGGTTGAAACTTTCCGTGATGGAAAAGCAGATTTCCTCTTAGCTACCGACCTTGCCTCCCGTGGTCTAGATATCAAAGGTGTAGACGTGGTAATAAACTACGAAGCCCCCCAATCTCACGAAATTTACCTCCATAGAGTAGGCCGTACCGCTCGTGCCGGCCGCCAAGGTCGCGCGGTGACACTAGCGGCAGAAGCAGACCGCAAGGTCGTCAAAGCCGCCGTCAAAGCCGCTCAATCCCAATCCGCCAAGGTTGTCTCCCGAATCCTAGACGTGGACAAAGTCGATGCACTAGGCGAGAAGATCAAGAAGCTGGACGACGAGATCGAAGAGATCCTTAAGGAGGAGAAGGAGGAAAAGCAGTTGCAGTCCGCGGAATTGCAACTACGCAAGGGCGAGAACCTGATTAAGCATGAGGACGAGATCAAGAGTCGGCCGAGAAGGACTTGGTTCGAGACGCAGAGGGAAAAGGAATTGCGGGGGAAAGTCAGTAAGGCGCAGTTGAATGGGTTGGAGTTGCCCGAGAAGAAGGTTAAGTTGAGTAATAAGAAAAGGAAGAAGTTGGAGGGGAGAGAGGAAGTTGAGGAAGGGAGGGTTTATAAGAAGACAAAGGCAGATAGGACTTCTAAGAAGAATGGTAAAGGGAAAGGTGGGAAGAAGTTTACGCAGAAAATTTTGAGGGGGAAAGGGAAAAGCAAGTGATTCCTTTTTGTTTCTACTTTTCCGTTAACTAAAAAGTAAATATCTGCGCTGTGGGGACTTTTCTTTGTTATATACAATAGTTGCGGTTATTACTATTAATATTATTATGACATTGTTTTAAGTTAGATACGGGTACTAGATATCATATTCATGTTGGTAATTTGTTTCAAGTCCTACCCTATTCGCGTGAACTATCATACCTTCAAAATCATACCTTCAAAAAACTAGAATGAACGTTAGCCATACTATTTTGGCTTTATGAGCCATGCAGCACTGCCGAGGTTTAACCCAACGCAATAAAGTTTTTCCGGTGGGTCAAAGCCAGTCATCACTCACTTAGCTCAACTCTTCTCTCAACCATCACCAACAAACCATCACAATGCCACCAAAGCGCAAACCGAATAAATCCGCCGCGAGGTCCCGCCCAGCTGCCGCAGCCACCGAACCCGAAGAGCCCGCTCAACCCGCAGAAGCAGCAGCTGCAGTTCCAACAGAAACCGCCCCTCCACCGCCGCCACCCAACTCATCCGAAAACCCACTCTTCCTACCAGGCTACAGCGACTCCTCCTCCGACGATGACAACGATAACGGTAGCAATAGCGGGTCGGTAGAAATTATCCCCCCCCCTCCGCCCCCTGCAAATCCGCCACCGCCCCCACAACCCGTTCCAAAACCAACAATAGCTCAACCACCACCACCGCCACCCCGCAACGAAGACGACGACACCTCCGGCGGCGAAGACACCACCGAAGAAGATCCTGTTGTCCAAACCTACGACATACAGATTACCACCTCGCAGCTCCGCGATCTCTACATCTTCCAGTACCCCGTCCGATCTCGCGAGCAGCCGTACACGAAGGCGCGCAACGCCTGTCCTGTCGAAGCGCGGTTCAAGCCAAAGTCTGGACTTGTGGAGGTTGACATCCCGGTTAACGTGCAAGTGAACTATGATGAGGAGAAGGGGCGCGTATGGGGGGATGTGATGCGGAAGGCGGAGAAAGAGGCTGGTAAAGCCCAGAATAGAGGGGAGAGTGGTGGTAGTAGTAGAGGTGTTAGTGTGGGTAGTGGAGTTGGAGGGAAGAGGAGAAAGGTTTTACGGGGGGAGGGCGATGATGAGGAGGAGGCAGAAGAGGAGGATTTGATGTATATGGATCTTGCGGCCGCGGTCAAAGCTGGACGAATACTCAATCGTCAGACGCTTGGGAGTAAGATTCAGCCCGATGGGACAAAGTATATGGCTGGGGTATTCAAGAATGGTACATGTCACCCACCACCCTCTGGCCACTTTGATAGAAATGGCTTACTAAATATATTACAGACAAGCTCTTCCTAACACCCATAACCTCCACCCTCCAACTCCGCCCCCAATTCCACCACATTGACACGCAAATCGATCTAGAGCGCGCCGCGAACAAAGCCCTCCACCCAGTGAAGCAAGAAGCACGCGCAATCCAGCTTTCGGTCAAGAATTCTGAGGATCCCTCATCGCAATTGAGCAGCAGTATGAAGGCGGTGCGCTTGGCAGAGGAAGAGAATTGGACTAAACTGCACTGGGTGGATCAGGATACCGATGATGCCTGGGTTGTTTACGAAGACGTGTGCTTGGCGGGTGAAGTGGCGGGGGAGGAGGAGGGGAAGGTGAAAGATGAGCTGCTGAAGTGTGTCACGACGAAAAAGGAGTACGTTGAGTGGTTGAGTGCTGGCAAACCAATTGTTAAGAAGGAGGGTGGGGGGAAGTAGGTGTGTCGGTGTATTGGAGATATTATAATGTGTGCTGGGATGTATTTTTTATATCTCCTACCCTTCCCTTGTATTATACTGGCATTCCGACGGTTCGCTCAGGGGCTTTAACTCATAGAGGTAATCTTATCTTTGGCTCTTTTTTTTCTCTTCCTTCCTTTCTAGCATAGCATAGCATAGCCATGCGGTCTTCTTGAACTATCGTACATAAGAGTACATAGGTGAATACAAAAAAATTCTAGTATCGTATGGACAATCCCATCTCCCATCACACGCCCGCCCGTATATATACTACTTACCCAAACACCGCCGAAAAATAAAAAATGAAAAAGGGCGTAATATCTTACCAACAATTCAAAAAAAAAAAAAAGGTCCCCCCCCCCAAAAAAAACTCCCGCTAAACTAAACCAAACCAAACCAAAACCAAAAAAAACCAATCACAAAAGAAACAAATAGATAAATAAAGGATTATAATACCAGCACCCTACAACCCTACCACAACCACAATCAAAGCCGCCACGAGACACGAAACCCCCGTACCGACCACCGACGCGGCGATCCCCCGCCCCCCAGCCGACCCAGAAGTATCGAACGGCGACGCATTCCCGGTCTTCGGATTGCCATTGCTAGTAGGTCCGCCACGGGATGTGGTAGAACCGGCGGGGGCGGTTGATGAGGGGGTGCTGCCCGCCCTAGAGCTACCGCTGGCCGACGACGTAGGCTTCGAAGTGGACGGGGGATCCGCCTTTTTGCGTAGGGCGAAACCTAAGCGTGTGCACTATTAGTTAGCCACTCATGGGAACCGCGGGGCGAGTTAAGGGGTGTATATTTTACCAACACGACTATTATCCAAGTCGAAGACGGAGTATACGTTTTTTAGGAATACGTCGCCGAGGAGCCACATGTTTTTGCCTAGGACTTGCTGTTGTTGGATTTTGTTTGTTAGCTTCATGGGTTATGATTCGGTGGTTTTTTATTTATTTATTTTATTTTTATTTTTACTTGGGCGCAAATTAAAGATTCGGACGCAACCATGTATTTTTTGGTTGTCACCATCCAAATCTTTAATTTGCGTTCAAGTAAAGGAGGAAGAGGGGGGGATATAACTCGGCCGGTGATTAGGGATTGACAAATGTCCTCGTCTGCGTTGATCATCTCGCTGACGTAGTCCTTCGGCGGGACTTTGTATTTCACACCCCCAAAGGTGAATTCTACATTCGAGGTAGTATTGCATGGAACGGCGAACACATCACCGTTGGTCTGCGCGCCAGGGATAATGGAGTGCAGCTTTAGCGCATCACCGGGAGGTACAAGGATCAGGGAAGTCCCGGAATCGATGACCGCTGTGCGCCCCGAGATCCCAGCCCCTCGTCCATCAACCGACGCATCGTCAACCTTAATCTCCCAGAGCCCGTGCTGGGACATGGACGGCATAAAGTTCAATTCCCCCTCAAACAGGCCTGCGTCTACCGCGCCAAAGTTGACCACCCCGTCGTTCACCGCATCCGTGTGCCGCGCGAGCGCGATGCCGAACAGCTTCTCGTTGATGAGGCGCTCGGCAACGAGCTCGTCCATGATAGTCGGTACGTTCTGCGTGCTCGCGTTCTGGAGGCCGAGGCCCATTATGCCGTCGATGGGGAAGTATACGAAGTCGTCCGACACCCTGGTCGCCAGGCCGAAGGAGATGTTCATGTTGAACCCTGCGAACGAGACGCTGTCGGAAACTATCGTTCCTTCTACCTGTCCGCTGCCGTATCGGATGCCGAAGGTTCCCGCGGTCGAGACGAGGGTTTTGCTGTCCTTGCTGCCGTACGTGTGGTGCGCTAGGCAGGCGCGGGACTTGCAGGTGTCGGAGGGGATCCAGGTGTCTGAGCTGCCGGTGTCGATCACTAGGATAAAGGGCTTGCTGTTCGAACCGAATTTTACTTCGGAGAAGTATGCTGTTTCCTCATCGTTAGTATCGCTATTCGCCATATTTCCTGTAGAAATGAATCAGGGCGCATACACAGGTCTCCCCCATCCTGACCCACGCCCATTGAGTTTGGAGTCTTCGGCGTAGGGACAGGAATTATCCCGGTGCCAACGGGGGCAGTCTGCCCCGCACCGATGGTAACTATTTGATTGGTGCTGGTCTGTCGCTTCTCCAGTATCGGTATCCCCCTCCTTCGAAGTGAATCCTCCGCATCCCGGAGCGCCTGCGCGCCATCGACCTCGGGTCCTGGAATTCCACGCCGACGGTATTTGTAAGTTGCCGCGTTAGCAGCTTGCACCTGGCGAATTTCAGGATGTGTTCCGTCGTCCTGGTTTTGTCAAGACTTCGTCAGTTTTAAGCGCTTAAGAACTTAAAAGTGAAAAAAAAAGCAATGTGGAAAAAACTCACTGGATACTCCATCCTCCGAATTTTCATACTCCGAATTCCAACATCCCCCCTCTTATTATTATTATTATTATTGCTGTTACCACCACTATTGCTGTTACCATCCTTCACTTTCCACCATTTCTCCTTAGAGTTCGTGCCGACATCTGGGACCGTTATGGGAGTGAACGATGATACTACCTGTACCGCTGTTGCCAACAATAACAACGAAAAATGTACCCGCATTCTCACTCCTTTCTATCTCTTCGTAAGAAATTTTTTTTAAAAAAAAATCCCCCAAGTCGCTCGGTGACAAGTAGACGACAGACAGACAGACAAGCAAGCAAAGCAGTGCAATTGAAAATAAGAAAGACGAAAAATCGTGGTATATATCCCCCCACCACCAAAAACAAAGAGAACCCAGCTCCTTCCTCTCGATCAAGTATATAAAAACAAGGAAGTGTTTAATGCACTGCGGTAAGTAAGTAAGGATTCTTCACACCTCCCGAATCGCCTCGAAAATGCACTATTCTGCTGTATTTCCTTCTTTTCTCTTATCTTCGTTGATCCGCTTAGTTTGTAGTACAGTAAAGCAAGTACCGTGTTCGTACTGTAGGCAGCGAGGTGTTTGCAAACACCTGCTTGCTTTCTGGCTTGCTTTTTCGCAGAAATTCCCCCTTTCTAGTAATGTATGATGCTGGAAGTAACACCGCCGCCACCACGTGCGCTGTAATGTTGCCAGTGGGAGGAAGTAAATGCGAAGAAGAAAAAGGGTGGGACTCCAGCGCCGTAACGAATTTTCTCCTTTCTCCCTTTCTTCTTCTCTTGCTCCTGCTCCCTAGGATTCCTGAGGATGAGAAGAAGGCAGTTGTGGAGTGGTGGAATGGGTATTTGATTGGTTTCCTTAATAACTTATCGAAGTATCCCCCGCTTCCTTCTCACGCATTTGCGATGCTAAAGATGGTATGAAAACAAAAGAGGGACAGAGAGAGAGAGATGGAAAGAGAGAGAAGGAAGGAAAGAGAAGGAAGGAAAGAGAGAAGGAGAGGAAAGAGAAGAAGAAAAGTACCGTAGGAAACTAGAAACCAAGGTTAATAGTAGGTAGGCGCACATGTAACAGGATTTCGTCTATTTCTATATCTATCTGTGACTTTGAAGCGTGGAAGGGGTAACCAGCCAGACCGATACTGTATAGAAACGATCAGTACGGTTCCAGTCCAGGGGTGTAACGGACGGAGGGGGAGGGGTAGAGTGAGTGTATCGTATGGGAGATGTGCCGTTCCATATCTACGGGAGTTCATTCCGCGAGTTAATACAATTATGTAGAGATAAATAGACAGATAGATCCTTAACCGTACTGTACTCAAGCATCCACTAGATTTACGAGGTCGCCCCTCTCCTCCTCCCCACATTTTTTCTACATCTCTTATCCGGGGGAGTTTTCTTTCCTATGGGGCAGTAGTTGTCAGGAAAAGAAAATAGAAACACAATCAGATAATTGCTGTTCATTGAAAGAGGAAGGATGAAAGGATAGAGTGTCCTGATTGAGGGAGGATGACAGTAACGTGCCTTTACCACTCGTGGGTACTCATGCAGTACGGTACGGTATCAAATCATGAGTTGGGGGAGATCTATAATACGAAACCTACCATGGCATCACAGCATATCAACCTATTGTACCCAGCCAAGAGAGGGCATACGGAAAAATAGACTGTATCATACCGTACCAATATGTTTTTCAGTAGCCCACGTCCTCTGGCACATTGCGATGCAAGACCTGACAACACCAACGGTAACAAGAGAATTTGTAACAAGAAGGCACAGTAGCTTTCTGGGTCTGAGACAGTAAAAAGCTTAGCGGTGCGACTCGTGGCGATATTAGCTCCTTTGGGCATCGACTACTAGTACCTACCGTAGTCTTACTGTCAGGCCGTCATAATATCATATAGTAAGGTATTATGCTATCATAATGCTGCCACCATATTACAAGTGGGTACGGTACAATACCGTAGTCGCTAGCCTTCGCTTCTCACCCATCCAAGAATAGAGAGAAAAGAAAGAAAAATCCTGATACAGCAGGCACAATACTTGTATCATAAATTTAGCCTTGACTGTGTCACTTTTTTACTTCCCAGTTGTCAAGTTACTGTGACCACTTGATAAGTTAGGGGGGGGAACACACGAAACAGAAACCGAGAACAGAATAGAACTGAACAGGAACAACGAAGCCGATAACTTAAAGCCGGATACTGTGTCCGTAAGTGCAAGTGCTGCGAAGCGCTGTTTGATGGACTGGAAGGGGTGGGTATGCAACCACCTATTATGCGCAGAGGGGGAGATTGATTCTTTTCTACAGTAAAAGTACTCGTAGAGGCGAGCGAATCATCACATATTCTTTCTACACTCCTCCACTAACCCAACTCTTAACTTCAAGTTACTGGCTTCCGAATCTCGCCGTGCGCCAAATGCAACACGCTATCATACCGGTAAATCTACCGTACTCGTTGCCCAAAACCCAGGAGTCTGATCTTCCAAGCCATCCCTCCCCCTCCAACCGCCCCTCCTACTTTTCTGATCCCTCAGGAGTTTCACATGAAACTGTACTGTACCGTACCTGCATCCTCACTTCACGCGATCGAACTAGCGTAAGTTAGCGCACGAGCCAATTGGCCGGTCGGCCGGGTCAGCTAGTAGACTGAGTCGCCAGACCTGATGAAACAATATTGAGTCAGCCGAATGCGGTATCGTAATTTGGTAAAACTAGTAGTGAGTCGGGTGCTGATTCCGGAGACTTTAAAAACGGCTGGCAGTCAGTGCTCGACAGTGTGTCGGGTAGTAGAAGACCATCATCACCTAATTAACTTGGGCTGTCAAGCTCTACTGTTTGTTTCCTCACCTCGGCAATACGAGTACACCCTTAAGCATTTCAAAGCGCTGGACGACAGTGTTAACTATGCAACAACTCTGCCAAACTATGCTTGTCATATCTGAAGAGTTTCAGGGAGTTTGGGGTGCCCTAATTTATGGGCGTACTTGTATAGTACTGGGTGATGGCAGGGGCTTGAATAATTGGGCCATGTGCTACTTGTACTCGCATGTGGTCGAAAATTCACCACTCTGGAAAAGGAGGGGAAAAACACAGCAAAAGGCACGCTGCTCAGCACCCCCAAGTGACCTAGAAAAGACAGAGGAGCACTAAATTTTACTAGAGGAGGCAACTCTAATGATATAGCACCTGATCCAATTATTCGAATTTTCACCATAGCCGGCTGGAGTCGCATCGTGTCATACGATGCTGTATTCCGTTTGGGTATGATATGCGTATCGTATGGATTTTTAAGGTGTATTATGCAGAGCTGTACTGTACTGCACCATCTTGAAAAGGAAAGCAACAGATGTCGGCAATATATCTCCAACAAGTGGTCCCGCTGAATGCCTGCCTATGGAACGGTGGGCTCTGTTGCTCAAGTATCTGCTATACTAATAGACTAGATCGAAAGCCACCCCTATTACCGACGGTACCTCAGCGTCGGGGGAGAGGAATTCTCGGATCATCCACCTTGCTACTCGCAGCCATTTCAGATGAGGGCTAATCATAGGCAAGATGGCGTTCGTCTGGATGGATGGCATCTCATTTCAATTTGGCTGCCGAGTGGTTCTGTGCCCCAGACACCATACCAGGGATGGATAACATGATAGTCCACTTTACCGGCACAGCATCATCCACCGTGCTACCCGCTCCGTAATTCCCAGGGTCTAAAATCTCCTGTTCGTCCCCCGTCGAGTGAGCCAATCCGATAACCACATTCACCCTGCCCCGACTAAAACTCCCCCTACAGTTACCACTAAATCCCGCCACCGCCATCATCGCTAACTTACCCAGCCTCACCAAATCGCATAATTAATCTCTCTTCCCGCCCGCCTAACCGCCCAGCACACACCAATGCCCTGACTACTAATTGATCTGAACAACCTAACCCGCAATATCAGGCTGTTGCCAAGTGCATGACCGTGCCTGTGGCGGTGCTGTGTGTCTTAACACCTGCCTTACTTACCCGCACCCGTTACAGGCAGGCAGAAAGCTCCCGAAAACAGGGAGGGTACTTGCGTGCTTCGCACCGGTACTACTTGGGTGATTTGATAGGCACGCATTTCCCGCCATATATTTATTTAATCCCTGCTTTCGGGTACTTCTTGCTCGGGACGAGTATGGTAAAATACAAACACACAAGGACGGCACTGCGAGATTTTCTACTTTAGGTCTCCGGGTTAGGCGTTCCACTTACCGCCCCGTTCGTGGAAATAGTGGTGGGCGCGTAGCCTACGGTACTCATAGGTTGTCCGGGATCATTGAATATCACTCGGATTTCAGGTCCTGGAGTCGAGGCCTGGGGAAACTTGAAGTCCCGCACGGGCTAGGGAGGAAACGATGGAAATAAATATTTTCAATCGAGGGGGGGGGCTCTGCCATGTGTCCTGGAGGTTTAGGATACTAACTTGAGCCGTGCCTTAGCCCACGAGGCCCGCGGGCTTTTTACGCTTCGATAGGATTTTCTCATGAGGCGAAACAAGAGGACAGAGCAGCCGAGGACCGGGAGTTCGTGCCAAAGTAGTGGCCAAGTCTGAATCCACTAGGTCTCAGATAAAGGACCACTTTGATTCTACCACAGACCCCGAAGGTTCTCCTTCGTGCCTTGGTTGTAGGAGATAATGTAGTGGGATAGTAAGGCCTCAGCATGCTTTACAATTAAATTCCTAGATTTTTATATACTATAGGACCGGCCTAGAATGTGCTTACTGAAATTGAAACCCTAATAAAACTAGTTTCCTATACTTCTATTGTCTAGATTTCATATTGAGTCTCAGTGCTCCCTTGTGAACCCAAATGACAGCCTTAAGGAAGCAGTGAAGACTTTCTATATGAGAATTCCAGAATAACCCCTCAGAGAGGTAGTTTTATACAACATTAGAGTCTGGGGAAATGCACACCCCCAGTCATATTCATACTTTTGCTCTGGCCTGTGGGCCGGGCCGGGCTTTGGTAGGACGAGCCCTAACCGGCCAACAGGGGCACTGAATTTGGGTTTTCAGTGGTCTTTCTTCCCGCCTGGTACAAGTGCTTCTGTAAAGTCCTCTGAGACCTCCCTGCACCTCTGGAGCGATACCTGGCAACAGCAACAGAACAGCGAGGCTCTTTCGGATAATAGTTTTCGGATATACCTCTGGTGACATTGAAAACTTTTTCACAATTTATTTTGATGAATAGTGGAAAGAGAGGGCAAGCGGAGGGTTTCCATGAGCTAGTAGTACTTAGAAGGCCGCTGCACTTGTTGGGTTTTTTTGCAGTGTTAGCGCCCTCCCTTATAATATGTACAAGCAGAGCAGTTTGGAGGGAGGCTCACCACTCCTCACTCGACTTCACAGACACGACAGCAACTTCACCATGGTGAACTCACCACAAAAATAGAACTGGGAATCTTAGCCAGCAAGTTGCGGTGATAGGAAAAAAACAAAACCTCCCCCTCCCACCACGAGCATCGGAGATCCATAGATTTCGATTAACTAGAACATTGGAGGAAAGGGTCCTAGGTTACAAGGTGGGGAAATCTGGCTTAGACTAGAAACGTAAGAATTACAGATCGTTGCCCCGGTATTATGCCCAAGGTCCGAACTACATTGGGTTAAACCATTGGTCTCCTTTAGGAAATTATGCAGAAAGTTCTCAGGAGAATAGTTATGTAAACCTGTGGATAGTGCCTTGGCCGGTGGGCTAAGCTCCACATGAAGCAACCACCCGGGGATTTCGTAAGCCACTTTTACAGGACTTAACATTCTTTGCAGATGCTCACCAGCATGATAGTTTAGAAAAGGTTCAGGTAATTCTAAGCTACCTTCTCCGTGCCCCGTGAGGAGAGGAGCGGCCGACACCCCGTACAAGCTTGGAACTTATGTCCTCATCTTGTATAGGGTGCTGCTTGCTTCCCTTCCCCACAAACTCACCCTGACTTCCAGAACACGTTATTTTCTTCTTTGAGGGAGATTACTATTATTGAGATGGTCTAACTTGAATTTCTGGCAAACCAGTCGAGGCCGTGAAGTTATCAGCAAGGCCGGGATCCTGACAATTTCTCCCCGAGGGTTTTAGAGTTTCAACTCCCTGAAAGGGAAATGAGAAAAGAATGGAAGATATATCGGTTAGAGAATCAATCTTGTGGAGATCTAACTAAACCGAGGCTATTTGTTCTTTGAATTTTTTTTTCTGCTTGAAAACTCTGGGCAGCCCCAAATTCACCATCAGAAGCGGCTTCAAGTTTCGCGAAAAAGATATATATATATATATTTTAATACTATCAGTGATATGGGATAGTTATAAGAAGGCTATTTGGGGGGACATGAATTCTCTCGGATTTCAGTGGGAGTGGTGTGATCACCATCGCTGGACTCTTCGGCGTTTACTTTCTTGTGAGTTTTGTCCCTATCTGCAATATGTATTTCTTCTTCTCTTCTCTTCTACCCAGGGGAAATTTAGTGTGACTGTCGTAAATCATTCTTGCCGCTCTTTCCCACCAACGTGTTATGGCTGGTGAGTCCACTCAGACTAGGTTTCTAGAACGGGTCAAGACTAGCAAAGAGCGCACCTGTGGTCGGGCTGATAGCATGTTCTGAGACTTATAGACAAGAACTAGAAGGTTCTAGCGGCTTTGCCTAGGTTCCCGCAGAGCTCAGCGCATGCTCCGAGAGGCCTACATAGTATGATATATCACTTAGCGGAAATCAAGATATATCACTCGCCAATGTGGCAGATCTGTCATTACCCTCTACCCTTTGACTGCTCACTACGCCTATAATCCTAGCCCTGCCGTCCTTGAATATTGCACTAAGTTACCTCCAAGGGTCTGACTGCTCTTACCCTCAACGCAGCACCATCCCTACAGGAGCTCGACTTTATGTTCTTTCCTGCTCCATTTACCATCTCTACGCCATCACAACACAATTCATCTCCCCCCCGCCATTTCACCCCTCTCAACATGTCGGAGGAATCCGACCAACCCAACCCAGCTACCAGACACGCAGGTTTGGAAGCAGGATTCAAAGCCTTGAATATCGAACGCAAGACGCTAGACACCGAAGACAACATCGCCTTTCTAGCCAGAGCAATGGCGCACATCAGTTCCCCATCTTTCGTTCCTCCCGTCCCAATCGAGGGTCTACAATCTGTTCTACTTTGCGTCACCGCCCTCTCCAAGGACGCCCCATTGATCATCAGGGTTGCCACAGAGAAGGACCATGACGAGTCTAGCCCTTTGTGCCTTCTCATTAAGTATCCAATTGTCCGTAGCGTTGGGGATACAGACAAAACCTGGGCTGGGGGGTCTGCGGAATTATCTACTACCGAGTTGGCTAACGGATTTAATGAGTCCGTTGCGACAGGATTGAGAGATAATCCTAGCAACGCTCAGGCGGAGGGTATGTCTGGGATCATGGCACAAGGCATCAGAGAGGAGGATCTGATCATATATAGGGATGGGGAACTTCCTGATGAGTGGTGGTCTGAGGGTCAGGAGGCGAGCGAGTGTCAGAATTTCTGGACTAGACAACTTCTGGCTGCGAGGGATAAGGGGATGGCTTCGGATACAATTGAGACACCTTGAAGTAGGATTTGTGGGAAAAGATGGTTTCGTAAGTTGACTTGGGGAGGAGGATGCTTTTACTATTAGATTGGGTGGCTGAACAGGTTTCATTCCTGCCGTTTATAGGTTTTGGCAGGAAGTACTGCCTTGTAAGTAACTAGTGGGAATCGCTGTCGATAAGTAAGGTAACTTCTGTCAGAAGGGGGACCACCCTTTTTTCTCCCCATTTTGCGAAATATTTCTTATCCTCACTCGAAATTCTTATACGATAGCTTACAAACTACTCTCCGTCTGATACCTGTAGCACTACAGATAGGATATATAAATCATATAGGATTCAGGCAGGTCTATGGTGACCTACAAGTATTTGAGCACTGAGGTTGTCAGGTAGAGCGATTTGATTTGTAATTTCTTGGATCTGCATTCTAGCTACAATGCCTGACATTACGACTGGCATCCGCACAGAACATCCGCGCCTACCGACAAGGCTAGAATCCGTATTTTCCCATGTTCCATATAGTACCCCCCCTCCGATTTCTATAGTGAACAATAGTTAGAACCATTGCCCCTTGTTGGTGTTCAACCTTGATACATCCCGCAACTCACCTACCGTGCCCGCGTCACTTCAAACATGTTTGTCCATGAGGACTGTTCTCCACTTCTCCTCACTCCAATCGCTAGGGACTCCGGTACTACATCCATTCGGCAGAAGTCTTCGGGAGACATATCTCCTATTAGTCATGCATCTTGCCAAATAGAAATGATTGGAGAGTTATTGTGCCACAAGAGACCACATCACCCCGCTTTCTTCAGCTCTAGTCAGAATTTTTTTTATAAGTTCCTCTAATACCCCTACAAATCGCTACACCATTTCTACGTCCGACCAACATTTTGGATAAAATATCATGGCCCAAACTTCACATGTGCAATCGGTCAGCTTCGGCCATGGCAACGCCAACTCCGGCAACACAATCAATAGTTTCAACACCTTCAATATATCCGACGAGGATGAACAGATTATGCGCTGGCTCTCTCCCCTGGAGCCGAATAAGAGACATCAGGCCGTGCGCACCGACCGGTTCAGCGGTGTCGGGGATTGGATTTTGGAAACGAGGGAGTTTCGGGAGTGGAGAGGTAGTGAGGGTGGAGCCGATAAGGCTATCTTGTTTTGCTCGGGGAATCCGGGAGTGGGCAAGACATACTTGAGGTAAGTGGCGGGATTCTTTAGAACAAGTGAATATAGCTAACGGCTAGAAACACCAGTTCCCTAGTGATCGACAACCTGTGCGATCGGGCGGCGGAGGAATCTATCGTCGTTGCAGGCCTGTACTGCGATTTCCTTTTCCAGCAAGAGCAGACAACCATCAACATCATGGGGGCTATTCTAAAGCTGCTTGTGGGTAGAGGGGGGATTCCGAATTATCTACGAGAGGCGTTTCAAAAATCGAAGACGGAGTTTGGCGGCAGAGGGCCTCTACTTGGGGATCTGATGGAGATGTTGAGGATTGCCATTGCTTCGCTGCCGCGAGTTTTCATCTGTCTCGATGCCTTGGACGAATGTTTGCCGAAGTACCTGCTGGAGCTTCTCGAGTCTCTGAGAGATATCGTTCGAGAGTCCCCGAGGACGAGAATATTCCTCACCGGGAGACCTCACGTCGGGGGAGATATTCAAAGATATTTCTCCAGGGTGGTTATGATACCCATCAGCCCTAACCCGGATGATATCCGGAATTATGTGGAGATGAGGTTAGATAGGGATACAGAACCAGAAGCGATGAGCAATGACCTGCGGGTGGATATTGTTAGAGTTATCCTGGAGAAGATATCTGATATGTGAGTAGGAGCATTCGGCACTCCCACCCCACCAAAGGTCTAGGCTTATTAACGATTGTGTGTAGATTCCTCCTAGTTTCGCTAAACATCGACGCTATTCTAGAAGAGGTGACAATTCGTCAGAGAAGGAAGAAACTTGAAGAGATGACACAAGGCAATGGACTAAGCGATGCCTACACGGCAACTCTATCACGAGTCAAGGCGCAGAAGGGACATAAATCAAAACTCGGATTGAAGGTCCTGATGTGGGTGTTGTATTCGGAACGGCCGTTGTGGGCCGAGGAACTCTGTCATGCCTTGGGAGTGGAGATAGGATCCGCATATCTAGATCAGGAAAATGCTCCTGCGTTACGGATACTCGTAGCATCTTGTCTGGGACTTGTCACGGTCGAGCAGTCTTCGTCCACTGTCCGACTGGTGCACTTTACTCTTCGGGAGCATCTATTGCACGATCCGACCCTGTTTCATAGCCCTCACTCGGCAATTGCGGAGGTTTGCTTGACATACCTCAATTTTGGATTTGTCCGAGATCTTTCGCCAACTCTTGGCTCGGCCCCCTCAACAATGCCCCTTCTAAGATATGCTTCTGTTTATTGGGGGGTGCATACAAGTAGGGAGATGGGAGAAAATGTCCAATCACTTGCTCTAAGGCTTCTCGATAGATTCGATGAGCATATATCTGCTCAACTACTACTATTAGAGGACCATGATAACCCCTTCCAGGCGCAATACTATTTTGGGGCGCACGGACCTATGGGATTTACAGGGCTCCACGGAGTAGCATTTCTCGGGATAGTGGAGATGGTCGCCCCTCTGTTGGAGATGAAGAAATGGGACGTTAATGCAGCTGATTGCATGGGTAGTGCGGCTCTCACATGGGCAGCTATAAGAGGGCATGACGGTGTGGTGAAGATACTTTTGGAACGAGCGGACGTTAATCCCAACCAGGCGGACACTGAATATGGACGAACGCCGCTCTGGTGGGCGGCTGAGAATGGGCATGAGGGGGCGGTAAAAATCCTTTTGGAGCGAGAGGACGTCAATCCCAACCAGCCAGACACCGAATATGGCCAGACGCCACTCTTGTGGGCGGCCGGGAGGGGGTATGAGGAGATAGTAAAGATGCTTTTGGAACGAGAGGACGTCAATCCCAACCAGGCACACACTGAACATGGCATGGCACCGCTCTCGTGTGCCGCTGGGAATGGGCATGAGGGGGTAGTAAAGATGCTTTTGGAACGAGAGGACGTCAATCCCAACCAGACAGATACTAAACATGGCCTGACACCACTCTTGTGCGCCGCTAGGGAGGGGCATGAGGGGGTAGTAAAGATCCTTTTGGAACGAGAGGACGTCAATCCCAACCAGGCACACACTGAACATGGCATGGCACCACTCTCGTGTGCCGCTGGGAATGGGCATGAGGGGGTAGTAAAGATGCTTTTGGAACGAGAGGACGTCGATCCCAACCAGGCAGATACTGAATATGGCCTGACGCCACTCTTATGTGCCGCTGAGAATGGGCATGAGGGGGTAGTAAAGATGCTTTTGGAACGAGAGGACGTCGATCCCAACCAGGCAGACACCAAATATGGCCTAACACCACTCTGGCGGGCCGCTAAGGAATGGCATGAGGGGGTAGTAAAGATCCTTTTGGAACGAAAGGACGTCAACCCTAGCCAGGCAAATACTAAACAGGGCGTGACACCACTCTTGTATGCCGCTGAGGAGGGGCATGAGGGGGTGGTAAAGATGCTTTTAGAGCAAGAGGACGTCAATCCCGACCAGCCAGACACTTTTTATGGCCGGACGCCACTCTCATGGGCGGCCGAACGTGGGCACAAGGGAGTCGTAAAGATGCTTTTGGAACAAGGGGACATCAATCCTGATGAGGCAGACACCGAATATAGCCGGACGCTACTCTCGTGGGCGGCTGAGAACGGGCGTGAGGGGGTAGTAAGAATGTTATTGGAACGAGAGGACGTCAATCCCAACCAAGCAGACACCGAATATGGCCACACGCCACTCTCACGGGCGGCCGAGAGGGGGCGTGAGGGGGTGGTAGAGATGCTTTTGGAACGAGAGGACGTCAATCCCAACCAAGCAGACACCGAATATGGCCGAACGCCACTCTCATGGGCGGCTGAGGCAGGGCATGAGTGGGTAGTAAAGATGTTTTTGGAACGAGAGGACGTTAACCCCAGCCAAGCAGACACCGGATATGGCCAGACGCCACTCTCATGGGCGGCTGAGAAAGGGCATGAGGGGGTAGTAAAGATGCTTTTGGAACGAGAGGACGTCAATCCCAACCAGGCAGACACCAGATATGGCCAGACGCCACTCTCGTGGGCGGCTGAGAAGGGGCATGAGGGGGTAGTAAAGATGCTTTTGGAACGAGAGGACGTCAATCCCAACCAAGCAGACACTTTTTATGGCCAGGCGCCACTCTCGTGGGCGGCTGAGGCAGGGCATAAGTGGGTAGTAGAGATGCTTTTGGAACGAGAAGATGTCAATCCCAACCAGGCAGACACCGAATATGGCCGAACGCCTCTGTCGTGGGCCGCTTGGAACGGGCATAAGGGGGTAGTCAAGATGCTTCTGGAACGGAAAGACCCCCGCGCTGCCACACCAGATAAAGAGAACCAAACCCCACTGTCCTTGGCCCTCTCTAACAGGCACGCCGGAGTTGTGGAGATCATACTAGAATGGGAGAATGCCAATTCCAACACAGCAAATCTCGGTAGCCACGCCCCCCTTCCACCGTCTGCTGTGGATGAGAGTGAGTGCACGATGGAGATGCAATTCAGAGGTGATGACCCTAACACCGGTATCGCAGACCTTACCGGCCAACCTGCACTCCCATTGGCAGAACGTAATGAGCGAGAAGTAGCACTAGACCTCGAGGATTTTGTTTCCAAGTCCGCAAATAGCGACTTCTTCCCAGTCCAACCATCCAGGCCGCCTCTACCTCCTTCCATCCGGACTCTAAGTTACCAGTACCCTCCAAAGACAACCGACGCCCATCCTAACACCACCGAACAAATCCTCTCATTTGCTGTCGACCGGCGTTTTATCATCTCCGCTCTTATTTGTCTTTTCGCTTTTTTCCTTTACATCCTTCCTTCTCCGGCACTAGATATATTCTCGTTCCGTAAATACCTGTCGAGTGAGGGGTTGGTGTAGGGAAGATCTCTGCAGATTTAAATGTAGATAGACTTTGATAAGGCGTTTTTTTCTAGTTTTCGCTGGCGATTTGCTGCTTACCAACTTTGCGTTTTTTCTCTGCTTTGCCTTTTCCCTCCATTGGAGCCCTGGCTAGTCTTAGTCATAGCGCTTTTCTTGTTTTTCATTCCCGTTATTCTTCGGGGTGGTGGTGTATAATATAGCAAGGCCCGTTACAAGCGATTGGGCAGGAACAGATGGTAAGCTTGAACAAGCCCGTCCTATGTTTGTAAGTAGTTGGTTTATCTCCTTACTGTAATTCCCCTCACTGCCGCCAAGCGGCCACTAGCGGTCCCCTTTAGAGACTATCGTACTCCAATACCGGTTCTACTATATGCCATCGGGGGAGGCCCCAAATCGTTGAATTACAGCCCTGACCCTAACTCACTGGATATCCTTTTAATACCGGCGAGTGGTCTGGTGGTGTGAACAAGATGGCGAGGGCAGCGTCGTCATGGTGTAGTCCGGTTAAGCCAGATTCTGTAAATGTCGGAGGTTGTGAGCGGCTTGCAATGGCGGGAATGTTTGTGGAGTACGATACCAGTGCAGCCAGAATACAACAGAGAAATATTACAAACACCCAAAAGAACCCGAATACAATTTCTAAGTTCTTCGCTGACAAGCAGTTCGAGATTTATCCTGATTTGTCTGACTGTTGATGCTATCTTGTAGGAGGAACCTATATATAGCAGGGAACAAACGCTCAAAGTCATGGCCTGGATTTGTGAGAATGATACCGAATTAAAACCGGTACTGAATGGCAATGGGCGTGGATAGCTCTCAACTTCGTTTTCAGGTTATCATCTCTCTAAACTAATGGCTAGGGCAGGAGTATATAATATTATGAAACATAAAACCATCTTACCCTGCGATCGGTCACTACGCGTATCCGTTTCCCTCCATAAATGTCCACAGTTACCTAACATACTCCTAAGATAACAGGAGAAAGAAAACCCTTCTCTACAACCCCAAGACAAGAAAAATACGTAGTGAAGACTCCGGCTTCTCATGCACTCTACTTGGCCCTCCGTCTTCAACACAGTGGATCACGGCATCCAACCAATCCATCAATGGAGGCATCCCCGAAACTTTAAACCCGTTCATAACCGCAAACTCTTTCGAAGAAACGAAACTTTAGCAAGAGCATACTGAGCAGCATCAACTGATTTCCAGCAATATCCACGAGTAGAGGGCTATATATCGCGGCGGAGATTGAGAGGTGGATGAGTGCGCTGGAAATAAGACCGTCCATAATGCTAGGCAGAGGTAATACTAGTAAATATATCGGGGACAGGCCTAGCAAATATGTAATTCTCAAGAAGATAGACAGCAGTTGGGAGGGAGAGGTTTCGGACAGTATTTCTGAAACGGGCTCCGACACGTAATAGTACTGTAGGTTGTTTTATCACACAGCCTTTCCACGAAGCGGATTATTACCTGGCATCGCCTGGGCATCTCCAACAGAAGTAGTCGAGTTGTAAGAAACGGCGGTTGTTTTTACATGGAGAGTAGAAAAGACCCCCGGCATCAGGAAAGGGAAGGGGTAACGTGGTCGTACAGTAGATGACTGACGCTGTCCTTCTAGTTATAGGCGTGCTGTCCCTTTGCGGTCCTTCTTTTTTTTATATATTTTCGTCTCCTCTCCTCCAATTCCTAGTGATTCCTCTTAGAGTTCATGAATTGTGTTCACCGAATGTCACTCGGAACACAGTGCAGACAAATGGGTTTGTCGGGAAAAGTCTATATCCCTTATAGCACTCTATCTCTAATGGTCCCGAGGATAAATATTAGGGCATTAACCACCCCCTCCTCTCATCCAGCAAAAAGTGGTTCGCCGAGCATTTTTCAATGCTCGACTACATCCACCCGTTCTCACCGGGGGTTCGAACTCGCGCTGGTTGCTGTTTCGGGTCGATGTGGACCAGTTCCTTAGCCATTAGACCATCGGAGCTGGTCGATAAATGTCTCTCCCCTTCGAATTTTAACTGGAATCTTCTTTAGACTGGAAATTTCAATAAAAAAGTCGATAACAATAATATTAGCTATCCCAAGTCTTATAATATTATTACTATGACCACAGCGTCAAACTTCTTTTACCTTTCTTCTTCTCTTTCCATGCATGATATTGCTTCCCTAAGACTTTTAACACTGCCTCAGCCTTGCCTGTCCATTATTAGCACAATCTGTATCTCTTCGAGGATATAGTAACTTAACTCATAAAATTAAGCCATGGTTGGGGGGGAGAAGCCTTAGGTACTTTTCTTTCTGTTGCCAGAGGTAATCCATATATACAAAGTTGTCTTTAGAAACAACCCCTTCTATTCTCATCATCGCCCACTTTGCTTTCTATATTTCTATATGCCTGAACCTCCAACGCCTTGCGGCCAACTGCTCCACACCCCTCCCACAACTGTTTCCCTTAGTGGCCGTGTCTAGTTGTATTATACTGAACAACAAAATCCATAATATTATAGCAAGAATTTTCCACGAAATTTGGTTGTATGGCCTTTTTGTGCGCTTAAGGTGTATTGGTCAAGGGTTCTCACGGATATGCCATAGCTGACATTATAAATATCATACATTTTTGTTTTGTATTGTATTGAGGGTTGTTGATAAACGCCAGTAAAGCAAGATGCTTTCAGCAGGAACTGGGGCGGGTTTGTGGGTGTATTATGATATCAAGCCCTAAACTATATGCCATACTTCTCCCATAGTATTCTGCCCCCATATTTCGCCGACTGAATCTTGGCATTTTCGAGGAAGGTCTATATAAGGCGGCCGTCTCCCCCCCTTACCTTCTTTCCTCATTGATCTTTCTTGCTCCTATCTTCCCTTCCACAGTTTTCTCTCTCCTACCTATGCAAGTCTTTTTTAATCATAAAGTACTTTCACCTCATGCCCATTTGTGGCATTTCGCTAATTGTACTATAATAGTTCTATTACTTGGTGTATCTATGGTGTGGGGGGTTTACGGTGATTATTTGTTCTCCCCCTTTCCTCAAATCCTTCTTCTACTTTTCTCTGCCCAAACTATTTTACAAGGAACACCTACTAATCTCATTATCGTTACTAGGAAGGCACACCTAGCAGTTATGGTTCCCTGCCATAATTTACAGGGGATAAACACTCAAGGCCTGTTTGGATACAACGGTTCCGTTCCGTTTCACTATACAAATGGCCCTTTTCCTTCCGTTTCAAAATGGAGAGAAGGTCATTTTCACAGAAGAAACGTTCGCCCAACGGAACAGTCCCATTTTTTGCCAAACAGGCCCTTAGAGCCTGTTTCGATACGACCGTTCCCCTTCCGTTCCAAAGTTCTGAAACAACTGTTTCTACAGGTAAAACGATCACAAAATGGAACCGTTGCCTCCCTTCCGCTTTTGCCAAACAGGCTCTTAACAAGTATGTCATACAGGTGATAGTACCTGAAAGCTAACAGTCATTTAAGAGGAAGATAGAAAGATCTAAGAGGACAGGCAGGAGAAAGATCCTAAAGGAGAAACTCAAAAAGGGTCATCCGGGGGAAATATACGCTCGAGTACCAATCCAGCAACCAAAAGTTAAGGGATCTGGGAAATAAGAGCTGTGGGTACCTGGGGGCGGAATTAACGGTTATTTCTCTCTAGCACTTGCAAGCCATCTCCTCCTCCTTCCTAGGAGTTTGAGGATTAATGGCTGAGTGCTGGATGTGAATTGTGGGCTTATTATCCGAGGATTCATGGCAAACTCAAATGATGAAAAATCCTATGCTGACATGATTATAATCATGAAGTTGCTATAGTTTCTTTGCGAAACTGTAGCCTAATATAGCGTGGAGGGTCTGGTGAGGCTTGCTTTTGGCTTCTGGGTGCAAGTGAAAGAAAGACCTACAAGGATTCAATCTGAAGAGTAGTGTCTAGAGGGGGTATTAGTATTAGGTACTGATTTACAGTGTTGAAAACGGGGCTGTCCGTCCATCTTGGAACAGGATGAGGATAAGCTACTTTCTGTAGCCCCCCCCGTCTCTTCCCATCTTCAAGGCAGTTTCCCCCATGATTCGGAGCAGTGGACGTCGAGCCCCATGGTCCCCCACTCTAGCCCTAGTGCTAATCGATCAACATCTGGTCTCACGCTCACTCTCTCCGTCCTTTCCTTCTGTTACGATTTAGCAATCAAAAGGTACTATAATGTCTGCACAAATCCCAGCGGGGCCACGTTCTACCCATAAATCTTATGCTATTTGATCTTCCGGTATCTTAATCGAGAGGGATTCCTAGACCTCCGTTCGACCACCTGTCCAGAAATAGGAGTCCTCAGTCATGATATGGGTTTCGAATGGGTGCTATAATCGATGCTGGCCTGGCCAGAGCTCCACCGAAATCATGAACGGACCCATCTCTCTATCTGGCCAAAAAAAAAACACTGGATTGGCCCCTCTCAGCAATGCATGATTTCTTTGGCCTAACCCGGCCTTGAGCTTAAACATGACTTTTATTTTTGGCATACTAAAAATTCTCTTTGGGGTCCTCATCCCTTGTTTGTGGATTGTTGGTGTTGTCGTTGGCTGTTCCCCGGGTATATATTGCGGCGGGGAAGGTAGCAAGTAGTGGACTTGTCCGACACTTAAGGGCCCCCTACTCAATGTGATGGTGTTGGTGTGAAATATCCCAACCTTCGTTCGACTATAATGCAGCTACAACTCCTAGGGGTTGAGTCCCCCCAGCCTAACATGCAGGGGCATCTCGACGGTAGCTATACTAGAGTGACTCAAGCAAGCTCCTTTATTACAAGCCTGCTTGAAGAGCCTTGCACGAAATTCCCCAATTATCACAGTCGCTAGAAAGGGCACTTGCTATTCGGGTAAAGGCGTAATATCACACTTCCAAATATTATCCCCAGCCCTCCATCCAGCAATGACATATTATCATATTATTCAGATATCTCCTAGCAGCCTGACGCCATCACTCCCAATACAGCTCTTGTGATCCTAGGCAGGCCAGCGCGTAATAAAATTGGAAAGGTTTAGAGCGGAATAGACCCTTCAAGACGAAAGTATTGATAAATCACTGAATATCGCTCGCCAAAGCATAAAGTTGGATAAACAGAGGAAGCCCCAAGTGAGGGAGCCCCAAGTGCACGCCCCACTAATAAAGCAATCGCCCATCACAGTGCCCCCTATTTTAGCTGTGCCTATAAGCATATAATATGAAATTAGTTTTGCTATCACTTCTTCTAGCACAAGAAATGCCATAGTTCCGAATTACATTGATGAAGGGTAATATGCGGCGGCATACAAGGCCAGCACATGAACATCAACGCTATGACGCTCTAGCCAGACTAAGATAAAAACCCGTGCCAGTATTCTGTGAGGAGAAACACCACAGCCAGCAAAACCCGTCTTTACTAATAACGTTGATCGTATAATCGCCCAAGGCAGTTAACTAATGTATAACCATCAACCTCTGATGAATTTTTACTCCTTATTTCGAGTAAAGCACACCCTCGCACGTCCTCCCAACTATAACTTGTATTCACCTCAAGTGCTGAAGCGAGTACGGACTGCACTTTCGAAGAGGGCCAGTCATGCTAGTCGAAGCATAGCCAAACTGCGCGATTTACTCGAATACAGAGCATACGCCTGGGAAAACTTCGGGGACACTCCAAGAATCATCTCAGTAGGCAGTTCGAGAGCGTTATCTTAACTCAAGAGTGTAGTACAGTCCATAAGGACTAAATAGGAACAGTCAAGCATTATAAAAGATCTTGACCAACCCGGGGGGCGCTGATCCCCTCGGAAGACAAAACGTGCTAAGCACTCCACACATCCCAGATATCATATCACATGATATATACTACAAAGCCACAAAGAAACCATTACAGGAGACGCGAAGCCAAACTTGAAACAAGTATTAAACAGTAGTAGCATACGCGCTCCAAATATGAAAACCCAAACGCCAGACTTCAATGCTACGAAAAGGAAAAATATGAGTCTAAACAAAACGGGGGGGGAAAACGCCTAAATGCAGACCAACACTACCCCAAGGAAAAGGAAAGCGGATTCCAACAGGCTTATTATGTACTTATCAACCAAAAGTCCCCGTCGACGTTCTTACACTCAACCTTCTACCACCCCTCGGCCTCAGGGACACCATTTCTATCTCGTTATCTTCAGGACTTGTTATGCTTCCAGTAGTAGTGGCGGTCGTAGTTCTGCGTATACTGGTACTTGTCGGCCCAATTGTTCCAGTTTGCTTCCTTCGTGCACCGGCGATGAGGTTGTCATTTGGGCGATCGGGGGTGGACCGTAGCCCTTGTCCTTCCTCGTGTTCCGTACTTGTCGTTTCATATCCAGAGCTGTTGTACCTATCCCGCCTTTCGAGCTCCATACGTTCTCGATGATCCTCATCATTCGAATCCTCGTCCCTAGGCTCCCAGCTTCGGCGGCGCTCGGATGTAAATGATGAGTCGGGAAACAAGTCATCCCCCAGAGTCCTCAATAATCCAGCAAAAATGTGCATGAGCTCCATGAATTCCCTCTCTTCAATCCCTTCACCTTGATTCCGGAACCTGGCGCGCTCATATCTAGCCATAAACAAATCTGCAACATCCTGTCGCACATAGCCCACCGCTGCCAACTGGTTTAGGTACGCTCTGAACGACATATGTGGCTGTCGTCTAACCACCTCCTGATCCGGCACAGTAATCCCTTCAAATCCACTCGGTGCAGGAGTCCTGAGCCCACCCCCCGAAGACCCAGGAGCGCATAACGATAATGCTTCCATCTCCAATAAATTCGGCAATTCCTTAACAACCGACAAGTACTGTACATTCGGTAACTGCCCGGTTCCGCCGGACCAGCCCGGATGCTTGATTTCCCCCCAGACCCCCTCCCCACCTTCCCTTGGCCGACTCTGCACAGAAATGACCGCGCTCCTACTTAAATTTGCTGTGACAGCCTTATGCACCCGAGCCCTTAAGTAAACTTTCTTGACAGGGGCGTGGAATTTCGGAATATCCTTCATCAGACGCCTGACACTGTAAATTCGAGAAATGTAGATTATTAGTGCGATTAGGGCCGTAAGAACATAGCAACCGGCAACTATGAATACATTGTTAATTCTCTCGTTTCGTAAGAGAGCTTGAACGATGGTGTCGGCTGGGGTGATCAGGACAAGGATTGCTAGGAGGAGGAAGAGGACCGTGAAGGAGGTTGAGTAGAAGAAGTGAAAGAGGGTGAAACGCATGGCGGCATCTGGTGCCTGGATGCCCTAGGCCAAGGGCAGTATCGTGTTATGGCCGAGGAATTAAAGCGAGTGTAAAGATCCAGAGGGGCGGGTGGATGCAGGTGCGAGGTAGACGAGATGTCGAAATTGTAGATGTGATGTGGTTACCCTCTTTCCTTGGCGAGGATCTGCAAGGGTCTTTGTTGGCGAGTGATGCTAGCGGCCCGTGCACCTCCCAGCACCTTGATGGCTGATACTTGGCCATTTAAAAAGTCTCTGGACGCTCTGCATTTTCAGTATGCATCTCGCCGCAAAAGCGTCCAGAGACTTTTTAAATTGTCAAGTAGACCCCGGAAGAGCTATTAAAACCAGCCATTATTGCTGTTCGATCTATTATCTGTTTTTTGAAGATTGAAACCCCGGTATTGAAGGCAGGGGTTTTCTATTAACCCCCCTATGAAATGGGAACGGGATAACAAAGGCGTTACTGCAAATATAGTCATCCGCGATAATAATGGTAGACGATGGCATTAGGTCATGGGCTAAATCACGCATACTACTATTCAACCCACCATAAACTTAAGTGGCTGTCCCCGATAATCAAAGGCCTCCCAGTACTACCTCAGCGCTGAGCAACAGGGAAATCTGCTCAAATTAGATGAGGGCAAGGAAACTCTTCAGCCATGCCAAGCGTGAATGGGGCAGAGGGTTTGGGTCATCCTTCAAAATCCAAGTTCTCTAGACAGCAAAGAGAGTTAATCGTGTCCCACCAACCATCCTCCCCGAATGCATTTGCTACCTAAGAAGCTGCAAACTATAATCCTCTCTATTTTCCCGTCTGCCAGGGCTTTGTAACTAACAACGTGGAGATATTAAGCCCATTCCATCCTCGCCCCAGAACTAACCCCTCCTGAAGAAATCCTGCACAGCTATAATCAACCTCCACATCAGCTCCGCCCACAGCGCAATACAATAGGTTTCTACCCGGTTTGGTTCAACTCCTTCGGCCCAGACCGCAAAGGGCCAGAATCAGACACCATCTCCCGCTTGATCCAGTGCAAAGTGCTAGAGAGGAGCATGCGCCGCCTTCTTGGCTCCACAAATCATCTGGCAGATCGTTGTGGGTTTCAGCACGCACCCGAGCACAAATCTGGAGTCCTCACACTAGTCAACAATCTGAATCCAGCCTACCGCCAGAGCAGTCCACACCAGAGCTTCTATGAAGCGCATTACCCTCTGCTCACGCTCGTGAAAGGGTTGAGACCCTACGGAGTTGCTTTATGATAAGACTGGGATTGGGAGTGATGAGTGGCTGGAAGACGGGGTTTTATGCCATGTTTATGCCCCGGCTTGTAAACAAGAGAGGAGGGAGAGGGGTTTGTTCATTTAGCAGTGTATCACAGATTAGCGCAGGGTTTATGTCATAGGCACTTAATTTATGAATAATATTCGAGTTTTGAGGATGAAACGAGGTTTTTGGAATAAAGTTGCGACAATGTCATGAAAGGTAATCCCTCGTGAACCAGCGAGATTTGTTATTTATAATCACTAGCAGAAACCTAATATCCGTGTCCAAGTGCGTACAGACTAAGATTTGGGAAGCCAAAAGACTGGCGAGTGAGAAACTATGATCACTCTAAGAGCAACCAAGCGACCATACTAAAGTGACAGCAGTAAAAAGTAATCCAACAGAATCTCTAGATACCATAGATAAAAAAACTCGGGACCCAAACTTATAGTACAACATTCTAATTCCCCTGCTATACCGACTACCATTCCATAAACGCACAGAGTATATCTGGCTCCTCCACCCGCGACTTTAATCCACTGTGCTCTCCATCGGGTGTCGGTCGGCATACCGCGCACTTCACTCGTGTCTCCGCCCTCGCCGGCTAGAAAACCAATAAGAGCAAAATTAAGAAAACCGTAATTGGCCATGCCAATCCCAACTCTTGTGAATGACTAAATTGAATGCGTGGGGAAGTGCCACCACCAGCATCAAACTGAAGCAAGAAAAATTTATGTATGATGGTAAAAATAAAAAAAATAAAAACTCCGCTTACAAAAGAAATAAAAGAAATAATAGCACACAAGGCCCAGTTACTGGATTGGTATGGACTGAAGTTTACCCAAAGATCTCTTGTCGGGGTTCAGAAAATCTGTTGGTGATAATTTGTATAGACGAAAACCCGCCGACAAATACCCTTCGACACAAGCTTACCACCACCAGCAATGTATCAAGAAGGCGAAAGCGCTCTATTAAACCCCCCGGGCCGGTTCCTATACCAGAGTTAGCATTGAGTTCAACCCCCACAAAAAAAGGGAGGGGTAAACAAAACATACATATACTGTCGATACTTCGTCGGCTTATTCTTATACACGCCCCCAACATCATTCCCGCGAACCTTCTTCTGCTTGGTAGTCCCGAAGCCACCGAACCCCATCAAAGCTTGCATCTGCGTCTCCTCATCATCCACAACTCCCTCCATCTCGTCGCCATCCACATCCGCCGCTACCGCCGCCGGGGTGGTAGCATTTCCATCCGTACTGAAACCGGCCTCAGCACTACGCTTTGGTGGCCCCGGAGAGGTGCGCTCGGGGTCTTTAGTATGAGGTTTTGGAGTGGTAGAAGCAGGAGGGGGGGAGCGAGAACGGGTGCGATCGCGGGTTGGTAGAGACCGCTTGCTACGCGGAGAACGGCTTCGACGGCGGCGTTCGGGAGAGCGGACCCTTCTGTCGTTATCTCGAGCTCGGCCGCCGCGGCCCCCGTCTCTGTCTCTGTCTCTGTCTCTATCTCTATCTCTATCTCTTTCCCTGTCTCTATCTCGGTCTCGGTCTCGGCGGTAGTCACCTATTAGTTGTTAGTAAAGAGGTGAGCCAAGAGAAGATGGGCAACGGGGATAGTGCCTCTATCGGGGCTTCGACTCCTCCTTTTTGCAGTGTATCGTCGGTCAGGACTTCTGCTACGGCTGCGCTTTCGGTAGTCTCTCCCGTAACGGCCTTCGCGGTCGCGGTCTCGGTCCCAACCGCGACGGCCGCCGCCGCGGGGAGCTCGCGGTGGTGAACGGTCCATGGATGAGTAGTGAGGGAGGGGGGAGTGGAGACGTTTCGAGAGTGGCGATGTGGAAGACACTGGCTGACTGGTTTGACCAGAGGGCCCTTGGACTCGGAGTGGTTGGGCAACTGGCGGCGACGTGAAGTCGTGCCAAGATATAAAATTGGCTTGGCAGATAGAGCTTGACACTTTGGTGTCAGCGAACCTGGTTTTTGGAGGCAGAGGGAGCTGTTGCAAGCATGAGCCTGTGGAAGGTGATATGATACTTGTACCAACAGTGAAACCTCGAACCCTATCTATACTTAAGTTAAGGAATTACAAAGCGTTATATACTATTTGATTTGCAGAGCATTTTTAAACCCAAAATGATGTAGTTTGATGAAGCAATTCTAAACTTCGGACCCTCTGCTCAATACTGTAAACCAAGAACGTTGCACTCAGCACTGGCACTGTGCTATAATAGGCACCCGTGAAACCAGAATGTGTGATCTTTTGTGGAGGTCTTTGCTCACACCTAAAAAATAACGAGGAGGGCCCTTGCCGATACCAACGGACGGAAATACAAACAACGCTCAAGCAACCTTATTGCTTGCGTCCATAACCCCGGCACGACAGCTACAGTTTACGGAAATCCCGCAATTGCAAACAAACCTCGGTATCTCTTATTATTCTACCCTAAGCAAACCAAATGAAAAGCCCGCAGTCTATGAATGAACCATAACCGGTTGAACCTAAACCACCCTACTCTTTCCTGTATGGAAAAAAAGGAAAAATATGTGATATATACGCTCGGGGGCAACCCGTCGGCCCAAAAGAAGTTAAGAAAGAAAAGAACGAAAGAGGGGAAAGGAGAGGGGAGAGCGTGGACGGTTTACCTCCCAAAACGCATCTCCGTTTTCGCAAATCTATGTAATGCCCTAAGAAAGACTTGGTAGCCAACTCCTGAGTTGTCTTGTACATGACTTTGCAGAAATATTAGCAGACGAGTTTCTTAATCCAAGAGTGGGTAAAACCTACAATATCTCTGTCAACCGGATTTGCCACGGAGGGTATCCTCTTAAAATAACTGAGGGTGAGAATAAGATCAACAAGTCTGGCTCGGAAATGGTGTTCTCTGGAGCTCATTAGTGCCTGTCACATCACATGTTCGCGGAATAAACATACCCGTAACTTCGGCATCAATCAATTCAACACTAACATCCTCTGAAGATATTTTTCCTCTCTGGGCCATATCGCACAAAGTCTTGGTCAAATCAACCAGCGACTCCCTACCGTCCTCTTCGGAAATAAAGATAACTTCCAAGTCAACTTCTCTACCCTCCTCGCCAGGCTCACGAAGAGGGGACAACGGAGGTGCATGTACTCGAAGGCTTGGCCGGGACTTTCCGAAATAGCTATGGAGTCTCTGAGAAATCGAACGGTGAGATGTAGAAATGTAGGATTTTAGAATTCCTATGCTGTACTGTAAGCCATATACACGCGCAACCATAACTAGCGAATGTACCAGTCTGCTCATAAACACTCAAAGTTTTGATCCCAGCGCTTGCACACCAACAGCTAATCTCAGAGACCTCGTCGATAAGCGTATCCAGTCCTCCTCTTTCATATTCCAAAACAACACTGACATGCCCCGGCAACTTTCCCCGCTCCTCCAGCTCTTTCACGTCTTTCTGTATCAACTGTGGCGTTCGATGATGGTAATAAAGAATGGAGAGTCCGCGGTTGAGAATGTTGTGATAGGCCCATCGGAGCTTCAGGTATATGCTGAAAAGTAGATGAATGGTAAGAAGAACAAACTTGTAGAAACGTGTTGCAAGAAAGTTACGGATCGGCTTTTCTCTCGACAGGTCAGCGGCTGGGAGGTGGGCCAGAAGTATCCGCTCTCGCTCAAGTACCTCCGGAGGCTTTTGCTGGCGCGATCGGAGAGCGGACTTTAAAGGTCTCGGCGGATTGACAGACGAAGAGGAGGAAGAGTAGGGAGGCGGAGGAGATGTGCTGGCCATGGTAATAGTAAAAAGAAAGATACCGCGGTAGGGTAAGGAGGAGAGAGGTAAAGATCAAGAGTAGGAAATGGAGTAAATCTAGGAATATCAAGAAAAAGGGAAGGAAGGGAGAGAGAAGGCGGGAGAGAGGGCGAGAGAGAGAGTTTCTGGTGATCTGGTCAGTCCGGGCCCAGGAAGCGAAGGAAGACGAGATGAAGAAGGGTGACGCACGTCGTCACACCAACGCGGATCTGAGCGAGTTTGGATGAGGCGAAATCCCCCAAGTCTTTCACTCTTCTTCTTCTCCTGGATTACCCTCCTGTGACATGCTCCTCCTGTACTCGAGTACTAGTATTTCTCCCTTGATGGCTTGACTGCTGTACTAGTAGAGTACTTGCACTGTGCTCGAGTAGAGTGATAACGCTGCATTCCCACCACCAAGTGGTTGGGAAGAGGCATAGAACCGTTGAAAAAGGCAATTAAAAGAGCCTCAGTGGGCCCCTCATCCTTAGGGCCTGTTCGGTTGGAACGGTTCCGTTCCGTTCCCCCATACAAATGGTCCGTTTCCTTCCGTTGCAAAACGGAAAGAACCCTCTTTTTACGGTGGAAAGTGCCTAAAGGCGAGTCCTCCGGTGAAACGGCAATTCCGTGGCAACCGATCCGAGTTGAGCCAATAATTGCCAAGACATCATGAGTAAAGTTCAATGATGCATCTTTGGGCAACAGGCAGCATAGTAGTTTGAG